>Ga0315905_10000041_pt1 | contig 124702 bp, 85 predicted proteins | sample LakEriMetagenome_5_FD_203522 | JGI IMG/M metagenome (GOLD analysis project Ga0315905, IMG submission 203522) | Freshwater fungal communities from buoy surface, Lake Erie, Ohio, United States - Buoy 4 MA121 | ecosystem: Environmental > Aquatic > Freshwater > Lake | place: USA: Lake Erie, Ohio...
AGGCTGCGGGTGGTGTCCGCGGTGGAGGAGAAGGGTATGAAGGCCGTGGAGGCCATGCGCGTGTTTGGTGTTGGCCGGACCGCGCTGTTTGGTTGGCTCAAGGCCTATCGTGCAGGCGGGGAACGGGACCTTGTTCCATCGCGCCGTGGGAGACCCAAGGGGCAATCGAAGCTGAAAGGGCACGAGGCTGCCACCATTGTGCGGCTGATCATGGACCGTTGCCCGGACCAGTTGAAGCTTCCGTTTGCCCTCTGGACCCGGGAAGCCGTGCGGGAACTGATCGTCCGACGGACCGGGGTGGATCTGTCCGTATGGACGGTTGGGCGTCTTCTGAGGGGCTGGGGCTTCACGCCCCAAAAGCCGGTTCGGCGGGCCTATGAGCGGAACACGGCGGCTGTCCGCCGATGGATGGAGGAGACTTACCCGGGGATCAGGCGGGAGGCCAAGGCGCAGGGAGGTGAAATCCATTGGGGTGACGAGATGGGATTGCGTTCGGACCACCAGACCGGGACCTCCTACGGCAAACGGGGCAAAACACCGGTGATTCCAGGAACCGGTCAGCGATTCGGCTGCAATATGGTCTCCACGGTCACCAACCAGGGAAAGCTGACCTTCATGGTGTTCCAGGAGCGTTTCACCCGCACCGTCTTTTTGAGGTTCCTTGGCCGCCTCGTGAGGCAATCGGAGAAGAAGGTGTATCTGATCGTGGATGGGCACCCGGTCCACCGGTCCAAGGCGGTGAGGGACTGGGTGGATCAGAACCGGGAGCGAATCAGCTTGTACCAGCTTCCCGGTTACAGCCCGGACCTGAACCCGGACGAGTTGCTGAACAACGAAATCAAACCCAACGCATTGGGCAGGCAAAGCACGGTGGACCGGGAGGAGATGGTGGCGGGGGTGCGAGGCTATCTTCGGTCCAGGCAGAAAACCTCGGAGGTTGTCATGCGGTACTTCCAGCATCCCTCCGTGGCCTACGCCGCTTGATCAGTTCGCTGTTTCATGACCTGAGTAATAAGTTGGATGACCAAGGGTAGGTGTGGTCTGCGGAAATCACCTATATCCTAGAAAGCCTGCCGCATGAATGAAAGATTTGCGCCCAAAGCTTGCTTGGACTTAATCGGCACTGGCCCATTCTTCATGGGGCAGAGTTGGGATAGAGGCAGGTCAGTAGCCACCCAGGCTTGGCGGTACGAACAAGCTATCGCGAAACTCTAATGTTTCAAGGAGTTTCGGCTCCAGTAGAGTTGCATCATTATGCCTCAGCAAGTCAAACCTGGAAACCAGGCCACGGTTGGCTTCGACTGTGGAAACCAGCAGGTTGGCCCCACGGAGTGTGTCTGAAGCGGAAACCCTGGTCCCTGCCGTGCTTTGCTCACCGAAAGCGTAAAAGCTTGAAGTCAGGTAATACTCGGTTGTCATGTCCATGTCGCTCATGGAAGGGAAGCCATTGAGGGCTGAGCCGGTGCTGAAGGTGACAACATTGCTACTACCCACCAATGCGCCGACCAGTATGTTTTGAAACCCACCTTGGGGGCCATTCACCCAGCCTGTCGCAACGCTGATACCACCGAGATAGGACTGGCTGAAGGCGTAAAAACTGGCGGTATTTGTCAACATTCCAAGAGGTGTGGCACTGACCATGCTAGTCATGTCTGAATTGCCCATGGATGCCATTAACGAGTAGTTAAAAACAGCCACATTGGGTGGCGCACCATAACCTGCCCCTACCACTATTGAAATTCGGCCTGAATCATCAACCAGTCCAGTGGCCACACTCAGGCTGCCTTGATAATTGACAAAAGGCATGAAGCTGGCAATGGACATGGGTAGTAGCAAACTGGATTGAGCCTCATGCATCAATGCCACCACCCCAATGGTGGCGTTCATGCCTCCCTGCGAGGCCAACACCACATTGCTTCTGGGGGTGCCATCTATGGCGCCCACTGATACCGCAACTCCCCCTGAGAAGCCTTCAGCAAGGAAGCTGGCAATCAATCTGGCAAAAGGCGTGTCGGTATTGAGCGAAGCGCCAGAATAAACCTTCACATGGGGCATGCCTGACAGAGGCGAGACCGCCAAATCGGCAATGGAGTCTCCATCCACATCACCCAGCGCCACAGAGAGCTGGCCTCTATAACCGGGGAACGGAACCAAGCTGGCGAGGAATGAGGCATCGGTGTCGTCGCGCACTTCCACTTTGGCGTCTTGGTTGGAGTTTCCAGACACCCCTGCAGCGTTGAATTGTTTTTCGGTCAAAATGTCAACCAATTGCATCATGCCACCGTCTTCGTGATCGAGGCGATGGCAATGTTGGACAAAGGCCCCCGTGTAATCTTTGTATTGGGAGCGTATTTTAACGATGCCAGGTGCCACCAGATTGCCATTTGTATCGAATTTGGCCGCGGGCACATTGACCACATCTTGGTACCAATTCTGGACACCATGACTATTGGTGGGATTATTGGGATCGACCACTTCCATCACCTGGAATGAATTCACATGCACATGCATGGGGTGCTGATCGGTGGTTATGTTGGTGAAGACCCATTCCTCGACCGAATTCAAACGAGGCTGAACCGTGGGAGCATATGGGTAGGCATCGCCATTGATTGTGAACACAAAAGCGGAGGGGTCGTCTGGATCTAGATTACCTTCATTCAACACGATATCGCGCACATAGTCGGGCTTGATGTTACTGAGGTCTTGGAATTGATTTTGGGCCTCCAAGGGTTCTCCGGGAACAAACAAGACCGGTGCTACCACCGATGTTGTGGAAGTGACCCGTAGCAGTTGCTGGGATGGAAAATAATTGAAGCCGTTGAAGTAACTTATGCTTGCCGGATCAAGGTAGGCAGTACCTTGGGCTGTGACAACTTGCTTGCCCTGACCACCCGTGGCGGGCACGACAATTCCGACGGAAGAACCGGGGAATTCAACCCGTGAATTGAAATTGGGATCTGGTGGCATTTCCAGCACAAGATCACCTGTGAGAGGCACGGTCACCGCAATGGTGTAGCGAGATGCAGGAGGCATAAGGAGTTGGGTGCCGTTTTCCAGCGGTGCCAGAGCGGCGTTGTCGTAGGCAATGCCATCTTGGCCCAAAACAATAATTTGTGGATGGGAACCATCGGCGGTGTTGGTCAACCGTAGGCGGGCATACGCCAAATCACTGTTATTGACTATTGACCAAATTTCAGTTTGTCCTTTGGGAGCCGAAAGGGTTGGCTGGAACTGACCGTTGACTGTGAACTGGGTTGATCTGGCCGACTCGGGCAGGGCTGTATTGGCCTGAATGGCATATGGTTGTCCATTCAAAGTGCCTTCGAAGGAAAAGAGGTTGTTGGGCACATAACCCGATGCCCCACCCACATTGACATATTGGGTGCCAACGGGACCATCTGTGATATTCCATGGCTGGCCGTTGGCTGAAACCAAGGTGGACAAACCATCTGCCCGGCCGAAAACATCGTTATACTGGATAGCGATTAACCGTGAAGGCAACTGATTTTGGCTCACCTTTGGTATGCCTCCATCGGGCTGGCCAATGACCAGCATTCCCGACAGGCCCAGATAGGTTTCTTCCTGCGTTAGCCCGTGAAAATGGTTGTGGTACCAATAGAGCCCCTCGGGCTGATTGGTGGGAATTTGATAGGTGTAGGTGTTTGCAGAACCGGGTTGGATGTTTAGCAAAACATTATCTGAATTGCCAGCAGGGGAAATATGCAAACCATGGGTGTGGTTGTTGGCATTGGCCGAAGTGAGCACATTGCCGTCCATGTCCGTCAAATCAGGAATGGTGAGATTGGACATTTCGTTGACATAGTGAAGGATCAGGGTTTGGCCGGGGTTCACATGCAAGGTTGGGCCGGGATAAAGGCCAGCGCCGGCAGATGCGCCGTTACTGATTCCGTGATCGAGTTTGTAACTGTAGGTCAAGGCGTTGGAGACGGGGGAAGACACCGTGTCGAGCTGAATCGTGCCCTGTTTGGCGGTGAGGGTGACTTCGAGAATGCCGTCTTGAGGAAAAAGGCCCACAGGTTCTGCAAAAGTCGCAGGGGTTAGCCTTTGCTCGAGTTGCAATAAAGAGGGCTGAAAGCGATTGGTATTTTTGGCGAATTTAGCACTTTTATTGAGCATGTTTTCACCCTAATGAAGAACTCAATCCAAAAAGAAGCCCCATGCAGCCTATTTTACCAAAGCGCTAAGGAAAAATTTGTATCTATTTTTAATGTTTATCGACATTTGGTCGGGCTTGGGGATACGTGCGCCTGCAATGAAACTGCAAAAGCATTGAAGTTACCCTTGGAAAATCGGCATTACCCACAGAGTGGACTTTTCCAAGGGATGGTGGGCAGTCACAGGAAGCTGGAAAATTGGAGTTGGAGGGAGGTCCAAAATGGGTCAACCGAGAAGAAGCTAATCTTAGGATTACAAGCCTGCGACCATCAGGTTGATTACGGAAAAGAGTGGAACTAGCTTGGAAGTGGTAAGGGAGCTGTTTTTGCCATTGACCAATTTAGTTGAGCTTGAAATTTGTGGAAAATTAGCATGTGAAATCAACATGCGAAATCAAGAATTTGAAACCCTTCAGCCGACTGTCGTAACTTTTGATGGCAAAGGCGGCAGTTGTCCTGAGCGCACGTAAGACTTCAAAGCATCCACCAGAACCTGCAGCGGGTTGTGCCCACCCATCTTGAGGGTGCGGAGGATGGTCATGAAGATGGCCTGGGTTTGGGCACCTTTCTCGCTGCCATTGGCGTAGCTGTTCTTCAGGATCAGGACGGCGGGGCGGATCCCCCTCTCCCCTGCTTTGTTGTCCTGCGGCAACTCCTCATGAACGGTGGTGTCTGTCAAGTTGCGCACATTTGTTTTGTGACCCCGTGAAATCAGGGGCATTCTAAATGATCAGGGCCTATCCAGTCCCGACCACTTTAAGAGCCTCCTTTCTTGGGGCCCGAAGCTTGTCCATGTCCAGGTAGCGACTCGATGGAATTATTGGCTACTTAATCCACCAAATATACCAGTCATAATCCCTTGATGGCCCCTTACCTATCAGGCCCTCAGCCACCGGCACTTCCGCTGGTGGCTTTTTTATTCCCCAAGGGAGATTCCGATCGTGTCGCACACAGTCACCATAAAGACCAAGATCACCGACCTAACCGCCATTCAGGCCGCCTGCACCCGCCTGAAGCTGCCCCAACCCACCCAAGGCGAAGTTCGGCTTTTCGACCATGTCGCTTCCAGCATCGGTGTCCAGTTACCGGTAAAAAACTACCCCGCCACCAGACCCCCAACCCTGTAGGGGTTGTGCCCTTTGCCCAGGGCATCGCCCCGGGTTCTAAATCCAGCCGCCTCAAACACCGCCCAACAATCCCGCCGATACCAACCACAGGCAAGCCTCCCGTGCCACGACGCACCGGTTCTACCAACTGGTTTCCCCTTCCCCCTTTGCGCCCATCGCGTCTTCGTGGTGAATTTCTAGCTTCCCGCCAGCGCCATAACCCGTGCACTCCCGCGCACGGCTCGCCTAAGGCAAAGACTCGAAAACCTTTTACGCCTTACCGTCCAAACGCTTCTGTTTCGTCAGCGCCAGTCAACCGGGCGCTCCCGCACCCGGCTCGCCAAGGCAAAATCCAATCGTTTCTTGGCAAGCCCCCGTCGTCAGGCGGGGGGTGTCAGCCTGCCTTGCGGCACCTTGAAAGTCCTCACTGAAACCAGCCCGGCTCCCGTCAGCACCAGCCACCCCCAACTGGCGTTGGGGGCTCGCCAGGACTCGCCAAGCTTCCCCCTCCCCATTCATGGGGAGGGGGTGCCCGAAAGGGCGGGGGTGAGGTTTCAGAGCCAGGCTGCCATGAAAACCAATCCAGTTGCCCAGATTATTTCCGTCAGCACCAGTCGCCCGGGCGGTCCCCCACCCGGCTCACCAATAAACCTGCGTGGGATTAGCGTCTTCGTGGTGCCCTGCCAGTCTCCCGCCACCGCCAGAACCCGTGCACTCCTGCGCACGGCTCGCCAAAAATCAAAACAAAAACTCTTCGTGCCCTTCGCGTCTTCGTGGTGAAAAATTCACCTCAAATCTCAGCCACTACGCACCAACGCGCAGAAATTTCCAAGCAAATTTTTTCCAAAAATTTTGCCAACTGCTCTCTGAACAACGCCACCTGTGCGTCAACAATCCAAAGATGTGGAAAGGGAAAGACGCCAGACGCCAATGGTATAGGCCTCCATTGCTTGCCTCGCGCCACCTGCCCCGATCCACGGCGGCCCGGGCCGATTGAGACCGTTCAACCGTGCCGGTGTCTGATAGCCCTGCCGGATCCGTCGCCACAGTGGCGCCGGACCGTCGGCCCGGCTCAACCCTACGGAGGCAACCTCGATGTTCCCCAAGGCTCTCGATGCCCTCCGCCCAACCGCGCGCCAACGGCGGGAGTCTGGTGCCAAAGGGTGCGATCATTCCGGGACCTTCCGACCCCGGAACAGCACTCTGGATTATGTTGTGTTTCCCCAGGCGATCCGGCGACACCCGGATCTCTGGCATGCAGGTGGCGCACCGCCCACAAGGCGGCCTCCCGGTTGGGGCCCTCTGCCCAACCACCCCCTGGTCCGCTCTATGTCACATCGGATCGCGATGCCCCGGCCGCACGCCCCGGCCCATTGCGGCACAGACCCGCCAGGGGTTTCCCAAACAAATAACGGTAAATCCCCTCCCGCCCCGGGTGGGGCTGAAGGGGCGGGTATGCTCGCTGGGCACAATTTCAACCCTGTAGGGGTTGTATTTCTTAGCCTAGGGCAAGGTGAGCTCAACGAACCGCCGCCCTAGGCAGCAGAGCCGTCTCCCCAAATTCAAAAACCTTCACCCTTCAACCCAGCCGGAACCCCAACCCCCGGCCCCGCCCAAGGTCCATAACCATGCGCCAACCCTGTGCCCGCCTGCTCCTCAAACGCCAATCCACTCAAATGTTCCCGCTTCAAACCGGCACGATCTCCTGCGCCCAAAACCCGTCTGTATCCATAACCCACAACCAATCACCCCGTCCCGGAGGGACCCCAGAGATCGAGACCGGGTTAACATCCCGGTCTCAGTCCGAGACCGAAATCACATCCACAACTATCCTCAAAACCGCTTTGATATCTTCGCCCATGCACCAGACCGGTTTATCATCCCGGGCAAAGCAAAAGGCCGGGACAAACTCCCGGCCTCGCCGTCCACCCCCAATAAAACCACCCCTACCCCAACAGCCCCTTCACCACATGGCCGTGGATGTCCGTCAGACGGAAATCCCGCCCCGCATGGTGGTAGGTCAGCCGCTCATGGTCAAACCCCAGCAGATGCAGCAGCGTCGCCTGCAAGTCGTAAACATCCACCGGATTCTCCACCACATGGAAACCCAGGTCATCCGTGGCCCCGTAGGTCTGGCCCGCTTTCACGCCGCCACCCGCCATCCACAGCGTGAAGGCCTGCGGGTGATGGTCCCGTCCCTGGCTGCGGCCCAGGCTGGGGTTGGTCTCCACCATCGGCGTCCGACCGAACTCCCCACCCCAGATCACCAGTGTGTCGTCCAGCAGGCCCCTCGCCTTCAGGTCCCGCACCAGCGCCGCGCTCGCCTGGTCCGTCTTGCCGCAGTTGCCTCTCAGGTTGCCCACCACATCCGAGTGCGCGTCCCAGCCCTCGTTGTAGATCGTCACAAACCGCACACCCCGCTCCACCATCCGCCGGGCCATCAGGCACGCCCGCGCGAAACTGGGCACCTTCGGGTCGGCGCCGTACAGTTTCAGCGTCGCTTCCGACTCCTGCGAAAAGTCCATCAGCTCCGGCGCGCTGGCCTGGAGCCGGAATCCCATTTCATACGCGTTGATCCGCGCGTCGATCTCCCGGTCATGCTCCTGCCGCTCGCGCAGCCGGTTCAGCTTCGCCGCCATGTCCAGCGTGTCCCGCTGCAGCCCCTGATCCACCCCGGGCGGGTTGCCCACATGCAAGATCGGGTCCGCCCCGTTCCGCAGCCGGGTACCCCCATAGGTGCTGGGCATGAATCCGCTCGACCACAGCCCCGCGCCGCCGCTGATCCCCGCCCCGGTCGACAACACCACAAACGCCGGCAGGTTCTTCGTCTCGCACCCCAGCCCGTAGATCGCCCACGAACCGATCGATGGCCGGCCCGGCTGGCTGAATCCCGTCTGGAAAAGCAGTTGCGCCGGCGCGTGGTTGAACTGGTCCGTCTTCATCGACCGCACGATGCACAACTCATCCGCCACCGAGGCGGTGAAAGGCAGCACCTCCGAGATTTCCGCGCCCGACTGACCGTGGCGCTTGAACTTGAACCGGGGCCCCAGCACCGCCGCGTCCGGACGGATGAAGGCGTACCGCTGGCCCGCGATCACCGACGGGGGCAGGGGTTTACCCTCCACCTTCGTCAGTTCGGGCTTGTTGTCGAACAGGTCCAGTTGGCTGGGCGCCCCCGTCATGAACAGGTGGATCACCCGCTTCGCCTTCGGCGCGAAATGGGGCTGCCGGGGGGCCAGCGGGTCGGCCTGCCCCGCCGTACTCGCCCTTCCGCCCAAGCCCGCCAGGGCCATCGCGCCCAAACCCAGCCCGGTCTGGCCCAAAAATGTCCGCCGGGCCAGTTGCCGGGCCTGCTGTTGCATGATCGGGTTCATCGCTTCACCACCGCTTCATCCAGGTTGAAAAGCAACCGGGCCAGGGCCGTGTAGGCCGCCCGCTGAACAAGGAGACTTTGTTGCACATTCGCCTTGTCATCCAGCCCCAGCAGGGCCCGCGCCTGCTCCGGCTTCGCCTGGAACCGCTCACGCTGCTTGTGGACAAATTCCTGCAGATCGGCCAGTTCCTCGGCGCTGGGTGGCCGGCTGAGCACCCGCGCGAAGGCGTACGCGATGACGCCGGGCTCCCCCTCGCTGCGGGGCAGCAGGCTGTCCGCCAATCCCCGCGCCGCTTCCAGAAACGCCGGATCGTTCAGCAGCAGCAGCGCCTGCAGCGGGCTGTTCGACCGGTCGCGTTTGGCCACGCACGCCTCACCCGACGGGGCATCGAAGGTCAGCGCCTGCGCGAAGGGCGCCGTGCGCTTGGCGAAGGTGTACAGGCTGCGCCGGTACCGGTCTTCCCCGGTGCTGGCCGTCCAGTTCAAGGCGCCGTAGGTCCCCTCCGTGGTGATCGAGGCCGGCTGCGGGGGATACACACCGGGGCCACCCATCTTGGCCGACAGCATCCCCGCCGCCTGCAACATCCCGTCACGGATCATTTCGGCGTCCAGACGGTGCCTGGGTCCCCGGGCGCACAGCCGATTGTCCGGGTCCGCCGTCGCCAGATCCTCGCGGGGATTGGAACTCTGCCGGTAGGTGCTCGACAGCACGATCAGCCGGTGCAGCTTCTTCAAAGACCACCCATTGTCCATGAACCAACACGCCAGCCAATCCAGCAGGGCCGGATTGCTGGGCAACTCGCCCTGCAGCCCGAAATCATCCACCGTCCGCACCAGCCCCTGCCCCATCAGCGCCGCCCATTGGCGGTTCACCGTCACCCGGGCAGTCAGCGGGTTGTCCGGGCTCACCAGCCACCGGGCGAAAGCCAGCCGGTCCGCCCCCGACCCGGCGGGCAACGACGGCAGAAAAGCCGGCACCGCCGGGCTGACCGCTTCCTTGGGGCTCAGGTACTCGCCCCGGTGCCGGATCTTTGTCGCGCGGGCATTGTCCGCCCGCCGTTCGCGCATCGCCAGCGTCGTGGCCGGCCGTGGCATCTTCCCGCGCAGCGTCTCGATCTCCTTGCGCGCCTCCGCCAATTCGGGGGCCACGCCGTTGAACTCCCGTTCCAGCGCCTCCCTCTTCGCCCCATCCACCTTTGGCCACACCAGCAGGGCCTGCTCCGCCTCGGCCGACATTTCCTTGGCCACCGGCTCGCGCTCCTGCCGGCTCACCGACCAGCGCAGCTTGCCCAAGGTCGCCGGGTAATGCCGCCCGAACGACAGGGTCGCTTTCCACCCCTTGGCCGCCGGCAGCGGCTTTTCCGGATAAAAAACCGCCACCGACCGCTTGCCCGTCAACCCGGTCGACCACCCGGTCTGCCCCTCGGTGTCAATTGCCTTGCTCGCCTCATAGCCACCCTTCGCGTGCGTTTGCGCCGCCTTCACCAGCTTCACCTGCTGGCCGTCCCAATAAATCTTCAGGTCCTCCAGGCAGAAGTCCCCCTTCGGCCCCTCGTACCAGGCCATGCCCGGCCCCCCGGCCGGCAATCCCGGATCCGGCAGGGCCTCCAGGCGGAACGCCCGCACCCCGGCGACCTCGGGGCCAAATTCCAGATCGAAAATATCCACCTTGGTCGTGTCGCCTTCCGCAACCACAACACCGCCACCGGGCAGTCGCAGCTTCGGTTCGTTGCTGGTCGCCTTCAGCGGCTGAGCCACCTCCCACGCGTCCGCCTGCGCCTTGGCCTTGTCCGCCCAGGCGGCCAGCGCCTTCGCGTGGTCCCCCTTGAACTTGCCGGGCAGCCCCTTTTCCAGCGCGGCGATCTGCGCCTCCAGTTCGCGCGCCAGCTTCGCCTGCTCCGCCGTGGGCACCGGCGCCTCGTACTCCTCCGCGTTGTCCAGAAACGCCATCAGCCGGTAATACTCGGCATGGCTCAGCGGGTCGTACTTGTGCGTGTGACACTGGGCGCATCCGAGCGTCAGCCCCAGCCAGGTGGTCCCCGTGGTCGCCACCCGGTCCGTCATCGCGTGGAACCGGAACTCCAGCGGATCGATGCCGCCCTCCTCGTTGATCATCGTGTTGCGGTGGAACCCCGTCGCGACGATCCCATCCTGACCGCCATCCGGCAGTTGGTCCCCCGCCAGTTGCATCAGCGTGAACCGGTCGAACGGCATGTCCGCGTTCAGCGCCTTCACCACCCAGTCCCGCCAGGGCCAGATGCTCCGGGCCCGGTCTTTCTCGTACCCGTTGGTGTCCGCGTAACGGGCCAGATCCAGCCACGGCCGAGCCCAACGCTCCCCGTACCGCGGGTCCGTCAGCAGCTTTTCCACCATTGCCTGATAGGCCTCATCGCTGGGGTTCGCGGCGAAGGCCTCCACCACCATCGGGTCGGGTGGCAGGCCGATCAGGTCGTAATGCACGCGCCGCGCCAGCGTCCGCGCGTCGGCTGCGGGCGAGGGCTTGATCCGCTTGGCCTCAAGCCCCGCCCAAATGAACGCGTCGATCGGATTCCTCACCCACCTTTGCTCACGCGCCCCGGGAACCACCGGCCGGGCGATCGGCTGGAACGCCCAGTGCGGCTTGTATTCCGCTCCCGCCGCGATCCAGCGTTTCAGCACATCCTTCTGCCGGTCATCCAACTCCAGCTTCGTCGCCGGGGGAGGCATGCGGCGGTCCCCGTCGGCGTCCAGGCGCGCCACCAGCTCGCTCTCGTCCGGCTTCCCCGGAACGATCGCCCGGTCGCCCGATCGCGCCGGCGTCAGGGCCGCCTCGCGCACATCCAGCCGCAGCTTGGCTTTCCGGGCCAGATCGTCGGGGCCATGGCACTTGAAGCAGTACTTGGCCAAAATCGGCCGCACCTCGGCCGCGAAATCCGGTCCGCTGTCGGCATGGGGCAGGGAACTGACAAGCAGGGCTATCCACAGCATGCTGGCACCAGGGCGCGGGGAATGAAAAAAGCAGGGAAATTCCCTGCATGGCAGGCCAATTCGAGTGCTATCCAAGTATACCCAAGCCGGCCAAAACCGTCAGGCCAGCAGATCCCTCACCACCTCGCCATGGACATCCGTCAGGCGAAAATCCCGCCCGGCGTGGCGAAAGGTCAGCTTCTCGTGGTTGAAGCCCAGCAGATGCAGCATCGTGGCGTGCAGGTCGTGCACCGGCACCGGTTTCTCAACCGCCCGGAACCCGAACTCGTCCGTGGCCCCGTGGGCATACCCGCCCCGCGCGCCGCCACCCGCCATCCACACCGAGAATCCATAGTGGTTGTGGTCGCGCCCCGACAGGCCCGGCAGTTCCGCCACCGGCGTGCGCCCGAACTCACCGCTCCACAGCACCAGCGTGTCTTCCAGCAACCCACGCTGCTGCAGGTCATCCAGAAACGCCGCGATCGGCTGGTCCCAAGCCTGCGCCAGCGACCGGTGCTGCCCCTCCAGGCCATCGTGGTTGTCCCACGGTTGCCCGCCTCCGCTCCACACCTGCACCACCCGCACGCCCCGCTCCAGCAGCCGCCGCGTCAGCATCAGTTGCCGCCCATGGGTGCCCGTGCCGTACTTCTTCTTCACCGATTGCGGCTCATCCTTCAGGTCCAGCGTCTGCAGCGCCTCGCTCTGCATCCGGTACGCCATGTCGAACGACCGCGCCCGCGCCTCCAGCGCCGCCGCCGCCGGGCTGGCCGGGTTGTGCCCCTGCTGGTGCGACCGGTTCAGCGCCACCAGCAGGTCGTATTGCTTCTTCAGACCCCCGGGCTGGACCGAGGGATGCCTCAGGTTTTCCAGCAGCTTGGCCGGGTCGGCCTGCGCCGTGTCCAGGTGCACCCCCTGCGTGGACCCCGGCAAGAAAGCGCTGCGCCAGTTCTGCACCCCCACCACCGGCAATCCCGACGGGCACAGTACCACGAAGGCCGGCAGGTTCTGCGCCTCGCACCCCAACCCCTGCACCAGCCACGACCCCATGCTCGGCCGCGGCAGCCTCCCGTCACCGGTGTTCATCAGCATCAGCGACGGCTCGTGGTTCGGCACCTCCGCCACCATCGACCGCACCACGCACAGCTTGTCCGCGTGCATGCTGGCCGTCAGATGGAACAGCTCGCTCACCTCCAAACCGGATTGGCCATAGCGCTTGAACCGGAACGGCGACCGCATGATGCCCGCCGTCTTCCGCTCCGTGCGCAGGCTTCCCGGCGGTTGCTGACCGTGCAGCTTGTCCAGCACCGGCTTGGGGTCAAAGGTGTCCACCTGACTGGGGCCGCCGTTCATGAACAGGTGCACAAACCGCTTGGCCCTGGGCTTGAAATGCGGAAACCTCGGCGCCAGGGTCGACCCCGCCTGCTGCTCCGCCATCGCCAAACCCGCCAACCCCACCCCGGCAGGCAGGCTGGCCAGAAACGACCGGCGGGGCAGGGCGATGCTGTCACTGGGGCAGGCCATCCAACCGGGCTCCAAAACTTTTTCGAAGGGGGCTCCAACCGGGGGCAGCCCATCAAGGCGGGATATACAAACATCCTACCAAAACCTGCGGCTTTCCCGCTGCAAACCAACAAGATTGGCAAAATAGGCAAGCTGCCATGCGGTCGAATCCGTATCTCCCTTGCTTTTGCCCCCCCAAATCGTTTTGAGAAACCCTCCAGGGGAGTTTTCCCCGGTGCTGGCCGGAGTTTTGGCATTGAGCGGTGACAGACGGTCCACCTATCGCCCCGACATAGACGGCCTCCGCGCCCTCGCGGTGATGCTGGTGGTGCTCAACCACGCCGGCCTGGGGTTCCCGGGCGGCTACATTGGCGTCGATGTTTTCTTCGTCATCTCCGGCTACCTGATCACCGGCATCCTGCTGCGCGAACTGGCCCAGGGCACCTTCTCCTTTTGGGCCTTCTGGGAACGCCGCGTCCGCCGCATCTTCCCCGCCCTGTTCGTGGCAACCGCCTGCACCGTGGTCGCGGGTTACCGCCTGCTGCTGCCGCCCGACTTCTTCGCGCTGGGCAAATCGGTCGTCGCCGCCACCCTCGGTTATTCCAACATCCACTTCTGGGGCGAGTCCGGTTACTTCGATACCGCCACCGCCGAGAAACCGCTGCTCCACACCTGGTCGCTGGCGGTCGAGGAACAGTTTTACCTGTTCATCCCGCTGCTCCTTTTTGCCCTGGCCAAGACCGGGCGCCAACGCTGGACCCGGTCCATGCTGTCCATCTTGTTCGCCATCAGCCTGCTGTCCGCCTGCTGGCTGGTCTGGAGGCGCACCAGTTTCACCTTCTACTGGCTGCCCACCCGCGCGTGGGAACTGCTCGCCGGCTCGTTGCTAGCCATGGCCCCGGCCCTGCCGGACCGACAATCCCGCCGCCGTGATCTCCTGGCTTGGGCGGGCTTGGCACTCATCCTGCTACCCGCCTGCCTGTACACCAAAGACACGCTGTTTCCCGGCCCGGCCGCCATCCTGCCCGTCCTCGGGGCGGTGCTGTTGATCGCCACGGGCGGCGGCGCGCCCACCACGGTGCACCGGGGCCTCGAATGGAAACCCGTCGTGTTTATTGGCACTATTTCCTATTCGCTTTATCTGGTCCACTGGCCTCCCATAGCCTTCGCCAACTACTTCGCCCTGGTGCCACCACCATGGTGGACCCGGGCCGGCCTGGTGGCGGCGTCCCTGGTGCTCGCCACGCTCTCCTGGTGGCTCGTCGAAACCCCCTTCCGGGGCAAGCGCCTGCTGGCCGACCGCCGCCTGCTGTTCGCCGGTTTCGTGGCGGGGTGCGCCCTGCTGGTGGTGACCGGCAAGGCGATCAAGCGCAACCTGGGCCTGCCCGACCGTATGGAGGGCCCCGTCCAGGAGCTGCTCACCACCCGCAACATGGACGAGCGCTGGCTCTGGTCCAAACTGGATCCCGCCAACCTGAAGGCCGGCCTGCTCCCCTTCGGCGCCGAGGGTGATTCGCCCCGCGTCTTCATGTGGGGCGACAGCCACGCCAAATCGATCATGCCCGCCCTGCACAGCATCTGCCGGAAGAATGGCGTGACGGGCATCGCCGCCCTGCACAGCGGCGTGCCACCCGTGGCCGATTACCCCTACCCCAGCCAGGATTTTTCCCCTTCTGAATATCTGGAATTGTCGGGCAAGATTTTCCAGACCGCCGTCGATCTCCGGGTCACCCACCTGGTCATCGCCGGATTCTGGGAGCGCCACGCCAGTTTCAATCCCGACGCCATGCGCGATTGCCTGCTGCACATGGCACGCGACCTCCGCGCCCGGGGCATCACCCTCTGCTTTGTCAAGGATGTGCCCTGCTTCCCCGTCAATCCCTCCAAGCTGGCCCTCTACCTCAAGTCGATCAACCCGCGCACCCTGGCCGGCCTGACCGATGCCCAGTACTCCGAGCAAAACAGCTTCCAAAATCGGGTGCTGCCGGAACTCGAGGCTGCCGGCGTCGTCATCCTCGATCCGCTCCCCTACCTGAAAAAAGCCAGCCAGTCGAACGACTTCCTGCCGGTCGATGCCAAGGGTTTCATCTACTGCGACACCAACCACCTGTCCGCCTACGGTGCCATGCAGGTGCAGGGGGCGTTTGAACCGCTGTTCGATTGATCCGGTCAATCCACCCAGACAAATCCGTTGCCGGCAAGCACGGCCTGCGCCGCCTGAACCGGCCCCTCGGCCCCGGCCTCCCGCAAAAAGGCCCGCAGGGCCTCCGCCTCCTCCGGTGTGGCAGGGCGCTGCAGCGCGATCTGGAACAAACGCTGGATCCACCCCTCGGGCTTTTTGGGATCTCCCGCCCGCTGGGCCAGTTGCTTGGCGCACTCCAGGGCGAACGGGCTGTTCATCAGCCACAAGGCCTGGAGCGGCGTGGTGGTCTGGTCCCGCTTGGCCGATGAGGTGTCCGGGCTCGGAAAATCAAAGGCCCGGTATAGCTGGGGCACCTGCAAACGGTCCAGTTTCAGGTACAGCGTCCGCCGTGGCGCGTTGATGTCGCCCACCGATGGCCCGCCCACCTTCGCATCCAGCCTTCCCGATACCGCCAGCAGGCTGTCACGCAATCCCTCAAATTCCAGCCGCCTCGGCTCCATCCGTCCCAACAAACGGTTTTCCGGATCCTTGGCGTACACCGCCGCATCCCGTGGTTGGCCCTGCATAAAGGTCTGGCTGGTGAGCAACCGTTTCAGCAGCCGCTTCAGCGACCAGCCATCCCGCACGAGGGTTGCGGCCAGATCATCCAGCAATTCCGGATGGGTGGGCATCTCCCCCCTGGAGCCGAAATCTCCCGGCGTCCGCACCAGCCCCTCGCCGAACACATGCCCCCACACCCGGTTGACCCACACCCTTGCCAGCAACGGATGATCCGGCCGGGTGATCGCCATGGCCAGTTCCAGCCGCCCAGATCCGTTGCCTACCGGCTGCACGGTGCCCAGACTGGCCGGCACCACCCGGGGCGCCGTGTCACCCGGCCGCAACGGGTTGCCCCTCAGAAAAACCTTGGCGGGTTCCGGCTTGGCCACATCCACCAGGCCATGCGCCCGTGGCGGGGCTCCTTTTCCCTCAATGCGCCAGCTTTCCACTTTCTTGCGCAGGTCCTGCAACACCCCTTGGCCCGCCCGGTCGGGAAACAACTCCAGATCCGTGAACGCCGATAGGGGCGTGTTCCACGGCGCATCGGGATCTGCCCACAGCTTGGCGACCTCGGGCGACTTTTTCCGGTTCTCCTCCGAAAAACCTTTGGCAAACGCTTCAGCCGCCTTGGCAGGTGTGTCCGCCTTGGCGGCCCTCATTGCCTCCACCACCACGGCCGGGGCCTGCTTGGCATCCTCCCCGGCCAGCACCGCCGCAAACTGCCCGGCGAAATCCTTGGCGGGCAACGCCTCCACCGTCAGCCACAGCCTCCAGACAGCGCTGCCCTTCCGGGCAGGCGCATCCAGCCACGCCCGCCAACGCTTCAGCAGGGTGGGATTCGGATCCTTGGGATCCGCGATCAGCATGAACTCATCCTGGGCCGGCTTGCCCCGCTGCTCACGCACCGCCATCAGGTGCTCGGCCAAGCGGTTCCGGGCAGCCTCCAGTGTTTCCTGATGACGCTTGGCCACCAGATCCTTGAGCTTGTTTTCCCGCTCGGCCATTTCCTTTTGAAACGCCACCATCTCCGGGGTTTCAAGAGGTTTGGCGAACAACGGCGGCACCTCGGGTTCCACCGAGGATGCGAAGATCGAATAGAGGCTGTAGTAATCGACCGTGGGCACCGGATCGAACTTGTGGTCATGGCAACGGGAGCAGGCCACGGTCAGGCCCAGCAGGCCGCGGGTGACCACATCGATCCGGTCATCGATGATGTCGTGCTGGTTGTTCATGAAACGCCCGCCCAGCGTCAAAAACCCGAGCGCCGGCAGATCGCTGATGGGCGCCTCGCCCTTTTCCACCAGCCGGTCGGCGGCAATCTGGGCCCGGACAAAATGGTCGTAGGGCAGGTCGTTGTTGAACGATTGGATCAGCCAATCCCGGTAGGCGTAGGACCACGGGAAGTTGCCATCCTGGAAGAAGACGTACCCCTTGGTGTCGGAATAGCGCGACACATCCATCCAGTGCCGGGCCCACCGTTCTCCAAAAGCCGGGCTGGCCAGCAAGCGGTCAATCTCCTTCGACCACGCGTCGGGTGCTGGATTGCCCTCAAACGCCTGAACCTGCTCAAAGGTGGGCGGCAGCCCGGTGAGGACGAAGCTGGCGCGGCGAAGCAGGGTACGCCGATCGGCCTGCGGCGAGAAATCAAGCCCCTCTTTTTTCAGCCTTGCCCGCACCGGTTCATCCAGGGGGGCAGGGGAGGGTGACCGGGCAAATGGCTGAAAGGCCCAAAGGTCTTCCCGTCTGGCTGGCCCCTTGGCCAACACCCTGGATTCGGGCCAAACCGCCCCGTCGCGAACCCAGGCCTCCACCAACCCGATTTGCAGCTCGCCGAGCGGGGCCTTGGGTGGCATCCTCTTTTCAGCGGACGGCTTGAGCACCTGAACCATGCGGCTTTCGGCTGGTTTGCCAGGCACAACGGCCGGGCCGGACTCGCCGCCCTTCAAGGCCGCCTGCAGGCTGTCCAATCGTAGACCCGCCATCTGCTTTTGCGGCCCATGGCACTTCTGGCAATGCTCCACCAGGATCGGGCGGATTTCCTTCTCGAATCGGTCCTCCGCCGGCCCGGCAAACGCCATGGCCGGAACCAGAAAGGACGAAAAAATCAACAGGGTTTGGCGCATGGCAAATCAGGCGGGTAGATGAATATCCCCATTCCATCACGGCCTGGAGGAGGTGTCGAGCCGTCCGGTCCATATAATTAATGTGGATCCACCTCCCTCCCAAGGTGAAATCATGTCAGAGAGCCGTCTGGAACCCACCTCCCATCCCTTGTACGACCAAAGCGCCACATTCCGCATGGCCCGGCGACAGTTGGAGCAATGCGCCGCCGCCATCGACTTGCACCCCGACCAACTCAAGCGCATGGCCATCCCCAAGCGGGCGATGGTGGTGTCGGTCCCAGTCCGCCGGGATGATGGCAAGATAGAGACCTTCGCCGGATTCAGGGTCCAACACAGCCTGACCAGCGGTCCCAGCAAGGGAGGCCTCCGGTACCACCCCATGGTGGACCTCGGCGAGGTGGCCGCGCTGGCGATGTGGATGAGCTGGAAGTGCGCCATCATGAACCTGCCCTTTTCCGGGGCCAAGGGAGGGATCGCGGTGGATCCATCCACCCTGTCCTTCGGGGAAAAAGAGCGGTTGACCCGGCGATTCACGGAGGAAGTGCTGTCGATCATCGGCCCGCGCATGGATGTGATGGCGCCCGACATGGGCACCGACGAGCAAACCATGGCATGGATGATGGACACCTACAGCATGAAAGTGGGCTACGCCTGCCCGGAAATCGTCACCGGCAAGCCGGTCGAGATCGGGGGAATCGTCGGTCGGCGTGAAGCGACCGGGCGCGGCGTGGTGATGACCGCCATGGCGGCACTGGAAGACTTGAATATCCGGCCGGAAACCGCCACCGCGGTGGTGCAGGGATTCGGCAATGTGGGATCGGTCACCTGCCAGGAACTGCTCAAGCGCGGCGTGAAAGTGATCGCGGTGGGGGACAAGACCGGCGCGGTCCGCAACAAAAACGGCCTCGATATCGAGGCCCTGATAGCCCATGTGGCAAAGGGCCTGCCACTGAACCAATTCGGCGGAGGCGAGGAACTCGACCCCCAGGAATTGCTGACCCAGGAATGCACGCTGGCGGTTCCCGCGGCGATGGAGCGCGTCATCGATGAGAAAAACGCGCCCAAACTGAAATGCCGGGTGTTGGCCGAGGGGGCCAACGGGCCGACCACGCCCGCCGCCGACGCGATCATTCAAAACAGCGATATCTATGTCATCCCCGATGTGCTGTGCAACGCCGGCGGCGTGACAGTGAGCTACTTCGAGTGGGTGCAAGACCTGCAGCAGTATTTTTGGTCCGAGAAGCAAGTCAACGAGAAGCTTGAGGAACAGATGCTTGGCGCCTTCCATCGCGTCCGCGGGCTGGCCAAGGAACGCAAGTTCGCCCACCGCACCGCGGCACTGGTGCTAGGAGTCCAGAAGGTGGCCAGGGAGATGGAGCGGCGGGGGCTTTACCCCTGATCGATCAGGCCAGAACTTCCCGCACCACCTTGCCATGGACATCCGTCAAACGGAAGTCCCTGCCGGCAAGGCGGAAAGTCAGCTTTTCATGGTCGAAGCCCATCAGGTGCAGGATGGTGGCATGCAAGTCATGCACATGCACCGGGTTTTCCACCGCCTTGAAGCCGAATGCGTCGGTGGCTCCCACCGCGGTGCCGCCTCGCACACCTCCCCCGGCCAGCCAGACGGAAAAGCCATAGGGATTATGATCGCGGCCATTCAGACGGCCCAGGTTGGAACCGGGGGTGGGCAGCTCCACGGTGGGGGTGCGGCCGAATTCGCCGCCCCACAACACCAGGGTGTCTTCCAGCAAACCGCGACGCTTCAAGTCGATAAGCAGGGCGGCGATCGCCTGGTCGCAATCATTGGCCAACCGGCGGTGATTGGACTCGAGGTCATCGTGGCTGTCCCATGGCTGCCCGGCGCCGGTCCAGACCTGCACCACGCGGGTACCCCGTTCCACCAATCGGCGGGCCAGCAGCATTTGACGCCCCTGGATCGTGTCGCCGTAAAGGTCCCGCGTGGACTGATCCTCGCGGGCAAGGTCGAGGGCGTCTGTCGCCTCCCATTGCATGCGGAATGCCAACTCCATGCTGGCGAGCCGCCCCTCCAGCCGCGGATCGGGAGGCAGGGTGACACTTCCCAGACTTTGAAGTTTGCGGGCCAAGGATAGTTGCGCCTTCTGGGTGGCGGGGGATACGGCCTCATTTTTAAGGTTTTCAATCCATTGCGTGGGCGAATCAGCCAGCGTGTCGAGATGGGTGCCTTGGCAGGCGGCCGGCAGGAAGGCGTTTTGCCAGTTTTGCCCTTCCTGGACCGGAAGACCTCCGGGGCACAGCGAGACAAACCCTGGCAGGTTGGCGCACTCTGAGCCCAACCCATGGACCAGCCAGGAACCGAGACTCGGGCGAATTTGCCGCTGGTCGCCGCAGTTCATCAGCATCAGCGCCGGTTCATGGTTGGGCGTGTCGCTTTGCATCGACCGGACCACGCAGAGCATGTCGGCGCATTGCGCGACCCGGGGAAACAGGTCGCTGACCGGCAGGCCTGACTGGCCGCACGGCTTGAATCGAAAGGGGGAAGGGAAGGCTGAGCCGGTCGGCCGCTCGGTCAGGAGCTTGGGTCCAGGCAGGGGCTTTCCGGCATATCTGGCCAGTTCCGGCTTGGGGTCGAAACTGTCGATATGCGAGGGCCCACCGTTCATGAACAGATGGATCAGACGCTTGGCCCTGGGGCGAAACGCCGGACTCAAGGGAGCTAGAGGGTTGACCTGCGGTTCGCCCGCCATGGCACGCAATGCCAGCAACCCCATGCCCGTGCCCACGCTCGCCAAAAAATGGCGGCGGCCGAAAGGGGCAACGAATCGGGCATGCGGTCGGCTCAAGGGACCCTCCTAGGGCACAAAATGGAACTCGTTCGACAGCATCAAGGCCTGCGCCAAAGCTTGCCAGGCATTCAACGGGGATTGCGCGGGCCCGCAGAAATCTCGGCTGGAATCATGAACCTTGTCGCTGGAAAGGTACCTCAGACGGGGCGACCACAGGAAGCCATCGTAACCCGCATCACCCCCCGAAATGACCAGCCAATCCAGTGTTTCCCCTTTTTGAACCTCGACAGGTGCCAGACTGGTTTCAACCTCGTCCTGCAGCACTTTCCACGAGGCTAGCAACCCCTGGCGAGAGGAAACCAGAAAGGCCTCCACACCGTCACCCCGATAGTCGGGATGACGCAAGGTTCCGTTAATGGCCACCCGGCCGGATTCGGGAGCCGTGAATCGGCGCACCACGGCCTGGTCGGGCTTGTTGCCCGGAACGCCGCCGATGGCGGTGAGATGGAGCCGGCCATAATCGGGCGATGGCAACAAGGGAACAGGCTGCCATGCCTGGCCTGTGAAATGTGTCAGGGGCTTGTAATCAAGAAGCTTTCGACCGGCCGAATCCCAGCGCCCCATGCCAGCCTGCCAAGGCGAATCCACGGCCGGCGGTTGGCGCTCGAAATCCCCAAGGAATTGACGCGCAGCGGAGGCCTCTTCCACCGTGGATGACCGTCCGAACACCTTGCGGAATAGGGTTTGGATTTTTTCAGTTTCACCCCCCGATAGCGAGGCTCCCAACGCCCTGGCCTGCTCCAGCACCAGGGGCGCGTTTAGCAGGGCCAGGCCCTGGAGGCCGGTGGTGGTTTCCGCTCGCTTGGCAACATGGGTATCCGGGTTGGCCGCGTCAAAAACACGCACCGTCATCGGGATCTGCTGGCGATCGACATAGCCATACAGCGTGCGCACCCGGGGATAGGGGGTGGTGAGCAAGGGCACCGGCGGCCCGCCCTCGGCCGGTTCAAGACCACCGCCCGCCAGAACTAACCGGTCACGCAGGCTCTCCCAATCGAGCCGGCGGAGGTTCTGGTGGCTGAGCAGCCGGTTCTCAGGATCAACCCGCATGGCCTCCGTCGATGGTTGGCTGGATTGTTTGTAGGTTTCTGAAGTCACGATCCATCGGTGCAGCTTGCGCAGCGACCACCCTTGGCGAATGAACTCCCGGGCCAGAAAATCGAGCAACTCGGGGTGGCTGGGTTTATCGCCGGTTGAGCCGCAGTCACTTGGGGTCCGACTCAGCCCCTGACCAAAATGCCATTGCCAAACCCGGTTGACCAAAACCCGGGCCAGCAAGGGATGGTCCGGTCGCGTGAGGGCCTTGGCCAAAGCCAGTCGCCCTCCCTTGGCACCCAGTTCCAGTGGAGTCCCACCATCCAGACAAGCGGGTAGGGAGCAGGGCACCTCCGGCCCCAATCGCGAGGGGTTGCCCCGCTTGAAAATCCGGGGTGCTGGCGGATCAGGGATTTCTTCCAACACCAAGGCGCGGGCAAGATTGGCTGGGGTGACGGCTCGCCACTCGTCCGCCTGCCGCTGCAAATCCCGCTGCTGGTCACGATCTTCACGGCCGAGCAATTTGCCTGTCTGTTCGGTTGTGAACACCCACGGCGATTCCGGACTGTCCAGAACCTTCCGAAGTTCAGCCAGCTCGGCATCGCCCCGAAAGGCACGGGCCAGCATTTCACCCTGGATGGCTGCCAATTGTTGGAGGGTTTCGCTGGTGGCCAACACTTTCAGAGCCGGTGGAACTGCTGGCTGGGCCAATGCCTCCCGCAAGGTCGCACGGAAAGTATCCTGTTTCTCTTTGCGGCAGGCCTGCCAGACTGACCACCATGGATTACCTGCCGCCTTGCTCTCCCAATAGGCCTCGAGCCGCTCGACCAAATGCGGGTTCAATTGGCAAACCCGGGACAGTTCGGTGCGATCCGCCGCGTTGGCGACACTGGCCAGCAGATGATCCCGCAGGCTGGCAGGTTGGTGCAATTGCTCCAATCGCATGGTCCGGCGGGCATCCGTGAAACTGACGACAGCCTGATCCCGCCGTTGTTGTTCCGCCAGGAAACGCTGTTCCGACTCGTTGGCCGGCCCCCTGCCAATCATGGGGAGCTCCCTGGGTTCCTTGCTGGCAGCGAGAATGCCATACAGGCCGTAGTAATCCGCCTGATCAATCGGCTCGCTTTTGTGATCATGGCAACGGGCGCAAGCCACGGTGAGGCCCAGCAAACCCCTGGTCACCACATCAATACGGTCATCCAGGATGTCGTGCTGATTGTTCAAAAACCGGCGACCGACCGTCAGGAATCCGAGTGCGGCCAGGTTTTCCCGCCCTTCGCTCCCTTGTGGATGGAGCAGGTCGGCGGCCAGTTGCTCCTGGATGAATCGATCGTAAGGCAGGTCAGCCTGCAGGGCGCGAATGACCCAATCGCGGTAGGTCCAGGCGAAGTGGAAATGGCGATCTTCCAAAAAGGCGTAGCCCTTGCTATCCGCATAGCGGGCGACATCTAGCCAATGGCGGGCCCAGCGTTCGGCATGCCTGCGGCTTGCCAAAAGCGTCTCCACCACCTTGGCATAGGCCTCAGGTGAGGGATCCGAAACAAAAGCTTCGACTTGTTCGGCCGTTGGGGGTAAGCCAGTCAGCGTGAAGTGAACCCTGCGGAGCAAGGTGGCCTTGTCCGCCGGGGGAGACGGTGGGAGGCCTTTGGCCTGAAGACCCGCCCGAATGAAGGCATCAATTCGGTTGGATAATGCTGCTTGGGAGGGTTGTGCAGGTGCGGAAACTGCCAGCCAAGGCCTGAGACCCCAAGCCTGAGCATCTGGCTCGGCGTTTAGGGCACTGAGCAGTACCAACCAACCCTGCAAAAACATCGGGAAATCTGTCTCCGAATGAGAAATCTATGCTTCTGCCATTTTACCGTAGGTAGGTTCACAGGGACCACCGCAGGAATGTTGGCTATTTCCCATGGTTTGGCTGCCACTTGCTATGGGCAAATGCTGTATTTTGAACGAGTTGGGATTACGGCGACGGCAATGGATCCATGAGGCAGTGATGTCAGAGAAAACGGGCCAGGGTGAACAGAGCGGGAAAACTTGGGGCGGGCGGTTTGCCGAGGCCACCAATGCGCTGGTGGTGAAATACACCGAGAGCATCTCGTTTGACAGCCGACTGGCCAAGCACGACATATTGGGCAGCCAGGCCCAGGCTCGGATGCTGGGCAATGTGGGGCTGGTGAGCCCGGACGAGGCGAAGGCCCTGGTGGATGCCCTCGAGACAATCGGGCAGGAGATCGCGCAGGGCAAAATGGTCTGGCGGGAAGATCTTGAGGATATCCACACCCACATTGAGCAGGCACTTATCGCCCGATTGGGGGACACGGGCCGGAAACTGCACACCGGGCGCAGCCGGAATGACCAGGTGGCCACGGCAATGAAGCTGTGGACGCGGGAGGCGCTGGACCGGATCGCGGACCTGATCCGGGAACTGCAGCGCGCGTTTTTGGAATCGGCTGAGCGGGAGGAGGGTGTGATCCTTCCCGGGTACACCCACCTGCAGCGCGCCCAACCGGTGCTGGCGGCCCATTATTTTCTGGCCTATGTGGAAAAGCTGGAGCGCGACCACGGCCGGCTGATGGATTGCCGGGCACGGCTCAACAAGTTGCCGCTGGGTTCCGGGGCCTTGGCGGGATCGAGTCTGCCGCTGGACCGGGAGTTTGTGGCCCGGGAACTGGGATTTGACGGGTTGGCGGCGAACAGTCTGGATGTCTCCAGCGACCGGGACTTCCTGGTTGAGTTTGTCAGCTGCTTGGCGCTGACGGCGGTGCACTTGGGCGGTTGGGCCGAGGAGTGGGTGATCTGGTCCACGACGGAATTCGGTTTTTTGAAGCTGCCCGACTCTTTCTGCACGGGAAGCAGCCTGATGCCGCAGAAAAAGAACCCCGATGTTCTGGAACTGATGCGTGGGCGGACGGCGCGGGTGGTAGGGGATCTGCAACGACTGCTGGTTCTGCTGAAGGGTCTGCCGCTGGCATACAACCGCGACCTGCAGGAAGACAAAGAGGCGGTTTTTGATGCAGTGGACACCGTCTCCCGATCGTTGGAAGTTGCAGCGGCCCTCGTTTCCCGCTCGCGACTGAACCGCGAGCGGATTGGAGCGGGGCTGGAGGAAGGATTCCTCGACGCCACCACGCTCCTGGAGCACCTCGTGCGCCGGGGCATGCCCATGCGCACCGCCCATGAGTGCGTCGGCAAGCTGGTCCGTCTCTGCGAGGAGCGCGGCTGCAAGCTGAGCGAACTGCCCGCCGAGTGTTTCGACGGGGTGGTTCCGGGTCTGGCTCCCGGGGTGTACGGCCAGGTGGGGGCGGCGAGCGCCGTGGGCGCGTTCGTCACCGTTGGTTCAACCGGACCCGCGCGGGTCCGGGAACAGGTGGCGGCATGGCGGGGGAGGTTGTTCCCCTCCGCCTGATGCTTGCCACCCAACACGGGTGGAGGCGGGCGGAAAAGGATGGATTTCTTCCAGTACAAAAACGGCGTGCTGCACGCCGAGGCAATTCCGGTCCACATTTTGGCGGAGCGGTTCGGCACGCCTTTGTACATCTACAGCCGGGCGACCCTGGCCCGTCACCTGACACAGATTCAGGAGGCGTTCGCGGAAGCCGAACCCCTGATCTGTTACTCGGTGAAAAGCAACGGAAACCTGGCACTTGCGCGCGAAATGGCGCGACTGGGCTCGGGCTTTGATGTGACCAGCGGCGGGGAAATGTACCGTGCCATCCTTGCGGGTGCGCCGGGCCGCAAGATCGTGTTCGCGGGGGTGGGCAAATCCAAAGCGGAACTGGCCCGCGCCCTGCAGGCCGGCGTTTTCCTGTTCAACGTGGAAAGCGAGGAGGAACTTCTCTTTTTGGGAGGTGTGGCCCGGGAAGTGGATATTCCGGCTCCGGTGGCCCTGCGGGTGAATCCCGATTTGCCACCCAAGACCCATGCGAAGACCGACACCAGCGTCAAGGGCGTGAAGTTCGGTCTGGACATCGAGACCGTGCTGGATGTGGCCCGGGGCGTGGTGGGACACAGCCACCTGCGGGTGATTGGGCTACATATGCACCTTGGGTCACCCATTTTGTCGGCTGATCCTTACCGGATGGGGGCGGCCAAGGGCGAGCATCTGGTTGGCGAACTGCGGAAAATGGGGCACCCGATCACCGTGCTGAACATGGGTGGCGGGTTCGGCATCCACTACCGGAAGCAGGAGGCGCTGCCCGCCAGCGCCTTTGCCGCGGAAATCCTGCCCGTGGTGAGGCGGCTTGGCTGCAAGCTGGTGCTGGAACCGGGCCGGTTCATCGTCGGTAACGCCGGCATCCTGGTGAGCAAGGTGCTGTACCGCAAGGAATCGGGTGGCAAGAAATTCGTCATCCAGGACGCGGCGATGAACGACCTGATCCGCCCGACCCTGTACGACTCTTTCCATCGCATCTGGCCGGTGAACCTGCCCAAGGGTTCCAGCGCCCCGCCCGAGGATTACGAGGCGGAAATCCCGGGCACCGAAAAGGTGGATGTGGTGGGTCCGGTTTGCGAATCGGGTGATTTTCTGGCCAAGCAAAGGGCCCTGCCGCCTCTGGCGCAGGGGGATTTGCTGGCGGTGTTCTCCGCCGGCGCCTACGGCATGGCGATGGCTAGCAACTACAATTCGCGCCCACGGGCAGCGGAGGTGCTGGTGGACGGCGACACCGCGCGTCTGGCGCGACGCCGGGAAACACTGGAAGACCTGGTACGCCCCGAGCTTGAGGCGATGGCGGACTGGTAAGCGGGGACACACGGCGCGGGCGGTTGGATCATGGGTGGAATTCACGGGCCCCTGGGCCCGGTAGGGAGTGGGCACATGGCTCGTTTCACGCGTGGTGGGAAACTGTTGACGGTGGCCGCCTTGGCCCTGTTGGAAGCCGCCGTACTGCGGGAGCCACCCCGGGCGGTGGGCCAGGAGGCCGCCGCGCCAAAAGCGCCCGCCGCACCGCCTGCCGCCGCGCCCATGGCACCCGCCATGGATCAGGACCAGGAGCGGCCGAGAGATGGGCTGCGTCGATTGTTTTCCGAGGCGAAGACGCCGACCGAACTGTGGGAAGCCCTCGACCACGAAAGGGAAATGGGTGCCCATGACAATGTTGCCTATTACATCGACCGACTGAACGCCACCCTCGCCGCCATGGATGCCGAATCGAGGGACAAGGCGCTGGAAACCTTGCTGAAGGTGGCCGATTTCACCGCCCTGCAAAGTTTGCAGGAATTGCCGAACGCGGTTCGTGACAGCGGCGACAAGAAATTGGCGGAGCGGATCCGCAAGGGTTTGGACTCCCTGAAATCGACCCTGGACGAGCATCTGACCAAACAGCAGACCCCCGAGAAGCTGCAGGAACTGGTGGACAAGCTGATCGAGAGCCCGGAAGCCAAACGGGAGGTGATGCGCGAGCTGGCAACCCGGGGCGGGTTCGCGGTGGGGCCGCTGCTGAACCTCGGGCGACGGACCGTGGAGGAATCGGACACCCGCGAGGTAGCCAAAGCACTGCTCGAATTGCCAGCAGCCAGCTTGCCCGGCCTGATCGGGGCGATTGATGTGCCCGACCGCGATTGGCAACGCCGGATTGTCCATGTGCTTCTGTTGCGGGCCGAGATCGGCGAGGATGTGAAGGCAGCGCAACCAGCCCTGCAGATTCTGCTGGCGGACAAGGGCCTCCATGAGGACACCCGCCTGTTGGCGACCAAACTGCTAAGCCATTTGCGGGGCGTCGAGGCCAAACGGCTGCCCGCGATTCCGGACATGCTGAGCGAAACCGCCGACCAGATGTACCAGGGTACCTACCCGTTCCCGGAAGGCACAGCCAACCAGGTATTCCGTTGGGTGAAGGGCAAGGGACTGGTACCAGGCACGACCGACGGCCAGGAAATCCCGGTGGTGAGCAAACCGCAGGCGGCCCAGTACTGGGGTACCCGGTCGGCCCGGGCAGCGCTGGAATCGCAACCGGGGGATGCGCGGGCGCGGCGCGCGCTGCTGGGGCTATCGATCGAGGATGAGCTGGCACGGCAGAAAGCGGCGGGCAAACCCTACCAACCGATCAGCCAAAGCCAGCCTGGACTGTTGGAACTCCTGGCCGGTCAGGATAGCCCGTCTTTGAACCTGATGCTGCGTCAGGCGCTGAAGCAAGATCGACAATTGCTGGCGCTCGCGCTGCTTGAGGCTCTGGCTTCGCGTGGTGATGAGACAGGCGGGGTGGAACGAAACGGTGTGCCATCCACCTACGAACTGGCCCTGGAATCGGGAGAACCCCGCGTGCGCTTTGCCGCCGCCCGGGCCATCGCCCGTTTACCCAAACCACCCTCCGCGCGGGTGGCTGCGCGGGTAGTGAATGTTTTGGCGGGGTTTGTGACCCTGGAAAAACTCCAGGGGCAGGCAAGGGCACGGGTGTTGATGGGCATGGACTCGGCCGACATGCTGAGCGAGCTGGGCCAATCGTTGGAACGGGCCAGCTACCAAGTGGAGGGAGCCCTGACCGCGCGGGAAACCATGCAACGCCTCCTGCGTGGACCCCGGCATGATGTGTTGGTGGTGGACAGCAATATCCCCGACACCGACCTGAACCACCTTTTGGCGCAAATGGACGCCGAAGGCCCGCTGAGCAGGATGCCGGTGCTGGTGGTCGCCCTTCCCAGCGCCCGGCAGAGGTCTTGCCTGAGCACGCGTTACCTGGAACTGGATGCGCGGCGAATTGCCATCGAGGCGGAACTACGGGAGTTTCTGGCCCGCAAAACGGAAATGAAGGCCCGTCAGACGGATGAGCTGGCCCGCCTGGATTCGGTATATGCCGCGAAGCGTGAAAAAAACCGCGGTCAACTGGAACTTGGCGAGCAGGCGAACTACGACCTGACCCGCAAGGAAATGGTGGAAAGGCAAGCCGCGGAGCAAGAGGAGTTTCATGTGAAATTCCTGCCTCAGTTCCACCTTGAAGACGACCTGATGCGGGTGCGGGCGGACCTTGAGGCGGTTCGGAAAGACTTCGTTCTTGCCAGTCAGGAGCGCGAGGACAAATTGACCAGGCACCTGGCCCATGACAGGCGGGTGCGGGTGATACGGGCGGGGGCACTTGGACAGCCCAAGTCGGCGATCCAGACCATTTCCACCACGCTGCAGGAAACCGCGCAGATTCCGCTGGGCCCGCAGGATCAGGTGGCCATGGCCAACGAGGCCGCCGACCTATTGGGGCGGATGGCGGTAGGCAGCTTGAGGGGCTATGACATCAGGCCTGCCGGGAAAGCCATCGAGCAGGCGGTCAGCAACGAATCCCTGGCCCCGCAGGCCAAGCTCGCGCTGACACAGGCTTTGGTGGTGATCCCGGGAGGCTCGGCACAAACCCGGTTGGCAGGGATGGCCGGAGACTCGGCCAGATCAGCCCCGGAACGCTATGCGGCCGCAGAGGCCCTGTCTCGGCATGTGCAGCGCTATGGGCGTCTCATGACGGACGCGGTGGTGAAGAACCTGGAAAACAACCTGGAAGCCACCCAGGAGCCACCCGTGCGGGCGGCGATCAGTGGGGCGTTAGCCCTGTTGAGCAAACCGAAGACCGACCGCAACCTTCTGGATTACCGGCCCGCGGCGCCCCAACCTCCCATGGGACCGGCCGGCGATGCCCCGGTTGAGAAGCCCATGGAAAAGCCCGCCGGAAAGCCGGTTCAACCCTGAGGCATTTGATGTCGAACCTGTTACCGAAGCTTCCCGCCCGTGACCCCGAGAGCAACAAGGGGACCCACGGGCGTGGCCTTTTGATCGCCGGAAGCATGGGCATGTCTGGTGCGGCCGTGCTGGGTGGCAAGGCCATGCTGCGGTCCGGCGCCGGGTTGGTGACAGTGGCCACCTCCAAGGGCGCCCAACCGATCGTGGCGCTGGGGAATCCGTGCTACATGACTGTGGGTTTGCCTGAGGATCCGCTGACTGGACGGTTGGCACAGGGGGCTGTTGGCCCGGCCTTGCAACAGGCTTTGGAGAAAGACGCCACCGGAGTGGGGCCCGGACTTGGCACCTCGGAAATCGTCGGCCAACTGGTCCGTTTGTTGCTTGAGCAGGCCCGTGGCGGGTTGGTGATTGATGCGGATGGATTGAACAGCCTGGGGAAAAAACCGGTGCTACCGAAACGGGTTATCCCGGCTGTGATCACGCCTCATCCCGGTGAATTCGCTCGGCTGACAGGGCAATCGATCGCCGAGGTGCAAGCCGACCGGGAGGGCAACGCCCGGAAACTGGCAATGGAAATGGGGGTGGTGGTGGTGTTGAAAGGTCATCACACGGTGATCACCGACGGGGACCGACTGGCGATCAACCAAACCGGCAACCCGGGCATGGCGCGGGGAGGGTCCGGTGATGTGCTGACGGGTGTGCTCGTGGCGCTACTATGCCAACAAATGCCACCCTTCGAGGCGGCGGTTCTGGGAGCCCATGTGCATGGACTAGCCGGGGATCTGGCGCGGGAAAAGTTGGGCGAGGTGGGGATGATCGCCTCTGACCTGATCGATTTCCTGCCCGCGGCTTTTCTGCGCGTTTAGTGAAAATATATAAAGTTTAAATAATATAAATATGTTATTTAACCAATTTGAAACCTACGCAGGCTGGCCGCCGACGGTCAGTTCGCAGACGCGGGCGAGATGGTGCCAGGGGCTGGATTCAGGCCACCCTTCGGCAGCGCGGCTGAACAGTTCGCTTGCCACATTCATCTGGCCGGCGGCACAGCGTGCGAGGGCACGGTTGTAGAGGATGCCCGGCAATGGCGGGCACGATTCCCAGAGTTTTTCGGCAGCCCTACGGTCGCCCTGCTGCCATGCCAGAGCGGCGCGCTCATTGATGACAGACTCGACCAAGCAGGTTTCGGTGAGCCGGTCCAGATACTGCTGCGCTTGACGCCATTGACCGGCCTGACGCGACAGGGCCGCCGAAAACAACTGGTCGACTGGAGAATTACCGGTGGGCAAACCGGGGTGATCCTCCAGCTCGAGTGAGACGAAATCGTCTTTCAAGACTGATTCCATATCCAGGCGCTGGGGAAATTCACCCAGGGCGTGCACCACCCATCCGGTTGCCGGCAAACGCTCCATCCAGGCTGGCCAACCGGCCGGTGTGATCAATTGGGTGCGGAAGGGGTTCGGCAGAACCTCCAGGGTTGCCTGCCAAGCCAGGGCAGGTTCAAGGGCCAAGGAATCAACCGCCATGTGGGGTTCCACCGCCCCACTCTCCGGGGTTGCCAGATTAGCCTCGCGCCGGGTGGCCAGGTTTTGCAGGGCCTGGCGCACGAATTGGGCAACGGACAGTTCCATGAGGCTCTCCTCAACCTGGGTGGAACGGGGGCCATTGGGCAACCCGCCCTGACACATGTAAAACGGAAAATGTGTGGAGGCTTGCGCACCCATTTCGGTTTCCGGGCATGGTACCCTGTCGGATGGGTTGATTGAACCCTATATGGAATAAAGATTTAGGGCCAAAGCCACCCACTACCGGAGAGCCGCCATGAGCACTGATCCCAACCAGCTTGCCCAGCAGAAGATGCAGGAATTCCTTCGGCTTTTGCCCCTGACCCAGGAAATCGCGGGATTGCCCCACTGCGAGCCCGGCAAATTCTTCACCGAGGGCCAACTGGAGGTGCGGGTCACCAGCCTGAAAACCGCCTTCAAGATGGCCAAGCAGTTGATGCGGGATATCAGCCAATGACCCAGGTTTTCCTGACCTGCCTGCTTTTTGGCGGGTTACTGGGCCCAAGCCAACCCGGGGTGGAAGCCCTCGCACCCCCGGAGGGGGCGATGGACCGCATTCCGGTGCGAATGGTGGGGCCAGCCAACATGGGAGGCCGGGTGACCGACCTGGCTGTGGACCCCCGCAAACCGGCGCGTTTTTATCTAGCCACCGCGACCGGGGGACTGTGGCGCACCGAAAACGGGGGGACCACCTGGACCGCGCTGACGGACCGGCAACCGCTGGCTTCCCTTGGGGCGGTGGCCTGTTCGCCCGAACGGTTCGACACGGTCTGGGTTGGCGGCGGGGAATCCAACCCGCGCAACAGCGTCTCGCGGGGTGCGGGGGTGTTCTCCAGCACGGATGGCGGGAAGACCTGGAAGGGCCCCCATCTGAAGAATGCCGGGCATGTCGGAAAAATCATTGTCCATCCCAAAAATCCCCAAATTGTGCATGTGGCTGTCCTGGGAAAGGCATGGGGGCCGTCGGCGGAGCGCGGGATATTCCGCACCACCGACAGCGGGGCCACCTGGAAGCAGGTGCTGACGCTGGATGAGAACACCGGGTGCATCGATCTGGCCATGGATCCCGCCGACCCGTCGCGGTTGATCGCCTGCGCCTGGGAAGTGCGCCGCGACACCTTCTCGCAGGGAAATCCGACCACGCAGTGGGGGCCGAAATCGGGCCTGTACCTGAGCGAGAACAACGGCGACACCTGGAAACCGCTGACAGAAGGATTGCCCGCAGCCGCGAAGGGCAGGTGCGGCGTGTCGTTCTGCGCCGGGAATCCAAAGATCGTATTCGCCGTGGTGCCCACGGAAAAAACCGACATCAAGCAGTTGAACGGCCAGCCGGCCAAAACGGGTGGAGACACGGAGACAGGTGGCATTTTCCGGTCGGCTGATGGCGGGCTGAACTGGAAAAAGGTCAACGCGCTGTGCCCCCGGCCGTTTTACTTCGGACAAATCCGGGTGGACCCCAAAAACCCGGAGAGGGTGTGGGTGCTGGGTATCCCGCTTTATACCAGTGAAGACGGCGGCAAAACCTTCAAGACAAACGGCGCACCATTGGTGCATGTGGACCACCACGCGATGTGGATCGACCCTGCGGATGGAGACCACCTGTTGCTGGGGAACGACGGCGGCCTGTACGAGTCCAGGGACCGTGGCAAAAATTGGGAACACCGGAACAACCTGCCCTTGGCGCAGTTTTACGGTGTTGCCGCGGACCGGAGCGTGCCTTATCGGGTGTTCGGTGGATTGCAGGACAACGGCACCTGGGGAGGGGCGACCCGGAATGACCGGGGCGAGGGCCTGACCAACGCCGACTGGTTCCGCGTGATGGGCTCGGACGGATTCCAGGTGAAGGTGGACCGGGAACTCAACCATATCCTCTATTGCGAAAGTCAGTACGGGGGCCTGCGCCGCTATGACCTTTCCACTGGCGAGGGGAAGGAGATCAAACCGGGAACCACCCTGGGGCAACCATCGCAGCGGTTCAACTGGAACACGCCGATCGCCCTCTCGCCCCATGATCCCCGGGTGATCTATGTGGGCAGCCAGGGGCTGCACCGTTCCGGAAACCGGGGAGACTCCTGGACAAAGCTGAGCGCCGACCTGACCTTTTACAAGGGGACCGGGACCGCGCAGCAGCACACGCTGACAGCCATCGCGGAATCACCGGCCCAGGCGGGGGTGATCTGGACAGGATCGGATGACGGCAGACTATGCCTGACACGGGACGGCGGCCGTAGTTGGGTGGACTGGTCCGCACGATTGCCCAAGCTGGAAAAGGCTTCGATCACCTGCATCGAACCGATCCGCGGCCGGGCGGGCAGCGCTTATGTCTCCTTCAGCAGGCACCGGTTGGAAGACCACGAACCCTATCTGTTCCGCACCGATGACTACGGGGAGAACTGGACCGAGTTGAAGGGACTTCCCGCAGGTGCTCCTGTGCATGTGGTGCGGGAGGATCCAGCCAACCCATCCGCGCTTTACGCCGGCACCGAAACGAGTGTCCAGACATCGCTGGACGGGGGTATCACCTGGCACCGTTTGGGGAACCTGCCCACCGTGCCGGTGCATGACCTGGTGATTCAGGAAGCTTTTCGGGAGCTGGTGATCGGCACGCATGGCCGGGGCATCCATATCGCCGACATCAGCGCCCTGGGCGCGATGACACGGGAAACCCTGGCGCGGGACGCCTGGATTTATGCTCCAGGGAAGGTGCTTCAGGGTGCGGCGTTTGGCCCGCACCTGCAAAGGACCGGCCAATTTTTCCAGGGGCAGAACCAGGGGCCATCGGCTGTCTTTTCGGTGCACCTGAAAAGAAAGCCCGCTGAAAAGGCCAAGTTATCGGTGCGGGACGGGATGGGCCGCACCCTGGCGGACCTGAAGCTGGAACCCGCCGCCGGCTTCCAATTGGCCCGTTGGAATCTGACGGCGTTGCAAAGCCTTGCCAGCGGCAAGCGGACACTCCGCAGCCCGCCCGGGCAATACACGGCCGCATTGATTGTGGATGACCGGGAGGTGGGGGCCGTGCCATTCGCCGTGGAAGGCCGGCAGCCCGCGGGAACCAATTTCGAAGACGAAGGGGATGAGACCAACCCGGGGCCGGAGGAGGGGACTGATCGCCCCGGTTCAACCGGGGTGGAACCGGGCAAGAAAACGGAGCAACCGTGAACCAGGACAGCGTTGTGGGATTTCCAGCGAGCCCGGTGCCGCCACCTAGCTCGACTCCGATCACATCGGCCCAACCGGGAGGTGGGTGGGTGATGGGACTTGAGGAGCGTTGGGCAGGACTGCGTCGGCGGTTGATCCGGGCCTTTTTTCCCGACCACCTGCGACGATTCAACGCCCGGCGACTGGGGGATGACCCGGCCCTGCCTGACGAACGGATCATCGATCAGCGGGATCTGAAATTTCTGCGGCCGGTCAGCCCGGTCACCTTCGAGGGACCGGACCCCTGGGCCTGGCGGGGCAAGCTTGGATTGGCCAGATTGGGGCTGGGCGAGGTCACCGTTTTCAGCCTGCTGCTGGCCCCCTGCTGGATGGCGCATGCGGCGCTGGCGCTGACGGTGCATCCGGCGTGGTGGGTGGGGTTCTTCCCGTTCCTTTTCTGGCACTTGTTCACGATCGCCTTTTTCCGCGATCCCGAGCGCGCCATCCCCGCGGGGGACAATCTGATCCTGAGCCCGGCGGACGGCGTGATCACCAGCACCGACGAGATAGAGATGCCCGATTTCCCGGGTGGCAAGGCGCTGCGGGTGAGCATCTTCCTTTCGGTTTTCTCGGTGCATATCAACCGGTCCCCCTTCGCGATGAAAGCGGCGGTGGTGCGTTACTACCCCGGATTGTTCCTGGACGCGCGGCACGCCGACTGCGCGGAGAGGAACGAGCAGTTGTGGCTGGACGGACTGGCGGCGAGGAACGGCCTGCCAATCCGCATGAAGCAGATCAGCGGGGCGATCGCACGGCGCATCGTCTGCTGGACCAAGCCAGGGGACAACCTGAAAGCGGGGGAACGGTTCGGGCTGATCAAGTTCGGTTCACGCACCGACCTGCTGCTGCCGGCAGGGTCGGCCACCCTGAAGGTGAAAAAAGGTGACGGCGTTTGGGGCGGCAGCACAGTGTTGGGCGAGTGGAAAAACTGACCTGGGGGCGGACATGGTGGCCGGCATGTTGATGGGCCTGATGTTGGCCGTGGCCGGCGAACCCCCGCGGGGCTGGCCGCTGTTCGCGATGGACACGGCCAGGGGTTCTCCCGAGCTGCTGGCCGAACTGGGATATTCGGGGCAGAGCGGCACACTGAACGGCGACGCCCGGGCCGTGCTGGAACACCGGAAGAGGCTCCTGGCACAGGGACTGCGCATGAACGCCGTCTACTGCGGGGCCGAGCTGACGGCCGGGGGCCTAAAGGCTGACCCGGCTTTGGCCGAAACCATGGCCGGCTTGGCGGACAGTGGCACTGTCATCTGGATCCATATCAACAGCAAGGCGTTCAAGCCTTCGGACCCAGCGGTGGATGCATTGGCGGTTGAGGGGCTGAAAAAGCTGGCACGCGAGGCGGGCAGGAACCGCCTGAAAGTGGCCCTTTATCCGCATTCGGATTTCTGGGTGGAGAAGACTGCGGACGCGATTCGGGTAGCGCGGCTGGTGGACGAGCCCAATCTTGGCCTGAGCCTGAATGTGTGCCACGCCTTGAACAAGGGCGAGGGGGACCAACTACCGCGTCTTGCCGAACGGGCCGGTGACAAGCTGTTTGTCGTGACCGTGAGCGGGGCCAAAAAGGGCGGTAAGGGCTGGGGTGAATTGATCCTGCCGCTGGATGCGGGGGATATGGAACTGGCCCCGCTGCTTGGCCAACTGGCGCTGCAAGGGTACAAGGGAGAGATCGGCTTTCAGGGCTATGGCATCGCCGGGGACCGGCGCAAGATCCATCAGGGGACCATGGAAACCTGGAAGCGCCTGAACGCGTCCTTGAAATAGTTTTGCCCGACCTTTTTTCAATGGGAGTTTGCCATGAACAGCAACGATTACCTATTCCCGGTCCGTCGGACGCGCCGGGATTTTTTGGCGATGGGCGCCCTTGGTTTGGCAGGGCTGGCTGGAGGCGGCCTGTCGGCATCAGGGCAGGACGCGGACGGGGCAACGATCGGGGCGGGCTCGGCGAGGTTTAAGCTGGACCCCACCTGGGGGAAACTGCCCGAAGGCATGAAATACGGCCTGGGTTGCGCGATTGTGGTGGACAAGCAGGATCGGGTGATTGTGACCAGCCGGTCAACCAGCCCGTGCGTGGCGATTTTTGACAGGGATGGAAAACTACTGGAGACATGGGGCAAGGAGTTCGCCTCGGCGGTTGGATATGGGTCGGAGGCGGAGGTGCAGGCGACGGCTCACGGACTGTATCTGGCGGAGGAGAACGGCACGGAGTACCTGTATTGGACTGAGAACGTGGCCCGGGCCAAGGGTGCTGACGGCAAGGTGGGCAAGGCCTACGGGGCGCGGGTATACAAGACCGACCTGAAGGGCAAGGTGCTGTACACGCTGGGGATGGTGGAGAAGGAAAGCGACACGGCACAGAAGCTGGACCTGACCAACCCGACTGATGTGGCCGTTGCTCCCAATGGGGACATTTACATCGTGGACGGTTATGGCAGCCAGAAGGTGCACCGCTTCAGCAAGGACTTCAAGAAACTGAAGACCATCGGCGGAAGGGGCAAGGATCATGGCCAGTTCAACACCTGCCACGGGATCTGGGTGAACACGCTGCGGAAGGAACCGGAAATTTATATCGCCGACCGGGCGAACAACCGGCTGGAGGTGTACTCGCCGGAGCTGGAGTACAAGCGGACCGTGCCGGATTTCCGGCTGCCCTGCTGCTTCTACCAACAGGGCGGGCGACTGTATGTGCCGGAACTGGGTGCCCGCGTGAGCGTGCTGGACGACCAGGACAAACTGGTGGCCCGATTGGGAGATGGCCAGGGAATTGCCGACGCAGAAATCAACCAGCACCCCGGGAAATTCGCCAAGCCGCACGCGTTGACTGTGGACAGCAAGGGGAACTTATTCGTCCTGGAGTGGCTTCCCTGGGGCCGGGTGCGCAAGTTCAGCCCGGTCGCCTGACCCCGAAGGCAGCCCATGAGTCAGCCAGGCCGCATCCCCACGAACCTGTTCACCGGTTTTTTGGGAACGGGCAAAACCACCTCTATTCTCCATCTGCTGAAGGCAAAGCCGGCCGATGAGCAGTGGGCCGTGCTGGTGAACGAGTTCGGCGATGTTGGAATCGACCAGGCGCTGATCGAATCAGAATCGCCGGACGACCTGCCCATCCAGGAGGTGGGCGGGGGCTGTTTTTGCTGCGCGACCGCGATGAACCTGCCGGTGGTGCTGCACCTGCTGCTGGCAGGACGGAAAGTGGACCGTCTGCTGATAGAAACCTCGGGGCTGGGACACCCGGCAGGCATTCTGGACCTGTTGCGCCGGGATCATGCCGACAGGCTGGAAACTCGCGCGACCATCGGCCTTGTCACCCCATCCGACCTGCGCAGCCCCGGGATGGTGGAGGAGAACCTGATCTTCCGGCAACAGGTGGAGTTGTCGGATGTGTTGGTGCTGAACCAAGCAGACCGGGCAGGGCCGGGGGAGATAGACCGATTCTTTGACTGGGCGTCGGGCCTGTTTCCTCCCAAGACCCACGTGGCCACCGCGGAGCGGGGCCAGATCGACCCGGCCTGGCTGGATCTAGCTAGAAATCAGGTGCTATCAGGACTGAGTTTGACGACGCGGTCCCACCCGGAACCGGGGCACCGTGTTCCAGCCCAATCCCCGCCGAATCCGGACCGTGGGCATCCGGCGCGATTCCCCAGCCAGCCCGACGGGGGACTGTGGGCATGCGGGTGGGTTTTTCACCCCAAAGACCAGTTTGAGGAGGAGGCCCTGCTTCAGCTGCTTGGTAGGCCCGAATGGGTCCGGTTGAAGGGTGTTTTCCATACCGCTGACGGGTGGATCAGCATCAATCGATCGGCGGGCGGGATGGACCTGAGGGAGAGTTGCCACCGCAGGGACAGCCGACTGGAAGTTTTCGCCCCGCCAAACGCCGATTGGGACGGTTTGGAGACGGGTTTGAAAGGCTGCCTGGTCAAGGCTCCCCAGTGACCGGATTGAAACGAAAAAAGCCCGGCAAAACCCGGGCTTTTTCACTTTATTAGCTGTTTGAAACCAAGGCACCGGGCCTTGCTATCAAAGCTTCTCTTCCTTGAAGATCACATTCTTGCGCAGGGTGGGATCGTACTTTTTGCGCTGGATGCGATCCTTGGTGTTATTGCGGTTTTTTTCGGTGGTGTAGAAGTAGGCGCTCTCGGTGCTTTGGAGCTTGATGTAGTGGCGCGCTTCGCCCTTCTTGCTGGCCATGGGTCAGACTCTCCTCTTTGAATTCCTGAACTTTCCATCTAACCGGCTGGTGGCTGCCCTGACAAGAAGAGATTGCCTTCTAGGGCAAAGGCTTTGTCAAAATGGGAGCCTTGGGCTGAATGACGGCGCTATCGAGATGTTCCAGGAGGATACGCCGGACTTCGGCCAAACCTGGCTTTTCCTGATGCACCCGGGTGTGTTCGGCGGGGAAGACCAATTCACTTTCGGCCCCCTGAAGGACAGCGCTGGAGAGTTCCACCACACCATCGGTTTTGGCATCCGGGGGCAGGTCCCGGAGCCAGTGCTCGAGGGAAATTAGGGTGGAGTTGTTTTCGAGGGCACCGGCCACGGTGTGGTAGGGCACCTGGGGCAGGCCGCACTCCTCGATGATCTTCATGGAAGGCGAGTTGACGGTAAGGCCTGTGACGCTGTTCAGGCGGTTGGGCTCGATGATGAACGCCTTGGGATTGTCACGCAGGACCTCCAGCGCCAACTTGCGCAGGCCCTCGGGTGGGGAGGCGAGCGTGGCTCCCAATCGACCGAGGGTGGTGTCGCCGATCCGGCTTCCCTTGTGGGGAGTGCCCATGAACACGACACGGCCGACCTCAGGCACCTTGTCAAAGAAAAAGATGTCGCGCATCTGCCGGCGCGTGTGCTCGCTCAGCTTAAGCTTGTCGAAATCGGTCGCGCCGAAGTGTCGCCATACCTTGTCGCCGCTGTCCACTGTCTGAAGGCGGCTAAGCAGGCCGCCCATGCTGTGGCCGACCAGGACCATGTGATCCAGTGCCGCATCCTCATGGGAAGGATCGAGCGTGTCGCGGGTGGCCCGCAGCGCCTGGCGCAATTCGGCGGCGGAATAAATGATCGGCTGCGACGAGGGGTAGAAAAAGGTCCAGAACTGGTACTTCTCGCGGATGACTGGATCGGTGCGGAGATCGTTGACCATGCGGGCCCAAGTGACGGGCGAGCTGAGGAGGCCGTGCACCAGGATGACCGGCACCCGGCCCGGGCGATAGGGTTCCAGCAAAAACAGGCCCCGTTTCTTGTCGGCCAAGTCACCCTTGAAAAAGGCTTTCTCCGACAGGGTTTCGAGGCCGCTTTCCACCAGTGACACGGCCAGCGGGGTGGTGAAATCGGCGGCCAGGGGCATGCGCTTGCCGGCCACCATCGCTGACTCGGCCTTGTGGGGATCGACCAGGCGGAATTCAAAGCGTGTCCAGTTCTCCACCTCGGAAGGTTTTTCAGGAACCACCAGGTGGCCCGTGACTGGAACCTTCAATGATTCAAAAAACAAGGATTCGGCCCCCTGGGCTCCCCGCTTGGCCTCGACCAGGAGAGGCACACCTACCCCGGGCCTGTCATGGTGCGAATCCAGGCCGACCACCCGCAGTTCCCGCGCGGTGGTGATGACGCCGATTTCCTGAAGCGGCAGGGGGATGCCCTCGTCCACCACCTCGAAGTGCGCGAAGCTGGATTTGGCGCCCTGGATCTTGAGCCTGGTGACACCGCCCGGAACGAGCGTGGCGCGCTGGCGGGCCAGGCGAACCAGTTCGAGCGACGCGTGGTTGTGTATCTCCATCGCCAGTTCGATATTTTGGTAGACGGTCTTGGGGGCCAAGGCGCTATCTGGCGCATCGTCCTGGTCCAGACGGGCAAGGCACTGGGCGGCGTATGCCGCGGCGTGGGCGTAGAGAATGGCCTGTTCATCCTGGCGTTTGGCCGGTTGCAGATGGAGCCCCGGTTGATTGGCCAAGGCGACCTGATGGTGCATTTCGGCCAGGGTAAGCAATTGGGCTGGCAGTTTTTCGGATTTCTCAGGGGTGGAGGAAACTCGGGATGTGAGTTCCGCCAGCGCCTTTTTGGGAGATACCCGCCAGAGGTCATCGAGCCTTTCGGAATGCAGGGTTTCGGCGGCCTGTTCGGATAACCTTCCCTTGGCCAATTCGGGGGGTAGCTGGGCCAGAAGTTCCTTGGGCCCCAGTTCCTCCAGGCGGAGTGTGGCACAGCCACCAGCCACAGGGGCCAGCAGGCAGAAACCAATCAGGATCGCGCGAACAGAGACAGCCATCGCCTGGAGGCGATACCCTCAGGGCACAAACCGACACAAGCCCGACCCGCCTTGGGCCGCCGAAAGTGCGCAAGGCCTTGGTGGCAAAAGGATTGGGGAAATCAGTTGGCGGGCTGCCAGGATTTGGCGACCAGCCCAACAGCCTCTTTTACCGTTTGAACCCCCAAACTGGCGAGGGCCTCGGGAAGTTGGTCGATCACGGCGGCGGCGGCAGTTGGGTTGTAGAAATTGACCGTGCCCATCTGCACGGCGCTGGCCCCGGCGACGATGAACTCCATCACATCATCGATACTGGCAATGCCTCCGATGCCAACGACGGGCACATTCACGGCACGGGCCACCTGCCAGACACAGCGGAGCGCCAGCGGCTTGATGGCTGGGCCGGAAAGTCCACCCATGCCGTTGCCCAGCACCGGTTTCTTGCGACGCCAATCGATGACGATCCCCAGGAAGGTGTTGACCAGACTGACGGCATCGCAGCCGCCATCGGCAGCACCCTGGGCGATCTCGACGAGGTTGGTGACATTGGGGGTGAGCTTGGCCAGCAAAGGCAGGTCCGGGCAGGCATCGCGGGCGGAAGCAACCACGGCGCGGCAGAGGTCGGGTTTGGTGGCGAAGTCGATGCCACCGGCGACATTGGGGCAGGAGAGATTCAGTTCCAGCGCGGCGATGCCCGGCAGGCCCTTGACCCGGGCAGCCATGCGTGGAAATTCCTCGGCGCTTTTGGCGGCGATATTCAGGATGACGGGGCAGCCAACCTCGGGCGAGGAAAGCCACGGGAGGTGATTGGCGAGGAAGTACTCCAGGCCGTCGTTGTCGAGCCCGATGGCGTTGAGCAAACCGCTGGTGGTTTCGGCGGTCCGGGGAGGAGGGTTGCCGGCTCGGGGATTGAGTGTGACCGTCTTGGGGACAATGCCGCCGAGCCGGCGAAAATCAACCAGACCAGCCATCTCGCGGGCGTAACCAAAGGTTCCCGAAGCGACCAGGACCGGGTTGGGGAGGCGCAAACGACCGAGCGTAACGGCGAGAGCCGACACGGGAATCATGGCTCCTCGAGATAGGTGTACCCGTCGAGGGCGGCCTCGAAGAACCGCTGCATCTGGCGGGCCTCGGTGAGCGTGATCTTGCCCTGTTTGACACCCTTTTCGACATCCTTGCGAAGGCGCTCCATGAGGTCTTCACCGGAGTACTGGACGGAGGTCAGCACCTCCCTGACAGTATCCCCCTTGATGACATCCTCGATGATGGGGTCGCCATCCTCGTCCAGACGGACATGGACCGCGTTGGTGTCGCCAAAGAGGTTGTGCAAGTCACCCAGGATTTCCTGGTAGGCACCAATGAGGAATGCGCCCAGATAGTAGGGCTTGCCGTTGTAGTCGTGCAGCTCGAGGGTGTTGCGCACATCCTTGAGATCGATGAAGGTGTCGATCTTGCCGTCGGAGTCGCAAGTGATATCGCCCAGGACGGCACGGCGCATGGGGCGCTCACCCAGGCGGTGGATGGGTGCAATGGGGAAGAGCTGCTTGATGGCCCAGGAATCGGGCATGGACTGGAAGATTGAGAAGTTGCAGAAGTAGGTGTCGGACAGCAGGGATTCGAGCCCCTCGAGTTCCTCGGGCGCGGAATCATCCTTGCGGGCGATGCGATGGATCTTGGAGCAGATGGCCCAGAATAGCCGCTCGGCCAGGGCCCGCATGTCGAGCGAGACACCGCCCAAGTTAAACAGGTTGACCACCTCATCGACATGCTGGACCGCGTCGTGGTAGGACTCGAGCAGGTTTTTCTTCTTCATCTCGCGCAGGACGGCGACCAGGTCCTGGATCTGGCTGGGAGCGTTGACGGGGAGCTCATCGGGGATGGCCGATTCCTCGTCGCGGTCGAGCCTGGAAACGCCGAGGACATCGAACACCAGCAGGCTGTGGTAGGCGACCACGGCGCGGCCTGACTCGCTGATGATGGTGGGGTGGGGCACGCCGGACTCGTCGCACACGCTCTTCACGCGGAAGACGACATCGTTGGCGTATTCCTGAAGGGTGTAGTTGATGCTGGATTCGAAATCGCTTTGAGAGCCGTCGTAGTCGATGCCCATGCCGCCGCCGACATCGAGGAACTTGACCCCGGCGCCCAGCCGGTGGAGTTCGCAATAGACGCGGGCGGCCTCGGTTAGGGCGTTCTTGATGCTGCGGATGTTGGTGATCTGGCTGCCGAGGTGGAAGTGGACCAGCTGGAGACAGTCGGCCATGTCCTCGGACTTGAGGAGTTCGAAGGCCTCGATGACCTCGGTGATGGTCAAACCGAACTTGGAACGGTAACCGGCGCTGGAGCGCCAGCGGCCGGCACCCTTGGCTGCCAGCTTGACGCGCACGCCGATGGCCGGCTTCACGCCCAGGTCCTTGGCATGCTTCAGAATGAGCTCGAGCTCGGTGAATTTTTCCACCACCGGGATGATCTGCTTGCCCAGTTTTCGGGCCATCATGGCCATGCGGATGAACTCGTCATCCTTGAAGCCGTTGCAGATGATGGGGACATGGCCATTGACGAGGCTGAGAACGGCGAGGAGTTCGGGTTTGCTACCGGCCTCGAGGCCGAAGCTGAATTCCTTGCCGTAATTGAGGATTTCCTCGACCACCTGACGCTGCTGGTTGACCTTGATGGGGTAAACGCAGTGGTAGGAGGCCCCAAATTCGTGGTCCTTGATGGCCTTCTCGAAGGCGTGGTTCATCTCACCGACGCGATGGCGAAGGATGTCGTTGAACCGTATGAGGATTGGGAGCTGGATGCCCCGGGCCTGCAACTCCTCGACCAGCTTGGGCAGGTCGATGGCTTCCTCAGCGCGCTTGTTGGGCAGCACGGTGAGGTTGCCGGACTTGTTGACCCCGAAGTAGCCCTTGCCCCAGTTTCGGATCCCGTAGGTTTCCAGAGCGTCGGCGATTTTCCATTTGCCAAGAAGCTGCGCGTCAGCACCGCGACCCATCGGCCGGAATCCTCCATCGCCTTATCCACTTTTCGCACAGTCGCGAAACGGGGGATTTGACGCATTCAACCACTATACGCGGATGCTTCCCGGGTGAAAGAGGGGTTGGCTGGGGCAACCGGGAATAACCCGCCCTCCAGAGGGAAACCTCGCCAGGCAACCGGATCAATAGTCAACAATCTGCCCCATCACGGAATTGCTAATGGCAGCCTCGTGGACCTCGGCCCCCAATTTCTGCCTGGCTGCCTCCTCCACCGGCACAAAACATGTTTTCAACTGGTCGAAGGCCAGCACGGTGCCATCCTCGAGGCGGTAAACCCACCCATGGAGGCGCAACTTCCCCTCCAACAATGCGGCTTTTACCGCGGGTTGCTGCCGCACATGCTCCAGTTGGAGCAGCGTGTTGAGCTCGACCAACCGGGCCAAGCGCTTGTCAGCCGGCAAGGTTGCGCCCTCGCCATCAATCCAGGAACGCAGATCCTCAGCATGGCCCAGCCACCCGCGAACCAAGGGAAGGGAGGTAAGAGCCTCAGGCTTCATCAGGCCGCCCATGGCACCGCAATGGGTGTGGCCGCAGACAAAAATATCCTTCACCTTGAGGTGTTTTACCGCATATTCGATCGTGGCGGTTTCCCCGCTGGGGGCACCACCCGGGGGCGGGACGATATTTCCAGCGTTACGGATGATAAACAGGTCACCCGGCTCTGTCTGGGTTAGGAGGTTTGGATTCAGGCGTGAATCGGAACAGGTGATGAACAGGGCCTGCGGGGATTGGCCGTTGGCCAACTTGCGGATGAGGGCTTCCTTTTCAGGAAGGACCTTATCCCGGAATTTCATGAATCCTTCAATGATCCGGGTCACAGGTCAATCCTCCAGGGTCAAGATGTTCCAAATAACCGTGATGGCACCCAAATTCAGGCCAGCAGAAAGCAAAATGCGAATTTGAAACATTGGTAGAGTCTGACCGGCAGTTTCACCAATTAACTTGGCGTACCTCTACAAACCTGTCTTTTCTTTCATCTTATGGAATAATTAGCTTTTAAGACCAATTCCAAGAAAATTGGTCCTGGAATTTCAGGTACCGCCCAATTTGTATGGCTGGCGTGGGTGTCAAAATATCGGATGCCCCCTTGTGCACCCCGGGAAGCTAGACGGAATAGCGACTGGGTGATTTTGGCTTTTTGGATCGGAATTTGGCCGGCATAACGCTATTGTTATTTGGTGGCAGAAATCAAATCAGGCATCCCAAACCGCAGGGACAAGGCGTCGCAAAAAGATTAAAAGGGCGTGTCAGGGGTACAAGATGAGTTCCGCCGGCGACAGCAAAGCTGAAAATTGTCCCCCGAACGAGGAACTGGCAGGGTTTAAAGCCAAAACCCTTGATGCGGAAGCCCGTGACAGGGTGGGAAACCACCTAAAAACCTGTAAAGCCTGCCAGAAGAAGCTGACCCAAAACATCCTTTCGGGGATCCGGGAATCCAACCGCGCCAGCGATGCCGCCCTTGGCACCGGTGGTGGAACCAGTCCGGGTGAAACCAAGCCCATCGGCCGAGGGTCAAGCCCTTCGATCAACCCTCCCAGCTCCGGGGATGGGTCGAAAATCCGAGCATCTTCCGGTTCCCAAACTGCCCCCGGCAGCTTGGGCGGTGATCAGCCTCCCGAGAAATACCCCTATCTGGATCCACCCGAAGAGCCCGGGGAAACAGCCCGCCTGGGGATGTACAACATCCTCCGGGAACTGGGCTCGGGTGGGATGGGGGTCGTCTTCGACGCCATTGATCGCCGTTTGAGCCGGCGGGTGGCCCTCAAGGTTTTAAAGCCGGAACTGGCTGATGAATCGTATGTCGAGCGGTTCAAACAGGAAGCACGGCTGGCGGCATCCCTTTCCGACGAGCATATCGTCACGATTTTCGAAGTCGGTGTGAGCGCGAACGTGGCGTTCATGGCCATGGAATACCTCCATGGCGAACCCCTGGACGCCCGGCTAAGCCGGGACGGCTGGCTCCCAATCGACGAGGCCCTTGGACTTTTGAAACAGGCAGCGATGGGTCTTGCGACCGCGCACAAGGCAGGCCTGGTTCATCGCGACATCAAGCCGGCCAACCTTTGGCTGGAGCGGGACAAGGAAAGCGGCCAGTTCAAGCGGGTGAAGGTGCTGGATTTTGGTCTGGCAAAGGAGGTGGCCAAGGATTCCAGCCTGACCGCAGCGGGCATGGTGGTCGGCACGCCCAGTTACATGGCGCCAGAACAGGTGTACGGTTTGCCCTGCGATCAGCGGACCGACCTTTTCGCCCTGGGTTGCGTGCTTTATCGAATGATCTCGGGAAAACTGCCATTTGCCGGCGAAGACACGATGGCGGTTTTGCAGAATACCGTCGACGAACCCATGCCGGACATGAGCGACATGGGGAGGAAATTCCCGGCAAAGGTTTTGGAGCTGCTGAAACGGCTCCTGGCCAAGGACCCTGATGATCGCCCCGCCAATGCAGGGGTACTGATAAAGCAAATCGACGCCCTAAGCATGGGGGAAATCCTTCCCACCCACAGCCCAACACCCTCTGGCAATTTCACCATCAAGGTGACGTCAAAAAAAGAAAAACGCAAAACCAATTGGCTGGCCTGGGCCAGCGGCGCTTTGGCCTTCCTGGCGGTGACCAGCAGCGTTGCCTTGTTCTTCCTGAAACCAGCACCCAAAAGTGAAACCAAGGAATACGGCACGGCAACCGGGGGATCCGACACAAAGGGCGGCCCGGACAACAGTATCGGGACCTTCACAGGCGAACCCATCAAAGTGGGGGTTTTGTTTTCCCGAAGCGGTCCGTTCCAGGTGGATGAGGTGCCGCTTGCGGATGCTGTGAAACATGCGGTGGACGAGATCAACGCCGGAACGATAGACAAGAACGACAAACCGGGCATCGACGGGCGCAAAGTTGAAATTGTCCGGGCAGACGGCGCCTCCAATCCGACGGTGTACGCCGCCGAGGCCCAGCGAATGATTGAAAAGGAAGGATGCCGGGTTATTTTCGGCTGCTGGACCAGTTCCTGCCGCAAGGCAGTGGTGGAAGTGCTTGAAAAGCAGGCCAAACAGGGAAGAGACTGCCTGCTTTTCTATCCGATGCAATTTGAGGGTCTTGAGGATTCCCGCCAGGTTGTCTATTTGGGCTTGGTGCCCAACCAGCAGGTGGAACGATCCCTTTCCTTCGCGCGGAAGGAATGGCTCAGCGAAGGCCCGAAAAGGGCGCGACGGCTATACCTTGTGGGCAGCGATTATGTGTACCCCCGCGCCAGTTTCGAAGTGGTCCGGTTGTTCCTGGAAACCCGCTTCAAGGGTGATTTCGAAATTGTCGGGGAATCGATTGTACCGCTCAAAAACCCTGGTTTGGCCGAGGAGGCAGCGACAAAGGCCCTCGCGGCCAAGCCGGACCTTATCCTGAACGCCCTGAACGGGCTTCGGGTGAATGAGCGATTTTTCAATTCCCTGCGCAAGGGCGGCAACGACAAGGGGAACGGACCGGGACCTGCCAAGGTGCTGAGTCTGTCGCTGACGGAAAGAGACCTGGAAAAATCGGATGACCCCGGCCTTTTTGAGGGGCATTATCTGGTATGGAGCTATTTTTCCAGCATTGCAGGCCCGGAAAACCAGCGTTTCAAGGAAATCTGCAAGGACCATTTGAGCTCCGCCACGGTACCGTACGATCCCCTGGAGGCCGCCTATTACGGAACACGCCTGTGGGCAAAGGCGGAGGAGCATTGGCGAAACGAGGCGTCGAAATCCGGCGCGGGAAAACCCAATGAGCAAACCCCTGCCAACCTGAACAATTTGCGGAACGCCATCGAATTGGTTTCGGAAGCGGCCCCGCAGGGAAGGTTGAGCCCGCTGCCTACCCCAACAACCCCAGGCGCCTTGTATACGCCCCATCGGCCCAGGTTCGGACGTATCTTGAAGGATCGGGAAGTCGAGGTGCTGGGGGCCCAAATCGCGGATTCCCCGGCGGACCCTTTTCCCGGACCACAAAACCGGGATGAAGCAACCTCCGTCCAGATCAAAGAAGCAAAGGAAGGCTGGAACCGCTACCTGGAAGGCCTGAAGAAGGCATATGGGGGTCAGTGGGAAAACACAGGCATGGAACCTGCCCAGATTCCACCCGCCGACTGGTGGAAGAAAAAATGACCGCCCAATATCCCCACGGGGCACCTGAGAGCCTCGCCGGAACACGCCAAAGCGCATGATCACCTACGATCGCCACAACTGGTTCAGATTGATCCTGCGCTACCGCGGCACGGTGCTTCCACGGGTTCTAGGGCGGGTCGCCGCGGTGGCATCCCTGAGCCTGATGCTGACGGTGCTGAAGCTCGATGTGTTCCCGATTGTGGAGGAGCGGCTGAAGTGGGATATCGTGATCCCCTCGCTGGATCCGATCGGGCACACGGTTTTGGGCGTGGCATTGAGCATGTTGATCGTGTTCCGCACCACCAGTTCAAACAGCCGGTATTGGGAGGGGCGGGGCCACTGGGGAATGCTTGTCAACCAGAGCCGCAGCCTTGTGCGGATCGCCCATGTTTGGGCAGGGCCTGCGGATGATTTGGCTAGGCTTGTCGCGGCCTACGTACTTTCGATCAAGCAGGTGCTGCGGGACGACCTGAATCTGGAAGAGCTAGCCCATTACCTGCCGGGAAGCCTGTTCGAACGGGTGCGCTCGGTGGGGAATCCACCCACGCGGCTGGCGCGCGCGATGGAGGAGTGGGTGCACGAAAAACAAATCACCGGGAAGATTGACACGCGAACGGCGCAGTTGATGACCAATTGCATCACTATCATGGTGGACCAGCAGGGCGCCTGCGAGAAGATCCACAAAACGCCGCTGCCGTTCATCTACGCGTCGCTGATCAAGCTGAGCATCACCCTGTATGTCTTCTCGCTGCCCTTCGTGCTGATCGAAAAGGTGGGATTCGCGGCGCCGGCCATCGCGGCGCTGGTGGCGCTGGGCATGCTGGGGATCGAAGACGCGGGGGTGGAAATAGAAGATCCCTTCGGACTAGAGCCGAACGACCTGCCGCTTGAGCAGATCTGCGCGACCATCGCCCGCGACACGGCCCAGTTGACCCGCGACTGACACCAACGGGCGGGAATCAGCCCTGCGCCTTGAACAGGCCGCTGTCCCAACGCTGGTTTTTCACAGGGGCGAGAACGGCAAGCACCTCGGCCAACAATTCCTTGTTGACCGGCCGGCTGACGGCCTGGAGGTTTGATTCCACCTCGGCGGGGGTTTTCATGCCCACCAAGGTGGTGGCGATGCGTTCATCCATCAACGGGTACTGCATGGCCAATTGGGCGAGGTCCGCCCCGTGTTTGCCGCAAACATTGGCGGCCTGACGGCAGGCATCCTTGACGGCCTGGGGGGCGGGGTGCCAGTCCTGCGGCCCGGCCATGGTGAGCAGGCCCATGCTCATGGCGCTGGCGTTGATGATTCCGGTGCCGCGCCTTTGGGCCACCGGGATGAGTTCGGCCTGCATGCCGTCATCCAAGAGCGAGGCGTGGCAGTAGCTGATGATCACATCGAGCTGGCAGGTCTCCATGGCCCGGGCAAGGAGGCGGATGGGGTAACCGGTCATGCCGATGAAACGGCATTTGCCCTGTCTTTTGAGATCCTGCAGGGCCTGATAGGTTTCGGAGAAAACCATGTCGAGATCGGGCTCGAACTCGATGTCGTGGGCCTGGAGGATGTCGACATGGTCGGTCTGGAGCAGGCGCAGGGAGGTCTCGCAGCTTTCCTTGATATGTTTGGCGGTGAAGTCGAACCGATCCTTGGCGATGCGGCCGCACTTGGTGGCGAGGATCACTTTCTCGCGCCATCCACCCTTTAGGCCGCGGCCCAGGATCTCCTCGGACTTGCCGCCGCCGTAATAGGGGCTGGTGTCGACTAGGTTGACACCGCTATCTATGGCCAGATGGAGGGCCCGGATGGATTCGGCCTCCTCGAAGCCGCCGTAAAAGCCGCCCATGGGTCCTCCCCCGAAGCCCAGAACGGAAACCTGCAAACCGGTGGTGCCTAGCGTGTGCCTGCGCATGGTGTGGGTGTGCCCTTCTCAAAACGGTGGCGGGCCGCAATCCGGCCGGCGCTCCTTTGCCGCATATCGTAGCATGACCGGGGACAGATCCCGCACGGGCTTTTCGGCCCCGGACGGGCATACCTCGGAAGCAGCTTGGAACCCGAGCCTTGGCGCTGTCGCTGGCATTGCTGACGCTTGGCATCTACCTGTTGCGGGTGGCGCGGTGGCATTTGCGTCCACGGCCCACCCTGGTGGGCGGCGGGTGGGATTTTGGTTGGCTGGCCTTGGGCGCATCGGGCCTGCTGTTGCTTGTGGTTCCCCAAATGCTGGCGAATCTGCACGAGCATTGGCGGGCGTGGGCCATTTCCCGCCCCAAGCCGGGGGCGCTTGGTTCGCCCTTTTTCTGGCACGCCTTGTTCGCAGTTTATTTGGCCCTGGTGATCGGATGGGTTCTGGTCGAACTGTGGCTCCGGCTGCGTTTGACTCACCTCTACAACCTGAGGGCTTCCCGGTTGCGCCGGTTGCTCCTGAAAGCTTGTCTGGAAAGCGGGCTGAAACCGGAGCTGGATGGGGAGCGTTTACGCCTAGGTCCGGAATGCCGGACGCATCATTACCGGGGGGGCGCGTTTTTTGATCCGGTATGGGTGTCGATGGAGATCTCACCTAGATGGGCCTACGGGCAACTGGGCTGGAGCCGTTGGAACCATCCGGCTCGCCAGGCGGTGGAAGAAGCCTTGGACCGGGTTGTCAGCCGCCATGCCCCCCGCAACAGCCCGGTGGGAACACTATTCCTGGCAGGATCGACCTGCGTGCTGGTTTTCTCATCGGGCTTGAGCGTGATGACCACCCTAGGCAAGATCTGGACCCGTTAAAAAGCAAAACGCGCGGCGGAGAGCCGCGCGTTTTGCTTTGTTTTAGACCCAGATCGGGGATTACTTCTTGCCGCCGGCGGCCGGCTTTGCACCCTTGGCATCCTTGGCGTCTTCGGCAGTCTTGGCAGCCTTCTTAGGCTTCTTGCCAAGCTTCATCACGCGAACCTTGGGCAGGTTGAAGGGGCTGCGGCCTTCGGTCCATTTGTCGTCGGCTTTGAGGGCCTCAATCCGCTCGGCGCGGGTGAGAACACTGCGACTGCCCGACATGCCGCTTTTACGACGAAGACTCTTGTCGATGGACATGGACCAAAACCCCTCAAAAAAAACCACACCCGCCCTTAGCCACTGAAGGCCTGTTGCGGGTGATCATGGATTGTCAGGATTCGAAACAGCACTTTCCGGCGCTGGAATCGACTTGCCTTGAATCTGAAGATATATCCTAGAAAGAGAAATCAGGCAATCCGAAGCCACGGTGTGTGCTGCCTTCGGCACTTAGCAAACGGCAGCCCCGGACTTATTTCCGGACTTGGGAGTAGAGCATGCGTGTTCGACTTGATTATGGGAAGACTGGGCTGGATGTGGAATTGCCCGGCAATGGCAAGGTGGTAGGGCCCCTTTCCATCCGGGAAGCACCGCCTTTGGCGAATCCCCAGGCTGCTTTGGAAGCGGCCTTGGCCAACCCGATCGGAACCGCGCCACTTGCGGAGCTAGCAAAAGGCAAGAAAGATGCCTGTATTGTTATATGCGATATCACCCGGCCGGTGCCCAATCAGCTGCTATTGCCGCCCATCCTGCGCACCCTGGAGGAGGCCGGGATTCCCCGGGAGAAAATCACCATCCTGATTGCCACCGGGCTGCACCGTCCCAACGAGGGGGACGAGCTGGTGGAACTGGTGGGCGCCGAGGTGGCCAAGAACTACCGTTGCGTGAACCACCACGGAAAGGTGCGGGAAGAGCATGATTTCATCGGCACCACCCCGCGCGGAGTGCCGGCGTGGATTGACAGCCGCTATGTGCGGGCGGAACTGAAGATCACCACGGGTTTGATCGAGCCGCACCTGATGGCGGGCTATTCGGGCGGGCGGAAGCTGATCTGCCCGGGCATCGCCGGGCTGGACACCGTGAAGGTGTGGCACGGGCCCAAATTCTTGGAAGATCCGCGGGCGGATTGCGGCATCCTGGAAGGGAACCCGGTGCACGAGGAGAACACCCTGATCGCGAAGATGGCCGGGTGCGACTTCATCGTGAATGTGGCGATCGACGGCAAGCGCCAGGTCACCTGGCTTGGCGCCGGCGACATGATGGACGCCTGGATGGAAGGCGTGAAGTTCGTGGAGCAGGTGGTACGCGTGGGTGTGCGCGAGCCGCTGGACATCGTGGTGACCTCCTGCGCGGGGTATCCGCTGGACACCACCTGGTACCAGGCGGTGAAGGGGCTGACGGGCGCCCTGCCCATCGTGAAGCGCGGCGGCACGATCATTTTGGCGGCCAGCCTGACTGAAGGAGTGGGCAGCCCCGAGTTTCAGGAAGTGCTGCGGGACAACCCTTCGCTCGAGCAGTTCATCGACCGGATCCAGAACACGGACTATTTCGTGATGGATCAGTGGCAGGTCGAGGAGTTGGCCAAGGTGCGCCGGCGGTGCAAGGTGAAGGTGGTGACGCAGGGTTTGAGCGCAGAGGTGCTGCGCAACTGCCATGTGGAGCCGGCCGTGAGCGTGGAAAAGGCCATCGCCGAGTGCCTGGAAGAATACGGGCCCGACGCGCGGATTGGTGTGATTCCCAAGGGGCCGTATGTGCTGCCGTTCGTTGAGACGGCCGCCCCGGTTTGACCCTTTCCACCAAACCGGGAAAAGCCCGGCATCGTCAGTTAGATGCCGGGCAACGACAACCAGTTAGGGGGGTATACCATGCGACAGGCTGACAACGACCTTGGACGGCGTTCCTGGATGGCCGGTGTGGGAGCCACCCTGGCCGCCTTGGGAACGGGACGACTCAGCGGCCTGATGGCCCGGGATGACGAGGGCGGCCCGATGCAGGCGATTGTGACCGGCAGCAACCGCTTCGGTTTTGAACTGCTGCGCCAACTGGAGGGGGGCAACAGTTTTGTCTCCCCCACCAGCATCGCTGCGGCGCTAGGCATGACCGCGCTGGGAGCCAAAGGGGAAACCCTTGAGCAAATGGCGCAAGTGTTGCATGTGCCTGCCGGAACGCCCGCCATGGACGCCGGCTGGAAAGACCTGATCACAGGCCTGATTGCTGAAAAGCCGGGACGCCAGGTGAAGCTGGCCAACCGGTTGTTCGGGCACAAGGGATTCACTTTTTTGCCCGACTTCACCAACCGTCTGGCTTCCGCCTTCGCCGCGCCGATGGAGCGGGTGGACTACAGCAACCCCGAGGCTGCCAAGAACCGGATCAACGGCTGGGTGGAGGAAAACACCAACCAGCTCATCAAGGACCTGATCCCCTCCGGGGTGTTGACGCCTTTGACCCGGCTGGTGTTGGCCAACGCGATCCACTTCAAGGGGGACTGGCTGTTGCCCTTCACCAAGGGCGCCACACGGCCGGGCCAGTTCCATGTCAGCGGTGACAAGGTGTTGACCTTGCCCCTGATGAAGCAGACCGGCAACTTCCGGTTGCGTGAGAATGACAGCGCCGAGGCGCTGGAACTGCCTTGCAAAGGGAACGACCGCAGCGTGGTGTTCGTGCTTCCCAAAGCCCGGCACGGGCTGGCGGAACTGGAAAAAGGCCTGAACGCAGGCGGTTTGGAAAAGCTGATTTCAGGCAATGCGCCCAACCAGCGGGTGGAGCTGGTGTTGCCACGGTTCGAGGTGAACACCTCGCTTTCGCTGAAGAAGACCCTGAGCGCCTTGGGCATGGCCAAGGCGTTCGCCGACGGGGCCGATTTCAGCGGCATGAGCACCGAAGACAAATCGCTGAAAATCGATGAGGTGGTGCACAAGGCGGTTTTGAAGGTAGACGAGCAGGGCGCCGAGGCCGCCGCCGCGACGGGCGTGGTGATCGGCGTGCGTTCAGCCCTGCCGCCACGGGAGGTCCGCAAGTTCACCGTGGACCAGCCTTTCCTTGTGGCTATTTTGGACAAGGCGACCAACGCGGTTCTTTTCATGGGCCGGGTGCGGGAGCCGAAGGAAAAGGCCTAACCGGAAACGAGCCAAAGCTTAAAACGGCACGGGCCTGGCTCGTGCCGTTTTTGTTTTGTTTGGCGGGTTTTGCCGGCCAAACTGGTGTAGGCTATCCGGTTCAGTTGGAACTGGAGTCTTGCCCCATGTCTGCATCGTTTTTTCTCTCCCTGATCCTGAATGTTCCCGCTGTCGAGCCGTGGGCTGACGGCCGATTACCGGCGGTGCCCGGACTGGCGGCCTGGTACAGCGCCGAGGTTCAGGGGAAGGCCCATGCGGCGATGGGGCTGGCAGAGCCCAAGGCTGGGGCAAACCTTGGACGGGTGTTTGATGGTTCAGGCAAGGGGCGCCATGTGGCGCAAGGACTACCGAAGCAGCAGCCGAAGCTGCTGCGACAGGCGGACAGTTGGCTGATGCGGCTGGATGGTGAGGACGACTTGCTGCGAGGCACGGCCCAAGGCGCGGGGACAACCCAACAATTGACACTGTTCGCGGTGGCGGTGCCGCACCAGAGCCTGGGTAGTTTCCCGGGCTTGTTCGCTATCGGGGCCAGCAACGGACGCGATTATGAGACGGGGTTCAACCTCGATCTGGGCAGCCAGTTCAAGGAAAAATTCGAAGCGCTGAATATTGAAGGAAAAGGGATGGGCGGGGAGCGGAACCTGCTGACCCGGACCTGGCCGCTGGGGGAGGCACGGCGACTTACCGCGCTGGTCTCGGACAAAGACGCCACCGTGTGGGTGGATGGCCTGAAGCAGGGATCGCGCCCACGCACCGGCGGAGAGATCGCCTGGCAGGAACTGGTACTGGGCGGCAGGTGGTACACCAACGGGCCGGGGCCACAGGAGGCACGCGGGAGCTTCCCGGGCGACATCGCGGAAGTGCTGGTCTATGACCGGGCCCTGAGCGATGGCGAGCGCCTGCAAGTGGAGCAATACCTGGCGGCCAAGCATGACAAGCTGTTGAAAGCAGACCGATTGGCGCTGGGGCTACCCGAGGCGACCGCGCCGATCAAGCTGCTGGACCCGGTGGTGCCTTGCCAGGTGCTGGTGCCGGGCTATGAGGCCCGTTGGCTGCCGGTGGATTTGCCGAACATCAACAACCTGATGTACCGGCCGGATGGCAAGCTGATTGCTCTGGGCTACAACGGCATGGCCTGGCTGCTGGAGGACACCGACAACGACGGCCTGGAGGACAAGGCCACCGTGTGGTTCGAGAACCCTAAGGGCAGCGTGCGGTCACCCATCGGCATGGACCTGTTGCCCAAGGGGCACCCGCTGGGCGAGGGCCTGGTGGTGGCCTGCAAGGGGAAGGTGGTGCTGCTGCACGACCCCGACAACGATGGCAAAGCGACTGAAAAGGTGTTGGCGCAGGGGTGGGTGGAACTGCCGCTGAATGTGGACGCCTTGGGCGTGGCGGTGGACCCCAAGGACGGGTCGATCTACTTCGGGCTTGGGTGCGCCGATTTTTCCAACGGGCATCAAGTGGGCAAGGATGGCAAGGCCGCGTACCAATTGAATTCGGAACGGGGAACCATCCTGCGGCTGTCGCCGGATGCCAGCAAGCGCGAGGTGGTCTGCACGGGGATTCGCTTCCCGGTGGCGCTGCGCATGGGGCCTGGCAATGAACTGTTCTGCAGCGACCAAGAGGGTGCCACCTGGCTGCCCAACGGCAACCCGTTCGACGAGTTGCTGCACATCCGCAAGGGGTTGCACTTCGGCTTTCCGCCCCGGCATCCAAAGCACCTGCCGAGTGTGGTGGATGAACCCAGCCTGTGGGACTACGGACCGCAACATCAATCGACCTGCGGATTCAATTTCAATCTGGGGGTGAACGGCGGCCCTGCTTTCGGCAACAAGCTTTGGCAGGGCGATGTGCTGATGACCGGCGAATCGCGGGGCAAGATCTACCGCACCACCCTGGCCAAGACGGAAGCCGGGTTTGTGGCCGGCAGCCGGATTCTGGCCTGCCTGAATGTGTTGACGGTGGATTGCTGCGTGAGCCCGAAAGGCGACCTGCTGGTGGCCACGCATTCGGGTCCACCGGACTGGGGTACGGGCCCGGCGGGGAAAGGCAAGCTACTTCGCTTGCGGCAGATCGACCGGGATGCGCCGCAACCCGTAGCGGTATGGGCCAGCAGTCCACGGGAAGTGGTAGTGGCCTTTGACAAGCCGCTGTCAGCAGAAGCGGTGGAGGGTTTGCTTGCCAACAGCCGGATCACGGCCGGCGACGCTGTCCGCGCGGGTGACCGGTTTGAGGGGATGCGACCAGGCTATGAGGTGGTGGCGCGGCAACTGCGTGAACCGAGGCGGTCGCTTCGGGTGACGGCGGCACGCGTGAGCCCGGACAGGCGGTCACTCCTGCTGGAGACGGATAGGCATGACTGGGACACCTGGTACTCTTTGGAACTTCCGGGCCTGGGCAGGGCCGGGTTGAAGAACCAGCCTGCTGGTGCGTTGCCCCAGCACGGCGTGGTGGATCTGGACTACACCCTGAACGGGGTGATGGCGAAGGTGGTGGCGCAAACGCAGCAAATGTGGCAAGGATGGCTGCCCCATCCACATTCGGGCGTGACCAATGCCCTGTTGGCGGGAAGCCAGCAACTGGAGCAACTGCGTGGGATTCCCAATGCCCATGTCTGGATGTTTGACGGCAAGCTGAACCTGAAGGATATGTTGCGGCCGGCGGTGCAACCGGGGGCCTCCATCGATCATGTACCGCCGCCTGAGAAGGTGACACTGCGGCTATCGTCTGACCGGGGGTTTCACTGGAAGGTAGGCGACCAAGAAGTTGCATCGAAAGACGGGAGTGCCGTCAGTATTACTTTGGAGAATCCGGTTAAGACATTGGGTTGGGGCGCGGTTTTCGATCCAGCCAACGGTGCCCCCCGGGTGGAAATGACCTGGAGTACCCAGGAAGACCCTCAACGCTGGCGGCCCATGCCGACCACCCGTTTCCTGGTACCTTGGGCGCCTGAAACCAAGGCAAGCCAAAACACCACCGTGGTGGCCCAGAACCTGCCGGGCGACTGGGCCCGGGGTAGGAAGCTGTTCAACGATCCTAACATCGGTTGTGCCAAGTGCCACTCCGTGAACGGGGCGGGGGGCAATCTGGGGCCGGATCTGGGCAATCTGGCCTTCCGGGATCCGGAATCAGTGCGACGGGACATCGTGAACCCCAGCTACGCCATTCACCCGGACTATCTGGGCCATGTGGTGACGCTGAAAAACGGCAAGGTGCTCACAGGCACGCTGCGCAGCAAAGGCAACACGCTGCTGGTGGGTGACTCGCAGGGGACCACGCATGAGATTCCGCGCGGGGAAGTGGAATCGCTGGAGCCGGTGGCGAAGTCGGTAATGCCTGACAAACTGGACGAAAAGTTGGGCAAGGAAGGGATGGAGGACCTGATCCACTTCCTGCTGAGCGGCGCACCGAGCATGCCGCTGGAAGGCCGGGCGGTCCCTTATCCGGCACGTAGCCGGGCCGATGTGCTGAAGGTATTGGCCGGGGCCCCGGAAGGGGAAATGAAGAAGGGTCCGCTCAACATCCTGCTGACAGCGGGACCGAAGGACCACGGTCCCCAGGAGCATGATTACCCGGCCTGGCAAAAGGTTTGGACCCGGCTAATGGCAATGGCACCCGGGGTGGAAGTGGACACTGCCTGGGAATGGCCGAAGAAGGAGCAGCTTGAAAAGGCCAAGCTGCTGGTGCTTTTCCAGCGCGGCGATTGGAACGGGCAACGGGCCCAGGATATGGACGCCTTTTTGCAAAAGGGCGGCGGAGTGGTGCTACTGCACTGGGCGGTGGATGGCCGGATGCAGACCGAGGCTTTTGCCGAACGGATTGGCTTGGCGGCCCATGGTGGTGGCATTGGCTTCAGGCACGGGCCATTGACATTGAACCTGCAGAAAGATGCCATGGATCATCCCATTTTGCGGAACATGGGCGACCTGAAAATCCATGATGAGAGTTATTGGAAACTGACTGGACGGGAAGACCGGGTGAAGGTGCTGGCCCGCTCCAAGGAAGACGGCAAGGATTGGCCGCAGGTATGGACCAAGCAGACTGGCAAAGGCCGCGTGGTGGGGCTGATACCTGGCCATTACAGTTGGACCTTTGACGATCCCCTGTTCCGAGTGCTGCTGCTGAGGAGCATGGCGTGGGCGGCGGATGAACCGGTGGACCGGTTCAATGACTTGGTTTGGCCGGGGGCGCGGGTGGGGGAGTGAAATCAAAAAGCGCTGATCTATTTCCCCAATTCCTTTTCAAAGAAGGCGAAGACATCGGGTAGGCAGGCTTGGACCACGGTGAGGTGTTCGAGGCCCGGGTAGACCTTGAGGGTGACGGAGGTGTTGCCGGCCTGGCGTAGTGCCTCAGCAAGGCTTTTGGCGCTTTTCAAGGCGAAGTCCTTGTCGCCGATGCCGACGAAGTAGGGGAGTTTTTGCCAAACCTCGCCTTTGCCTGCTCGACCGCCGCCACCCAGGGCGGCCACGGCGCGCAACTGTTCCGGTTTGCGGGCGCCCCAGGCGGTGGCGTTGGCGGCGCCCATGGAATGGCCCACCGTCACCACACGGTTTTTGTCGATGGGGTGCCAGGCCGAGAGTTTTTCGATGAGTTCATCGTTGGGGCCATTGAGGGGGCTGACCAGTAGCCAGCCTTTTTGGGCTGCCAGTTTGGGGGCAAGCGCCCCGTGGCCTTCGCAAAAGAGGTTTTCGCTGCCGCCCGCACCATGCAGCGCCACCACACAGGTGAGAGGGGTTTTGCCATCGCGCGCGGCTCCCCCAATACGCACCACCTTGTCAATGGAACCGATGGGGATGGCCAACCAGAGAGGCCCCGGGCTGGTGGGATTGGGCCAAACCTTGCCAGCGCGCAATTCCTCCACCGCACCTGGTAGTTCGGTAAGCCATTGGCCCAGCGGGTATTCGGTTTCCAGATCCTTGCCCTGGGTGGCCTGCTTGAGCCGGCTGTGTAGCAACAGCCAAGTGGATCGGCCCACCGAGGGCGGGAGTTTTTCGACCTGCCCGGACATGGAATCGAGTTTGGACAGGCAAGCATCGAGGTCGTCGACCACCCATAACGGCACCTTGCCCGTGTGCAAGAGTTTGTCGCCGACGCGGACCTCGAAGGAGAGGGTTTGGGCACCCGGTTTGGCACCCTCGGGCAGTACCACGGTGAAATCGCGGTTGGCTTCAACCAGTTCGGAGACCTTGCACGGTGCGAAAAGCGATTGGCCGTTGTAGACCAAGTGGATGGTGGCATCCCCTGGAACCGCCCCCTGGGGCTTATAGATCCAGGCCAGCTTGCCCTTCACCTGACGGTCTTTCGCATCGACCAGGGGTTTCGCCACGCGGGCCGCCAGGGCCTGGGACCATCGATTGGATTCCGGCACCTCGACCAACTTGAAACGAGCCAGGTCGAGGAGTTGGGCGGCGCGGGAAAGATTGCCCGACAGGAAGGTGAAGGTGAGCGGCTCGAGGATGGCGGCGGCACTGCGGCGCTTGGCGTCATCGGGCTGGGCATCCCAAGCGGCCTCGAAGGCGCGCAGTTTCAGACCGACGAGATAGCGATCGGTCAGAACGGCGCGCGCCGGCATGGCGGAGACCAGCAGGGCGCACAGTGTCAGCAACACACTCTTGCAGGGAGTGCCCAGACCTTTGATCCATCGCATGGGTAACACCCCTCATGGCTGCCGCTGGCCGGCCACCTTGCCCAACCATGGGCCCAGCGCCTCAAGGCTGGCAGTGGGAAATCCGTTCACCTCAATGGTGCCATTTTTCATGCGGATTTCCAAGGTGTTTGATCCCAGCCACCGCGGATCATCCGCGCGGACGCGGTTGGAAAGGGTGATAAGGCGCTGGTTTGCCGAGCCGATGAACCGGCGGATGGATTCCGGCTGCGTGTGATCATAGGGGCCGTCCACCAGCCAATCGGTTTGGGCCAAAAGGGCATCCAGCGCAGGCTGTTGCCGGGCCCGTAATTCTTCCAGCGTGTGCCCCGAGAAAACCAGGGTGTTGAGGCCGAGGGAATGGGCATGCTCAAGCAAGTTTGCCGCGGCCTCGGGCTGCGCGGTGGGTTCCCCTCCGAGGAGGGTGATGCCTTCTAGGCAGTGTTCGGTCACGGCGCGGGTGATCTCTTCAGCCAAGGTCTCCAGCGTGACCAAATGCCCGCCGGTGAAGCTGAGGAAATGCGGATTGCAGCAACCGGCGCAACGCAGGGGGCAGCCTTGCAACCAGAGGGCGTAGCGCTTGCCCGGGCCCTCCGCCTCGGTACATGCCACCCGGTGCGCGATTCGCGCATGGGTAGTGGCGTTGGCTGGCCCCGGGAGTTCCGGCAAGGGATAGGATTGTCGGTTCAACTGACTGGGTCCATCAGGTTGGAAAGCCCGCGGCCCAATCGGGGCCTTGGCTTGTCACACACTATAACGCCAGACAGACAAATGGCGGGTGTGGTTTGCGGCAGGGGAGGTGGAAAATTCACCGCTGGCTATTGGGACAATTCCTGGGCCTGAAGGGCCAGCGGACGCGGCGCGTCCGGGGCGGGGGCCTTCAAGGCCTGGCCGCTTTTTGCCACCCGGATCACCAGGAGGCGACGGACGGGGCGCTCGGTATCGACCTGCATGAGCCAGGAGGAACCCAGACTGTCGGAGGGTTGGTTGGTGCTGCCAATGACAAGGTATTCGGATGGGGCTAGATCGACCTCCACGGCCAACCCCTCGTACTTTTCCTGATCCTGACGCTGGGTGAGTTGCCAGGACATCACCCCTTCGGCATCGGTGACAGACTGGGGCTCGAACAACATCTCGCCGTGGCGCAGGACGGGCACCACCTTGACCGAAAGCTTTTTCTCCTCGCCCGGCTTGCTGGTGACTTCCCAAACGCATTGGGCCTTGGCGAATTCGACGGACTCCGAGGCCTCGCCATCGCGGAGGGTGAACTGGAGTGTCTCGTGTTTCAGAGGGGGGAAAGGAGAATACGGCTGGCCCAGCCGGGTTTGAACCTGACGGGGCGCGACGGAAGTCTTTTCAGAGGTCAGCAGGGCCAGGAAATCGGGCGGGGGATGGCCCCCCAGCAAGCCGGCCCGCAATCCGTTGGCGGCGAGGTTGGCCTTGGACTCGAGCGGCAGCGCCTGCTCATCGACCATGGACCACAAATCGCGGGAGACATACGTATCGGTGATGGGGACTTCAATCACGGCGACGGCCATGGTGATGGCGTCGGCCCCCACCACGCCGGAGAGGGGCAGTGGCGGCCTGCGGACTCCCCAAGAGGAAATTTTGGCTTCCTCCTCGCGCGAGTGCATGCAACCGGGGCACAACCCGAGGGTTGCGACCAGCAGTGCCAGCCGTGCCAAAAGCCCGCGCGCGGACATGATTTGAAATGAACCCCCCACGGACGAACCCCCCGGTACGCCCTTTGGGGAGCGCCATGCCTTGGCGGAGGCCGCCAAGTCAAGAGGGAATGGGGGAGGATCACTTTTCACCCAAAACCTTTCACCCAAAGACCCTTGCGACGCTGGGCGGGTGGTGGAACGATGGGACCATCCTTCGTAGTAGCCCCACGGTTAATCAGCGAGAAGTACTTTTTTCGGAGTGCAGGTCATGGGCCCCTTGATGTCGCAATTCCGGCTGGAAGGCAAAACCGCACTGGTGACAGGGGGTAGCAAGGGCCTTGGGCTGGCCATGGCGCGGATTCTGGGGGAGGCGGGAGCCTCGGTTTTGATTTGCAGCCGCCACCAGGGCGAGCTGGAAAAAGCGTTGGAACTGATCCCAGTGACCGGAAAGGCCCGGAAGGGCTGTCTGGTGGCGGATCTGGGCAGGCGGGCTGAAGCTGACAGGCTGGCGGAAGCGGCCCAGCGTGAGTTCGGGGCCGTGGACATTCTGGTGAACAATGCCGGGACCAACAAACCCCAGTCAATCGACATGATTGAAGACGCGGTGTGGGACACGGTGATGGAACTGAACCTGAACAGCGTGATGGCGCTCAGCCGGGCACTGTGCAAGGGCATGAAGGCCCGAGGATGGGGACGAATCATCCACATCAGTTCGATCATGGGGCTATTAAGCAAAGAAAAGAGGAATGTCTACTCGGCGACCAAATCGGCCCTGTTGGGCCTGTGCCGGGCCATGGCGCTGGATTTGGGGCCCAGCGGGGTGACCGTGAACTGCCTTTCGCCCGGCCCGTTTCTGACCGACCTGCCGATGAGCGTGCTGAGTGACGCGGAGAAACAGGAGTTTTCGGACCACACCGCGCTGGGACGCTGGGGACAAACCGAGGAATTGGCCGGGCCCCTGTTGCTATTGGCCAGCGAGGCGGGACGCTATATCACCGGGGCCAATCTGGTGGTGGATGGCGGTTTCACCATCCGTTGACAACGGGCCTTGCCGGGTACACCGGCGCTCCTGAAAAATTGGGCAAAATGTCGCTGCCAGGAAAATTTGGTTTGGTTGCCCGGGTTTATCCTGTGGGCTAAACTAAAGATAGCTTCACGCCAACGCCGAATGGACAAGAAGTAAACCCCCGCCGAGTGGATTTTCCGTGATGAAAATCGGATCCATCCACGAGGAGTGCCTGAAGGAAGAGGCCTCCTTCAAGTGGATTGAGAGCGAGAAAGCCGGCATGGATTTGGGCGACACGGCCACGCGCCGGTGGGTCCAAATCCACTGGTGGGGCTATCTTCGAGCCCGGTGGCTGGAGCATCTGCAAGGGAAATGCTTCTGGATCGAACTGGACCGTGGTGATTTTGGCCTGCTTCCCCGACTCTTCAAAGAGCACGGACAACTGCTGAACGACATCATCGATCGCTTGAAAAATGGCCAAGAAAATTTAGACATCATCCTCTGGGCCCAAGATAGCGAAATAGAACTTTCGCCTGTTCGCGACATCCTTGAAAAACTCGACATCAATTCCCGGCGGCTTGCCCACCGATTTGACGCCAACTGAATTTTGAACGGTTCGGCCAAGCGGATTCCTGCCGGCCCGCATTAGCTCTTTTGCCAAAACCAACCCTAGATGCAGCTGGAAGTCATGCCGTAGCTGGCAAAATGGCCCAAACGGATCAGGCGGCTTGGGGCATGTGGCGGGCAGGTTGCTCCAATTCGAGTTTGGTTGTGGCAACCACCGGCACACGCACCCCGCCGAGCATGGCAGGAAGCAGGGCCAACGCGCAGAGCATGCAGGCGGCCACTCCCGTGGCCAGCAACAGGCCCAAGCTGCTCAGTCCCTGGTGGCCACTGAAGGCAAGCGTGCCGAAACCGAGCACCGTGGTGAGACCCGCCAGCAGGATGCCCTGCAAAGTACCAGGGTGGAGCCGGTAGCGGCGGGAGGTGTCCCCGCGGTGCAGCCAATCGTGGATCACATGCACGCCATTATCGACCCCGACCCCGAGGATGAGCGGCAGGGCGATCAGGTTGGCGGGATTTAGGGCCAGGCCCAACCACCCCATCAGGCCCATGGCGGCCACCAAACCGCCGGTGAGCGGGGCCAACGCCAACAGCACCAGACGCGTATCACGCAGGTCGACCACCAGCACGATGGCGATCGCCAGGAAGGCCCAGGCGCCCGCGCGGAGGAAACCGAGGCGCATGCCCTCGAGGCCTTCCAGCGTGGTGAACGGTTTGCCGGTGGCATCGGGCACCACGGAAGCGACGGCATTGTTGAACCGGGCCAGCGCGGCGGGCTCCCACAGTTCTTCTCGGGCAAAGACACGCAGCAGGAAATGGCCCCTGGCATCCATATGGCGCTCGCGGAAATCGGCGGGCAGGTCGGCGACCGTGATGAAACCGGACTGGGAGACCGACCGGAGTTTGTGCAGGTTGGTCAGCAGCTCGCCGGCCATGCGGTCGTCCAGTCGGGTCAGGGCGGCGGCGGCGGTTGCCGGGTCTGCCGTGGAGAGTGCTGCCCCCAGTTGGGAGCAGGTTTGCAAAAGCTGGTCCTTCAGCGGGATGTCGCCCAACTCGGGCAGGCCTAGCTGCTTTGCCAATTGCTCCACCTCGGCCCCGATAGCCTGGGCTGTGGATCTGGGATGGATCAGAGTCGCGCCCAGCTCGGGCAGGCGGACCAGGCGCTCGCGGATTTCGGCAAGGAGTGGCTGCTTGGCCTGTTGCTCCGCGATGCCAGGCAACAGCGTTGCGGTCTCAGTGACCCGGCCCACCTCGGGCAGGGCCTCCAAGCTACGCTTCTTCTCAAGTGCCTGCTCGCGCGTGTCGGCCCAGGCGAGCGCGTGCCAGGACGCGCCCTTGGTGGAGGCGAGGAGTCGTTTTTCCCACTGGACGGAGGGAAGATTATCCCCTTGGAGGCGGAGCAGGTTGGCGTCGTAGCGGGTCCAGCAGCATCCGGCAGCCACCCCCAGCCAGGCCACCAGGCCGATACCGAGGGCCAAACCCGGACGAGCCGCCCAGGAGCGGGCCCAGCCCGCCCGGACCTCGGGAACATCCAGGCGTATGGCACCTTGGGCAGCGGGTGCCTCGCGGACAAGAACACTGAGGAGGGGAGGGGCCAAAGTCAGGGCGCTGGTGGCGCACAACAGCAGTCCACCCCCAGCGATCAGACCGAGTTCAGCCACGGCCTGAAAATCGGCCAGCATTGTGGCGAAGAAGGCCAGCATGCCTGTGACTGCGGCGGTGAGGATGGAAGGGCCGGTGGCGGCGGCGGCACGGATGAGCGCGTCGCGGGCCGAGGCCCTGGAGGGATCGCGCAGGGAATCGCGCTCGCGTTGGAAACGGCTGACCAGCAGGACCGCGTAATCCCCCATGCCGATCAGCATGACCGCAAAAGTGGCGGAGAGGAGATTGAGGTGGCCCACGGCCAGCGTGGCGAAACCCAAGGCCCAGACGGTACCTGCCAGCAGGGGCAAACCGCTTGCCAGGGGCGCGCGCCATTGGCGGAAAACCCAGGCGTACAGGGTGAGCACGCCCAGGAAGGCCAGCCAACTGGCGCGGGTGCTGTCGCGGGTGGAGGCCTCCATCTCGTCGCATTCGAGGACGGGCAAGCCGGTGAGGCCGACCTCGAGCGCCGGGTATCCTGCTGAAACCTCAGCCAGGATTTGGCGGGCACGGCGAACGCCGGCCACCTGCGGGCACATGGGGTCCGAGGCATCCGGCACGGGGCTGGCCAAAAGGAAGGTGAGCTTGCCATCATCGCTGCGAAGGCGCTGGGGTTCGAGCAGCATGGCCTCGCGGGTGTCTGCCCCACCAGCAGCCTGCCAAAGGCTGCCGGCAGGTTGGCGGCCGCGCAACTCCATGGTGGCCGCCTGCAGCAGGTGATCCAACTGGGCCAGGACTTTCCCATCGATCTCCGCGCCGGGCTTGCCTTGAGCCTTGCGACGCCTGCCCTCCTCGCGTTCGGTGGCGAGGGCGTTGAGTCGGTGCCGGGTCTCGAACACCAAGTTGCGAAGCGTGAAGAGGTTCCAGCCCAGCGGCAGGTCCAACAGGGGGCGCATGGTGCGGAGTTCCCGCACGATGGACTCGATTTGGCTTTGATCATTCAGCAGCATGGACCGGTTGGCGATGGGGCGCAGGTCGACCTCGCGCCAAACGCGGTTGAAGAAGCGGGGCTCAGCCCGGAACGCCGCATCCACATCGGCCAAAAAACGATCCTGCTCCGCCTGTGTGGAGCCGGAGGCCACCACCACCATGTCGTCCTCGGAACCGACCCTCTCGAGATGTTCCTTCCAACGCTGCTGCACCGGCTTGGTGCTGCTGATCATGTCGTTGCGGCTGGTCATAAACCGCAGTCGCGAAGCGGAAAAGCCGGCTGCAAGGATCGTTAGCAGCAGACCCGCGACAAGAAACCACCAGGGATGATCCCAAGCGCACCCCGCGAACCGGGAAACCAATGCTCCGAGGCGACCCTCGGTGGGTGCAGGGGTTTGCTGCGGTGAGGCCATGCGAACAGTCACTCCCAAACCTGTCCAGAACGGCGAACCTTCCGAATCAGGCGCGGGACTATAGGAGTTGGCGATATGGGAAGCAAGCGGAAGGAGAGGTTTATCAAATTATCTAATTTTTCTATTTTAACATCCAGGTTTCGCTTATGCGGGACGCCCCTTTCATTCCTTCTTGGCTGTTTTCAGGTTTTTCGTTGGTGGTCGGCCCAGTTCGTGTTAGTGGTGAGAGAGTTCCAATCTTTCCATGTCAAAGGATGAATCGATGACACGCTTGCATGCCTTGGGAGCAATGGCATTGACCGGCTCCTTCCTGGGGATGACGGCAGCCCAGCAAAACGCGGTACCAGCCAAGAAAATCACCCTACCTGGGGCTGCCCAAGTAGGTTCGGTGCCACAGCCGGTGTCGAACAGTCCCGCCGGGAAGGAACTGATGGCGTTGCGGTCGCAATTCAGCCTGCAGCAAAGCCAGGTGATGGCCAAATTGCGCGCCACCGACAACGAGCAGGAGCGTATCGAACTGGTGAAGCAGCTTCCCAAGTCGGAGCCGGTTGCCCAAAAAGCGGTAGAGATTGCCAAGAAGGATCTGGAAGACGAGGCCGCCTTCGACGCGCTGCAATATGCCAGCACTCTGGGAACTCTGCCCAGCAGCAAGGCGGGGGTTGAAGCCCGCGAGATCCTGTTCAGCAAGTTTCTTGCCCATCCGAAGATGAAAACCATGGTCGCGTCCATGACCATGACGCCGGACGGCCGGCAGCAGGCGAAAAGCCTGCTTGCCAACGAGAAGCTGCCGCGGGACATGAAGGGACAGATCCTTTTCTCGCTGGCCCAGGAAGCCCAGACCTCGGCCCGGCGCGGATTATCCGCCACGGAGCAGGAAAATGCCCTGGAAGAGGCGGCAAAACAGTACGAGTTGATCGTGAAGGAATACGCGGATGTACCCGGCCCCCGGACCGGCACGCTGGGCGAGCTTGCCAAGCCCGCTCTTTTTGAAATCCGCAACCTGAGCCCCGGCAAAATGGCCCCCGAGGTGACCTGCTGGAAGCTGGATGACGGCAAGGAAGTGGAAGACAAGCTGTCCAACTACAAGGGCAAGGTTGTGGTGCTGGACATCTGGGCGACCTGGTGCGGGCCGTGCAAGGCGATGATCCCGCATGAGCGGGAGATGGTGGAGCGAATGAAGGACAAGCCGTTCAAGCTGATCTCGGTCAGCGGCGACGACAAAATCGAAACCCTGCGCACCTTCCTGGAAAAGGAAAAGATGCCCTGGACCCACTGGTTCGCCGAGCGGAAAGGCATCCTGAAGGACTGGAACATCCGCTATTTCCCGACCATCTATATCCTTGATCACACCGGCAAGATCCGTTTCAAGGACCTGCGCGGCGAGAAGATGGAAGAGGCGGTTAACCAGCTGCTGGCCGAGATGAAAGAAGCGAAGTAAACCGCTAATCCAGCCTACCACCAAAAAGGGACCGCCCTGGGAACGGGACGGTCCCTTTTGTTTTGAGCGGCGGATCCAAGGCACCGGCCCGAACCGGTTTTGAAAACCCGGTCAAACCCCGGCCAACATCCGCACGAACCTGGCCATCAGGTGCGCGTTGTCATGCCAGGTCCGGGCGCTGACCAGATTGCCATCCACCACCACGGGTGAATCGACATAGGTGCCGCCGAAAGCGGTGATATCGAGGGCACATTTGGCCACGGTGGTGGCGGTGCGGCCGACCAGGCACCCGGCGGCCGCGGCGATCTCGACGCCGTGGCAGACCATCGCCACCGGTTTGCCCGCCTGGAAGAAATGGCGGGTAGCCTCGAGCAGATGCTTGTCGTAACGGAGATACTCGGGAGCCCTTCCGCCGGAAAGGAAAAGGCCCTTGTAATCCCCGGGCTGGACATCCGCAAAGGCGACGGTTGCCCGGACATGGTAAGCGGGTTGCTCGCGGGTGATGTCCCAGGGAATGGAGGGCTCCGGCGGAATCTCGTGCATCACACCGTGGTACAGGCGGGCCTTTGGCCCGGCCACCACCACCTCGTACCCCTCCTCGGCCAGACGGAATATCGGGTAGAGGGTATCCAGCACCTCGGTGCCATCCCCCAATGGCAGGAGGATCTTGCCCCTACCCTTGGGCAACTGGGGGAACTCAGGCTGGCCCATGTCACTCCTCACTTTCGTTCTCGTCCGTTTCGGGGATTTCCTCGTCCTCCCCGTTCCCGTCGCTATCGTCTAATTCACCTTCATCGGCGGGGGAGCCTCCCCAGAACCACAACAGATTGCGGCCATACTTCCTTTTGCGCCATTGGTCCTGATGGGGAAGCTGATCCAGCATGGGGCATTTTTCGGACTGAAGGATGAGGGTGCTTCCCTCCGGCAGGGCCTTTTGGAGGGCATCGATCATCGCCAGCATGGTTTCGGCCCGACCGGTCAGGTCGGGGAAAGGGGGGCTGAGGAAGACGATCCATTCGCCCGGCATGGGTTTCCAGCTCTCGGCCCAGCGGTAGGCATCGAGTCGGCTGACCACGCCGCGGTCGGCGATGCGGAACAGCTTGAGGTGCTTTTCCAGGGCAACTGCCAGCTTGGGATCCTTCTCGATGAACCAGCAGCGTTCGGCACCCCGGCTGAGGGCCTCCATGCCGATGACGCCGGTACCGGCGAACACATCGACGAAGAAGACGCCTGAAAGATCCCCGCCGAGGATGGAGAAAAGGGCCTCGCGGGCCCGCTGCGAGGTGGGACGCAGGCGGGGGTTGACCTCGCATTCCACCATGCGGCCCCTAAGTTCGCCCGCAATAATGCGCACCGCGTTTTTTTTGCTTGGCATGACACCCTGATCGATATGCACCCGTCAATTCCAGACCATTGGATCCAGTGTACACGGCGGGTGCGGGTTTCGTGCGTTTACCGGGCTGCCTGCTCCACCAGGTCGCAGGCCTCACGCAGGGCGGTAGCGGGGTCGAAACGGTCAGCCCATTCGCGGGCTCTTGCCTGGAATCGGGCGTCCCCAACCAGGTGGGCAATCATTCGGGCCAGGCGACGGGGGGTGGCACGATTGGGTGTCAGGTAATCGCCAGTGCCCATCCAGCGGACGCGGTGGGCGTTGTCGTGCTGGTCGTGGGCGAACGGCACGACCAGTTGGGGAATGCCGGCACCCAAAGCCCGTGCCAGAGTACCGATGCCGCCATGGTGCGCCAGCAGGGCAGACCGGGGCAACAGGTCTCCCATGGGGGCCCAGGAAGCATGGAACACATGCGGTGGCAACGGATGGGGCACCTGATCGGGGTCTTTGGAAAGTAGCACCAGCCGTGCCCCAATGGCCGCGGTGGCCTGCACAAACCGTTCCAGCAGCCAGCGGGCCTGCCGCATGGCGCTGCCAAAAGTCGCCACCACGGGAGGCGGGCCGGATTCCACGAATCGCCAGAGAGGCGCCAGGTCCGCGGCGGACTGATCATCGTCGTGTTGCAAAAAGCCGACATGGCGGGCCTGGTCGGGGCGGCTGGGCATTGGGCCGAACCAATCGGGGAAACAGAGCAACACCCTGTCGGGTGAATTCCACCAACCTTCGAGGTAACGGCGAACCGGGGGCAGGCCGGTTTCGGCGCGCAGCGGCTCCACCGCGCCCCCGATCAGAGGGTCGGCAATGCGGTCGACGAGTTTGTAGGCCATGCGAGGCGCGAAACGCAGCAGGGTGTTGGGCAGCCAGCCACCCGGCACGCGGGGCGGATTGACTGGGCAACGCAGCACGAGGGGCGCCAGGTGCATGGTGACCAAGGGCACGCCGGTTTCTTCCTGCGCGACCCGTGCACCAAAGCCCAGGGATGATGCGACAACCACCCGCGGCCCGGGTTTTTTGGCGAATTGCCGGGCCAGGTCCCGCTGGGTGCGGATCATGTCCATGGCCTGAAAATCAGCCAGGATGGTGCGGGTGCCTTTGCGGGGGTGCCAGAGGTTGGGGTCGCGCGTGATGCGGTCGTAATGCTCGCGGGTACCCAATGGCTCGAAGGCCAAGCCGGCCCGAATCACCTGTTCCTTGAATGTGGGATTGGCACAAAGGCTTACCTGCCAATCCCGGGCGGCCAGTCCTTTACCCAAGGCGATGAACGGAAAGACATCCCCGGCGCTGCCGACACCGAATAGAAGGGCGCTTTTCATCCACCGCCACCTGTTCCGTATGGATCGGATTTGATTGTATCCATTCGACAACCAACAAACGGGTTCCAGCAAGGCCCCCTTCGTGCTTTCGATCATGTTAAACTGTCCCCCATTCGGAAAAACCCGGTGGGGAGCGACATCATGGTTTGGAAGCACCTCGGATTGGCATTGGCGCTGGGCTTGGCATCCACCGGAAACTCGTGGGGCCAGGCGGCCGCGGGACCGACGGAGGCGGCCAAGGCAGCGGCGGACGCCGTGCGGGCCAACTACACCAAATACGAGTACCAGATCCCGATGCGGGACGGCCTTAAGCTGTTCACCGCGGTGTATGTGCCCAAGGATGACTCGCAGACCTACCCGATCCTGCTGAACCGCACGCCCTACAGCGTGTCGCCCTATGGCGTGGACAATTACCGCGAGAAGCTGGGCCCCTCGGAGCTGTTCCAGAAATCGGGCTACATCTTCGTGTACCAGGATGTGCGGGGACGGTGGATGTCGGAGGGCACCTTCCTGAATGTGCGGCCGCACCTGCCGAACAAGGGGCCCAAGGATTTCGATGAAAGCACCGACACCTTCGACACCATCGATTTTTTGCTGAAGACGGTCAAGGGACACAACGGCCGCGTGGGGCAGAGCGGGATCTCGTACCCGGGCTTCAACACGGCCGCCGGGATGATTGACGCGCACCCGGCTCTGAAGGCGTGCAGCCCGCAGGCCCCTGTGATCGACTGGTTCACGGGGGATGACTTCCACCACAATGGCTGCCTGTTTTTGGCCCACGCGTTCAACTTCATGTCTGGCTTCGGCAAGGAGCGCCAACAACCCACCAGGACCTTCGGCCGTGTCTCCCACGATCACCAAACGCCCGATGGCTACCAGTTCTTCCTGGACATGGGTCCTTTGGCCAACGCTGACAAGAAATACCTGAAGGGGACCATCTCGTTCTGGAACGAGATGATGAAGCACGGCACCTATGACGAATTCTGGCAGGCGATGAACCTGGCGCCCCACCTGAAGAACATCAAGCCGGCGGTGCTGAATGTGGGCGGCTTTTTCGACGCGGAAAACCTGTACGGGCCGCTCTCGTGCTACAAGTCAACCGAGAAGCTGAGCCCGGGGGCCAGCAACCGGCTGGTGATGGGGCCTTGGGACCACGGCGGATGGTCGCGCGGCACCGGCGAGGGGTTGGGCAACGCCCGGTTTGGCAGCAAGACCTCCGAATATTTCCGCGAGAAGATCGAATTCCCCTTCTTCGAGTTTCATCTGAAGGGGAAAGGGAAGGACGACCTGCCCGAGGCGATGGTCTTTGAAACCGGGACCAATGTCTGGAAGCGCTACGACACCTGGCCGCCCGCCGACAGCCGGGAGCAGAAGCTGTTTTTGCTGGAGAAGGGCACACTGGCAACCAAGCCCGCCGAGGCGGCGGGATCGGACAGCTTTATTTCCGACCCGGCCAAGCCGGTGCCCCACATCGAGAAAACCACCACCAAGATGGACTACGACTACATGACGGCCGACCAGCGGCATGCGTCGCGCCGGCCGGATGTGCTGGTGTACCAGACGCCGGTGCTGACGCAGGACCTGACCCTGACGGGGCCGATCACGGTGGACCTGCATGTGAGCACCACCGGCACCGATGCCGACTGGGTGGTGAAGCTGGTGGATGTGTTCCCGGCGGATTACCCGGATTACGAGCCCAATCCCGCCGGGGTGAGGATGGGCAACTACCAGATGCTGATCCGGGGCGAGCCTTTCCGCGGCAAGTTCCGCAACAGCTTCAGCAAGCCCGAGCCGTTCGAGCCGGGCAAGGTGACCCGGGTGAGCTTCACGATGCCGGATGTGAACCACACCTTCCGGCCCGGGCACCGCCTGATGGTGCAGGTGCAGTCATCGTGGTTTCCGCTGGTGGACCGCAACCCGCAGAAATTCTGCGACATCTACTCGGCCAGCGAGGCGGACTTCAGCCGCCAGACCCACCAGGTGCACCGCGGGCCGGAAGCGCCCAGTTCCATCACGGTGCGGGTGAAGTGAGCGAGTAACAACCATGCGCCCAATCGCTGCATGCTTCTGGATTGCGGCCGTCACCTCCGCGTCGGTAGGCATGGGGCCTGACACCTGGTTGACCCCCAAAGCGTTGAAACCGGGTGACACCATCGCGGTGATCGCCCCGGCGGCGCCAGCCACCCAGCTGGAATTCGCGGCCTATGTGAAGCTAATGGAGAGGAAGGGTTACCGGGTGATCAGCAAGCCGGGGCTGGTGGGCCGCAAGGAACACTACCTGGGTGGAACCGATGAGGAACGGGCCGGGGAGATCAACGAGTACCTGCGCAACCCCAAGGTGCGCATGATCATGCCGGTGCGCGGGGGGTTTGGCGTCTCGCGCATTTTGGACCAGATCGACTACGACGCGTTGCGGCGTGATCCCAAGGTGATCGCGGGTTATTCCGACCTGACGGCTCTGCATCTGGCGGCGGCCCGCCACGCGCGGGTAGTCACCTTCCATTCGCCCATGGCGATGCGCGACCTGTGGCGGGAGAACGAGAAGGCTTACGCCTTTCCGGCCAAGTCTTTCCGACAGTCGGTGTTCGCGGACCAGTACAGCGTCGGACAAAAGGGCTTTGTTGTGGAAACTCCCGAGGGGCATCAGCACTCCACCCTGGTGGGCGGCAGGGCGACCGGCCGGCTTTTGGGCGGCAACCTGAGCCTGGTGGTGACGCTGATGGGCACCCCGCACGCGCTGGAACCCAAGGGGGCGATCCTTTTCCTGGAGGATGTGAGTGAACCGGCCTACCGGATCGACCGGTACCTGTCGCAGCTACGGTTGGGCGGGGTGCTGGACCAGGTGGCCGGGGTGGTGCTGGGGTCTTTCACCACGAAGGAGGAGACTGAGGAAAAAGACACCCAGCGGGTCTTGAAGGAGTATTTCGGCAAACTGAAGGTGCCTGTGGTGACGGACTACCCGGTGGGGCACACCCCCAAGAACGCGACGCTGCCCCACGGTGCGCTGGTGGAGCTGGACGCCGACCGGGGAACCCTGAAGGTGCTGGAAAACCCGGTGCGGGTGGAGTGAAGGGCCATGCGGGAACTTCTTCCCGACGGCTGGCAAAATTTACACGATTTCGTGTAAGACTTTCCTGAACAAAGATTTACGGCAAATGGCCTTTCCTTGGCGGGGGTGCGCACCTATAGCGCCGCCCGTGCCTGAGGATTGGCAGCCATGGATGGCAGCCGGCCACGGTCACATCGTCCAGATTCCCTTGGAGAGTCGCAAGGATGCCGACCCTTCCAGCTTCGTGGTTTCGTTGGCTGATGGCGCTACTTCCATGCTATGTGTGGATCGCCGCCTCACCTCCCCGCGCGGGAGCGGGTTGAACCCCGGTGGGATGCACACCCGGCAGTTTGCCGGTGATGATGCCCGGCCAATTTCAGGCCATGCCACAGGTTTTCGCCCCTTCGCCGCCACCTCAGCCGTGGGGCCAGCAGCCGCAACCGATGTACCGGCCAACGGCCAGCCCGTTTACAGCCGCGCCCCCTCGGACAGCCAACGCACCAACGCCTCTGCCGGCCCAACCCAAACTGGTGGCCCGGGGCGCCATGCCCGATGAGGCCCCCGCGCGTCCCCGGATGGAAATGCCCGCGCCTGAGGCATTCGGCCTGAGCAGCGCCCCTTCGTTGCCCACCGCGGTGGCAGGGCGCTCATTGGCCAACCAGACGATTCAGATCACCGCGGTGAACTGGACCGTGGTACGCGAGGAACTGCACCGGTTGGGAGCCAAAAGCTTCCATGTTGAGCAACTGAACGACGGGCGCCACCGATTCGCCTGCAAGGTGGCCAAGTCGACTGGTCAAAACGATCTGGTGGAAGTGTTTGGCCAGAGTGAGGAAGAAGCGGTGCGTGTGGGGCTGGAACGGGCCAACGCCATCCGTTACGGATCGTAAGTTCTAATTCCACAGAACTTTCGGGGGGAACCCCGGTCGTCCACCTTGGGCGGCCGGGGTATTTTTTTTGGCCCGGGCACCCGGCCCGGGGTGGGGACCGTTGCCAAACGGTGGGGCAGACTGGTAATTTGGTGGTGCAAAGTGGGGCCCAATGGGTGAAAGTGGGGACAGGAAGGCCCTGAGTTCTGGTCCGGGACGGACCAATGGGGTCATTCGGTGCTGCTGACAGGAACCCATCGCCGGGCATTGGACGAGAAAAAGCGCCTGACGCTGCCCAAAAAGGTGCGCGAGGTGCTGGGTGAGCCCGTGGTGCTGTACATCGCCCCGGGGCCGGACAAATGCCTGTGGGTACACACTGAGCGGGAGCTGGAACGGCTGGCCTCGCGACTGGATGAGCGGCCCGCCACGGACTCCGAGGCTCGCGTTTTTCGCCGGCTGTATTTCGGTCAGACGGAATTGGTGGAGGTGGACAAGGCGGGGCGAATTCTGGTGCCGGAACGATTGGCCCATTTGGCCGGGCTGACCGGCGAGGTGGTCCTGCTGGGGGTTCGGGACCATCTGGAATTGTGGGACGCGGGCAATTGGGACCGCTACCGCTCGGAAAACGAACCGCGATTTGATTCCGTAGCCCAGGAAGCTTTTGAGCCCAAGGGACTTTGAGACAAAGGGGTGTTCAAGACCCCGAAACCATGCGCATGAGATGTCCGGGTGAGCAGACCCGGATCATCTACAGGTGAAAGGGCGGGATTCCCAGCCTTCGCCCTTTTTCCCATGCGCACCCGACAGCCCTCCGGCGGGCCGAGCCCCGGGGGGCTGTCTTTTTTGACAGGCAGTTCCTCCCAAACCCCCTGCCTTTCCTTGCCAAGCCAGCCTTTTTTCCTTTGGCCCCCGGAAGGTACCATCCCCGGCCTTGGCGACTAGCCTTTGGCCGCATGGAGACTGCACGCCCTTGGGTTACCCCGAAAAAGACCGCGACGACGATTTGGAAGTGCTGGCGCAAGACCTTGGCTCGGAAGGAGTTGGGGCTGGCAAGCAGCATGTGCCGGTTTTGCCCAACGAGGTGCTGGCCGCAATGGATCCAAAGCCAGGCCAGGTGATGGTAGACCTGACGCTTGGAGGTGGGGGCCACAGCCGGCTTTTGGCGGAGCGGGTGGGGCCCACCGGAAAGGTGTACGCGTTCGACTGCGACCCCCATCAGGTGGAGAAGGCGCGGGAACGGTTGGCCGGATTGCCCGTGGAATGCTTCCACGCCCGGTATGACCAAGCTGGCGAGATCCTGCGGCGGTTGGGTGTGAAGGCCCATGGCATTTTGGCGGATTTGGGCATTTGTTCGGAGCAACTGGATGATCCGGGGCGCGGATTGGCGTTTCGCCACGAGGGGCCCTTGGATATGCGGTTGGACCCAAGCCGTGGAGAGCCGGCCTGGAAATTGCTGGAAAGGTTGGACGAGAACGACCTGACGCGGGCCTTGTTTCGCTACGGCGAGGAGAAGCAGGCGCGGAGGATCGTGCGGAAGATCGTGGAGGCCCGGAAGGAACACCTACCCTGGACCACGACGCGCCTGGCTGAACTGGTGCGGTCTTGCCTGCCACCCCGCGGTGTGATGGGGAAGATCGACCCGGCCACCCGGACTTTCCAGGGGTTGCGGATTCTGGTGAACGACGAGTTGGCGGTGCTGGAGGACATGTTGCGGCAGTTGCCCGGCTGGCTGGTCCCGGGAGGGGTGGCGGCGATCATCAGCTTCCACTCACTGGAAGACCGGCTGGTGAAAACGGCCTTCTCGCAAGGCGAGGTGTGGGAGCGGGTGACACGCAAGCCGGTGATGGCCGGCGAGGACGAGGTGAGGGCAAACCCGCGCTCGCGCAGCGCGAAGCTGCGGGTGGCGCGATTGGGCCACGGGCCGGCGCGATGATCCCCATGGACGGGGTGGCGCGAATAGAGAACTGAAACGGATTTCAGGGAGCGACCATGAAAACATCTGAAACAGGCGGGGCTTCCAAAGTCGAATCCACCAAACGCCCGGGCATGTACCTTGGCATCGCATTGGCAGGCGCGGCCGGTCTGGGGCTTGGATTGGCCGGAAAAACAGCCTGGCAGGGCTTGTCCATCAGTCTAGCGCAACCGACCACCATGGTGACCGGTGCCACTGACAAAGCGTCGGGCGCGGTTGCCCACGAACCCAGCGCCGCGGAAAAGTCCGTCCTTCGGGAGGCGTTTGCCGAGGCATTCGGCCCTCCCGCCGGATTGCCGACGGGATTGACACAGGCGGCCACGGAATTGCCCACCCAGGAAATCCCAAGCAACACCATGGCCCAGGCACAGGTGCCGGTTCAGGGAAATGTGCCAGCGATCAAACCTGGCATCCGGCCGAAAGCCCAGGATGTGGCGCCCCTGGCGGCATTGACCCCCATGATGATCCGTCATGTCGGCCCGGATGGGCTGGAGCGGATCGGGGTGGATTTTGATATTTCGATACCAAGCAACCCTACAAACCAGATCCCAAAACAAGCGGTTCAGCAAGCCGGTTTTTTCATACCGGCAATTGAAAACCCAAACGGTGACGGCAAACAATCGGGTGGCGGGGCCGGGGGCATGGCCAAGATCGGCCCATCGTCCCAAACGGTGCCGGAAAAGGGCACGCTGGGTTCGCAGGAACCGGAACCGCTGATCGGCTCCTTCACCACCGAATACGAGGATGGCTACCTGAAGCTGCCCGAGGAGTTGGCGGGGTGGGTGGTTGAGGAGAAGGTGTTCATCGCACCCGGGCCGGACGGCAGCCTGCGTATGGCCACCCTGGAAGACCTGGAAACGATGTTTGGCAACGAGAACGAGCCACCTTCCAACCGCGGTGGCGAGGTTTCCGCACGGGAGCAGGCCCTGGCACTGCAGGAGATGCGGCGGAACATGCGGCGGTTCTACGGGCTGATGACCGCCTGCGTGCCCGAGGAGGACGAGGAAGGGAACCTGTGGATCCCCCTGGGGGACCAGATCGCGAGGCAGGCGGGGCTGAAAGGCGAGGTGGTGATCGCCGGGATGCGGACCCATGCCGAGATCTGGTCGAAGGCGCGCTGGGAGGCGGAACTGGTCCAACCCAAGGGGCCGGAGGCGCCCAAGCCGCTGGAACTGCAGAAGGTGGAGATCCGCTCGAAGGCTATCACCCAGGAAAAGTGACCCGGGCCAGCCAGAATCAGACACAAGCATGAGCCCATTAGTAGATAGATAACGGGAGAAAAGCCGTGGCCATGACCAGTGAAGTGAAAACCGGTTTGTTGGTGTCCGGCGCCTTCGCCAGTTTGGTGGGGGCGGTGCTGACCAAGCATTATGTCTCCCCGGATGAACTGCTGGGCCACAAGCCACCCACAGAGCAGGTGGCCACCGCAGAGGGCGGGGAAGGCAAAGCCGCGGGAGGGACGGAAGGTGGCACAAGCGCCGCTTCCGCCAATCCGTTGGCCACAGAGCCCAAGGGGGATGTGGTGCTGGCCTCGGCAAGCGGGACAGACAAAAACGCCTCGCCGCCCCCGACACCCAATCCGGCCGACCTGATCCCGCCACCGCCCAGCCCGTCAAGCGCCGGAGACGGCAACTCGACCCTGCCGCCACCACCGCCTGCGGCTGGCACCGGTGACAAGCCGATGGAAGTTTCCCCGCCAACAGCTCCCGCACCAGCCGGAGATGCAACGGCATCCGCACCACCCCCTCCGGTTCCAGGCGGGCTACCCCCGCTGGAGGAAAAGAAAAGCGCCGAGACTCTGGCTCCACTCCCTCCGCCGGGCGGAACCCCCGCGGCAGGCACACCCCCTGATCCGGCGAAGTTGGCGGAAGGCCTATTGCCACCGCCTCCGCCGGGAAGTGGTTCCACCCCACCAGCCCCCGCCATTACGCCGACGACGCCACCTGATCCGGCCAAACTGGCCGAAACGCTGGTTCCGCCAGCACCGGCCGCCGGTGGATTGGCTCCACCGGCACCGCCAGCACCAGGTAGCGCCACAGCCATGCCGGACCTGACCAAACCAGGGGAAACACCCCTGGGAAGCGGAGGCCCCGGGGGCTTGACTCCACCGGCCCCGCCGCCACCGGCCGGAGGCCCGGGTAGCACAACCCCGTTGCCTGACCTGACCAAAGTCGCTGAAGGTCCGACACCGCCCCAACCAGCCGCTGGTGGACCTGCCACGCCCATGGCACCCAGCCCCACGACCGGATCGGGCATTGGCGGCTTTGCACCACCTGTTCCACCGCCTTCGGCTGCATCGGATTTGTCGTCCTCCGGAACTCGGGGCCTGGGAGTGGGCGCGGGTGCGGCTGCCGGGGGATTGGCCCTTTCCAGCGAAAACTTTCCAACCGATCCCGGCAGGCCGGGCATCGCGCGGGTGCTGACATTCCCCATCGGAACCGGCCCTGAAAAACGGTCTGAATCGATCCCGCTGGATGAGCCGGGGTTCCCCGCCGCACGGTTGGCAGGTGGAGCGCCTCCCCTTGCCACGGGTGGCACGATTCCCGGCGGTTCACCCTCGCTGGCCACCACCGGTACAGGTGAAGCAGGGGGGTTGCCTCCCTCCGGGATGCCTGGCAACCTGAGTGTCCGGCCAACTGATTCGAGGCCTGCAGCCTTTGTTCCGGTGGATGGAAAAAACATCCCGGTGCTGACCATGCCGGCCGGCCCGGGCCAGCCCATGCCCATCACCCCCGGCACGATTCCGCTGCCGCCCAGCGGCACGGCTGCGCCGGTCAGCCCCAACGGGGTTGGCCGCCCGGCCGTAGGCCCAACCGCGGGGGCGGCAGGCGCGCCCACCAGTTTGAACACCAGCGTGAACGGACTGAACACGCAGATGAACAACACAGTCAACGGGCTTGGCACCTCGCTGAATGAGGCTTCCAGAAACCTCAACACCACAGCCAACAACCTCAACAACCAGACCAATTCCGCCATCGGGGGATTGAGCAACCAGTTGAATGGCGGCGCCAGTAACCTGAACAACGCCGTGAACGGGTTGAACAACTCGCTGAATACCGCGAGCAACAACCTCAACAACACCGTGAACGGCGCGCTCAACAGTGCCAGTGGCGCGGTCTCTTCCTGGACGGAGCATCCCTACAAGGTGCAGGCTGGGGATTCGTGGGAAAAAATCAGCCAGGCCCAATACGGGACCACGCTGTACGCTTCCACCCTGAAAACCTTCAACCAGACCCATCCCCGCGGGGGCGAAACCCTGGCCAAGGACGGGTCTCCGGTGGCCGGCCAGGAAGTGTACCTGCTACCCTTGGATCAGGTTCGCAAACTGACCAGCGCACCGCGCTGATTGCTTAGCGGACAGGCACTGGAAACCGGCGAGGATAGGGCACACCGTGCGGCTGGCGATGTTTCTTCCCCATCTGGGAGTATCCGGTGGCCTTGGGGTCCATTGCCGGGCGCTGCTGGAATCGCTGGCCACATGCGGCGCATCTGCGGGCCTGCATCTGGATGTGATTTGCCCATCCGACCCCAAGGCGCTTTTTCCCCTGGCCGGGCTGGATGACACCTGGCAACCGCTGGTGCGACGGGATGATTTGACCCTGCATCTGATTGACTGGCCGAAAGGCCTGTCACTTGCTGACCTGCTGGATCCGGCCTTGTTGGGCTTGGTCAGTTCCCTGAAGCCCGACTTGTTTTACGCCTCGTACTACACGGGGCTGGAATGCCCACCCTGCCCGCAGGCGATCACTTTCCATGACGCGGGGTTCCTGGAATTCCCCCAAGTGTTTGGGGAAACCGCGCGCAAACGGCGGGAAACCCTGGCGCGGATCGGTGGGGCGGTGGACAGGTTGCTGTGCGTGTCAAACGACGCACGGGACCGCATCTGCCGGCTGCTGCCTTTTCCCAAGGAACGCGCGGAGGTGGTGTGGCACGCGCTTTATGATCCGCCGGCCACACTGGAAAGCGCCCGCGATCTGTCACAAATGAGCCAGCCCCTTTGGGCGGGCGGTGACCGCGTGACCGACTGGGGTGATTATGTGTTTCTGCCCGTGGGAGCCGCGACTGGCTTCAACCGGGTGCGGAAAAATGTGCCGCTGGGCGTTCGGGCTTTCCGGGGGGTGCAGCACCCCGCATTGAAGTTGGTGGTGGCCAGCACCGGAACCCTGAACGATCAGATGCTGGGCCAGTTGATTGACCCCGCGGAGCAAGCCAACGGCCGGTTTGAACGGGGTATCTGGGTTTCGGGAGACGGCAAGGTGCTGATCTTGCCCAACCTGGACCGATTGCCCTTCCTGCGGGCCATGGCGCATGCCAGAGCCGTGCTGTACCCGACCCGCTACGAAGGTTTTGGGCTGCCAAGCATTGAAGCCATGGCTTTGGAAACACCGCTGGTAGCCGGGGACGCGACCAGTGTTCCCGAGGTGGTGGGGGATGCGGGCCTGCTGGTGCCACCTGAAGATGAGCCGGGTTTCACCGGGGCCATGGAGCGTGTGCTTGCAGACCAGGATTTGCGTGACACGCTGATTCAAAGGGGCAGGGAAAGGTTGAATCTTTTCAGGCCCGCGCGGATGGGCCAGCGGATGCTGGAGATCTTCCGGAGCATGGTGGCCTGAGTTTGCAACTATTGATCGCAACCCTTGCAAGCAGGGTGGCTTTTCACGAACCTTCCTGAACTGACTGCCGTATACTTCCCGGGTGGATGAACCAGACACGGGAGGCGGGCGAATGGAACCCAATCCAACAGCGGCTCATGGACCGGTGGAAGCGGCTTTTGAGCGGGATTATCCGGCACCTGAATTCACGCCGAGCTGGAAGCGGCCGCAGATCAACCGGCTGATGGTCCAGGATTTTGTGGTGGCCGCCCATATGGACCTGGATCTGGTGCACCACCTGCTGGGTCGTGAGCCCGGCCTGGTGAACGCGACCATGGACTGGGGCGGGGGTGACTGGGAAACAGGGCTTGGTGCCGCCTCGCACATGGGACGAGCCGACATCGCCGAATTCCTTATGGGCCAAGGTGCGCGACCAGACCTTTTCTGCGCGGCGATGCTGGGCAAGCTGGAGGTGGTGAAAGGTCTTCTGGAGCTGGAGCCCGGGCTGATTGACGCCAGGGGCCCGCACGGTTTCGGCCTGCATTTCCATGCCACGGTGGGAGGCCGCTTCGCCAAGCCGGTGCTGGATTACCTGCAATCGATCAAGGAGGTTGAGGTGCGGGTGCCGCCCTTCATGGTGCGGAGGGGGTGATATAATAAGGACGCCGCATTTTGAGGTGCCTAATGCAAACGGTAACTATTGAGGAAGCCCAAGCCAATTTGGCCAACCTGATCGCCCACCTTCAACCAGGGGAACCACTGGTAATCACCGACCATGAAAAACCAATCGCACGGCTGACAACCGATGTGGCTCTTCAGCCCAACAGTCGCAAAGCCGGAAGCGCCAAAGGAATCCTTTTTGTTTCCAAAGACGACAAAGAGCATCTTGCAGAATTTGACGAGTACATCGAATGAAAGGACTTCTGGACACCCATGCGTTTCTATGGTTCACCCTCGACGATTCACAACTTTCCCCAACCGCGAAGCGCTTTATTGAAAGCACCACAAATCAGATATTTGTCAGCCCGGCTAGCATCTGGGAAATTGCCATCAAAATCCGCTTGGGCAAATACAACCTGGCTTACCCTTTTGAAAATTTCATTGAACAACAACTGAACATCAATTCCTTTCAACTTCTCCCCATCCTTCCAAATCATATCGCGCCACTTGCCAGGCTTGATCTCCACCACAAGGATCCATTCGACCGTTTGCTTGTATGTCAGGCCTTGGTGGAAAGTATTCCGATAATCAGCGGAGACAGGGCGTTTGACAGGTACGGGGTTAGCCGCATTTGGTAAAACCAAACCTTTTATTCAAGCTCCCAGCCACCTCTTCAGAAGATTTTCCGTGATCCGCTGCACTCGGGGGTCGGGGCCGTGGGGGCGGCCATCGTGGACGAAGGGCAGTATGTGGCCGGGTGGGTTGCTGAGGCCCATAGCCCAGAAGATGGTGCTGGCATTGAAGACGGTGTTGCCCTTGGGGCCCGGATAGATGGTGGCCTCGTAATGGGATGGCTGGTTGCCGCCGTTGATGGTGGCACCCTTGGCGAGGACCTCGAGACCGGGGATAGGTGCGGGATCGCCATGGAACTCCCAGCCGACGAGGCCGGGGACGGAATCACCCTTTTTCATGCCGGTACCCTCGAACAGCCAATGGCCCGGGTTGCAGCAGGTCCAGTCACCGGAACCGTTGAACGGGGAGACGGTCTGGGCGCCGATGAGGGTGGATTCGTTGGGGGCCCGGGCGGGCAGGTCTTCCATGTATTTCTCCTCACCGGGACGGATGCCGCCAAAACGGCCGAGGCGCTCGAGCTGGCGGGGCACCGCGTCGTCCACCAGGAAGCAGACACTGTTGCCGGAGAAAAAACCGAAATTCACGCCACGGCGCACCGCCTCCATGCAGGCATCGTATTGGCGGCGGGTCCAGTACTCATCGTGGCCCACTGACAGGAATCCCTTGGACCGGGCGATGAAATCGGCACCGCCTGCATGAACATCCTCGTTGGCGCAATAGGTGACATCGTATCCCTTGCCCTCCAGCCAGAATGCGAACGGGTATTCCCACAGCAGGAATTCGCCCGAGCCGATGGACAACGGATGATCCACCACTTGCGGGTACTTGGCGTAGGGACGGTTGAAGCTGACACGCACTCCGGAGACCAGGGGCTTTTTGGAGGGATGATCGTTTTCGTACAGCGAATCGGCCAGCGGCCATTTGTTGTAAGCCTGCCAGGTGTTGGTGCTGCACTGGAACAACAGGTCGCTTTTGCGATCTTCCACCACGATGAAAGTGACATAGCTCTGGAAGCGGTGGCGGTCGCAGGTGAGCTTGCCGAGGTAGACGCCACTGGGCCAATCGGCGGGGATCTCCCATTCGACGGATGGCTTCCAGCCACATTCGCGCAGGCGCTTGGGGCCCCGGTCCGGGGTGGGTTGGGTAGTGGTGGGGAAGGGGCCGAGTGTGGCCATATGACGGGCACCCTTGCCCTGGTAGTGGCCCATGCGGAAGATTTCGATCCGAGACTGGGCGCCAGGTTCAGTGCTGACATGGAAGGTGATTTTCTGCCCCGGGCGCACGCTGGCGCGTGAGCAGTAGCCCTCGATCAGGCGTGACCGGAAGCGTTCCTTGGCATCAAACTTCACATAGGTGAGTTGCCAATCGGTGGTGCCGGGCCTGGCATTTTCCCTGACCAAGGCATTGTCCGGTGCGGGAGTTTCTCCCCGTACGAGCGATCCGCCGGCGGCCAAGGCGGCGGGTGCCGACCACAAGGCGTTTCTCCTGTTGGGTTTAGCCATGGTCACGCTCCTAGGATTCCTGTGTCCGACAACTGGAAACAAATGCTATCTTGCGGGGGTTGGGGAGGATAGAATTTAATCCACTAGCCCGGTCACCCGCCTTTCGGGGTTCAACCCGGGTCCCGCCTGAATGTCTGTAGGGTTTCACTCATGCGATCGTTTGCCTTGCTGGCCCCGGCCTTGGTGGCATGCCTTACCGCACTGCCCGCTGCTGGTGCCGACCTGCAGTTCAACAAGGACATCCGCCCCATCCTCGCCGAGCATTGCCTGTCGTGCCATGGGCCGGGGAAGAAAAATGGCGGGCTGCGGCTGGACCAACCCGAGGCGGCCTACAAGGGCGGCAAGTCGGGCGAACCAGCGGTGGTGGCAGGGAAACCGGAAAAATCGCAACTGATCGAGCGATTGCACACGGATGTGGAAACCGAGCGTATGCCGCCGGCCTCCACCAAGAAGGTTCTGACGGACCGGGAAAAGAACCTGCTGAAACAATGGGTTCAGCAGGGTGGCAAATACGAGGGGCACTGGGCATTTGAACCGATCAAGGACCATGCGGCCCCCGTCGGGGACGGCAACTCGATCGACCGCTTCCTGCAAGCCCGCCTGGCCCAATCGGGCTTGAGCTTCCGGGGCGAAGCCACCAAAGAGACGCTGATTCGGCGCGTCGCTTTCGCGTTGACCGGACTGCCCCCCACCGTGACCGAGGTGGACCAGTATTTGAACGACCAGTCGCCCGGCGCCTACGAGCGCATGGTGGAACGGTATTTCAACTCGCCCCGCCACGGCGAGGAAATGGCGCGGCACTGGCTGGACCTGGCACGCTATGCCGACACCCATGGACTGCACCTGGACAACGAGCGGCAGATGTGGGCCTACCGCGACTGGGTGGTGGCGGCCTTTAACCGTAATCTGCCCTTTGACCAGTTCACCACCCAGCAACTGGCCGGCGACCTGATGCCGAACGCGACGCTGGACCAAAAGATCGCCACCGGATTCTTGCGTTGCGGTCCCACCACCAGCGAGGGTGGGTCCATCGAGGCGGAGTGGATCTACCGCAACGCGGTGGAGCGGACGAGCACGGTATTCACGGCGTTTTTGGGCCTGACGGGCGGTTGCGCCCAGTGCCACGACCACAAATTCGACCCCATCAGCGCCAAAGACTTCTATTCCGTGTACGCCTTTTTCCACTCGGCGGCCGACCCGGCGATGGATGGCAACGCGCTGTTGACCCAGCCCGTCGCCAAGCTGGAGACCGCGGACATCGTGAAAAAGAAACAGGACCTGGACTCCGCGGTTTCCAAGGCGGAAGCGAACCTGGCAGCGTTGGCAACCGCCGAGAAATACAGCGACCCGGCGACCCGCAAGGATCGTCCGGCGCCGGTGGTGAAGGAGGATCTGTGGTTTGACGACGCGTTCCCCCAGGGGGCAAAGGTGAGCGCAAGCCCGGGCCACCCGACCAAGATCATCGAAAGCGCCCAAGGACCGGTCCACAGCGGCAAGAAAGCGGTGCAACGGACCGATGCCGGGCTGAGCCAGGATGTGATCGAGGCCATGCCGGCCAAGACTCTGGTCGCCGGGTCGAAACTGTTCGCGCAGGTGTACCTGGACGCGAAAAACCCACCCAAGGCCGTGATGCTGCAGTATCACACCAGCGGATGGCTACACCGCGCAGTGTGGGGCGACTACAACGCGATCGACTGGGGCAAGGCCAACACCACCGAACGGGTGAAAATGGGCAAGCTTCCCGAGGCCGGCAAGTGGGTGCGGCTGGAAGTGGACGCGGCCAAGCTGGGCATCAGCCCCGACAAGCAAGTGAATGGTTTCGCGCTGACACAGTTTGGCGGAACCGTCACCTGGGACCGCGTGGGAGCGGAGACCAGCAACGACCCCGCCAATGACACCACCCAGTCGCTGACCGCCTGGTGGAAATCGCAGAAGGGGAAGGATCAGCCGGGTGTTTCAGGCCCTGTTGCCGGTTTCATCAAGGAGGGCCCGGAAGCCAAGCGCACGGACGCCGAGAAGGAGCAGGTGCTGCGGCACTACGTGGCCAACATTTGCGCCGCTGTTTCGCCCAAGCTGGTGGAGGCCCGGAAGAAACTGGCAGATGACAAGGCAGCCCGGGCCAAGGTGGACAGCGAAACCCCAGCCACCTTCATCTTCACCGACCTGCCCAAGCCACGCGACAGCTTCGTGATGATGCGGGGCGCCTATGACAAACCGGGTGACAAGGTGCAGCCGGATACTCCCAAAGCACTGCCCCCCCTGCAGGTGAAGGACCGCCGCGCCAACCGGCTGGACCTGGGTAAGTGGCTGTTGTCCAACGAGCAACCGCTGACCGCCCGGGTGACCGTGAACCGGTTCTGGCAGCAGATTTTCGGTATCGGTCTGGTGAAGAGCAGTGGGGACTTCGGGGTGCAGGGCGAGGTGCCCAGCCACCCGGAATTGTTTGACCATCTGGCCTACCGTTTCCGGGCGGGTGGATGGAACACCCGGGAACTGATCCGGGAGATGGTGCACTCGAAGGCGTTCCGGCAGGACTCGGCCGCCCCGGCCGAGCTGTGGAGCAAGGATCCGGAAAACCGGCTGCTGGCACGGGGACCCCGTTTTCGTCTGGACGCGGAGCAGTTGCGTGACAACGCCCTTTATCTGGGTGGGTTGCTGAATGAAAAGAAGGGCGGGCGCGGCACTCTGCCTTACCAGCCGCCGAACATTTGGGAACCAGTTGGATTCACGGGCAGCAATACCCGAAATTACACTCAGGACAAGGGGGATAAACTTTACACACGAAGCCTGTATGTGTTTTTGAAACGAACGGCTCCGGCCCCTTTCATGAGCAACTTCGACGCCCCCAACCGCGAAACCGCCTGCACCCGGCGCGAGCGCAGCAACACGCCGCTGCAGGCGCTGCAACTTATGAACGATGTGCAGCATGTGGAGGCCGCCCGCGGGTTCGCGGCGAACCTGATCAACGCCGAGAAGACCGATGAAGGCCGCATCCGCCTGGCCTACCGTCAGGCGCTGTCCAGGCAGCCCTCCGCGGAGGAAGCCAGGATCGTGGCGATCCTTCTGGAGAAGGAACTGGCCAAATACCGCAAGGACACGGCCGCCGCGGGCAAGCTGGCGCGGGTGGGTGAATCGCCGGTTCCCTCCGGAATTCCCGAGCCGGAACTGGCCGCCTGGACCATGGTATGCAACCTGGTCATGAACCTGGACGAATTGATCAACCGCAACTGATTTGCAGCACAAGAAAACCCGGCACGGGCCGGCACGGAGTGACGCCATGAACCATCTGCCCCGACTGATTCCGACCGAGGAAACCCGCCGGCAGTTCTTTGCCGGCACCGGACTGCGCATGGGGGCATTGGCCCTGGGGCTCCTGGGTGGGCAGGGAGCACGGCGGGGCCTGGCGGCACCGGCCCAGCCCAAGGTGCACCCGGCACTGCCGGGCTTCCCGCACCACAAGCCGAAGGCCAGGGCCCTGATCTATCTGCACATGAACGGCGCGCCGTCGCAGATCGACACCTGGGACTACAAGCCGAAGCTGAACGAGTATTTCGACAAGGACCTGCCCGCCAGCGTGCAGGGCGGGCAGCGCCTGAGCACCATGACCAGCGGGCAGAAGCGTTTCCCGGTGGCGCCCAGCAAGTTCAAGTTCAAGCAGTCGGGCAAGTGCGGCACCTGGGCGAATGTGGACATCATGCCCCACACCGCCGGGATCGTGGACCACATGTGCCTGATCCGTTCGGTGCACACCTCGGCCATCAACCATGACCCGGCCTGCACCTTTGTGATGACGGGCAGCGAGGTGCCAGGGAAGGCCAGCATCGGCAGTTGGTTGTCGTACGGGCTGGGCAGCGACAACGACAACCTGCCCGGGTTCGTGGTGTTCACGCCGCGGTTCCCCGAGGGGAGCAACGGGCAAGCCCTGTTCACCCGCATGTGGTCGAGCGGCTTTTTGCCGACCCAGCACAACGGCGTGGCTTTGCGCGGCACCGGCGACCCGGTGCTGTACCTGCGCAATCCGGAAGGTGTGGCCCCGGAAGACCGCCGGGCTATGCTTGACGCGCTAGGCCAGTTGAACCAGCGCACCTTCGACCACTACCACGACCCGGAGACCCAGGGGCGCATCAGCCAATACGAGATGGCCTTCCGCATGCAAAGCAGCGTGCCCGACCTGACAGACCTGTCCAACGAGCCGAAAAACATACTGGAAATGTATGGTCCCAAGGTGACCCAGCCGGGCAGCTTCGCCAACAGCGCCATCCTGGCCCGGCGGCTGGTGGAACGCGGCGTGCGCGCGGTGCAGTTGCTGCACCGGGGCTGGGACCAGCACGGCAACCTGCCCAACGAATTGGGCAACCAGTGCAAGGACACGGACCAGCCCACCGCGGCGCTGGTGAAAGACCTGGCCCAGCGCGGACTGCTGGATGAAACCCTGGTGGTGTGGGGCGGCGAGTTCGGCCGAACCGTTTACTCGCAGGGCACGCTGACCCGTGACACCTACGGGCGCGACCACCATCCGCGCAACTTCTGCATGTGGATGGCGGGTGGCGGCATCAAGCCGGGCATCGTGCATGGCGAGACAGATGACTTCAGCTACAACATCACCAAGGACCCTGTGCACATCAACGATGTGAACGCCACCATCCTGCATTGCATGGGCATTGACCATGAGCGTTTCACCTTCAAGTTCCAGGGGCTGGACCAACGGTTGACGGGGGTGGAGACTCAACGGGTTGTTAAGGAAATCCTGACCTGACCGAAGGTCCCGACCGGAGACAAAACCGTGCTGCTGGCGACGCTTGCCCTTCTTTTTTCCCAGGCGCCGGCACCAACCGGCACGGTTAGTCTGGGAAGGCATCATTTCACCCTGTCCGCCGGCCTGAAGATCACGCAGGTGGCGGGCTCACCCTTGGTTGACCGCCCTGTCAGCGCGGTGTTTGACGCGCGGGGCCGCCTGTTCGTGACCGAATCCTCGGGATCCAACGAACCGGCGGCAGTCCAGGCGGAGAAGAAACCGCACCGCGTGCTGCGACTGGTGGATGACAACGGCGACGGCGTCTTCGACCGGCGCACGGTATTCGCCGACAACCTGATGCTGCCGCAGGGCATCTGCGTGGTGGGTGACGAGGTATGGGTGGGCACGCCGCCGAAGATCTGGCGGTTGATCGACGCCGATGATGATGGCGTCGCCGAGAAGCGGATCCTCTGGCACGATGGCGGCACCCTGACCGGGTGCATGAACGACCTGCACGGCCCGGCAGTGGGTCTGGACGGCTTCATCTACTGGACCAAAGGCGCATTCGCCGAGCAGAAGCACACCCTGGCCGGCGGCGAGAACCTGGTGACGAAGGGATCGCATATCTTCTGCGCCCGTCAGGATGGTTCCGGCCGCCAGGCGGTGTTGAATGGTGGTATGGACAATCCGGTTGGCCTGGCCTTCTCACCCTTGGGGGATGTGTTCCTCACCTGCACCTTCGTCCATCGCCCGGGAGGTGGAACCGGCCTGAGGGATGGCGTACTCCACGCGGTGGAAGGGGGACTGTGGGGCAAGGATCACGACCCGATCCATACGCCCCATCATTTGTGGACCAGCCCGGACCTGATGCCTGTTCTGGCCGACCTGGGTCCCGCGGCCCCCTGCGGCCTGACCCGCGCCCGGTCGGAACGATTGTGCCTGAAAGGCCAGCTTCTTTCCTGCCAGTTCAACCTGCGACGGGTGCAGTCGCACGCGCTGCGTCCAAGCGGAAGCGCGCTCGAGGCCGGCAGCAAAGACTTTTTGGTCTCTGATCACCCGGATTTTCATCCCACCGATGTGCTTGAGGATGCGGATGGTTCCATGTTGGTGGTGGACACGGGTGGGTGGTACAAGCTGTGCTGTCCCTCCTCGCAGATGGTGAAGGATCAGTCCCTGGGAGCCATCTACCGCGTCACGCGGGCCGATGGGCCGGCAGCCGACAAAACCATTGAAGATCCCCGCGGACTGAACCTTGCCCATTTGGCTTCGGTCTCGTTGCTGGCGGACCATCGCCCGGTGGTTCGGGATCGCGCTTTGGACGCGCTGGTGCAACGGGGCTCGCTGGCGGAACTGGCTGCCTACTGCACGGATGCCGGCAATCCTGTTCCCGCTCGCATCATGGCCCTGTGGGGTCTCTGCCGCATCGGCACCGTGGAGGCACTGGCCCGGGTTGCCACTCTTCTGAATGATCGCGACGAATCGATCCGGCTGGTGGCTGCCCGCATATTGGCGCGGCAGCGTTGCGGTGAAGGGCGTGAAGCCCTGAGCCGCCTGGCGGGGACCGATCCATCAGCCACGGTTCGCCGCGCAGCCGTGGAGGCTTTGGTGGCGCTGGATCCCGGCCCCGCCCTGCCAACCCTGCTTTCGTTGGCCGAAAAGATGGACAACCCCGGGGACCGCGCCTGGCAGCATGCGATCACCCGGGCCCTTTATCTGGCGCTGAAATCGCTGCCGGAAGGGGACAAGGGAATCACAAACACTTTGGCTGCAGCCGGTGGATCCGGCCCCCACCGCCGACTTCTGCTCACAGCCCTGGATCAATCCCGGCGCTTGAAATCCCCCAACGATACCCTGAAGCTGGCGCGCGCATCCAACAGCGAAGACCGGCGGTTCGCCCATTGGATTTTGTCACGGCATCCGGAATGGGCGCCCGCAATCGCCAGTGAGTTGGAGGGTTCACAGCCGCCGACCTGGCTGGATGGCGACTTGCTGGGCACCCTGGTGCATGACACAAAAGTCCAGGAACTGGTGGGCCGCTGGCTTGATTCGGATCGTTCCGACCTGGCCTTGGAAGCCATGACACGGTGGTCGGGCAAGCAGGTTCCCGGGGCGTGGGTTGACCCGGTATTGAAGAGCCTGGCCACCCCGAAAGCTGGAACTTTGCGCATGACCTCGGTGCTGGCCAAAAATGGCCCGTTACCCCAACGCTGGGTCGACCGTTTGAATGAACTGGCCACCACCGACCCTGCCAATCCGATCAACAGCCTGTTGGCCATGGCCAGTTTGCCCAAGGGACGAATTGAAAACGACCAACGCTTCGATGCGATTGTCCGGCATCTAAAGGCAGCAGCACCGGCGTCAGAACGGCTGGCCGCCCTCGAGGCACTGGACCGGGTTCAACCAACCGCTAACCAATGGCGACTATTGGCGGAAAATCTGGGGGAGGCCAGCGTGGGCGACCAGGCCCGATTGGTCAACCTGTTTCAAACGAAAGATCCCGCAGCCGGGCAAGCCCTGGCCACGACCTTGCTGAATGGAAAGATCCCCGCAACCGTCTCCACAGCCCTGCTGCGGACCGCGCTGGCAGGCCATGGAAAGGAGATAACCGACCGGCTGGAACCCGCCCTGGCACAGCGCGACCCTTCGGCCTCGGCGCAAAGGGCCATGGTGGACAAGCTGCTGGCCGAGCTTCCACCCGGTGATGTCAACCGTGGGCATGAGGTTTTCAACAACCCGAAAACGGCATGCGCCTCGTGCCACAAGATCGGCTACCGGGGGGGATTGGCCGGGCCGGAACTGACCGCGATCGGGCGCATCCGCACCCGGCGGGATCTGCTGGAAGCGATCATCGCACCCAGCGCCAGCTTTGTGCGCAGCTATGAGCCGGTGACATTGACCCTGGCGAGCGGCAAGCTGGTTTCGGGAATACCCAAGGGAGAGACGGCCACCGAGATCAGGCTGCAAACCGGGCCGGAATCTGTGGAAGTGATACCGCGCGGCCAGGTGGAGGAAATGACACCGGGAACCGTATCGCTGATGCCGGCGGGAATTGACAAGCAAATCTCCACGCAAGAATTGGCTGACCTGATCGCCTTTCTGCTTGCCCGCCAATGATTATCGCCCATGCGGAGTGAGTGCCTTTGACCGCTTATTCGAATCTGGTCCGCCGTATCCCGAAGGGGCCGGTGGATGTGGTAGGCGATGTGCATGGGGAGATGGATGCCCTGCGCGACCTGCTGGGGCACCTGGGTTATGACTTGATCGGGCGACACACGGAGGGGCGGCGGTTGGTCTTTGTGGGTGACCTGATCGACCGCGGTCCGGACAGCCCGGGAGTGGTGCGATGGGTACGCCGGATGATGGATGAGGCCGGCGCGCTGGCGGTGCTAGGCAACCACGAGATCAACCTGCTGCGGGGGCTGGACAAAGGTTTCGACAACGCATGGTTTTTCAGAAACTCCCCGCCGGCGGTGCGGGCCGAAATGATCGAGCTGTTGACCGGCCTGCCGCTGGTGCTGGAACGTGATGACCTGCGGGTGGCCCACGCCAACTGGCATGATGACTCGGTGGATCTTGCCCGCAACGCCAACTGTCCCATCGAACTGTTTGAGGAGCATGACGCGCTGATCGATGAATTTTTGCGAATGAATCCCCCGCCGGACCCCGTGGAGGCCGGGTTGTTGAAACAAAACCACAACCCGGTGAAGCGAATCACCTCCGGCCCGGAACAACGGGCAGGGGCGGGCAAACCGACGGAGGGGGAGCGGGTGCACCAGCAGCGTGAAACCTGGTGGGACAGCTACACCGGTCCGCTGTGCGTGGTGGGCCATTATTGGCGGATGCAAGATCCAGGCAAACCATCGTCAAACCATCTGTTCGACGACACCAGGCCCCATGCGCTTTTGGGGAAGGGCCATGTGATGTGCGTAGATTACTCGGTGGGGAAACGGTATCTCGAGAGACAGCGGAATGGACCGGATTTCAAGGGACCCTTCCATCTGCGGCTGGGTGCGCTGCGACTGCCGGAAAGAACCCTGATCTTTGACAACGGAACCACCGCGCCCCTTGGCTGAAATGATTGGAGCCTCCGGCCATGAGTGAAATCGCGCCCAAGGGTTGGGTCTCCACAGCCTGGCTGACGGTCCTGCTGCTGATGCCGGTGGCTTTCCTGAATTATCTGGACCGGCAGATGCTGGCCAGCATGAAGGTGTCGGTGATGGGTGACATCAGCGATATCGGAAGCCAGGCCAATTGGGGCCTGATGCTTGGTCAATTCAAGTGGGTGTACGCATTTGCCAGCCCGCTGGGCGGGTATATCGCCGACCGGTTCAGCCGGCGGCTGACCGTTTGTGCCAGCCTGTTTCTCTGGTCGCTCATCACCTGGTGGACCGGGCGTGTGGAAAGTTTCCAGGAGCTGATGCACGCGCGCACCCTGATGGGATTGAGCGAGGCTTTTTATATTCCGGCGGCACTGGCGCTGATCGCCGCCCATCATTCGGGCCAGACCCGGTCCCGGGCGGTGGGGGCGCACCAAATTGGCATTTACCTCGGGGTGATCGCGGGAGGCTTCGGCGGCGTGGTTGCGGATCACCCGGATCTGGGCTGGCGCAGCGCATTCACCGTGTGTGGTGTGTTTGGGATGGCCTACGCCCTACCGCTGGTGCTTTTGCTGCGTGACAAAGGGGCGCATTCAGAAACCGCAAACCTGAAAACGCCGGGGCTGGTGGACAGCCTGCCCAAATTGCTGCTGAATGGATCATTTGTGTTGCTGGTGCTGTATTTCACGCTGCCGGCTCTTGCGGGTTGGATCGTGCGGGACTGGATGCCGGCCATCCTGCGAGACCGTTATGGAATATCACAGGGAAGTGCAGGGGTACTGGCCTCGCTGCCATGGCAATCCGCGGCGATCTTGTTCGCCTTTGTGGGAGGTATTTTGGCGGACCGCATGATGGCCCGCACGGAGCGGGGCAGGATTTTGGTCAGCGCGCTGGGGATGGCGCTGATTGTGCCGGCCATCTTTGGCATGGGCCTCCATGGGACGATCGTCACCGCCGTGTCGGCGCTGGTACTGTTCGGTATCGGCTGGGGGATGTTTGATTCCAACAACATGCCGATCTTGTGCCAGATTGTGCCGGCCAACCTTAGGGCCACTGGTTACGGCATCATGAATCTGGTCAGCATCTCCTGCGGCGGGTTTGCCGACTGGGGTTTTGGCAAGCTCAAAGACCAAGGGGCATCGGAACCGGTGGTGTTCGGCACCTTTGCCGCACTGGCACTGGTGGCAGGATTGCTGGTGCTACAAATCCGCCCCAGAAGCCCTGAAGAGCTGGAAAAAGCGGCTTCCTGAAAAACCGTCCGCCACAGGTTATGCTTTGGCAATGACCACTCCCAAGGTGCGAACGATCGGGGTGATTGGACTTGGCCTCATGGGCACCGCCTTCACCTGGCGGTTGCTGGAAGCGGGCTTTGCCCCCGTGGTCTGGAACCGCACTCCTGAAAAGGCCGCGGAATTGACCACCCATGGCGCCAGGTGGAGCGACCACCCGATCGCCGAGTGCGACCGTGTGGTCATCAGCCTTTACTCCAGCGAGGCCGTGGTGGAAGTTTTGGACCGGATGGAAGCTGACTTGCAGCCGGGCCAAGTCCTCATTGACACAACCACCGGCGAACCAGGCCAGGTGGAGGCTATCGGCCTACGCCTTGCCGGCAAGGGAGTCCGTTATCTGGATGCCCCCGTTTCTGGCTCCAGCGAGCAGACCCGCCGGGGCGAGGCAGTGGTGATGGTGGGTGGCTCCACCGGGGATCTGGAGGCCTGCCGCGACCTTTGGCCCGTAATGGGTGGCACCTTGCATCATTGCGGCCCGCTTGGCTCGGCCTCGCGCATGAAACTGGTGACCAATCTCGTTCTCGGGTTGAACCGCGCGGCACTCGCGGAAGGGCTGGGGTTTGCCAGGTCGATCGGTGTTGATCCAGCCGCTGCCTTGGAGGTGTTACGGGGAAGCGCCGCCCAAAGCCGGGTGATGGATACCAAGGGAAGGAAAATGCTGGCCGGTGAATTCAGCCCACAGGCGAGGTTGAGCCAGCACCGCAAGGATATTGAGATCATCGTGCGGGACGCGGCCGCTGCCGGGCTGGAACTGCCACTTTCCAGTCTTCACCTGGAACTGCTCCGTCGGGCAGAGGCTCGGGGGTTGGGTCCTCTGGACAACAGCGCGATCGCCCGCCTGTGGGGCGTGGGCACATGAAGGATCCAACCCTATCCCCGGCAGCCAGGGTCTGGGTTTTGATTGCCGTATTCCTAGGGCTGCTTTTCGATGGATTTGAATTGGGACTGATGCCGGTCGCATCCCTGTCGGTGTCGAAATCCCTGCTGGGCGATGACTTCACCCCGCAGGCGGGTGGCGACTGGTTCGCCCGTTTCACCGCCGCGCTGATGCTGGGAGCCGCCCTGGGTGGAATTTTTCTCGGAGCCTTGGGTGACCGGATCGGACGATCCCGCGCCATGTCGGTGAGCGTGCTTTTTTACTCCTTTTTCGCATCGGCCGGCGCGCTTGCGCGGAACCAGGAGGAGATGCTGGCATCGCGATTCCTGGTGGGCCTGGGAGTGGGTGGCATGTGGCCCAACGGCATGGCGCTGGTGAGCGAATGCTGGCGGGGGGCCTCCAAGCCTTTGGTCAGTGGTGTGATGATGGCGGGCCTGAATGCCGGAATCTTGCTTCTGTCCCAAATGGCCAGGGTTTGGCCCGTCACCAGTGATTCCTGGCGGTGGATATTCCTGCTTGCTGGTTTTCCGGCAGCCCTTGGATTGTCCTGCTGGTTTTTGTTGCCAGAATCGCCCGAATGGCTGCGGAGCGGGAACCAACATGGGTCCCCCAGGACTTCCAAGCCGCTGGCCGATCTCTTCTCCAGCACCATGCTGCGTCGGACCCTGGCAGGGATCATCCTGAGCGCCATCCCCATGGTTGGAGCGTGGGCGGCCAGCAAGTGGATGATCCCCTGGGCGGATGAGATGGCACGCAGCACCAATCCTGGGTACAAGGCAGCAGTCCAGGGCTGGTGGTCGGGCGGAGCCATCGCCGGAAGCATCCTTGGGGCCCAGTTGGCAGGTTGGCTAGGCAAGAAAAGCAGTTACCTTCTGATAAGCCTTGGCGCCTGGATCGCCACACTGGCGATGTTTCAGATCACCGCGCCCCTGGAACCGCTGTTCATCCCCATCGTCCTGATCCAAGGGTTCTTTTCCACGCTTTTTTTCGGGTGGCTGGCGCTTTTTTTGCCTGACCTTTTCCCCACCGCAATCCGTTCAGCGGGTAGCGGCATGTCCTACAACACGGGAAGGTTCGCAACCGCCTTCGGGGTGCTTGGCGCGGGCGCTCTTTTCAACTGGCTGGGTGGAAGCTACCCCAGGGTGGGGTCGGTGATGGCGTTCATTTACGCGATGGGAGTCGCCGCCATCTGGCTGGCGCCCTCTCGCAACCTGGATGAAAAGGAGATGACCGGGTGATTCCCAACATTTTTCAACTGGTTTATCTCTTTGCCGGGCTTGCATCCGATCCGGCCGAACTTGCCGCCGCCAAAACAGCGAACGGGTTGGAAATTACCCTGAATGGCAAGCCCCTTGCGACCTTCTCGCAAGGCGACAACACGATCCTTCGCCCCTATTTCTCCAACCTGCACAGCCCCAAGGGGATGCGACTGACGCGAACCCATCCGCCCCTGTCAGACCGGGATGCCACGGACCATGCCACCATGCATCCGGGACTTTGGCTGGGTTTTGGTGACATCAGCGGGGAGGATTTTTGGCGAAACAAGGCCAGGATGGAGCCCAAGGACCTGGAGATTGAAGCGGGATTGAACAGTCAACCGATTCGATTCGCTACCCGGCATGCGCTGAATGCCGCCGGTGGCCGCCTTATGGGACATTTGAAAAGCCGCTTCTCGGTGCGGGTGTCGCCCATCGGTTGCCTGATCGTCTGGGACGCCGCGCTGGAAGCAGGTGAAAAGGGGCTTGTTCTGGGGGATCAGGAGGAAATGGGATTCGGGGCGCGGATGGCTGGAACCCTGATTGAAAAGAAGGGCGGAAAGATCGCCAATTCAAAGGGAAAAACCACTGCCAAGGATACCTGGGGCCAGCCCGCCGAATGGACCGACTACAGCGGTATCGTGAACGGAGCCGAAGCAGGAATCACTCTCTTCGCCTCGCCGGACAACTTACGACCCAGTTGGTGGCACAACCGCGACTACGGCCTGATGGTGGCCAATCCATTCGGCAGGCAGGCAATGCGCCAGGGCACCGTGAGCCAAATGACCGTTCACCCCGGCGGTGAACTTCGCCTAACCTTTGGCGCAATCCTCCATGACAGCAAAGAATACGCCCCCGAACGGGCTTATGCGGAATTCCTTGAAGCCGTCCAACCTAAATCCCGAAAAATCGAAAAATAACCGGTCCATTTCACTCATTCACTTGGGAATTGTTAAGGCATGATCAACCTGAACGCCGGGCCCCTGACCCTAATCCTTGCCCTGCATTTGGCATCAGCCCCAGGCGAGATGAATTCCGGGATGGATGAAATCGCTGTTTCGGCGGACCACAAGGGATTCATCCGGCGGGCAACTGGAAATCCCTTCGTTCCCTTTGGTTTCAATTACGACCACGATGATGTGGGACGATTACTGGAAGACTATTGGGAAAAGGAATGGGACCGGGTGGAGGCAGATTTCGCCGAGATGAGGCAACTTGGGGCCAATGTGGTCCGTATTCACCTGCAAACTTGCAAGTTTCTGGATGCTCCCGACAAAGCCAATCCGAAGGCCCTGGCGCAACTGGACCGACTGGTCCAACTGGCCGGGAAAACAGGGCTGTACCTGAACCTGACCGGGCTGGGTTGTTACCACAAAAGGGATGTACCAGCCTGGTATGACGGATTGGCTGAAAGTGAACGATGGGCAGCGCAGGCCTTCTTTTGGCAATCCATTGCCAAGCGGTGCGCCGGTAGCCCTGCCATTTTCTGCTATGACCTGATGAACGAACCAGTTGTACCTGGCGGCAGGCGGAAGGAGGGTGACTGGCTTGGCCCTCCATTTGGCGACAAGCACTTCGTGCAGTTGATCAGCCTGGACCAGGGCAACCGACCCCGCCCTGACATCGCCAAAGCGTGGATAGACCTCCTGTGCGGCGCGATCCGCCAAGTGGACAGGCGCCATTTGATCACGGTGGGGATGGTGGATTGGAGCCTGGACCGCAAGGGGCTGACTTCCGGTTTTGTACCAGGCAAGGTGGTGGATAGCCTGGACTTTGTCTCGGTGCATCTCTATCCCCAGACCGGCAAGCTAGATGTGGCCCTGGAAACCTTACGCGGATTCTCCGTAGGCAAACCGGTGGTGGTGGAGGAAACATTTCCCCTGCAGTGCACTGCCAAGGAGCTTGAAACTTTCATGGACAAGGCGGGAACAGTTTCCTGCGGATGGATCAGTTTTTACTGGGGCAAGCCCCCGAATGAATTGCGCCGATCCAAAACGATCGGCGACGCGATGCTTCTGGAATGGCTTGGGGTATTTGAAAAGCGAGCGCGCAGGATTAATTCGCAGGCCCCCTAAAAAAACACCCCCGGGGATTGCCCGGGGTGTGTCGCATTTCACCCGGTTCGAATCCGGATCAGGTGTCGATAATCTTGCTGAAGCGCTCGACAAAGGTTTTCTCATCCATGTTGCCGGCCTTGGCCAAGCGCTGGATGTTCTCGGGATTCTCGACATCCCGGCGGTCGAGGCGGATCATGTAGCGGCGGGCGCACTCGTACCCCTCGCCCGTGACATCGACCTTGCGGGTCTGCATGCGTTTGGTCTTGGGATCGAGCATGGTCTCGAACGGCAGTGGTTTCATCTTGCCGTCGACAAGGCTGATGATGGCACCATATTGGGCCGACTCGGGGCTGAGCAGGAATTTCACGGCGCTGTAACCCAGATCGCGGGTGTATTCGGCGTCGAACGGGACGGGATCAGCGCAGCGCAACTCGTAGCCGATCTCTTTCTCGGTGAGTGTCATGCTGATGCCCAGGGCCTTCAGCCTTTGGGCCACTTGATCCTTGATCATGCGACCGAAATCGACCTCGGCCATGCGCAGGTGACCGTGCGGGTCGCGCTCGATCTTGCCGTAGCGGGCGAGTTGGGCCTCCCCCATGGCGACCAGGGCTTCCTCACCCAAAGCTTCCACCAAGCCCTCGGCCAGCACCGCCACGCCGTAGTCCTGCCCCTTGCTGCGGCGCTTGATGATGGCACCCACAAGAATCTCGCAGAGGCTCTCCAGCGTGGGAGGGGCCTTGCGGAATTCCTCGGGGATGATGGTGAGCGTCGCGGCGGATGCCTTGCCGATGCCCAGGGCCAGGTGACCCGCCGCGCGCCCCATGCTGATGACAAAGAACCAGCGTCTGCTGGTCTTGGCGTCTTCCATCAGGTTGCGGACCAGGTTCACGCCGATCTGGCGCGCGGTTTCAAAGCCGAAGGTGGGAACCGACGGAGGCAGGGGCAAGTCGTTGTCGATGGTCTTGGGCACATGGGCCACGCGGATAGATCCGCCCCCGGCCTTGTAGACCTGGCTGCCGGAGTAGGCGGTGTCATCGCCACCGATAGTGACGAGGTAGCTGATGTCCATCTCCTTGAACACGCGGAGGACCGTTTGCAAGTCCTGCTCGTTCTTGGCCGGATTGACCCGTGCCGTGGAGAGGATAGAGCCACCCTTGATGTTGACATTCTTCACATCGTCGACGGTGAGGGGCTTGACCTGTGTCTTGTCCCCCTTGACCAGGTGCTTGAAGCCTTCCATCACTCCGAAAACATCCCAGCCCTGCTGGGTAAGGGCCTCAATGGTGACCGCGCTGATCACACCGTTGATACCCGGCGCCGGTCCACCGCCCACCACCAGCGCCAAACGCTTCTTGCTCATCGAAGAAAAATCCTCACACCCAGACATGCGACGGCATGCCGCCGGGCGCCCCCGGAGCCGCTTCGTCGTCGAGATTTATTCTTAATCCAATCGCGCAGGATCTCCAAGTCGGGCCCACACGCATTGGAAGGATGGGGGGATTGGGCCAAAAAGAGAGATATTATTTGTTAGCCAAGGCATGCAAAGGACAAGTTATTTATGCCGCCTTCCGGGTTTTATGGATATCGAACAGGCCGAAGATCTCATCCTCGGAAAGCCCCATGCTGATGGGGGGACCGTTTTGGGCGATGACTTCCTGGAACAGGGCGCGTTTCTGGTCGAGGACGAGGGCGATGCGTTCCTCGATGGTATTCACGCTGATGTAGCGGGAGACAAAAACCGTGGATTTCTGGCCGAGGCGATGGGCCCGGTTGATCGCCTGGTCCTCGATGGCGGGGTTCCACCACCGGTCGAACAGGAAAACATAGTTGGTGTACTGCAGGTTGAGTCCCACCGACCCGGTGCCGTAGCTCATGAGGATGATTTTGTGGATCGGATCGGTCTTGAATTTGTCGAGGATCGGCTGGCGCTCAGCCTGCGGAATCTTGCCGTGGTACTGGACCGGGTTGTGCTCGGCCAATGCCGCCGCGATGGACTCGAGCGGCTCGACCCATTGCGAGAAGAGGATGGCCTTGTTGTTTGTGGAGGCGACCTCCTCCATGTCGGCCGTGAGCTGCTCCATCTTGGCGCTGGCACCGGTTCGCGGGTCGAAATTGCAGATCTGCTTGAGACGCATCACCAACTGGAAAACGTGCTGGACGGTGATGGTGTCGCCTAGCGAGTTGAGGTGGACGATGCCCTCCTTCTCGGCCTTCTCATATGTCTCGCGCTGCTCCGGCAGCAATTCCAGATGGATATCGCGGATGACTCTGGGCGGCATATGGGTCGCCACCAGGTCTTTGGTGCGGCGGATGATATGGTCCCGCACAATCTCGGACATCTGTCGCGGCTGGGCATCCGGGGGTATCAGTTTGGGATCGACAAACGAGAAGATGCTCGTCAAGTCCTCCACGCGGTTCTCGATGGGCGTGCCGCTCATCGCCCAACTGCGGGACCGCTTGAGGGCCTTGGCCGCCTGGGCGGTCTTGCCGCCGGCATTCTTGATGCGTTGGGCCTCGTCCAGCACCACCACATCGAACCGAACATCGTCGTCGAGGATGATCTCATGGTCGCGGGTGAGGATCTCGTAATTAACTACCTGCACGGGGCAATTTGACAATTTCCACATGGCGGTGCGGGTCTCGGTGTCACCCGAGAAAACCTCGAACGCCAGGTCGGGGGCCCAGGTGCGGAGCTCACGGGTCCAGTTGATGACCAACGGCTTGGGACAGACGACCAGGGCGCGCTTCAACATGCCGCTGCTGATGAGAAGGCGAAGCGACAGGATCACCTGCACGGTTTTTCCCAGCCCCATCTCATCGGCAATGAGCGCGGCGCTCCGGGGCATGAGGAAGGCGATGCCTTGCAGCTGGTAGGGGTAGGGTTTGAACGGGAGGGTGAGCCGTCCCTTGCCCAGCATGCCCTCGAGGGGAGGCTGAAGCAGGGTCAGCAAACGGTCCTTCAATCCGGCCATGGCGGCGGGGGGCTTCAGTCGTGTGACACTGTTCCCGACATCGGCTCCTTCACCTTCCTCCAAACCCATGGGCTGGAGCGAAGCGCTCCCGACGGGGAGGCCCGCCACCTGGCCCTGGGCTTGATCCACCGGGTTCAAGCCAGCAGCAGCCGCGAAATCGATCATTTCCTGGGTGGGCTGGATGTCCGGCTCATCAGGTGCCGCCTCTTGCTCCTGGGAAGCTGGAGAAACCTTGCCGGCCTTGCGGGTATTTAGGTCGGGAGGGAGAGGGAAGCGCCAACCCTGGGTCTGGATGCTGAAATCCATGGAGCCCAAGGTGCGGACCCAAGGTGCATTGTTCAACAAGGGCACATTGCGGGCGGAAGGGGTTAGCGGCCTTTCCCAGGTGTTCACCCGCACCAGACCAGGCTTTTCGAGCGGGGGAACCGCGTCAATGGCCGGCAACGCATCCTCGCGAAGATCCGAATCCGGGCCATCCGGGGTTTGGTACCGAGGGGATTCCACCTCGATCGTCGCCCCGGGGACCGTGGGATCCAGCATGCGGTTTTCCTGGCTGGCCGAGAGGCCGGATGTCAGCCCATCGGCTCCACCTTCCGGGGGGGACAATGGCATGAAAAAAGCATCCGCCTGCATGTTGGGTGGATCGGCCTGAAACGGCCCAGGGCTTGAAGCTATTGCCACCCGAAACCCATGCCCTAGCTTGAATTTGGATGGGATGGGGGAATCCCTACCGCTGACAAGGATCGGTCTGGTTTTTCCGGTCCTTACGGCAGGCGCATCGGCCCATTTTCCAGAATTTTCCCCCGGGTGACGGCACTTACCATGCAATCCATCATTCCGGGGGAATCAGTCGGTTGGGAGGGCGAAGGGGAAGGACGAGCGTGGGCCTCGTTCGATACCCCCGCCTATGTGCGGCGCGGGCTGACAGTTGAAACGGAATGGAACGCGCTGGCAGACAAGCTGCACCGCACCTGGAAAGATTGGACCGTCCCGGTCGGCAGGCTGTGCTCCCAACTCCGCCACCAAGCGGGTGGATTAGATGCCTTCGGGCCGTGGTTGGCCAGCCCGGAAGATTTGGACTGGTTGCGGCAACTGGACCAACGGCTGGACCACAAGCTGAAATATCCGCCGGGCAAAGCCTTCTGGCATTGGCCCCTGAAGGGATCCTTGCGGCGCCTGGCGCGGATGGCAGCGGATCTGAACCATGCCTGGGCCAGGCACCTGGAAACACAGGACCTTGAACCTCTCAACCGCTCGCGGGAGCAGTACAACCGCTGGTACCTGCTGGAGAAGGAATGCGCCATGCGATCCACCCGTCTGGCGGCGGGCGGTTTTGAACCGTTTCCACGGGTGGGAACGGGCGATCTGATCAAACTTTTCCCGCCATTGCCGGTCTTCAGGGTCAGGTGACCGTCATCCGGATGAGCCGCGCCGCGGGGCGGGCTGCCCCCAGCGTATCCAGCCGAGATCCTCGACAAAAATCACATAAAGCACCGGCACCACCACCTTGGTGACCAAGGTGGCCAAAAGCAGACCGACAATCTGCACATAGCAGAGGGGTTCCCACAAGGGGCCACCCTTCAACGCCAGTGGGATGAGTCCACCCACGGTGGCCAGAACGGTTACCAGCACCGGTCGCAGCCGCACAAGCGCCGCATCGATCACCGCCCCGCGCAAGGGCTCACCCCGCTCGTTCGCCTCCTCGATGTATTCAAAGAGCACGATCACATGGCTGATGATCACCCCGGCCAGGGAAGAAAGGCCCAGCAACGCGAAGAAGCCCAGCGGGGTGTTCGACACCAGCAAGCCCATGAGCCCGCCCACCATGCCGAACGGGACCGCCGCGAAGACCACCATGGGCTTCAACAGGCTGTTGAACTGCAACACCAAGGCGAGGTAAATGGCCAGGATGGAGGTGACCATGGCGATGCCCATGGAGGCGAACCCCTTTTCCTGTTCTTCCTTCTCGCCACCGAAACCGTAGTGGTAACCGGCCGACCACGATTTGGAGAGCAGCTTCAGCCTTTCATCCAGGAATTCAACCGCCTTGCTGGGCAGAACCCCGGGCACCGTGTCGCATTTGACCGTGATGCAACGCTCGTGGTCGCGCCGGCCAATGATGGGGGCGACCGCCTCGGGACTGAAGCGGGCCACCTGGTCGAGGGGCACACGCTGGCCCTCATGCTGCGTGGGCACCTTCAGGGTTCGCAAGGCGTCGAATCGGCTGCGCTCATTGGGGCGCAGCTTGAAGGTGACCGGAATCAACCGGTCGCGTTCCCGAATCCATGTGGCGGGAGAACCCGACAGGGCGGCGTTCATCAATTCGGCAATGGCCTGGTTGGTCACGCCGGAAAGGCTGGCTTTTTGCGGATCGACCTGGAGGCCGAGCTGGAGCACTTCGGGCTCCCAGTCATCGCAGATATCAGTGGCGCCCGGGAAATCACGCATGAGCGCCTTGCTCTCCTGGGCCAAGGTCCGCAAGGTGGCAATATCCGGCCCCATGATGCGCAACTGAACAGGAATGCCGATGGGGGGACCTGTTTCCAACTGATTCACCCGCACCCGGGCCTCGGCAATCCGGGATGTTAATTCCCGCTTCAACTTCTCCGCCAACGCGGCGGTGTGATGGCGATCGGTCGTGTGAACCAGAATCTGGGCATAGTTGGAGGTTGGTTGCTCGGGGACGATGGATATCCAGAAGCGGGGCCCACCCGCACCCACAAAGGTGGTGTAGGCCTCCACTTCCGTACCCAGGATGGAGTCGGTCTCCGCAATGGCGCGCATCGCCTGTTCCTTGGTCTGGGCGATCGAGGCCCCCTCCGGGAGGAACAGGTCGATGGTGAACGCGGAATGAAGGTCCTTGGGAAAAAAGTTGGTGCCGATCATCGGGATGAGGCTTATGGCTGTCGCGAGGAAAATCAGGCAGGCGGCCAACGAAATCCATTTGTGGCGCATGCAGACTTCCGAGAACCCGTTGTACAGGCGCGCGAAACCTGAACTTCTTCCGCCAGTGGCCAGGCTTGCCTCCATGCCGGCCTGGCCCCTCAGCAGGTGGTAGCCCAGAAGCGGGATGAAGGTCATGGAAACGATGCGGCTGGCAACCAGGGAAGCCGTGACCACGACCGGCAACGAATAGATGAATTCCCCCACCACACCACTGACAAGCAGCAACGGAAGGAAGGCGACGCAGTTGGTGATGGTGGCGTAGAGAATGGCGCGGGACAGTTTCTGCGGCCCCAGCCAGGCGGCCACATCGCGCTTTTCCCCCTGCGCCAGCTCCCGGTTTATCGCATCGCCTGCCACGACAGGGTCATCCACCAGCAGACCCAGTGCGATGATCAGCGCGGCGATGGAGATCTGCTGCAGGTCGATACCGATGAGGGAACAGAATCCCAGAGTCATAGCCAGGGTGATGGGAATGGACAGCGCGACGACGAAGGCGCTGCGCCATTCCATGAAAACCAACGCCACCGCCACGACGATGACGATGGCCTCGAGGAGGCAGTCATTGAACTCGCGGATTTTCAGCCGCACCCGTTCCGGTTCATCGCTGGTGCGCTCGAGGCGCAGGTCGGCCGGGAGCAGGCCCTTGAGGGAATCGATCGCCGCATCCACATCACGGGAAAAATCGGCGATCTGGGTGCCCTTCACATGGCGCACCGCCAGCGTGATGGCCCGGGTAGTCCAGAGTTCGGCCGGGTTGGCCTCATCTGACGCGGGGTGGCCAACCCCGTTATTGGGTTTTTCCGACAATCCATCGGGCAATCGGGTTGGGGGCGAGCCGGCAGGCGCCTTGATCGTGCGAAAATTCAGCGAGCGGGGCGGATCCTGGTAACCCCGGACCATTTCCACATGGTCCCGAAGGTAGATGGGGTAGCCATCCCCCTGATTGACCACCATGTCCCTGATTTCATCGAGTCGGGCGAGCTTGCCGGTGGGCTTCACATTCACCCGCTGCGTGGGGAGCTCGAAGGTTCCGCCCGGGGTATCGATGTTCCTCTGGGCCAGCAACCGGCCCAGCGACTGCAGGTCCAGGTTGGTGGTTCCCGAACGATGGCCACTCATGAAGAGGTAGATGGCCTCGTCCACCACACCCATCTGCTCGATCTTTCCCACCTTGGGGGACTGCCGGAGGCGGTCCTGCAGCAGATCGGCATACTGGCGCAACTCCTCGTAGCTGTAGCGCGCGACGCCGCCCGGTTGACGCTGGCATTGGGCACGCAGGATACCGGGTAAATCTTCCAGATTTCCCACGACCACGCCCGGCCAAATATCGGGATGACCAAGCCCGGTGCCGATGTAGTCGTTTTGCCAACGGCTCATCTCCGCCTGCAAACGATCGACATTGTTGCCCGGCCGGATCTTGAAATCGATCAGGCCCACACCCAACAGGCTGGAGTATTGACCGTCCTCAATGATGCCCTGCTGCTCCAGCCGCGACAGGGCCGAACGCCCCAATCGCTCCACCAGTCCGGGGTCAATCGTCACCGGATGGACCAGGATGCCGGTGTGGCGATTCTCCCGCAATCCATCGGGCCTTTTGGCCCTTTCCTCCCTCAATTTGGCGACTATCACCTCAGACCTGCTGTCCAGCTCGAAATCGGAAACAGGCGGGCTGCTCAAGGTGATCAGGATCGAGATAGTATCCCCAAAATCTTTGTCGAGTCGGGGGCGAAGCGGCCTGCCCCCAGCGGTGGGCAGGTCATCCATTCCGGAAAGCTTGTTGTCCAAATCCTGCCAGACCAACTCCGCATTCTTGATGGTGTCGTACAGGTCCACGAAGACGATTGACAGGCCCTGCCTGCTGATGGAACGCACATGCTCCACAGCCGGGTTCTCGCTCAGCTTTTTCTCGATCTTACGCGTGAGTTCCTGCTCCACCTCCAGCGAGGTGGCCCCGGGGTAGTCCGTCAGAACAAGCCCATTGCGAATCTGGATGAGCGGATCCTGGCGCTGGGGCATGGAGCGGTAGGCCCAGATGCCCCACACCAGGGTCGCCACGAGCAGCGTCCACGCGATGGGACGCTTGTAGACGAAATACTGGGAGGTGGACAATGAACCGCGCATGGATGGATGTCCGTCCTTCACGGCTCAACCTGGACGGACTGGCCATCGTGCAAGCGGTGGGTGCCGGTGGAAACCACCCGGTCACCCGGCTTCAGCAATGACCGCGGGTCGAGTCGGACCTCCACGCGGTTGTCGAGCACATTGTCGAACCGCACAGGTACAGCCTCGGCCACGGATTTGCCGTCACGCTCCACAACACGAAACACCCGATAATTCGCGTCCCGGGAATCGGGCACCACCGCGGTGAGCGGCAGCAGGTAGGCCTTCACCTCCTTGCGGAACTCGACCGTGGCGATCATGCCCGGCTTCAAACCTGGCTGGTTGTCCACCCGCACCTCGATGGGGTAGGTGCGGGTTTGCTGGTCGGCGGCGGAGGCGATCTTGTGCACGACCGCCTGGAAACGCCGGCCGGGCAGCGCGTCGCAGAGGACATCGACCTTCTGTCCGAGGACCAAGGAACCCACCAGGGTGTCCGGGACGCCGAAGCCGATCACCACGCTGGACAGGTCGAGGAGCAGAAACGATTTCTGGTTGGCGGTGACCCGCTGGCCAACATCGACAAATCGGGCCGCCACGGTGCCCTGCCTGAAGGGCGATTTGAGGATGCAGTAGGAAATGTTCGCCTCAGCCTGGGCCAGGGCGATGCGGGCTGATTCCCTGTCACGCCTGGCACCGGCAACCGCCAGGGCGGTGGAAACCTGCTTGGTCTTGGCGGTATCCAGGTTGGAGATGCTGGTCGCGTTGCTTTTCCACAGTTGTTCCACCCGGCGGAACTCGAGCAGCGCCAGCGAAGCCTCGGATTCCTGTTGGGCGAGGTAAGCCCCTGCCGTGGCCAATTTTTCGGCGGCCACATCGCGGTCACGGACAAAATCGGCGGTATCGAGACTGGCCAGAACCGTTTCGGGTGTGACGATATCTCCCTCGTGGATGGCGTGCTCCATGCCATCGGGCCCCTTCACCCGGTGCAACCCCGTGATGGTCCCCCCCACGCGAAAGGACAACTCGGCCTTTTCCAACTCCTTGACCGGGCCGCTGTAGGTGAGGGCGGAGGAAACGGTTTCCGATACCAGCGGTTGTACCCGCACGGTCATAGGCGGCGCCTCGGATGGCTTTGGAGCCAGGGACAAGGCGCGGTGGTACAGCAGGGACCGGAACCCCAGGGCCAGGGCACCGATCGCAATCAAGACCAACCCAACCCGCACACGACCACCCCATTTCCCGAGCTTGGTGGAAGGAGGGGAGACATCGTCAGCCGCCGGCGATGGCGGCATCCCCGGATTCATGCGAACATTTCTCCTGGCAGGCCCGGTGTACAGTCTTCTTGAACAAACCTGGATGAAGGGCAACTAGCCCAGCAACCTTCGGTAGTTGTCCATCCCGTGGGCCGCGATACCACCGACAACCGAACGCCAGATATTATCCATCATGGTAGCGTTGAGAATCCCGTCAGCAGCCGCCCGTGCCATGCTTTTGACACTGGATTCAGCCAGGTTTTCACCCCCCGGGTCGAGGCTGCGCTCCTCCTCGCAATGGACAAATTCGTTGGCCAGCAGGCTATACATGGGCAGGCGAGGGACGGGATCGGGGTGGTTTGTGTAGCGGAAGACCTTTCCCTTGAAGTCGCGATTGAACGCTTCGACAGCCACTTGATTGCCGATCATCGGGGCACCAAAAGTATAAACCTGATGAACATTGATCATCCGGCGGGTGAAAAGCCAGGCGGCAAATAGCGCCAAGGCACCTCCCAGACTATGGCCGGTCACCCATAGTGGGCGTTCGGCCTTGGCCATTTCCTCTTCCAACCCCGCCAGCACCGGTGGCCAGACTTCGGCGATCGCCTCCACGAATCCCTGGTGGAAACGGGCACCCACACCCGCCGCGGCCAGGTCAGTTCCCAATCTGCCCCCTGGCACCACCAGCAGGTTCATCGCGTTGGTGAGGAGCCAATCCTTCAGGCCCTCAATGGCTGTCGGTTTCTCCGTGCCACGGAAAGCCACCACGATATAGTCCGCGTTCGTGGCGATCCAGGCCTGGGTGTTATCCACGCTCACAAGGCGCGCGATCAGTCCCAGCTCATCACCGAATTTGGCTTCCCCCTCTGACCGGGACAAGTAGGCCAAATCAGAGGCCACCGCCAGAAATCGGGCGTTGCGTGGATCACCCATCGCGTCTTCGACCAGTTGGAGAGGCATGGCGGTCCTCGAGGAGTGTACAGTTTCTATTTCAGGAATTTGCGTCCATCCTTGTCGGCGGCTTTCCATTCGCGGAGGGACTTGGAACTGATGGTGGTTTCGCGTGCATCGATCTCCCGCAGGGTTTCCCCGGGCAGGATGTGCCTCACAAAACCCTCGTCGGTCACTTTGGTACCACGCACTCTGAGGACGCGCAGACTGGGCAGCATCGCGATTTTCTGAAGGCCCTCGTCGGTGATCCGGGAGTCGTTCAGGTCCAGTTCCCGGAGGCGGGTCATTCCAGCCAAATAGTCGAGGGTTTCATCGGCGACATCGGGATTGGCCATCTGCAAGACAACCGTTTCCTTCCTTTGTTCCAGGGGTGAATAGTCGCTTTGGTCCCACCCGGTGAGGGTGATGTGCAGCTCCCCGTCCACCACTTTCTCACGGGGCCCCAGGCTGAGGCGATTCACCACCAACCGGTTGATGGCAATGGTGCCAACAGCCAGGCCAAGCCCCAGCACCATCGCCGCCAATGGCCATTTGGCCCTGGAAAAGTCGCGTGCGGCAAACAACAGGACAGCAGGCGGGAAAACCAGGCAAGCCAAACCCCAGCCCAGACTGACCCTTAGAGCGCGGGCCACAAGCCAAATCAGGCTGGCGATGGCAATGACCAAACCGGCGAGAAGCACCCAGTAGCCGTATTGTTCAAACATGACGGTGCCTGGGTTCCGCGCAATGATTGGAATCCCAACCATACTGAAATTCTGAAGGCTCTGAACGGTTGCGTTCCCTTTGTTTTTTCATTTCGCAACGGCCACTGCCCTGTCGCTGGAATGCGGGTTTTCAGCTGGGGAAAAGAGATTTCCCAAATTAGCCAAATATCCTGTTTTTCTTGTTGGCTAGCCATTTTGAGATAGAAATGGAATTTGGTGAAATTGGGATGACTTGGCAGCTTCCAATGGAAGATGTCTAACCCATTCCATTTATCCAGATTTTGTTCCCGGATTGCACTGTTTCGCATTGTCAGGAGGATTTTCCCGTGACCGGCCCGTTCAGCAGCATGCGCGCATTCCTGATTTGCACCGCGGGCCTGTTGGCCTTGGGCAGCATGGCCCGGGCGCAGGAAGAAAATCCCCAGCAACAAATTGCCGACCTGGAGCGGTCGATCAGCCAAAAGGAGCAGGAACTACGGAACCTGCGGCGTCAGGTGATCACCATCCGCCGCGCTGTGGAAGCCAGCGGCCAGTTGAACAAGCGGTTTTACAATAATTCCATCGACCTGGTGGAAGACATGCCCGAATCCGATTACCCCAAGGCTGGTCCTGAATTCACCATGGAGCGGGCAAAGGCCAAAAAGTGGTTCGAGTCCCGTTTGCCCGGCCGCAACCTGGAACTGCAAGCCACACTCTACGATGTGGCGGTGGAGGGCGACGGCCCCTATTCCGTGACCGTCTACTGCCGAAGCAACAACCTCACCTACCTGCCCAAGAACGGCAAGAACCTGCAGTTTGACCGGCTGATCCTTTTCGACACCCACCCCTGCGCGGTGATGCTGGCCGGGATGCCCGGGGAAAGCTTCCTTTCCTTCTCGGCCCTGGACAAGGAGGGTAGCTGGATCGCCCGTTACGACCACTGCGCCACCGAGGAAATGGAGCAACTTCGCGAAATGAAAGGGCAGAGCGTGACCTTCAAGGGCAGGATCCTCTACTCGCTCTTCCAGGAGAAGGATGTGGCGGAAGACACCATGGGGGTGGTGCTCTCGGTCTCGCCCATGAGCGTCAATGACTTCCTGCCCAGGCACACCAAAAAGGAAGTCACCCGTCTTGAGGCGCAAATCCTCAAGAAGAAAGATTGATCCCTAAACGGAAGCAACAAGCATTTGGGAGGGTTCGCCTGAACTCCTCCCAAATGCTTGTTGCTTTATTCAGTTCAGCAGTCAGGAAGAAAGGCCGACCCGAGCCGGGGTGGCTGAGTGACTTGTTTCAGGAAGGGGCGGGGTCTTTTTGCCGCGAAAAACCAGGCGAAGCGCCAGGTTTTGCAGGCTATCGATCACCGAGTAGACCACCGGTGTCACAAGCAGCGAGAGCACCAGGCTGAACATCTGCCCGCCGATGATCACCTTGGCCAGGCTGGCACGCGCGCCGGCACCAGGCCCCGCTCCGAGGGCTAACGGGATCATCGCGGCCACCAGCATGAATGTGGTCATGAGGATGGGCCTGAGACGGGTGTGGTTCGCCTCCATGATGGCCGCATCACGGGGCATGCCGGCGCGGCGCAACTCGTTGGTCTTGTCCACCTGCAGGATGCCGTTTTTCTTGACGATGCCGATGAGCATGAACAGGCCGAACATGGCGTAGAGGTCCATCGGCTGGCCGAACATGAGCAGGGATAGCAGGCCGAAAGGAATGGTCACCGGCAGCGCGGAGAGGATGCTGACCGGGTGCAGCCAGCTCTCGAACTGGGCGGCGAGGATGAGGTACATGAACAGCACGCTCAGGCCCAGCGCCACCGCGAAGTAATAGCCGGTCTCGCCCAGCATCTTGGCCTGGCCACCAAAGGAAATCGCGTAACCGGGGGGCAGGTCCAGATCCTTGGCGATCGCCTTGGCCTGGATCATGGCATCGTTCAGCGAGATCTGGTCGGGATGGGCCAGGATGGTCACGGTGCGCTGCCGGTTGAGGCGATTGATCTGGCTGGGCCCCCGGGTCTCCAGGGGCTGCGTGAGCGCGCCCAACTGCACTGGGCCGGCCTCCGGCGACGGGACGGTGAGGGAGGAAAGCCCCTGCGGGTTGGACCGGAACGCCTTGTCGGCCCGGAGCCAGACATCGTACTGCTCACCTGCCTCCTTGTAGCGCGAGACAATCTGGCCGCCCACCAGCACATTGAGGGTGTTGGCGATGGTCTGGACGGGGACTCCGAGATCACTGGCCCGATCGCGGTCAATGGACACCTGCACCTCGGGCTTGCGCAATGACATGTTGGTGTCGACATCCACCAGACCCTGGACCTGCCGCAGGCGCGTCTTGAAGGCCTCGGAGAATTCCGCCAATTTGCCGAGATCCGGCCCCGACACGCTGACCTGGAAGGTTCGGGTATCCCCCTCCGGGCCACCGCCAATCGCCGAGACATCCGAAACCGTGGTCCTGAGCTCCGGGTAGTCGAGCAAGATCACCCGCGCGCGCTGCATGAGATCAAACTGCGAGTATTCCCTCTCATCCAGCTCGGAGATGCGGAAGTAGATCGATCCCCGGGTGACATCCCCCTGGCCCTTGCCGGCATTGCCGCTGTTTTCGCCGATGGTGGTGAACCGGTGCCGCACCCCTGGGAGTGCGGCCAGGCGGGCCTCAATCTCGGTGACGACCTGGTTGGTGCGATCCAGGGTGTAACCCTCCGGGGTGATGAAGCTCACCTGAAACTCGCTGGTGTCATCGCGGGGAACGAAATTGAAGCCCATCTTGGCCGCGATTGGCCCGGTGGAGAGGACCACCAGGAAGGAGAGGATCAGGGTTACCAACCGGTATTTGAGGGCCCAACGCAGCGCCCGGCCGAAGGCGCCCTCCGTCAAGCGCCAGACAATCCCGTCTTTCGAGGTGCCGTGCCCATCCCCGGCCGGTTCCAGTTTCAGGAATTTGGCGCACAGCATGGGCGTGAGGGTGAAGGAGACAAACAGGCTCATCATCACGGCGAAGGCGACGGTCAGCCCGAAGGAACTGAAGAACCGGCCCACCATGCCGCCCATGAAGGCCACCGGGACGAAGATGACCACCAAGGAGAGGCTGGTGGCCAGCACCGCGAGGGCGATTTCCGAGGTGCCCTCACGCGAGGCGGTCACCGCGTCCTTCCCGTACTCCTCCATGTGGCGGAAGATGTTCTCGTGCACCACCACCGCGTCATCAATGACGATGCCGATGGCCAGGATCAGGCCCAGCATGGTGATGTTGTTGAGGGTGAAGCCCATGTAGCTCATGAAGAGGAAGGTTGGGATGATCGAGGTGGGGATGGCCATGGTGGCGATGACCGTGGTGCGCCAGTCGCGGATGAACAGCAGGATGGTCCCCGCCACCAGCACGCCGGCCAGCAGCAGGTGAAACTTGAGCTCGCGCATCGAATCGCGGATGAAGCGGGACTGGTCCTGGGTGAGCTCGATCTTGATGTCGGGCGGCAGGGTGGGGGCGATCTCCGCCAATCGTTCCTGGACGGTATCGGATATGGCCACCGTGTTGGTTCCCGACTGCTTCTGCACGAACAGGCTGACGCTGTTCTGGCCATCGAGGCGGGTCAGGCCGCGGGGTTCCTCGATGGTGTCCTCCACGCGGGCCACATCCCGCACGCGGATGGGGTAACCCTTGCGCTGGGCCAGGATCAGGTCGCCGAATTGGGAGGCCTTCTGCACCCGTCCCAGGGTGCGAAGTACCAGCTCGCGTTGACCCTGGTCCAATATGCCTCCGGGAACCTCGAGATTCTGGTTCGCCAGGGCAAGGCGGACATCCTCCACGGACAGGCCGTAGGAGGAAAGCTTGTCGGTGTCCACGATCACATTGACCGCCCGGCTGCGGTTGCCGGACATGAAGACCGCGCCCACTCCGGGGACAGTCTGGAGCCTCTCCAAAATCTGCAGTCGGGCGATCTCGGTCACATCGCGCACCGGTCGGCTGCCGGAAACGCCGATGGTCATGATGGGGGCGGAACCCAGATCGAATTTATTGATGACGGGAGGTTCCATCCCCTGCGGCAATTGCTTGGTGATGGACGAAACCTTGTCGCGAACCTCCTGGGCCCCCACATCGCCGTTTTTCTCAAGGGTGAACTGGACCACGACGCTGGTGAACCCCTCGCGTGTCCTGGATTGGACCTCGTCCACGCCGGAGATGGTATTGACCGCCTCCTCGATGATCTTGGTGACGCTGGATTCCATCTCCTCGGCGCCGGTACCGGGCAGGTTGGCGGTGACCGACACCACCGGGAAATCGACCTTGGGGAACAGGTCCACGCCCAGGTCAAGGTAGGACACCAGGCCCATCACCACCGGAATGGCAACGAGCACCCAGGTGAAAACAGGGCGGCGGATGCAGATCTCCGAAATGCTCACAGACACCTTCTCCCTTGGGGATATCGAGGATCACCCGAACTAGTCAAACCGCCATGGCCGTTCCGCCTGGCAGGGCTCAAGGTTTCTCCTTCTCCACTGTTTCCCGGACCGTCACAGCCGTGCCATCCGCCAGCAAGGCCTGACCGCTGGTCACCACGCGCGCCCCGGAAGGCAGGGCGGGCTGGACGACCTCGACCCATTCGGTGGTCTGCATTCCAAGGGTGACCGGCACATCCTTGACCTTGCCCTGGTCCACCAGGAAAACCCGGGTGGTGCCGGCGAAGCTATAGGGAGCTGTCAGCGGGACCGTGATGGCCCCCGGATCGGTCCGGGTGAGGATGGCCGCCTTGGCGAAGCCTCCGGATTTCAGCTCACCGGTGGGATTGGGAACCTGGACCTCCACTTCGATCGTGCGGGTCGCAGGATCCACCGCGGGATTGATGCGGGCAACGGTTCCAGAGACAGGCCTGCCCAATGCGGCTGTGGTCACCGAAACCGGTTGGCCGGTTTTGATCTCTGGCCCGAATCGTTCGGGGACAGGCAACCGGAGCTTCAGGGTTCGGTCGATCACCAGTTTGCAAACCTCGTTACCGGCCCGCACCAGGGTGCCCTCGCTCACCTTGCGGGCGGTGACGGAATAGACCACTCCCTTTTCCGATCCCGGCACGGGCCGGGTGGGAGTGGGCACCACCACCTTGGTTTCCGACAGTTTCAGTCGTGCGATGGCCAAGGTGGATTGCTTGAGCTGGACCGTGGCCAGCCCCGCGCGGGCTAGCAACAACTGATTGGCGTACTCGGCCTGGGCGGCGCGGAAATCGCCGGTGACGCTCTCGATCTCCTCTGGGGAGATGCTGCCAGATCCACGCAGGCGGGTTTGACGATCCAGACGGGACCGGGTGGTGTCCAGCTTCACTTGCGACTGCATCACCGTTGGGACCTTGGTCAGGTCAAAGCCCGCATCGGGAGGTTGCTGCAGGCCCAGTTTGGCCAGTTCCACCTGCAGGGCGCGCTCGTCCTGCTGGACAGCCTGCTCGAAATCTGTGGGCTCGATTTCGACAAGTAGCTCACCCGGCCTGACCTGATCGCCGACATCGCGGTGGACCGCCTTGACGCGGCCCTCCACCTTGGCGGTGACAGTCACCTCCTCGTATCCGAACAGGGTGCCGGTCGCTTCCACCGCCCGCTGGATCGGCCGGGGCTTCACGGTTTCCATTGTCACCACCACCGCCGAGCCCGGGGCCCTGACCGGGGCGGGTTCGTCAGGCAATTTTTCGCGTTTGTCCCCTTGGAATTTCCCGGAAAGGAATAGGTAACCGCCCGCTGCCAAGGCGATCGCCAGAACCGAGAAAAAAGCCACCCGGGGCCATGCGCGGGCGGGTTTTCCACCTTCAGGGCGGGGCGTCATGTTGGGCTGACTCACTGTGCCTCCTCGCAATCAAACCCGAACTATCGGATTCATAGATTTTTCATTTTTTGAATGATTCGGAAAAAGAACTATTCAGCCCTCTCGCCGCCCGCATTGGTCATCAGGGCTTTGGCACCGGATTTGGCCCCCCTGGCGATCTTGCGAAACAGGACCATGAATATCTCCTGCTCCTCCTCGGTGAGGGATTCCAGCATATTGCCCATGAACCTCCGGGTGAGGTCGGTCGCCTCCTGGAAGGTGGTGCGCCCCGAATCGGTCAATTCCACGCGGATGATGCGGCGATCCTTTGGAGATTTTTGCCTTGAAACAAGCTTCATCTCTTCCAGCTCGTCCACGATGCCGGTGACGGTGTTCACCGCGACGCCCAATTCTTCCGCCAGTTCGCGCATGATTTTGGGGCCGTTTTCCCCGATGAACTCGACAACCCTGAGTTCCTGCATGTTCAGCCGGTCGTGGGAGGCGTTGGCGGCCGCGGAATTGACCAATTTGAAATGTTTGACCAGACCATGGAAAATGTCGCGCAGGTCCTCGGCTTTGCGTTCGAGAGGTTTCATCACCCACCTCGCCAGAATATTCGTTTATCGAACTATTCGATTTTAATTACATCCACCTCAAACCGTCAAGCGAAGGCTAAAAGGCCACGGGCTGGAACCGCAGAAGCGGCTCCAGCCCGTGGCAGAACGGATGGTTATGGGATGGTGGATCAGACCGGGCGCACCACGGAGGTGCTGCGGTAGTAGTCCATCAGGACCTCGGGCGACAGCACACCACCGCCCAAACCGCTCTTCTTGACTCCGCCGTAAGGCACGCCGTGGGCGAACACATTGTGGGCGTTGATCCAACTGTTGCCGGCCACCATGGCCTCCGCAACGCGGGCGGCGCGGGAGCTGTCGGCTGTCCAGACGCTGTTGGCCAGGCCGTAATCGGTGTCATTGGCCATGGCGATGGCCTGCTCCTCGGTGTCGAACTTGGCCACATAGGCCACGGGCCCGAAAATCTCCTCGCGGGCCGCGACGTTATCCAGCGGGCCGGTGAGCAGGGCCGGCTTGACATAGTTGCCATCACACCCGGGCACGGTGGCTGGGCCACCTCCGTAGATGCACTGGGCACCGGTGGCCTGACCTTTTTCCTGGTAACCCAGGACGCGGGCCCGCTGTTTGGGGTTCACCACCGGCCCCATTTGGGTGGTGGGATCCAGCGGGTGGCCGATCTTCACCTGGTCTAGCTTCTCCTTGCAGCGGGCGATGAAGCGGTCATAGATTTTTGACTGCACGAACCACCGCGTGGCATCACAGCAGACCTGCCCGGTGTGGAAGGTGATGGCACCCACCAGCTTGTCAGCGACGGATTCGACATCAACATCCTCGAACACCACCGCGGCGCCCTTGCCGCCCAGCTCCAGCTTCACGGGCACCAGGTTGCGTCCGCAGGCCTCGGCCACCAGTTTGCCCACCTCGGGCGAGCCCGTGAAAGACATGCGCTTGATATGGGGGTTGGCCGAAAGGGCCGCCCCGGCGGTTTGGCCGTGCCCGGTGACCACATTGATCACCCCATCGGGCACACCGGCCTGCTTGGCCAGGCGCGCCAGATAGATGGCCGATAGGGAGGTGTCTTCCGCCGGCTTGATGACGACCGTGTTTCCGGCGGCCAAGGCGGGGGAAATACCCCAGCCGATCAGCAAAAAGGGGAAATTCCAAGGGAAAATAAAGCCGCAGGCTCCCCACGGGGCGCGGTGCACATACGCCTCGTGGCCGGGCACATTGAGCTTGGTGCGGGGGTGCACCCCTTCGGCCAACTTGACGAAGTACCGCATGGTGTCGATGAAGTTCTGCACATCACCTTGGGCCTGGGCCTCGATTTTCCCGGCCTCCAGCGCCTCGATCTGGGCGATGATCCCCTTGTGCTTCTCGACCGCGTCGGCCAGCTTCAGGAGGATCGCCCCGCGCTCCTGCTGGGTCAGAGCGGCCCATTTGGGGAAGGCATGGTTGGCAGCTTCCACCGCCTTGTCGACATCGGCGGCGGTCATGTCATGGATATCGCCGATTTTTTCTCCCGAACCCGGGTCGATCGTGGGAATGGTCCCGGTGCCCGTGCCGGTGAAATCCTTGCCGGCGACAAAGCCCGGGAATGACTTGCCGGCCAGGAACTGGGCCACTTCGGGCAGCAGCTTGAATTTGCTGGAAACACTCATTTGCCTGAACTCCTTGAGACAAATTTTGGGGAGAGGTAGGAGATACCCGAAACCGGGAAGGGGGAAGGCTCGACGGGACCGTGGCCCGTCATGGGCAGCATGGTAACACACCACCCCGGGAACCGCACCCACCCGACCCTGCAATGCCCAGCAACAAGGCCATTTCAAACCCGCGTATTTCACTGAATATCTTTTAATTCAACAAAGCTATTTGGCTATTTAATCCCCACTAACCTGAGGTACCTTCCAAATTCCTGAAAAATGCCCTGAATGAGATGGCATGGTCTTGTCCCGGCCGGGGGTTTTTCTGGTAAATTGAGTCGTGTCAGCCGTTTGCCTGTTCACCGGTTCTTCGAACGGGCATTTGGCACGATCAACACCATGGCCAGCTATCGGGATTTCCTCGGGGCGATCCGGTCAGTTTGCCTGCTGACAATGAGTATCCCTGTGGGTGATTTTTTACCGCAGAACGAGCGCCACAGGGACCAACACCTCAGCCAACCACGCCCCCGAACAGAATTCATGGCCCAAAAAAGGAACAGATGATGTCCGCGACGGCGCCAACCTCACCCCGCCGGGTTGAGGAAGTTGACTCGATCACCATACGATTTGCCGGCGATTCTGGCGACGGGATGCAGGTGGCTGGGACCCAGTTCACCAACGTCTCGGCCATCATGGGCAATGACATCGCCACCTTCCCGGACTTTCCGGCCGAAATCCGCGCCCCCGCCGGCACGCTGGCCGGGGTATCCGGTTTCCAGGTGCACTTCGCCAACACCGATATCCACACACCCGGGGACAGCCTGAACTGCCTGGTGGTGATGAACCCCGCCGCCCTGAAGACCAACATCAAGGACCTGCTTCCCGACGGCATCCTGATCGTCAACAGCGATTCGTTCGGCGCCAACGACCTGGCCAAGGCGAAATACGCCAACAACCCGCTGGAAGATGGCAGCCTCAAGGGTTTCCGGATCATCCGCGTGCCGATTGACACGCTGAATCGCGAGGCGGTCAAGGAATGCAACCTGGCGATGCGGGACGCGGACCGCTGCAAGAACTTCTTCGCCCTGGGCCTGGTTTTCTGGATGTTCGAGCGGAGCTTGGACTCGACCATCAAGTGGCTGAACGCCAAGTTCGGCAAGAAGCCCGATATCCTCAAGGCCAACCTCGACGCCCTCAAGGCCGGTTACAACTACGGTGATACGGTCGAGGTGATGCCGGTGCAGTACCGGGTAGCCAAGGCCAAGATCAAACCCGGAACCTACCGCAAGCTGACAGGCAACGAGGCCTTGTCCATGGGGCTGGTGGCCGCCGCCCATATGGCGGAAAAGACCCTTGTTTGCGCCAGCTACCCGATCACCCCCGCCTCGGACATCCTGCACACCCTAACCGAGATGAAGCATTTCGGCGTGAAGACCCTGCAGGCCGAGGACGAGATCGCCGCGGCCGGCATGGCAATCGGAGCCTCCTACGGCGGCGCGCTGGGCATCACCAGCACCAGCGGTCCGGGCGTCTGTCTGAAATCCGAGGCGGTCAACCTGGCGGTGATGACGGAGCTTCCCGTGGTCATCATCGATGTCCAGCGGGGCGGTCCCAGCACGGGACTTCCCACCAAGACCGAGCAGGCCGACCTGCTGCAGGCCTTTTTCGGCCGCAACGGTGAATCGCCGGTGGCGGTCATCGCGCCACGGTCCCCTTCCGACTGTTTCGACATGGCCTTCGAGGCGGTCCGCATCGCCACGGAATTCATGGTGCCCACTTTCCTGCTGTCGGACGGCTACATCGCCAACGGCGCGGAACCCTGGCTCATCCCTTCGGTGGACCAGTTGCCGAAGATCACCATCAAGCACCCGACCACGCCCAACGGAACCAGCAACGGTCCGTCGCATGAGAACGGTGCCGGCGAGCCTGGCAAATTCCTGCCCTACAAGCGGGACGAAAAACTGTCACGGCCCTGGGCCATCCCCGGCACCCCCGGCCTGGAGCACCGCATCGGCGGCATCGAGAAGCAGGATGTCACCGGCAACATCAACTATGAGGCCGGCAACCACGAGCATATGGTGCGGACCCGCGCGCAAAAGGTCGCGAACATCGCCCAGACCATCCCGAACCTGGAAGTGGAAGGCGAACAGGAGGGGGATCTGCTGGTGATCGGCTGGGGTGGCACCTATGGTTCGATCGCAACCGCGGTGCAGAGGGCCCGCCGCAAGGGCCGGAAAATCGGGCAGGTCCACTTCCGGTATCTCAACCCGTTCCCGAAGAACACCGCCGAGGTGTTCAAGAAGTTCAAGCACTTCCTGGTGCCCGAGCTCAACGCAGGGCAACTGCTGCTGCTGCTGCGCGGCATGTACCTGATCGACGCCAAGGGCCTCAACAAGGTCCAGGGGCGGCCGTTCCTGGTCTCGGAAATCGAGGACGCCATCGACGGCTTCTTCAAGAACTGACACCCACACACCCATCCTTGAACTAGCGAGAAGGTATCGACCATGGCCACCACGCAATTGCCCACGTTGAAGCCAGCCGATTTCGCCAGCGACCAGGAGATCCGCTGGTGCCCCGGCTGCGGCGACTACTCGATCCTTGCGCAGACGCGCAAGGCGCTGAGCACCCTTGATTTCCCGAAGGAAAAGATGGTGTTCGTCTCCGGCATCGGCTGCTCCAGCCGGTTCCCGTACTACATGAACACCTACGGGTTCCACACCATCCACGGGCGGGCACCCACCTTCGCCACCGGGCTGAAGATGGCCCAGCCCGACCTGATGGTATGGCTGGTGACCGGAGACGGGGACGGCCTTTCCATCGGCGGCAACCACCTCATCCACTCCCTTCGGCGGAATGTGGACATCAAGGTGCTGCTGTTCAACAACGAGATCTACGGGCTGACCAAGGGCCAGTACTCGCCGACATCGCGGCTGGGCACGAAGTCCAAGACCAGCTCGACGGGATCGATCGACTCCCCGATCCGCCCGCTTAGCCTGGCCCTGGCGGCCGAGGCGACCTTCGTGGCTAGGACCATGGACATGGACCCCGTCCACACCACCTCCATCCTGCAACGGGCGGCGGCCCACAAGGGATCGGCCTTCGTCGAGATCTACCAGAATTGCAAGATCTTCAACGACGGCGTGTTCAACTATGTGACCGACAAGGCCACCCGATCGGACAACGCCCTGTTCCTGGAGCATGGCAAGCCGATGGTTTTCGGCAAGAACCGCGACAAGGGAATCCGGCTGAACGGGCTGGAGCCCGAGGTGGTGACCATCGGCGCCGACTGCCCGCTGGACGATGTGGTGATCCATGACGAGAAGGCGGCCAACCCGACCATGGCCTACCTGCTGAGCCGTTTCGCCAATCCGGATTTCCCCGAGGTCTTCGGCGTGCTTCGCCAGGCAGAAGAACCGACTTACGAGTCGCTGATGGAAGACCAGATGCGGGAAGCCTTGGCTAAAAAGGGCAAAGGCGACCTGCAAAAGCTCTTCCGCAACGACGACCTATGGACGGTGGAGTAACCCGACCGGGAATGGAGTGACCTGATAGAACCGGTGCCTTCTGATTCCACTGGCACAAACGGAAGCAGGCCGAACCTGGCAAGGTTCGGCCTGCTTTTTTCACCACCATGGGTTGGGGTGGATTGAAAGGCCGGCGGAGGCCTTATGAAGCCATTGAAATGAAGGATCCGGCCTTGCCCGCACCGTTTTCTGGCTGGGCTTGTGACTAAGCGGCGGATCGGAAGCGGCCGAGGCTTCCCAACCGCCCGGACAACAAATGGGTCGATTCGACGAGTGCCACATGGGGATGATCCTGGCTCAGCCCTTTGGACCCCGGGTCGGGATCATTGCAACTATGGGTCGCCCCAAGGACCAAAAGCCTGTGGTCCTCAGGGGAAAATCCCATGGCGGTGAGGCCCGCTCCCACCCGATGGACCGTAGACACCCCCCCGGGGTCGGTGGGCTGGCTCCTGCGGAGGAGGGCCCTGCTGGCCTCCAGGGGGACCAAACGGTCATACGGCGAGTGGATGAGGATGGTGGCAGGGGGAACAGGAACATCCGGATAAGGACCGAAGCCGACCGGAAGCCAACTGATACGCGTGGCCGGGGCGATGAGGACAAGGGCGGCGGAAGACTTGAGCTGCGTGGCAAGGGCTCCACCCATGCTGGAACCCACAATGACATCAGGATGGAAAGAATCGACCGCCCGCTGCGCCACTTCAAGGGCCTTGCGCAGCCTAGACCACACGCTGAGAACCACCATCGTTTTTTGCAACAATCCCTCCGGCAGACGGTCCGGGAACGGGAGTTGCAGAGGTGGATGCAAGTTGAACTGGGGCCGGGCGTTATGCAACGCCTGGTACTTCACCCCGTCGGGCTTGCCCGAAAATCCATGCAGATAAAGCACACGCTCGGACATGGCCACCTCCTTGCGGAAGACAGGCCCTTCACATCAGTCTTTATCGGCTTCCGGGGCCGACTGACTGAAAAATTACCTTTCATTCGAATGCGGGGTAAGGGCAACCAGAACCTGTTTCGGTGCCCCGAAAACCAAGCAATCGCCTGACCTACAGGCCTAAAATGGAAGCGCCACCTTGGTTTTGAAGCCTGTCGGGCAGGGAGTCATTGGGAACAGCGTGAATCCGGACCAATCCGGCATTCCATTTCCGAAATGTGTACGATGTGCTGGGGAATAATAAAGATTCCCTGTGTGGATTTCATCAACCGAAAGGGGATGGAGCATGGATCGCAGAAAAATGGTGGGAGCCCTGGGTGGTCTGGGAACGGCGCTCACGGCCGGCGCATCCGACCAGAAACCTGGCCACTCAACCGCCGCGGGAGGCCCGCTCAACGGTCCGCACGCGCACTTCTGCGGCATCCACATGGCCAAGAGCAACCCCAAGCTGCAGTTCCTCACGCATCACTTCTGCGCGGCGCACAAGGCCCACGGCAAGGATGACATGTTCCAGTGCGTCCTGTTCGATTCCATGGAACCCAACGCCCGGCTGATCGGCGTGGAATACCTCATTACAGACGATGCCTACAGGGCGCTGCCCGAGGGGGAAAAGAAATACTGGCACGCCCACACCTATGAGGTGCTGGGGGGTGGACTCACAGCACCGGGAATGGATTCCGAGGAGGAGATGAAATTCATGAAGGCCGTGATCACCATGTGGGGAAAAGCCTGGCATACCTGGCCGGACTGGTCCACGCCGGTGCCCATGGGCGAACCGATGCTGATTTGGTCCCTGATGGGGGATGGCCAGGCGGACCCCAAGCTGGTGGCGGAGAGGGACCGGAAATTCAACATTTCCGAAAAACAGGTCCGGGCGAAGAGGGCCAAGGCGTTCGGATTGCAGGCGCCGAAGGTTTCTCTTCCCAAGAACCTGGATACGATCGGTCGCCAATGGACTGACGAAGGGGAGGACAAGCCGACGCCGATCAAGTGACTGGATCTTTAGCCGCCTGAATCATTTGGGGGGCGTTCACCTGGGGCGAGAGGCTACTTCCCCGGGCCCATCAAGGCGCGGGCCACATCTTCCAAGTAGGCCGATGTACTCTTCTTCAGTGATTTTCCATCGTCGGTGTTGAACTGAACGGCGATTGCCACCTTCTTTTCCGGGAAATAGGCAACTTCCGTCCGGTAACCTGGAAACCATCCTCCATGGCCGTAGCTGGGCCCCCATTCCGTTTCTCGGATCATGACGCCCAACCCGTACTTCCCACCCTTCGCCTTGCCCCCACCCCCAGGCATGTCCACCCCCGTCAGCATCGCCTGCAAAGTTTCCGGCCTGAAGATTTTTCCCTCGAATAAGCCCTTTGCCCAACGCGCCAGATCTTCCGGAGTGGTGGCCAATCCCCCGCCCGCCCATTCTATTTGGGGGTTGGTCATCAACTTCCCCACAGAGACAGTCCGTCCGTTGAACCCAAGGGGGTTTCTGGGGCTGGCGTATCCGTTTACCAGCCCGGGAATCTCCCGGTTGTCGGAAGGTACGATTCCAAATAATTTTTGTGGCTTCAAAAACCGGCCGGTGATCTCCTCAAACAAGGGTTTACCGCTAGCTTTCTCGAAAACCAGACCGGCCAGAATGTAATGCGTGTCCGAGTAGTCCCAACCCCGGCCCACAGGAAATGGCGGCTTGGCATCAAGCACGAAAGCCAGCCTTTCGGAAGGAGTCCATTCCTTATCGGCGTTCCCCTTTAATGCTTGCGTGAAGCCCTTTTGCTCAAAGTATTCAGGCACCCCGGCCGTGTGGTTGAGAAGTGAACGCAGCGTCATGTCATTGGAATTCGGCAGCCGTTCGAACCAGGGCTCCCGGCCAAGCCATTTGGACACGGGATCATCCAATCCCACCTTGCCTTCGTCAACCAGTTGCAAAATGGCGGCTGAAACGAACATCTTGCCGACACTTCCGGCGAGGAATCGGTCGGATTGCCTGAGGGATATCTTGTTTTCCACATCGGCGTATCCAGCGGCAACTCCCGCTGATCCGCCTTCTTTAAGCACAAAACCCACGCTGATTCCGGGGAATTCTGCTTTTGCCCGCATCGCTTCCAAGGTTTTTTGCAAACTTTCGCAAAGCACCCCCAATGGCGGGTCCGCCAGATTCGGGTCCTGTGGAATGGCGAAAACAAACCGGGATGAAAGGAGAAAGCCCAAAAGGACAAAAGTGGACCGAGTCATTTGCTCCATCTCCTGAATGAGAGAGCGATTGATTAGAATTCTGCCTTTTTTTAACCGGGATTCCTCGCCAGCACCTAACCCAGACGCCAAAACATATTTGCACAAAAGCAACAAGGCTCCGGAAACTTGGTCCGGAGCCTTGCTGCTTTTGTGCTATCTCAAGCTACCCGGCTAGGATTCGCACACCTGCATTTTTTCGGGGAAAAACGAAGGTTTTTTCCAAATCCGGCGTAAAAAGCGGCGCATGGCTTGCAGAACCAAGGGTTTGCCGCAGGCGAATCGGCTGTGCTTTTAGAACCTTTCGGATTCCCGTGCTAAAGGCGTTCATTTTGGGTGAAAGAGGGCGCATATTTGTTCAGGGCAAGCAAAACCCAATAATTCCCTCCGAGCTTGGATCTGTGGTCCAAGCTTGGCCTTCACTTCCAAGCAAAATCAAGGAAGCTATCCATCTAATGGCTTCCACAATAACAAGATGAAACAAGATGCCGCTAAAGAAATCAGTTGATATCTAAACACCCGCTTAGGCCAATTCTCCGTGGTCGGGATCATCATGATCCAACTCATAGGTCCAAGGGACCGCCTGGAGTTGCCCCGCATAAGCTGTTTGGAAGAAGTCGAAGTCGTTTCGGGTAACCAGCGAAAAGCTCAGGCAATGACCCCCCTTCACCGACTTGACCAATGCCTTCTCGGACAAACCCTTCCGCCAGAAGTCTATATCGCCATCAAATCGCCCCCGCTGCCAAACATAAACATTCTTCGTACGGCAATGTAGGATCAGCCGCCTCTTGCCGCCAATCTCGTAGATCAGGGTCCTGCGTTCCAGCCTGCTCTTCTGGTTAGCAGCAAGCCTGGCTTTGTAGAAGGTTACCGCATCCTGGTTGGAAACTTTGTCCAGGGCAGCGTCCCAGTTTGGCCATTGAATCCCTTCTTTGCCTGTAATACCCCGTCGCCTTCTGATCGACTGCTCGGCCAACTCCGGAGCCGGGAAAACATTGCTGCAAACGAGAAACTCACCTTCACCATCCGTATCTCGCGCCAATGACAAACGGCAGCAGCTTAGATCCACGCCATGCTGTTCGCTGAGCCATTCAGCACCAACAAGCACACTGTAGTCAAAGTCTTCGGCAATTAGCAGAATTCGTTGCGTCCGGTTGATCTCATCGCTGTCCACTTCAAGGAAGTTTTCCATGGCCTCGCGACGGCTTTCATCAAATGCGAGGAAGTCACCTGGAGCCCATTTCGCGACCATCCCGGCATAAGAGATGGCCTGGAATAACTGGTAACGGTTGTTTCCACGCTTGAGCTCAATCACGACCGCATTGCCTTCCTTGTCCAAGGCCAGCAGGTCGATGCGATCTTCCACGTCGTCTGATGGCTGGAGTTCCTTGCCTACCAAGAACAGTTCCTGGCCGATCTCGCTGAAAAACGCCTCTGGGCTATTCCATATAAATTCCTGAAGGTCGTAACGTTCGGTCAGCGAGGCGGCAGCCAAACTCGGCTTGTCAAGACTCTTCAAAGTTTTTTGGTCGCGATTGATCCTAAGCATTATTCCCATTCCGCCTTTTGCCATTTTGTGTCACTCTTTGGCCACAACTGTTTTTATCATCCATTTTGCCGTCGCTTGTCACCTGCGTTTTTTCTTATCCTTCAGATATGCCTCGCGATAGGCTTGGTATTCCAGCCATTTGTTTGCTTTCCCATCCTTACTGGCCGGGCTTCGACCAATCAGCCAGCCCTGCCAGGCACCTGTGAATGGTGCCGCTTTGGCCCTTCCTTCCCATGGCATCAATTTGAAGCCACCTGATGCCAGGCTGGAACGGATGGCCTCAGCAAGGGCCAGGTTCACAGGATCGCCTTGGTCCGACAGCCAGTCAGCAATAATCATTCTTCTGATGGGGTTTTCAGGATCCTTGTGGGCTGCCTTGATTAAAGCTAAACCTTCAGTTGATCGGAAAATGGCTGGAAGTGGCGTCGTGTCTTCCTCGAATTTCGGACGGATCAACCGGTTCGATTCGTGCCT
>Ga0315905_10000042_pt1 | contig 124053 bp, 97 predicted proteins | sample LakEriMetagenome_5_FD_203522 | JGI IMG/M metagenome (GOLD analysis project Ga0315905, IMG submission 203522) | Freshwater fungal communities from buoy surface, Lake Erie, Ohio, United States - Buoy 4 MA121 | ecosystem: Environmental > Aquatic > Freshwater > Lake | place: USA: Lake Erie, Ohio...
TTAGCACTTTTAATTCGGATTGAAAAGATTTGTTGGCTTTTAGCAAGAGCGAGGTGGCATTGAACATGCGCTGTGCGATAAAAAGGTCTTTGGATTGGTGGTAGGCTGCACTAATTTTAAGCGCATCGACAGGTTTGTATTTAGCCAACAATCCAATTTTTTGAAGTAGTAAGTTTTCTTCGTTGTCGAAATTTTGTTGTTTAGCCTTGAGGTCTTTACCGTATTGGCCGGCTAATTTGGAAAAATAGCGGTTGTTGATATCGACATTACCACTGGTGTTGGTCCATTTGAATTTAACGGCCAGCGCCGTAATGATCAAAAATACGGCAAACGCAGAGAGCAGGTGAAGAGCTATGTAGTAGCTAATTTTTAGAAGGCTACGTTTTTTTTTGGTGGGTGCTTGGGGCTCCATTCAACGGATTGTTTTACAGTGCTGAAAATTACGATATTTTCAGAAAATTTTGACCGTTTTCCTTTAAATATTAAGGTAAGATATGGTTTCCTTTAAATGTTATGGCGAATTATTTTTTTTATTGTAAATTTCTCAAACACACTCATTTTCTATTCCAAGCGTTAAATTTTAAAGGATAAAAAAGAACTATGAAACAAGTCTATTTATCAAGATATTTTGTCATCATTGTCAGTTTCTTAGCGTTGATTACGGTCGGATGCAGTAGTGCTCCTCCAAAAAAAAACAAGAAATCTTTACCCGTTGATTTCGTCAAAAAAACCATTTACGTTTTGGGTAAGGATAGTTTAGACCTGCAACTCGTGCTAAAGATCCCCAAAATTGAAAATAAAAATTACAGTGTTGAACTCCACAACTTAAGTCGAAGTGCACAGCAGCAATGGAAAGATTCTAGTTGGTCTGGCAAAACGCTTGACACTTGTTTATTGTCTTGTCTTGGATTTATTTATCAGCAACCCCATCAAAAGGCTCAAAATGCGACCTATAAATATACCTACAACAATTGGAAGTTAATCGAAGAAAAAACCGGATCAGAAATTGATACCCAAGCATTGTATATAGCCGTCAAAAGAAGCCTCCGTTCCTCGGATACCATCATTGATTTAACCAAAGAAGATTTATATGTAAAACCGCGCTTTTCAAAAGATGATGAAGCGCTTAAGAAGGCAAAAAGAGTGCTCAATCTGGCACTCAATTCCTCAGTTGAATTTAGCTACGGGAGTTCAAGATTTTCTTTAACCAAGGCAAAATTTGCTACTTGGCTCAGTTTAGACGACGACCTCAAACTAAAAGTTGATCACATCGCCGCTCAAAATTTTATTCAGGACATTGCCCGCGTTATTGAAAAACCGCTCAGTGAAATTCTAGCGCTGCACGAGACGGAGTTCCAAACAGACACCTTAATGAATCAAACCTATCCTCGCATGCCAATTTTTCAAGAGGTAGACTTTATTATTAGTGCGCTGCCCAAAGGAAAATCTGTGCAGCGTTCAATCGTATTTGTTCCACAGGGGCTACCCAAGGGTTTAAAAGAAGGGCTTAAAGATTTTGTAGAAGTCAGTATTCTCGATCAGAAACTCTGGCTTTTTAAAGATGGCCAACTCGTTTTAGAGACCAGCGTGGTTACGGGCAATGAAAAATACAACCGTGCAACTCCGAAAGGGCGTTACCACATTTTGCATAAAACAACAGACCGGGTACTGCGCGGACCCGGTTATGCCTCATTTGTTAAGTACTGGATGCCTTTTTACCAAGGTTACGGACTGCACGACGCCACCTGGAGACGTCGTTTTGGAGCAAACATCTATCAAAACGCCGGTTCTCATGGCTGTGTCAATATTCCACCAAAACTGGCTCCTGTGGTCTACAACAATGTTTACGTCGGGATGGATGTAATTGTGAGGTAGCGATGAAATCTGACCCCAACATTTACAATGCTAGTATGGTCCTAATTTCTTGAGCTGTGGTAGCATCTTTCAACGCTTTTTTGACGGGTTTGTAGTGCTCTGAAGGATTTTCTAACATTCTTGCAAATACAGTCTGTATCTTGATAAGATCATCAAAAACAAACGTTATTGAATTTAAATTGATTTGAAGAAAATTTGCCTTGATTTCGTTGTTTAAAATTTGTAAAATTCTTGTTAGCTCTTCCGATTCTTTTGAGCTAATAAGTAATTTTTGAAGCTCTAAATTTTTGTTTTGCCAAGGCAGAATTTGATTATCAAAATACGTTTGTAGTGTTGCATAAAAGGCTGTTAAAGTATCCGTTACTACCCAGTTTTCCTTACTTTCAAGTTGTTGTAAACGTACTAACTCTTCTTGCCAATTGATCAAGGCATAAGGAGCGTTCATCTCTTTTTTAACAAAATCGTAACGGGCGGATATTGAATTGTTGGCGTTTTTAATTGCAGTCAATTGCATCATTGGCGGAAAGGCACTAGTTCCGATTGTTTCCTTGGCTAGGTTTTCGATTTCACCAATTAATTGAACTATGTTGTCATGTGCTAAATTGAGCTCTTGAATGGCCTCTTGACTACCCCGGAGTTTTTGTTCAAGATCTTCAAGTTTTAGGGAGATATCTTTAGTCTGAACCGTTTTCATGAGGTTGAGAACGGTGTCAAGGTAAAGTACTTCTTTTTGAATAATGTATTTGTATTTGTCTGTTTCTGGGGTGTTAAATGAATTTAATTCCCCAACATGTATCAAATTTTTATCATGTGTCTGGGGTTTTCTGGGATCAATCATTTGCCACATGTCAACTCCTGCATAGCCGGCATCTTTTAGGGAATTTAATTTTTGATATTGTACATATCTCATGATAGCGTAATTATATGTATTCAAAGATCCTTTTCCATCGAGATGTCCAAAATGTCCTTCAGACCAAATTTGCCCTAAAAATTCATTTCCATCTGTAAATTCAATGGTGTCAGTAGATACATGTGATGGGTCTAGGTCTTTAAGTGCTGCTTTTAAATCAACGCGTTTAACTTCTTCGCCATTGACCAGCCCTACAAACAAGGATGCAATATCCTTTTCGTCAAAATAGAGTTCAATCGTTTCATTTTTTTCGATTTGTATCAAGCGGTTTTTCAGCAAGCCAGTTCCAGAAAAGTCAGCCTTAATATTTATTTCTTCATCACTATCGAAGTGTTCAAAGCTTCCCGTAAAACGTCCGTTGATGTAGGTTACTTTCGTGCTAGCCGTCTCTGAGGCAAATGAAAATTCTCTGCTAAACAAACCATTTGGAACTCCTTTATTGAAATTACCGATAATTTTTTGTTGTAGGTCATAACCCTGCACCTTTCCAGCTAAATTGATTTCCCAATAACCGTCGACTTCTCCGTTGGTAAACTGACCGCTGATATTCAATTTTAGATAACCTTTACTCCCTTGGTTGGCATAGTTAAACTTGAAGTCTCCACTAAAAATTCTTTTGCCTTGTTGGTTAATATAAGTGTATTCTGCATTTCCGTCGTTATCTCCCCAAGTATATGGGCCGCTATATTTTTCAATAGATTGGGCAATTAGCAATTGAGGTGCCGTAGCAATAGACAGGGCAATCAATATTTTTCTAAATGTTCTGGACAACTTCATCTGATGGTTTTTTATTTGCTCAAACTTAGGACTATTCAACAGCTTTATTGATACACATTTGATACAAAATAATCTGATTCTAAACCCGACCATTGTATAATTCTTATATTTGGCATAAACCATACTCATGAAGCCAACTTTCGTCTTTCTGTTTTATATTTTGTGTAGCTGCTTGTCGGTATTTGGGCAATCCAAAGAAACACTCAATCTAGAAATTACCAACCTCAAAGCACAGGTTCAAACGCTCGATCAAAAAAATCAAGAGTTGGTGGTCAAGACCGCCACCCTCCAAAAAGATATCGAATTTCTGCAGCGCCAAATAGACGAACTCAGGGTTCAAGCCCTGCGCCAACCCTCTCAAATGCCAGCGGCAGGCAACCCACCTACACCAACAAATTACCCAAATCAACCTACACAGCAACAAGCACCGCCACCTCCTCCTGCCGCGGTCAAAACCACCGGTCAATTCGGCCGCTGCCGCGCAACTACCCAGAAGGGCACGCAATGCTCACGCAACGCCAAATCAAATGGCTATTGTTACCAACATGGAGGGGTGTAGGGGATTCTTTTTATCTAGCCCCTACTTTTAATAATTTGGCGAATAGAGAATAAGATCAAGATGGCGGCAATCAAGATAATTGCTACAAATGCATAGCGTCCTTCTTGGTAGTATTCCGAACGATTTGATTCTTTTTCTGCTTTTTCTTCGGCTAACAGCTCATCAGCCAAAGTCACTTTTTCAGAGAATAAACCCATGTACTTGCCGAAGATTTCTCCAGCATTTTTCTCTGTTAACTTGTAATCTTTACTCGCGAAGAATTCTTCGGTCGCCTTTTTGAGGTCTTCATTGCTAAGGTAACTTCCTAAAACAATTCTAGCCACATAATGCGCTTGTTCTTTTTCTTTGAACTTCACTTTGTTTTTGAGTTTTGCAAGGGCATTATTGGCAATTTCAAAGCGCTCTTGGGTAAGTGAATAACCTTGACAAATACTCAAGTAATAACTGAATTCACTCCAATCGTCGTTTTCACCATAGGGATCATGAAGGTAAGGCTTGCGGTCTACCTTTTTGAAAGTGGCAGCTAAATCTTTAACCGCTTGTGGCGTCAATTGACCAGCATAAATTAAGTAGCTCTTGAAATAATCTCGCAATAGGTTGGTGGAATTCTTTTTAGAGGAATATGCAATCAATGCTTTGGCCAAATTCAAGACCTTGATTTTTTCGGAATACTGCAATGAATCAATGCCTTTGGCCTCATAAATGTCTTCTAAAATATTGGGAATGGCATCGCGATTCTTTTCAAAAACTTTGTATTTGGTTTCTATGCGGCGGTAGTCCGTATATGAAAAACCCCAATAAGGGTCGTAGGCTTCATACGGAACATAACTAAAATCGCTTTTCGCTACAGAATCACCTAAATCCTCCCATTCTGCATAAGGCATGGCCCCCTTTAGGCCCTTGAGTGCTTTATTGTAATCAGCTAAAGTGGCTTTATCTATGTCATTGGTGATATCAAAATCGTAATCGATTCGCGAACGGTCAAATTCAATTTTTGAAATCGAAACTTCTTCTCTTGACGATGGCCTCAAATTCCATAAGTACTGTACTATGGTGTAGGACAAAATCAAGAAGAATATTAAGGAAATAACCTGCCAAGATCGTTTGCCATAGCGAAATAGATAATCTTCCTCGAAGGAATTTAGAAATTGTTTGAGCTTGTTCATAGTAGACTTTATTTTAGGTTAAGTCTAATTTATTACTTTTCAGCTAACTAAAAAAAATTAAAACGTTTTATTAGGAGAAACCCTACTTTCCCTATTTCGATACGCTGAATAACCCTCATCTTGTAGTAGTTTTAGTTGAAAAATGGATGTATGGCAGGGGTGTTTCATGGCGCTGTTTATTGTTTTAAATAGTGAAATTAGGTTTGCTTCTAGTTCAAATCATTCAAATTTTCTTTATTTTTTTCCGATATTATTGTAAATTAGTACGTATTCAATAACGAAGTTCACATGAAAAACTTTTACTTTTTTATCTTGATTTTGCTTCCTTTCATGATTGAAGCTCAAGCGCATTTAGGCGAGTCTTTTTCTGGTCTAGAGAGCAGATATCCTGACCTTACTTTTGAAGTTGAAACGACCAATGACGGAACCATATATACCACCGCACAGCAGTTATTTGGTACTTTTATTTATTATTTTGACGGTGAAACTGGTCTTACGAATTTATGTGTTCAAATCCCAGATGATCTACAAGCCTTAAATGCACAGGTAGAAATTTATAATAAGAAATATGTCATTATTTCTGAAACCTCTTGGAAAGCTTATCTTGACGGAGGCAGCACTATGGAGATCAATCTGATTTACAATGAAGAATACGAAACTTATATTTTCTATTATACCTTCTAGATAAATGATAATAGGCTTTATCTTCAAAAATTGAATAAGCAAAATGGAGAGTGTTTGTTTTTTCTGATGCCTCAGCAACCAATTTCCTAAAACCCCCTAGGAGCAGCTTCAAAATACGTGTTTCCCTGCCAGTCCTTTTTGTAGGTTCCTAAAAATCTACCGTTTCCATCATATAGTGTGGTATTTCCTTGCCAATCTTTTTTGTACACATACTGTGTTTGTCCGTTTTGTCCCTGAATCGTTTTATTACCTTGCCAATCCGTACGCTCCGTTTGGGTGGTGCCATTACTATTTTGGTATGTATTGTTCCCTTGCCAATCAGTAGATTGTTTTTGAATCACTTTTCCGGAGGCATCGACCCAAATATTGTTTCCTTGCCAATCCGTTTTTTGAGTTGCGATTGTTCTGCCATATGTGTCTACCATTATTGTATTTCCTTGCCAATCCTTCTTATAGGTCTGAGAGAATACTGCTGATGAAAGAGAAATTGAAAACAGGAGTAAAAGTAGATTTTTCATAACAAGTAATTTTAGGGAAGTTACGATTAAATATTGACCAAATATCGGGCTGCAATCTTTTAATTATTTTCCCCATCTTTACCCTCTCTCCGTTCCTTCCGTTTTCTTGTCTCTTCACTCCATTGTTTTTTCAGCTTAGGGCTTAAGAAAATGAACTCTGTTGATTTTTTGGATTCCGTATTTGGCTTGTCATTTTGCTTTTCTCCTCTGGATAAGTGGTGGCTGGTCATGTATTCCATTATTGAAGCATGCGTGCGTTCTCGTTTCATCTTTTCAGCAAGTGCCTCCCGATGTTCGCCAAGTAATTGTGGGTCGTCTTCCATTTCAAGCCGGATTCCTTTTTCATCATTGGTCATTGACCAAATTATTTTGAATCTATAGAGTTTACCTTTGAAATTGATTCTCGGCCAAGTGCCAAAAGTGCCGCCGCCGAGGGTGGAGCGGCCAGCACCGAAATTGAATGTTTGGCCGTCGACCTTGCAAGTCATTCTATGGACACGCTGCTTGGGTTTGATTTCGAGGGTGTGCTGGAGGTAAATTTCCTTGCCTTTGAAGGTAAATGTACACGCTGAGGTGTCGAGGTCTTTGCTGCAATCGAGAAAGACCTCGTCTGGAAAAAATAGTGGTGTCATGGTTATTGAATATAATTTATCTTAATTACTTCGGTCCTTCATATTCGAGAACTGCATATTCTTCGTCAAATTCTTCAGGAACATCAGGTAGGGATCTGAACCAAATCACATATCCGGTCTTTGTTCTTGCCACGTAGACGATGTAGACTTGGTCAGGTGCGCTAGATTTGTGGAAGTAATTGAACAATGGTGTGTCGATGTCCTTGCGGTTGACATTTAAGCTGTGCATCTTGGCTCCATTGTACTCAAGGGTATTAAGCGCAATTGACAGAGCGGTTTGCATGTCGTGGGCTGTAGTGTAGAAGTTACCGTCATTCAAGACTTCGTAATCAGCCCTATCCGGTTTCCATTGGGCATGTGCGGTACTAGCAGTGAGTACTAAAAACAAAAGGAGTTTTTTCATGGTAGTTTATTTTAGATGGTGAATACTAGAGAAGCGCTTCTAGTGGTTTATACCAAAACCTCTTAAGAGGTAACCATAAAAATCAAAAAGATTACAAATAAAATTTTTGCGAAGAACAATAAAGTAATTGAATAATCTAGACTGAGTTGCTCCATTTGTATTGCTTACCTTTGTAGGCAAGGTGTTTACGTTTTGTAAGACACCAAATAGTAGTAAAATCTTTTATGAAACAAAGTATTTCGATAGACTTTTACTATCAGCGTTTAATGCATATTCCACTAATTGATGTGCGGTCGCGGGGAGAATTTGCCAAAGGACACATCCCAAATGCTACCAATCTAGAATTATTTACAGACTATGAACGGGCAGTAGTGGGCACGTCCTACAAAAAAGAATCAAAAGAAAAAGCATATGAACTTGGACTAGAATTCGTAAAGCCCAAACTAAACGATTTTATTAGTAAATCTGCTACAATAGCCCCCCTTAAGGAGGTTGCCATACATTGTTGGCGTGGTGGAATGAGAAGTAATTCATTTGCAGATCATTTGGTCGCTAATGGTTTTGAAAAAGTATACGTCATTGAAGGTGGCTACAAAGCATTTCGCAATCATGTGATTCAATTTTTTGAGCAGCCTCTTGCGCTGCATGTTCTTGGCGGTTATACCGGCACAGGCAAAACTGAAATACTCCATTTTTTAGAAAAAAAAGGTCAGCAAGTCATTGATTTAGAAGGAATGGCCAGCCACAGAGGTTCGGCTTTTGGAGGAATAGATCTTCCGGCACAGCCAAGCACTGAGCAATTCGAAAATGCGCTTTTTTTTAAAATTCATGGCTTGAACGGCAAACTACCCATTTGGGTGGAAGATGAAAGCAGAATGGTGGGTACTGTTTCTATTCCGGAAGCCTTTTATAACCAAATGAGAGAAAGAACGGTTTATTTCTTGAATATTTCTGTAGAGGAAAGAACAAAGCACCTGGTTTCCACCTATGCCAATTTGACCCACGAGAAATTAGCGGATGCCATTACTCGGATTACCAAAAGATTAGGCTATGACAACGCTAAATTTGCACAAGAAGCATTGGCAAAAAGAAATTACGCTGAAGTGGTGAAGATTACGTTGTCGTATTATGACAAATACTATTTAAAAGGATTGCAAAATCGCGAAAACGCTAGCGTTCAAGAATACAAAACTCCTGAGGTCAGTCCAGAAAAAACGGCTGATTTTTTAATAAACTTACTTAACCCAATATAATGAACAACGAAATTAAACTCACCAGTTTTAGCCATGGAGCAGGTTGCGGATGTAAATTGTCACCAAAAGTCTTGACAACAATATTGGAAAGCAACACGCCAAAAATAGCAGATAGCCGCCTTTTGGTGGGTAATGATACCCGAGACGACGCCGCAGTGTACGACATCGGAAATGGAACAGGAATTATCAGTACTACCGATTTCTTTTTGCCTATAGTCGATGACCCTTTTACTTTTGGAAGAATTGCAGCCACCAATGCGTTAAGCGATGTATATGCCATGGGGGGGAAGCCCTTAATGGCAATTGCAATTCTAGGGTGGCCTATTGACAAACTCGCCCCAGAAGTAGCTGCTCAGGTCATGGAAGGTGGCCGAAAGGCCTGCGCTGATGCGGGCATCATCATTGCCGGTGGCCATAGCATTGACAATCCAGAACCTGTTTTTGGCTTGGCCGTTACTGGGTCTGTGCTGATCGCCAACCTCAAACAAAATAATAAGGCCCAGCCAGGGTCTCTTCTTTATTTAACGAAGCCTTTGGGCGTTGGCATTTTGGCCACAGCACAAAAGAAAGGCCTCTTAGAAGAACAACACGCCTCCATTGCTGCTGATTCAATGGTGATTTTAAACGATGTAGGATTAGCGCTCTCTGCAATAGAAGAAGTGACCGCCTTAACCGACGTAACGGGTTTTGGACTCATGGGTCATTTACTTGAAGTTTGTGAAGGCAGTAATGTATCTGCTGTTTTGCAGTACCATAAAATCCCTGTTTTCGAGGAGATTCATGGCTATTTAGATAAGAAATGCGTACCAGGCGGAACACTCAGAAACTGGGACAGCTATGGACATAAACTAACAATTGAGGACGAAAGGCAAAGACATATTTTGTGCGATCCCCAAACGAGTGGAGGCCTGTTAATTGCTGTTAAAAAAGAAGCTGCCCCAGAAGTAGAATCCATTTTAAAAAGCAAAGGACTTTATGCCGAATGCATCGGCGAATTGATTCAAAAAGACAAGTCGTTGGTACGAATCGATTAGTAGGGGGCGGAATACGGTTTTGAAATCGGACCAAAAACTCTATAAAAGCAAAAACCCCAAGATAGTTGATACATCTTAGGGTTTTCTATTTCCTACAGCCATATAGGACGTTCGTTTAACGAAGCGTTTGCGGTCTGGACGGGACTCGAACCCGCGACCCCCTGCGTGACAGGCAGGTATTCTAACCAACTGAACTACCAAACCAATTTCTTTCACTTGCGTGAGCAACAACAGTTGCTTGAGAATTGTGTAATGCTTTCGTTTAAGCGCGTACAAAAGTAAGTTCTTTTTTGAAAAGAACAAATAAAATCAGGGATAATTTTCAGTTTACAGGCAAATCACGGGCGCTCTTTTTATTTTGGTATGATTTTGGTAAATTTGTGGTGATGAAAAAAATTGCTCCACTTTTTTTCAGTTTTTTCTTTATTTCAAGCATATCGTTTCAACTAAGTGCTCAAATCCAAACCGATTCACTCAACTTGGATTCTTCCAGCATTGAAATTCAAAAAGTCGAAATTCGAGAAAAGATTGTTATTCCTCCTTTTTGTCTGCTCAATCTAGACACCCTTCGGCTTGGCCCACATGACGAGGTAATTTGTGATTCTTACGTCGCTCTCGGGATGCCCTCGGCCTATGATGCGCTGCATTCCTTTAATGCAAGGGTTGCAGATAATTTTGGTGGATATATCAATACCAAAGTCAATAAGGGTTTAGAAGATATCCGAAAAAAAGGATTCAATTCTGATCTTAAGCAACTTTACATTCAGATTAATCCGCTTACGCTGACCGTTTACTGGACTGCCGTGGTAGGGCCTAGCGAAGACGGACGTTGTTATGTGCGCTTGGATAGCCGTGGTTCTGCTGGTGGGGGTATGGGCGCAGTTACACCTCAGTTGTCTAGAATGCACAACTTATATCCAACGCTTACCCCTATGCGTATGTTAGATTTCAATGAAGATGTGATTCAATGCTTTGACTGGAATAGCAGACCGCTCGATTACATTTGTAGTTATGTGAATATCAGACAGGTATTTTACAAATATGCTGATCCTCAAGTTGGTGCTGCAATTACACTAGCAGAATACGTTGAAAAATACCCGTACGCCACAAAAGGTGAGGAGTTACCCGGTGTAAAAAAATATGTAAAGCCGAGCTACAGAACGTACAAAGTGAAGCTCGGAGACACCCTTTCTGGAATTGCTGTAAAGCAGCGTACTACGGTGGCTAAAATTAAAAAAGCCAATGGTTTGCGCTCGGACTTCATTCGCGAAGGACAAATCTTAAAAATTCCTAAATAGCGCAAGCATATTACCAGCGCTCTGCCGATATAAAAACGGTCCCCTTAAACAAAGCAACCAAGCGTTTGTCTTGATTTTCGATACGCACTTCATACACCCCAGTGCTTTTTCCGCGATGTATTTCTGTGCAACTGGCGGTGAGGGTGTCGTCGAGTTGTACTTTGGCGAGGTGTGCAATTTGGGTGTCGATACTCATGCATTGATACCCGTAGGTGTTGGCTGCAAAAGCCAAAGCGGAGTCGGCTAATGCGTAGGTGAGGCCGCCGTGCGCAATTTGAAATCCGTTGGTGGTTTGAGCCGTAACTGGGCAGCGCAATTGGCAAGCACCGAGCTCAAGAGCGACGATCTCCATCTGAAGCAGTTGGCTAAAGGCGTCGTTGTCTAGCATGCCTTGAACAATTTCTCTTGGGCTCTTCATTTTGCTAAGTTACAATTCAGACAAAGAAAAAGTGTCTTTCAAGCGGATGCCTTTTTCGGTGTGTTGTAGGGTGCAGCACTCGTTTTGGGCATCGTGCTCAAAAAATAAGACGTAGTCGTTGTCGGCAGCTTCTTTCAAGAAGCGTTCTTTTTCGGTAAGGGTAAGCAAGGGGCGGGTGTCGTAGCCCATGACGTACGGCAGTGGAATATGACCAGTACTTGGAAGTAAATCGGCCATAAAAACGATGGTCTTTCCTTTGTATTGCATTTGTGGAAGCATCATGCTTTCGGTGTGGCCATCAAAAAAAGAAAGATCGATGCCTGGTAGTGCATTTTGAGTAATAAGGCCATTGCGCTCGACAAACTGCAGCTGCCCACTTTCTTGGATGGGAAGGATATTTTCTGCTAAAAAGGAAGCTTTTTCTCTTGGATTGGGTTTTGTGGCCCATTGCCAGTGCGTCTCAGAACTCCAATAGGTAGCGTTTGTGAAGACAGTTTTGTAAGCTTCTTTTTGCGTATCATAAGCAATGGCGCCGCCGCAGTGGTCAAAATGCAGATGGGTCAGGATGACGTCTGTGATGTCCGAGGCATGAAAACCCAAACGCGCCAAGTTGCCGTGCAAGCTATCCGAACCGTGCAGGTGATAGTGCGAGAAGAACTTTTCGGATTGTTTGTCGCCGATGCCCGTGTCTACTAAGATGAGCCTTTTGCCATCCTCGATGAGCAAGGAGCGCAGTGCCCATGTACACATATTGTTGGCATCTGCCGGATTGGTTTTCTGCCAAATGGTTTTCGGGACAACCCCAAACATAGCGCCGCCGTCGAGCTTAAAAAAACCAGTATTGAGTAGGTGTAATTTCATGTTAATTGGTGGCGATGCGTTCGGCGGTGGCGGGGTTTTTGATGACGTTGGCGCCTATATTGAGCACCACCATTGCCGGTTTGGTGTTGGCCATGACCGTTACGGTTTTGTCTTGGCGCCCAAGTTGCCCAACTTTAGGATGGAATTCCACAGCAATGATGTCGGACTTTCCTGGTTGGATTGCTTTTTCTGGTTTTTTGGGAGTGGTGCAGCCGCAAGAAGCCTTCACGTCTTGAATAAATAAGGGCTTTTTACCGGTGTTGGTCACGATAAAACTACACAGGTGTTTGGTGTCTTCTTTGACCGTGCCAAACTCGTGCTTTAATACATTGAAGCTCATGGTGGTCATGTTCGATTCGGCCTCTTTTTCTAGGCGTTTTTCTTCTTCGGCTACGTCTTTGAGGCGCGCCTTTAATTCTTTTGTGTTCTCGTCTGTGGCCACCAGCGCAGTGGGCTCAGGAGCATTGGTACTTGTCGTGTTGTTGCAGGAGGACAGCGCTAAAAGGCATCCGCAACTAAGAAGTAATATCAATTTCATTGGTCTTTATTTGAACAGGATAAATTTAGTGAAAAGCGTTAAATAAAGCCTGCAGCGTTTTGATTGGAATAAAGAGTTTAGGTTGCTGAGGTAAAGCACGAAAGCCAAATTTGAGATAAAAATGGTGAGCACGCTCATCGATGGGGTCTACAAACACCGCGCAAGCTCCCATTTCTTCGGCTTGTTTTGTGCAGCGTTTCAGGGCATCCATGAGTAAAAGTTTACCCATACCTTTATCTTGATATACCCGATCAATGGCGAATCTACCAATAAGTATTGCGGGCAATTGTTTGTATTTCGCCCCCAACATTAACAAGGTATGTTGGTCAAGACGTTCTGTATCAATGGCACTTGCGCTTAGGGTGTAGTAACCAATTATCTCCGCTTGCTCATTCTCTAAAATAAAACAAACACTTTGTAGTCTTTTTTGATCCTGAAGGGCATATTGTTGTAAATAGGCATCGAGCGATTGGATTCCAGAGTTAAAATGTTTTTTAGCAGTACTATGCCTCGTACTTAAAACTGTTATTTGCGCTTCCATTGAAAATATTGTGCGCTTTGCTCAACACTTTCTTTCAGATAATCATTTGGTGCCGCATCTGAAAGTAGCGCCGCACAGAAAATAGCAGCATCTTGATGTGTAAGCTCAATTTGTTGCGCCTTTTCTATAATTTCTGTTGCTTTTTGTTCAGCTACGGTGAGTACAAAATCGGATAAACTTCGATAACCGCCGAGCTGGGCAGCACGTTCGAGGCGCTCTTTCTGCTCAAGCGGGAGTCGTGTATCAAATCTGGCGTTATTGGACATGGTGTTTGTATGCATATGATGAGGTGTAAAAGTACGGATAAAATACGTACAAGTGTAATGTACTTTTGTAAAATTGCTATTTCTGATGGAAATTTTGAAAAGAAAGTGAATGGAAATGAGTGCAGGTTCAGTAGATTTTCGGATTACCTCACTTTGTTCGGTTTTCCAGTCTCGGCTTTATAGTGGATCAAAGCATCTTTTTGTTAGGAAACTGGATTACCTCACTTCGTTCGGTTTTCCTAAAATGTTTAAAATCTAACAAGGAAAAGTTAAGCGTTTGCAACGCTTTCTTTTTTTATGAAACACACCTCATTGAAGCAAGCTTCACTTCGGTGTATTGCATAAAAAAAGTCCTTCCGGAACGGAAGGACTTTTCCTTGTGCCCACGACTGGATTCGAACCAGCACACCTGTTGGCACCACCCCCTCAAGATGGCGTGTCTACCAATTTCACCACGTGGGCAGCAGACTGTCCGATAAAGAATCGGGATGCAAAGATAAATATTTTAACGAAAAGTTTGCGTAGAAATGTTAGAAAGACATAACTTCGACGAAATTTTTTTGTTCGCTCATGGCACACCTCAACACCCAAAAGATTTCTATTGCTGGATTATTAATTACGACAGGAATTGTTTTTGGGGATATCGGAACTTCACCACTATACGTTTTTCAGGCAATCACGGATGGTGGTAAAAACATTTCGGAGCCTTTTATTTTGGGTGCGCTTTCGAGTGTCATTTGGACCTTGATTTTGCTGGCTACAGTCAAGTACATCTTTTTTGCACTGAATGCCGATAACAGAGGCGAGGGCGGAATTTTTGCACTTTTCGCGCTCTTGAAAAACAAGAAATACAAATGGATCATTATTCCGGCGCTCATTGGCTGTGCCACCCTGATGGCCGATGGTTTCATTACACCCGCCATCTCTATTTCATCGGCAGTAGAAGGCATCAATGCCATTAATCCAGATGTTCCCGTTATTCCAATCGTAGTTACGATCATTGTGCTGCTGTTTATGATTCAACAATTTGGTACAGCTGCTATTGGTAAAGCGTTCGGGCCGGTCATGATGCTTTGGTTCTTGTTTTTAGGATATCTAGGAGCCATTCATATTTTTGATAACCCCGTCGTTTTGCAAGCGTTTAACCCTTATTGGGCCTATAATTTGGTGGTAAATGTGGATGGCGGTTTTGCCGTTTTGGGTTCTGTTTTCTTGTGTACTACCGGTGCAGAGGCTTTGTATTCTGATCTCGGACACTGCGGCAAAGGCAACATTCGCTTGAGTTGGGCATTTATTTCTTCGCTTTTGGTCATCAATTACCTCGGACAATCTGCACTTTGTTTATCGCCAGATTTTCATGTAGTGGAGAATCAAACCATCTTTTATAGTATGGTGCCAAAACACATCTTGCCCCTCGCTATTGTACTGGCTACTGCAGCCACAATTATTGCATCGCAAGCCCTCATTACGGGGGTATTCACCTTAATGAATGAAGCCATCAAACTCAAACTCTGGACCAACCTAAAAGTGAAATATCCTTCTGAGCACCAAGGTCAGATTTATATTCCGTTTATCAATTGGTTTTTAATGATCGGATGCTTGGTTGTGATTGCCATCTTTAAAGAGTCGAGCGCCATGGAGCATACCTACGGTTTGGCCATTACGATCGATATGGTCATGACCTCTATTCTGCTCGGGTTTTTGCTTATACTCAAGTATCCTAAAACCAAAGCGTTCTACATTCTGATCTTCTTGATTTTCATTGCCATTGAAGGTATCTTTTTAATGTCTAATTTAGGAAAAGTAGTTTTGGGAGGGTGGTTTACCCTTATTTTGGCCTCGACTTTCTTTGCCATATTATATCTTTACTTCAAAGCCAAGCAACTCCGTACTAGCATTACGGAATACTTACCAATGAATTCCGTTATTCCACTTATCAATTCAGTTCGGGACGATAAATACATCGATTTTGAGGCTACTAATTTGGTCTTTCCGACGCGTTCCAATTCTGCCAATAAACTGGATTTAACGGTGTATCATTCTTTATTTTACAAAAAGCCACGCAAAGCAGGTACTATTTGGTTCTTACACCTCGATATCCTCAACGAACCCTGGGGAGTGCATTATTCGGTGCATCAGATTATTGACAAGCGTTGTTATTATGTAACGCTACAAATGGGCTTCAAGGAAGAGCACCGCATTGAGTACATGATGCGCAAGATTTACTGCAAGATGATTGAAAAGGGGGAGTTGAGCGGCGAAAGTATTTTTGAGAGTGTGCGTGGGAAACTAGATCAGGTTGACTTTAAATTTATTGTTCTTAATTCGAGAGTTGCCATGGACAATCACCTTACGCCTTTCCAAAAATTGTGTGTCAAGACCTATCGTTTTGTGAAGTCAACAGGCCTCAAGCCTGCAGAGGATTTTGGTTTGGATAAAACGAATGTAGTCGTGGATTTTATTCCGATTACCGTGGCCAATCAAGTAGACCAAGAGCTCATAGAAGACTTCGAAGACTACTCCCAGAAGATTTAAGTATTTTCTGTAAACTTTTACGAGACCTCGAAATAATTGAGGTCTTTGCCAAAGGTTTCTTTCAATTGGCTTAAACTGTACAAGGCAAGGCCAATAAAGATAAAGCCAACGATCATGGCCGAAACACCGTCATTGATCTGAAAGCTGACCAAAATACTGAAGAGCAAAACAATTAAGTTTACGGACCCGCGTACAAAATTCGGGATGGTATTGGCTGCTGTAGAGCGAATATTGGTTCCGAATTGTTCTGCAGCTATGGTTACAAAAATGGCCCAATAGCCCGTCCCTGCCCCAAGTAAGAAACACAACAAATAATAAGTACTATCCGAGATATTCAATTGGTGCATCCCGGCAAGAAAAACCACTGTGCAGATCAACGAGAAAAGCAAATAAATCCGAACAACCTTCTTTCTGCTTTTGAGCCATTGACTCAAAAAACCAGCGAGTAAATCGCCGGCGCTAAGCCCCAAGTAACAGTACATCACGGCTTTTCCGTTCGAGATATTGTATACACCCAACCAAGGGCCAAAATTATCGGCAGAATTCATGATCAGCAGCCCAACGGTATACCAAATGGGGATGCCAATACTGATACAATGCAGGTATTTGATGAAGTTGGCACGTTGTCCAAAAATCAACTTGAGTTGGCCTTTTTGTATGGACGTGTCGTTGTTCATTTGCTGAAAAAAACCAGACTCTAGGGCGCCAACTCTTAAGAAGAGTAAAATGAGCCCCATGGCGCCACCAATCAAGTAGACGACCTGCCAGTTTGCCGGTGACCATCCGCTCAATTGGGTAATAAAGGCGCCTACCACTTGCCCCTCTGCACCAATCAATGAGGCAGCAACGGCGCCAAGCGCACCAAAGGTCACGACAATCATGGTGCCATAGCCCCGGGTTTCTTTGGGCATGAGTTCGCTGATCAGCGTAATACCCGCCCCGAGCTCGCCGGCCAAACCAATGCCTGCAATGAATCTAATGACTGTATAGCTCGGAATATCTGTGACAAAGGCATTGGCAATATTGGCTACTGAATAGAGTAGGATGGAACCAAAAAGTACTTTCAAGCGGCCTTTTTTATCGCCGAGCATGCCCCAAATTAAACCTCCGAGCAGCATTCCAAACATTTGCACATTAAAAAGAAATTTACCAGTAGAAGCCCTGAGTTCTGGGCTGGCATCTGGCATAATAGTTGCCAAGCTTTCAGCTTTGACAACACCGAACAAAACCAGATCATAGATGTCTACAAAATAGCCAAGCGCTGCAATAACAATTAAAAACAAAACCTTGCGTTGCTCTTTCATGAAAAGGTATTTTTTAATGATTTGAATGCCCAATAATACGTAATTTTAAAGAAAAATGGAGAAGGTTCATTACATCGGTTTACAAAGTTCAATCCTGGGGCAGTACATGGCTGAAATCAGGGCAACTGCCGTTCAGCAAGACCGCCTTCGCTTTAGACACAACCTATCTCGTATTGCAGAAATTTTGAGCTATGAAATGTCTAAAACACTGCCATCTCTTCAAAAAGAAGTGCAAACGCCGCTTGGTATTGCCCAAGTTGCGCTTCCCGCTCAACAACCTGTCTTATTTACCATTTTGCGCGCAGGTTTAGCCATGCACGATGGCGTATTGCGCACCTTTGACCACGCCGATAGCGCTTATATTTCGGCCTACCGCAAACACAGCTCCCCCGAAGACTTCGAAATTGAGGTCGAATACATGGCCGTACCTGATATCGATCACAAAATTTGGGTAATTTCTGACCCAATGTTGGCCACTGGAAGTTCCATGGTAGCTGTCTACGAGGCCCTCAAAAGCCACGGTACCCCAAAGCAAATACATATCCTTAGCGCTATTGCCACATCAGCGGCCTTGCGCTTTGTTCAGCAGCATTTACCCGCTGATACCCAAATCTGGGTAGCAGCCATAGACGATGAACTTACCGCTGAGTCTTATATTGTACCGGGTCTAGGCGACGCCGGTGATTTAGCATTTGGCACTAAAAAATAAAGGACAACGAAATGAATTGGGTCGGATTTTGGAGTATTTACACCTTGGCCATGGTCAAGTTTTTGGTGTCGTCTTTTCCAGGTGAAAAGTTTCAGATGGCCATTCATGAAACTTGGCTGGCCTCTTTTTTAGGTGCAGCCACCGCTTCGGCCATTTTTTACTTCGGAAGTGAGCTCGTCATGCGATTCTCTAACCGCATTCGTGCAAAGAAAAGAGCTGCTGCGCTTGCCGCTGGCAAGGAACCCATCAATTATCATAAAGTAACCCGCACCAAAAAATGGATTATCCGCATTAAATGGCGTTTTGGTTTTTATGGCATCACGCTTTTTGCACCTTTGTTATTTTCGGTCCCAATTGGAAGTTTTGTAGCCGCTAAGTTCTATGGCCGCTACCAAACTACGTTTTTGTTTATTCTGCTTGGTTTGGCAATAAATGCTTTTCTTCTAGCGCTTTTGAGCTATGCCATTTTCTGATTACCATCTCTTTTTTGACCTCGACCGCACGCTCTGGGATTTCGACAAAAATTCAGAAATTGCCCTGCGTCAAATTTTTACAGCCGAACATTTAGCGGCTCTAATTGTGGACTTTGATCAGTTTCATCGGCAGTACGTGTATCAAAACGCCCATCTTTGGAAGCTCTATGGCAAGGGAATCATTAAAAAAGACGACCTCCGCCACGAGCGTTTTCGGGTCACATTGAAGTATTTTAAGGTTAAAGATGAAGCGTTGGTACAGCGGCTTTCTGACGCCTATGTTCAAATTTCGCCTCGCCAGACCGCGCTTTTTCCGAAGGCCATAGAAACACTTGAAGCACTCCAACAAATGGATTTCAAAATCCACATTATTACCAATGGTTTTCAGGAGGTGCAATTTGTGAAGCTCGAAAATTGTGGTTTGCGCGCCTTTTTTGATGTGGTGGTGTGCTCAGAGTTTGTGGGTAAAAACAAACCAGATCCGGCCATTTTTAATTATGCCTTACAGCAAGCGGGTGCACTGGCCCAAAAGTCGGTGATGATTGGCGACGATTACCACGTAGATGTAGCGGGCGCACTGCGCGCAGGAATGCAAGCCATATGGTTTGATCCAAGCGCTCAAAATCAATACAACTACGATAACTGTATTTCAGAACTTTCAGCGATACCCGAGATGCTACCGAAGCTGCTCTTAACCCACTAATTCTTGGCGAATTTTCTCGTAGAGTACCATTCCAGTAGCTACGCCAACATTTAGTGAAGAAATTTCACCTTTCATCGGTATTTTACAGCTGATATCGGCTAAATTGATGAGGTCTTGGGTAATGCCAGATTCTTCAGAGCCCATAATGATCGCTACGCTACCACGCAAGTTGGTTTCGTGAAGCGGTACCAGCGCTTTTTCTGTACAGGCCACAATACGCAAGCCGGATTGTTGCAAATAAAATAAAGACTGTTTGAGTTGCTCGGTTTTGCAAATTGGAATGCGGTTGAGGGCACCTGCCGAGGCTTTCATCGCGTCTGAAGTAGCTAGCGCTGATCCTTTGCTTGGGATCAGCACTGCATCTATGCCCATACACTCTGCACTTCTGATAATAGCACCAAAGTTGCGAACGTCAGTGATGCGGTCCAGGACTAGAACACTTGGTTTTTTACCTGCTTCTAACCATTGGTCAATTAGCGGTTCAATTTCTTGGTAGGCAATGGGCGGCACCATGGCTATTACGCCTTGGTGGTTGCCCTCTGTTAGCGAATCTAATTTTTGGTTCGGCACATACTGCAAGAAGTAATTCTTGCCTGTAAGGGCGGCTCTCAATTCTTCGAAAAGCGCCTTGTTGATTCCTTTTTGAATTAAAATTTTGTTGAGTTCACGACCTGCGTGAATGGCTTCTAGTACAGCGCGAATACCGAAAATGATATCGGTACGTTCTTTGCGTTGGTAACTGCGTTCTTTTGTTTCGCGGCGTTCAGGACGCTCGCTTCTTTGATATTTGTCTTCCATTAGTGGATGTTAAATTCGAGGCTTACATTACCTTCGAGGGTGCGCGCCACTGGGCAAGCCTTACCTGCTGCAATGACTTTCTTTTTGGTGAGTTCGTCCCAGTTATTGCCACTGAGATCGAGATCAAGGACTATTTTGGCAATTCGACGCGGGTCTGAAACCATGTGCTTTTCTATCGTTGCCTCGGCCGCTACAAAAGGAATGTTGTGGCTTTGGCAGTAGATGCCCATGATAGTGATGACGCAAGAAGCAAGGGAGGTGGCAACGAGGTCGGTCGGAGAAAACGCCTCGGCTTTGCCGTGGTTGTCTAGGGGTGCATCAGTAAGGATGGTGGTACCCGAAGCCAAATGAGTGCATTCGGTGCGGAGATTTCCTAAATAGCTGACGCTTGCTGTTTTCATGGGGCAAAGTTAATACTTCACCTCGACAAATCCGTGTTTCTCTAGTGGTATTCCGCCTTCGTAGATGGCTTTTATGATATAAAAGTAGGTGCCTTCCTCGACTTTGTCGCCATTTTGGGTATGCCCATCCCAAGCGCCAGCGGGGTCTGTGTACTGATAAATGGTATTGCCCCAACGGTTGAGGATCGTACATTCAAATTCAGAAATTCCGCTGTATTGGACATAGAAAGTGTTATTGCCATTGCCCGATGAAAGGACAATGATGTTGGGTGCAATGATGTCACAGGGTTTAAAGCCGATGGTTGCTGTATCGGTAAAGGTATAACACGCATTACTCACGGTGTAGACGTAGTTTCCGATTGTGCTAACGATCCTTGGAACTTCGGTATTGCCATCTAGCCAGGCTCCGAGTACTTGCGGATTGTAGGTGCTTTGGAGAGTCCAGTCGGTCAGTGTACTGTCTTTAGGTGTATTTAAGATAAAAGGATTCATTGAGAAACTTGATCCTTGACAAATATTGGTATCAAGTAGTTGGAGGTAGACATAAGGAGGAAACTCAATAAAAGCCGTTAGGGTTTGGCCGCAAGCACTGTCTGTAAAACTAATGGGGTAGACACCTGCGTAGGTCGCTGTTATGAGTGGGTTTTCTGCCTGATTGTCTGAAAATAGGATGGTGCTGTCTGGGCAGGTCCAGGTGCCACCTAGAGCGGAGAGTGTGCCCTCGACTTGCGCTTGGTAATTGCAGCCAATGCTGTCAAGATAAATATAGGGTTGCACATAGAGTTCTAGGGTGGTTGTGGCGCTATGGTTACAAACGGAATCTGTGAAAGTCAGGGTAAAAATTCCGGATTCTGATGCGTTGAGCGCAGGATTTAACGCGGTATTGTTTGGCGTAAAATTGAGACTTGCAAGTGGGTTATTGCTTGTGTAAGTCCAGGTACCGCCGCCGATATCGGCAGAAGTTCCTAATACCTGAAAATTCAATTGGCATAGGGCAGAGTCTGCAAAAATTTGCGGGTTTTGTGGGAGGGTGATGCTTGTGCTCAACGTTTGTTGACATACGTTGTCTGTAAATGATACTGTGTAAACACCAGGCGCACTTATGGAAATCAGCGGATTGAGCTCCGAGACATTACTGAATGAAATATTGGCAGAGGAGGCCGACCAAATTCCTCCAGGAGAATTGGTTGCTGTTACTTGATAGGTATTTTGACAAATAAGGGTATCGTTAAAAATGCTAGAAGCGCTGGTTCCAAAAACAGTAAATGTGGTATCGGTACTGCACAAGCCAGCGCTGTCGAGTAGGTTAATTGTGTAGGTACCGGCCCCTAAGCTGTTGGTAAATTGTGAATTGAGGGTGGGGTTGGAAAGCCCCCAACTCACTGTTGAATAAGCGCTGGTATTTGGTATGCTCAAGCTAACAGAGGTATCTGGCGGGCAAAATGCCAAGGGCCCTTGTAAGTTGATGGGTAATGGATTGACCACATCGAAGGTATCAGATATATGCTTGTAACAGCCATCTTTGCTCACGGTGACGCCGTAGATTTGGTCGGTGTTAATGGAGCTCGTTGGCATGACGGTGAAGTCGTCCCAGAGGTAGCTGTCATAGGGGCCGTTACCAACGCTCAGATCGATGGCTCCGCAGGAGTTGGACACGAGCAAAAGTGCGGAGTCGAGATTATTGACAATGGTATCGATCACGACTACAAATGTGAGCGCCGTAACACCTGGCGTTGGGAGGTTATTGTCGGTAGCTGTGACGGTGATGTCATAGGTGCCCATTGTGGCTAAAGAACCAATGGCACGCAACACAATATTGGCGGTATTGCCCGGCGTGTTGGAAATTTGTTGGAGGGTGGTTAGACCACCATTTGAGTATGTAATGGAAGTGCTTTGATTGGTTTCTGGGGAGAGAAAGTTGATACTGAAGTCGGCGGAGTCTCCGAGGGCGCAAATTTTAAAGGTATCGCAGGAGGCAATGCCCTCCGGGATCGGTGGAATATTGCCGCCGTTGGAGGCGTCAAAAGCAAAACTTTTGAAGTCGAGCCAGTCGATGCCATCTGGGTTGCCAAGTGCTCCGTCGAAGTCATTGCCGGGGTGGTCAAAGCGTGAGATCAAAAAGTAAGCCATGCCGTCACCTTTGTTGGCGCCGCAGGTGGCAGGTATGCCATAAAAGCCATTGATGCCCTGTGAGGCGTCGCCGGTGGTCCAGTCCATGTTTTGGTAGCAAAAAGCCACATTGCCACCGTCGATGACAGGATCAGAGCCGTTGGTAATAATGAGCTGAAAGGTATTGAGTTTGTCGCCGTGATATGCGTAGTAGCCTACCGCCACCCAGTTGACATAAACTGCGGTTGGGGTAATTTTGTAGAGTACTTGTCCATTGCCATTTCGGGTATCGACATCTCCCCAAAATGGCGCCACGATACCGTTGCCAACTGATGGAAAAGCAGTGGCAGAAAACGTGGCCATTGGGCCAGTAAAAGTGAGGTTACCGTTGTTGTTGATGTAGATACCGTTGTAGGATTGACCGTATAAATTAAAGTTGAAAGGTATGGGTATAAACCCTGTAGAGCCGTCGTCGTTGGGTTGCATGGCTAGGGTGTAGGAAGAGTCGGGTTCTATGTAGCAGTCACAAGCATTGGCCTTGTTGTAGGTAGCGGGCTTGACGCTGGCTAACGGCATATGCAAGGAGGTGTTGGCCTCAATATTTACGGTTCCAAGTTGTCCTGAACCTTTGAGTTGATGATAGAGCGGAGAATCGACAAGCACCTGAGCTTGAACCTGTAGTATAAAGAAAAAAGAGATGAATAATAGTATAGTTCTAAACATAGCAGCAGGACTTGGGCCTAAATCAACAAGACGTTAAATTGGGGTTTGAGGTTGCACGAATTTAATGTATTTTTAGCAAAAAAAACAACGTATGAAATTATTGCTTTTACTAGTCTTATGCTCTGTTAGCTTGGCATTTGCCCAAAAGAAATCTACTGCTGCACCAGAAAAACTTCCTTTTGATGCCGCAACGGTAGGTGCTTTGTCTTTTCGGATGGTAGGGCCAGCGCTTACCTCAGGACGGGTTATCGACCTGGCTGTTCATCCTGCCAATAAAGATATGTGGTATGTAGCTGCAGCCTCAGGTGGCCTTTGGCTTACCAACAACCACGGCATCACTTTTGAGCCTATCTTCGACAACTACGGTTCTTATTCTTTAGGTTGCGTTACCATTGCAGCGTCTAACCCGAATACCATTTGGGTTGGCTCTGGAGAAAATAACAACCAGCGTTCGGTTTCTTACGGCGATGGCGTATATAAGTCGTTAGATGGCGGAAAGTCTTTTACGAATATGGGCCTCAAAAACTCTGAGCATATCGGTGAAATTATTGTGCACCCTACTAATGAAAATATCATTTGGGTAGCGGCATATGGCCCACTTTGGAGCAGCGGTGGCGAGCGTGGGGTGTATAAAAGTACCGACGGCGGCCTGACCTGGACCCGCACGCTTTTTGTTTCTGACCACACCGGTATCGCAGAAATTGCTATTGACCCGAACAACCCAGACATTTTGTACGCATCTGCACACCAGCGCCGCCGCCATGAATACACTTACATTGGAGGGGGCCCAGAATCAGGTCTGTATAAATCTACCGACGGTGGTCTGACTTGGAAAGAAATCAATAACGGCTTACCCAAATCAGATATGGGCCGCGTAGGCCTTGCAGTCTCGCCTGCCGATGGCAATGTGGTGTATGCAATTGTAGAGGCACGGTACAGCAAAGGGGGTGTTTTCCGCTCTTCCAATAAAGGCGAGAATTGGTCCAAGCAAGGATCCTTCTCTACGAGCGGCAACTACTACCAAGAAATATTCTGTGACCCCAAGGACGTCAATAAAGTTTTTGCTATGGACACTTACATGCACCACAGCACTGACGGCGGTAAAACATTCGTACCCACTGGCGAGAAAAACAAGCACGTAGACAACCATTGCATCTGGATAGACCCCAGCAATACCAATCATTGGTTGGTGGGCTGCGACGGTGGTTTGTATGAAACCTATACGCATGCCAAAGAATGGAGCTTTTTTGGCAACTTGCCGATCATTCAATTTTATAAAGTTGTAACCGATAACGCGGTGCCTTTTTATAATATTTATGGAGGCACCCAAGACAACAACTCGATGGGTGGCCCTTCCGGTACGCCAAACGTTTCGGGCATTCTCAATACCGATTGGTTCATCACCAACGGCGGCGACGGCTTCGAGTCAGCTACAGATTGGTCAAATCCAAACATTACTTATGCGCAAGCACAGTATGGTTGGCTCGTGCGCTATGACCGCGCTTCAGGTGAAAAAGTACCTATTCAACCCATGCCAGCGCTTGGGGAGGAAGCGTATCGTTGGAATTGGGATGCACCCTTAATTGTATCTAAGCACGATGCCAGTACGCTTTATTTTGCGGCCAATAAACTTTTTAAATCGAGTAACCGTGGTGACGACTGGCAAACAGTTAGCCCTGACCTCACCCAACAAATCGACCGCAATGAAATTGAAGTCATGGGCCAAGTCTGGACCATCGATGCGGTCATGAAAAATGCGTCTACCACCATCTACGGAAACATTGTGGCGCTAGACGAATCGCCAAAGAAGAAAGGTCTGCTGTACGTGGGTACCGACGACGGTTTAGTACAAGTCTCCGAAAACGATGGCCAAACTTGGGCCAAATACCAAACTTTTCCTGGGGTGCCATTGAATACAAGAGTCAATATGCTCACGGCGTCGGTACACCAAGAAAATGTTGTTTTTGCATGTTTCAATGCGCAGCGCCAAGGCGATTTCAAACCTTACTTACTGAAGTCTACAGATAAAGGCAAAACTTGGATCAGTATTGCTGGAAACTTACCTGCTCGTGGAACAGTTTACTGTCTCAAGCAAGATCCAATTCAAGAAAACTTGTTATTTGTCGGGACTGAATTCGGCGCTTATTTCACAACTGACGGCGGCCTCAACTGGACCAAACTTTCGGGTTTACCAACCACTGCGGTCTATGACCTCGATATTCAAGAGCGCGAGGTAGACCTCGTAGCCGCTACCTTTGGCCGCGGTTTTTATGTTTTGGATAACTACAGCCCGTTGCGCACAATTTCTAAAGAAAACCTTGACAAAAACGCACACTTGTACCCAATAAAAGATGCACTCCTCTATATCGAGGCTGATCCGCTGGGCTTGGAGGGTACTGGCTTTCAAGGGCACAACATGTGGTCAGCCAAAAATCCAAGTTTTGGCGCTACGTTTACATTGCACCTCAAGGAAGTTCCAAGTTCTTTAAAAACAGACCGTCAGACCAAAGAAAAAGAGTTAGAGAAAGACAAGAAAGATGTGGTCTATCCAAGCTTTGAAGCGCTAAAAGCAGAGGCTTTAGACGAGCCCGCTCAGCTCATCTGGATCATTTCTGATGCAAACGGAACAGAAATTCGCCGCATGAGCAGCAGCCCCCAAAAAGGGCTGGTTCGCCAGCAATGGAACCTGCGTAAAGCCAGCACCAACCCCATCGGAAGCGGCGGCCGAGGACCATTGGTGGTCCCGGGCATCTATAATGTGCAAGTCGTGATGGTTCACAATGGAAAAGTAGAGCAACTCATTGCCAACACACCATTTGTAGTGAAAGGCCTCAATAACCAAACGTTGTTGGCCAAGGACCAGCCCGCTTTAGATGCCTTTCGCGCAAGCGTTGCCGAGCTCAATCGAAAAGTGAGTGGTTCCGAAAAACGTTACGAGGAGCTCAATGCCGAATTGGAGATTATAGAAAAAGCTGTTTTGAACTATCCGAATACGGACCTATTGCTATTTACAGAAATTCGAGAACTCAAGTTACTCAAAGCGCAACTCCGCGAGCAGCTCTACGGAGACGACATCAAAACAAGGCACGAATTTGAAACCACGCCAACCTTCACGAGCCGTTTGGGCATGATCGACTACCAGCTTTCTGAAAACACAACAGGCGTGAGTGCAACGCACAAGGCCAACTTACAAATGGTCGAACAAGAATATGCGCAATTCATGACCAGCCTCATAACTTATCAAACACGCGTATTGAAGCTTCACGAGGCGCTCGATAAAGCAAATATTCCGTACACGAGGTCGAGATTAGATTGGAAAGAAGATTGATCCAAATCTTTAACGAATAAAAAAGGCCGCTGCTGCGGCCTTTTTTATTTCATGTGAAATGACTTATTGATCGCCGAAGCGCTCGATGACTTGTTGGGTAACGCCTGTATTGGAGAAGCCTCCGTCGTGGAAGAGATTCTGCATAGTGACGTATTTGGTGAGGTCAGAGAACATGCTGATGCAGTAGTCTGCACAAGCGATGGCACTGGCGTTTCCGAGTGGAGACATTTGCTCAGAGAAGTTGATGAATTCTGTGAAGCCTTTGATCCCTTGACCTGCTGTAGTTACAGTAGGAGATTGTGAAATGGTGTTGACACGTACTTTCTTTTTGATACCGTAGTGGTAACCAAAAGAACGCGCAATTGATTCTAGCAAAGATTTGGCGTCAGCCATGTCGTTGTAGTCGGGGAAGATGCGTTGTGCAGCGATGTAAGAAAGCGCAACAACAGAACCCCATTCGTTCATGGCATCGTGCTTGTAGAGGGTTGCTAATGTTTTGTGCAAAGACATTGCGGAAACATCCATGGTTTGGCCATAGTAGTTGTAGTCGTTCTCAGTGTAGTGCTTTCCTTTGCGCACATTTGGCGACATACCAATAGAGTGCAATACAAAATCGATTTTACCACCCAAAATTTCTTGGGCTTGGGTAACGAGGTTTTCGAGATCGGCAATACTTGTTGCATCAGCTGCAATAACCTGACTGCCCGTTTCAGCTGCTAATTCATTGATTTCGCCCATTCGCATGGCAATAGGAGCGTTGGTGAGCACAAAAGTTGCACCTTCTTCGTGGGCTCTTTGCGCTACTTTCCAAGCGATACTTTGATTGTTCAATGCACCAAAGATGATGCCTCTTTTTCCTTTAAGTAAGTGATTTGACATTTGATTCAATTTTTAACAAAGGTAACAACTTTATTTTTCGAGGACGCGCTTTCTATTTTTTACCTCAAATACTTGCGTTCGGCCCAAAACGTACCAAACGGTAAAAAGGCGGTGATAAATAAGATCAAACACTTGACAAATGGCCATTTTTCTTCAAAGAGAAAGTAGGCGATGTAAAAACAATAAATGATAAATAAGAAGCCGTGGATATAGCCGACCCATTTGTTGGGTTCTGGCATATCAAAGCCGTATTTCAAGGCCATGGTTACCAGTAAACCCAGCCATGAAAAACCTTCGGCGATAGCGGCGATTCTGAATTGTTTAAGTGCGTTATTATTAGACATATATTAGGATTTATCGATTGTTTTGATGATATCTCGGATGCGCGCGGCTTCGATGAAGTCGAGGTTTTTGGCAGCGCTTTCCATAGCTTTTTTGAGGGCTTTTATTTCTTTTGCTCTTTCTTCCGGATTTTGAAACTTGGCATCTTGCTCAATAGACTGCTGCAGTTCTTTTTCATTTTGTAGGAGTTTGACCAGACGTGTGGCTTGGTCGCCATCGGCTACTTTTGTCGATTCCATGATTTTATCTTTGGACTTGACAAGCGCGGTGGGCACTTGATTGTGGGCCAAGTTGTAGGCTTCTTGGGTAAGCCTTCGGCGCGCAGTTTCGTCGATGGTGCGCTGCATGGAGTTGGTCATCTTGTCGGCATACATGAGCACCCGGCCATTCACGTTTCGGGCGGCGCGCCCTACCGTTTGCACCAAAGAACGCTCGTTGCGCAAGAAGCCCTCTTTGTCGGCATCTAAGATGGCTACCAAAGAAACTTCGGGTAAATCAAGGCCTTCGCGTAAAAGGTTGACACCAATGAGCACATCAAAATCACCTAAACGCAATTGGCGTAGTATTTCTACGCGCTCAATTGTGTCGATTTCTGAGTGTATGTAACGGCACGGAATACCCAAGCGATCCAGGTATTTTTGAAGCTCTTCGGCCATGCGTTTGGTGAGGGTTGTGACCAACACGCGTTCGTCTTTGACCCTTCTTTCTTGGATGTTTTCGATGAGGTGGTCGATTTGGTTTTTTGACGGATATACTACAATTATGGGGTCGAGCAAGCCAGTGGGCCGTATGAGCTGCTCTACAATGACCCCTTCTGATTGCTGCATTTCGTAGTCGGCGGGTGTGGCCGAAACGTAAATAACGTTCGATAAAAAGCCTTCGAATTCGTCGAATTTAAGGGGGCGGTTGTCTATGGCCGCTTGTAAGCGAAAACCGTAATCTACTAGATTGATTTTGCGGGAGCGGTCGCCGCCGTACATGCCGCGAACTTGCGGAAGGGTCACGTGGCTTTCGTCAATGACCATTAAGAAGTCTTCGGGGAAGTAGTCGAGTAAGCAGAAGGGACGCTCGCCGGGCTCGCGGCGGTCAAAATAGCGCGAGTAGTTTTCGATGCCAGAACAATAACCGAGTTCTCGGATCATTTCAAGATCGTAATTGACGCGTTCTTCTAGTCTTTTCGCTTCTTCGATTTTACCTTCTTCTTTGAAGTTGGCTACCTGCTCCACGAGGTCGTCTTGAATTTGGATAATGGCCTGGCGCGTGTTGTCTGGGCTCGAGACGAATAGGTTTGCCGGAAAAATATCGATTTGTTGGAACTGCTCGAGTGTCTTGCCAGTTTCGGGGTCAATGGCCGCAATTTTCTCGATTTCGTCGCCCCAAAAACTAATGCGCAAGGCGTAGTCTGTATAGGCAAGGAAGATATCAACGGTATCGCCAGAAACGCGAAATTGTCCGCGTTCAAAATCATTGCTGGACCGTTGGTATAAATTTTCAACCAAGCGAAATAAAAATTGATTGCGCACAACGGTGTCGCCAACTTGAAGGTGTAAAATACTGTTCTTAAACTCAGTAGGGTTCCCAATACCGTAAATGCAACTTACCGACGCCACAACGATGACATCTCGTCGGCCTGAAAGTAGGGCAGAGGTAGCTGCCAAGCGCAGTTTTTCGATTTCGTCGTTGATTTGTAGGTCTTTTTCGATAAACGTACCAGTAGAGGGAATATAGGCCTCAGGTTGGTAGTAGTCGTAGTAAGAAACAAAATACTCTACTGCATTATGAGGAAAAAACTGCTTGAATTCACCGTAAAGTTGTGCTGCAAGGGTTTTGTTGTGTGACAGAATGAGCGTGGGGCGCTGCACCTCTTGAATAACGTTGGCAACTGTAAAGGTTTTGCCGCTCCCGGTAACACCCAGCAAGGTTTGCTGCTGTATACCGTTGTTGAGGCCACTGACCAATTGGCGGATGGCTTCAGGTTGATCACCCGTTGGTTTATAGTCAGAAACCAGTTCAAATTGCATGGGTTAAAATTACCAATAAAAAAAGCGCCCGAAGGCGCTTGGCTAATTTTTTCCTACTATAATTGAAGCGGACTTCCCTTTGATTACTTCTATTGATTTACTGTACATTTTCAGAAATTGAAGAACGCTTGGGTGGGGTAGAAATGTGGCGCTTGTGGTAGGTTGTGCGGAGTAAGTGTTTTTAATCATAGGCCTTTAAAATGTTTTCTATATTAACGATCAAAACCTGAAATTATTATATCGAGGATAATTTCTAATTTTGATCTATCAATCAACAACAACAAACATGCAAATGATCAAGCCCGGAGTCGCCACTGGCGAACAAGTTCAAGCTATTTTTCAACTCGCCAAACAAAAGGGTTTTGCACTCCCTGCAGTAAATGTAACGAGTACCAGCACTGTCAATGCAGTGATGGAGGCAGCAGCCAACCTTAATGCACCTGTCATTATTCAATTTTCTAATGGTGGCGGTCAATATTTTGCTGGCAAAGGGCTTTCAAATACCGCTGAAAAGGCAGCCATTTTGGGTTCCATCTCAGGCGCTCGCCATGTGCATGCACTTGCTGAGGCCTATGGTGCTACGGTCATTTTACACACCGACCACTGCGCCAAGAACTTATTGCCTTGGATAGACGGCTTACTAGATGCAGGCGAAGCCTTTTATAAAGAAACGGGCAAGCCACTTTTTAGCTCTCACATGATTGACCTCAGCGAAGAACCACTCGCTGAAAACCTTGAAATTTGCCAGCACTACCTGCGCCGGATGTCCAAAATGGGCATGACGCTCGAAATCGAATTAGGAATTACCGGCGGTGAAGAAGACGGCGTTGACAACACGGACGTCGACAACGCCAAACTGTACACCCAACCCGAAGAGGTTGCCGAAGCGTATGAAGCGCTATTGTCAATTTCTCCTCGTTTTACGATTGCGGCATCTTTTGGCAATGTGCACGGTGTTTACAAACCAGGAAACGTTCAACTTACGCCCGTCATCTTGAAAAATTCACAAACTTTTATCCAAGAAAAATACAAGACCGCAGCAAACCCCGTCGACTTTGTATTCCACGGCGGGTCCGGATCAAGTGTGGCAGAAATTAGAGAGGCTATTGGCTACGGCGTTGTCAAAATGAATATTGATACCGACTTGCAATTTGCATTTACGGAGGGCGTCCGTGATTATATTGCAGCAAAAATGGATTATCTTCGCACTCAAATTGGAAATCCATCTCATGCAGAGGAGCCCAACAAAAAATACTATGATCCACGCAAATGGTTGCGCGATGGCGAACTCACTTTTATCAAGCGCCTCGAACAATCTTTTGCCGATTTAAATAACATCAATACTTTGAACTGAAACTATGGCATGGTTTAAAAGAAATAAAGAGGGAATTACGACTTCCACTAACGATAAAATGGATGTGCCTCAGGGCCTCTGGGTACGTTGTTCGAATTGTAAAACGCTCTACACCGCAGACGACCTCATGCGCAATAGCTACGTTTGTGACCGCTGCTCTCATCATGAGCGCATTGGTGCAGCGGAGTATTTTGAGCTCCTATTTGATGCGCAAAAATTTGATGAACTCAATGCAGAACTTCAATCTGGTGACCCACTTGGTTTTGTGGATACCAAAAAATATACGGATCGCGTAGTAGCCACTCAAAAAGCAACAGGGCTTAAAGACGCTATTCGTACTGCCAAAGGGACGCTTGATGGCATACCTTTGGTAGTGGCAGCTATGGACTTCAATTTTATTGGAGGTTCTATGGGCTCCGTAATGGGAGAAAAAATCGCCAGAGCTATAGACGTTTCTATAGCAGAAAAAGCGGCATTCATGATCATTTCTAAGTCTGGTGGCGCCCGCATGATGGAGGCTGGGTTTTCGCTCATGCAAATGGCGAAAGTTTCAGGTAAATTAGGTCAGCTTTCAGAGGCCAAGTTGCCTTATATTTCTTATCTCACGGACCCAACTACAGGCGGCGTTACTGCTTCATTTGCCATGCTAGGCGATATCAATATTGCCGAGCCAGGAGCCCTTATTGGCTTTGCTGGCCCGCGCGTTGTAAAAGAAACCATAGGTAGAGACTTGCCCGAAGGTTTCCAAACTTCCGAGTTCTTGCTTGAGCACGGCTTTCTCGATTACATAATTGAGCGCACTGAGTTGCGAACTACCCTCGGGCTGTCCCTCAAATTGTTTTTCAATTAAGCACATTTAGTTGTATTTTAGAGGGCTACTAAGTTCTTGTTATGAAACACCTACTATTTGCGCTTTTGTTTGTATCCAATACTTACATTTTTGCTCAAGATACCACTTGGGTTCAGACCTTTACATTTGACTCCATTACGACGCGTCGGGCTAACTTTCAGTTCCCTGCCTCGCTAGATACAACGCGCTTTGAGAAGGTACAGATGTACTACAAACTCAAGTGTTCTCCGTTGACCACCTGGGATCAATACAACTGTGGCGAATGGGATTACCTCACCTATACGCGTGTTTTTGACCACACCGGTCAATTCGATTCAGTAGCTACAAACGGTATGCAATTTTTGGCCAATTTTGCGAGCCCAGCTCAGATCAACTACAAACCGTTGCCATATCAAGATGCCAACCAATACCAAACGCAAGAGTTTTCCAGAGATGGTTCAGGCCTGAGTTACCAATCCATTAATTCTTTTGGAGGGTTGTCAGCTATTCCGTTTCAAACTGATCAGCAAGGAAGCAAGTATCAATTTGTGGTGCTTGCCTCAGAGCTTATTGCTGCAGGAATCCAACCTGGGGCTATTCGCTCGCTGCGTTTGAACACCCCTACAGGTGGTCAATTAGCGCATTTAACTATCCGTATTGCACCAACCCAGGCGGCAACACTTTCTCAATTTTTAGCGCCTACCTTCACTGAGGTATACCGTGCATCTCACGCTCCGGGTATGGCTCAAATGCCTCTTTTAGTTGGCTGGAATAACTTTGTGTTTTACGAAGATTTTATTTGGGATGGCCTTAGTAATCTTCTGATTGAATTCACAGTTAGCAATGACTTTCCAGCGCAAACGGCTATCGATTTTGAGATGGATGCCAACACCGCGCCAATGGCTGTGAGTTATGGTACACGCAATGGTCAATTGGAATTAAGCGGCAACAATTACACGATGTCTTCTTTTGCCAATGAAGAAATTGGCGACCAATTCACCATTGAATTTTGGGCGAAGGGCAATGGCAATTTAGCGCAAAACACCACATTCATGGAGGCCCTAGATACGGCAGGTCGTCGGGTATTTAACATCCATATGCCATGGAGCAATAACAACATCTATTTTGATGCTGGCGACGAAACCGGCTACGACCGCATCAATCAGGCGGCAAGTAGCGCAGAAATAGACGGCCAATGGAACCACTGGGCTTTTGTAAAAGACCAGTCAACAGGCCAAATGTTTATTTACAAAAATGGCCAATTGTGGCTTTCTGGCAATAATAAAAACAGAGAAATGGGCTACTTTCACCGCCTTATTATCGGTGCGAGTGGCAACCAAGCGCTCACCTGGAAAGGCAGTTTGGATGAACTCCGCATTTTTAAAAGTGCCCTGAGTGCTGCAACTATAGCCGCTAACTATCTTCAAAAAATAGACCCAACCCATCCGAATTGGTCGAGTTTGATTTTATACCACGACTTCGACAACCTTTCTTATGCCAGAGACTTAAGCCCGAACGGACATGTCCTTATGCCCTCTGAAGCCGCCATGATTACAAGTAATACCGCTAATTATGTGGGTCAAACCATTCACAACCAGCGCCCTTTGCTTGAATTTGGGCAGGGGAACATGGCCTTAAATGTAACCACTCATTTGGTCAATGAATTCAAACTCAAAGAACCGGTAGTCATTTTTGAACAAGTGCCTTTATACCACCATTTTGAACTTGTCAATACTTTTATTGGTGTACAGGCGGGCACCACCAATACCTATGACCTCAATGGCCAATTAACTGGCAGTGTGCCAATTCTGACTACCCAAACGCTACAAAACCAGTCACAAACTGTTTACAATCCACCCTTCGAAATCATCCGAGATGTCGAAATTGCACGCTACATCACCCCTTACGGCATTCAGTTTGACCTCGGGCCAAACGGCTTTACCTGGATTTACGACGTTACGGACTATCAACAATACCTGCATGGTTTGGTCGACCTCGCTGCCCACAACACCCAAGAACTCCTGGATTTAAAATTTGCATTTATCAAAGGGATTCCACCGCGTGATGTCGTTAAGCGCGAGCCCATTTGGTCAGACTTCAAGTCGTACAATTTTGGTCAAATGTCTGCAGACGCTGTTTTGCAAGCCAAGCCTGTTGTGCTCAGCGACAGCGCAGACATGTTTAAAATCAAAACCCGAATGTCTGGTCATGGCCAAGTTGGAGACTACGCCTGTTGTGAGTGGGTCAACAACAGCCATCAAATCAAAGTAGATGGTGTTCCGCGCTTTAATTGGAGCATCTGGGATGCAATGATTTGCGGCGACAATCCAAATATAGGACAGGGCGGAACATGGCCCTATGCCCGAGAGGGTTGGTGCCCTGGCGATATGGTTAAAGAATTTGAATTTGAACTCACGCCATATGTTACCCCCGGCGACACCGTTACCCTCGATTACGCAGTTAATGCGGTGCCCACCAATGATCCCGGCCAGTCAGGAGGCAATTACATTGCTGCATACGACCTCATTTCTTATACCGAACCAAACTTTCAAAACGATGCCGCAATTGTCGATGTCCTGAACCCCAATAATTATGAGTATTACTCAAAATGGAACCCCACATGTCAGAACCCGCGTATTGTCATCAAAAATACGGGTGCCCAAGCCCTGACTTCTTGCCGAATATTCTGTTGGTTAGACTACGGCGCCAATTTGGTGTTCGACTGGACTGGAAACCTCGGTTTCCTCGAACAAACAGTGGTTGAGATTCCTGTTACCGACATGAACTGGTGGTATGAACAAGACAGCTCTTACACCTTTACGGCCTGGATTGCCGACGTCAATGGTATAATTGGCCCTGACGAATATAATTTAAATAGCCTCAAAACCGTTAAATACGATGCACCAGAGCGCATCGATGGCCCTTTCTTTATTTGGCTTACCACCAACAACAAAGCCAGTGAGAATAGTTATCAATTGCTAGACCATGCGGGTACGGTTCTTTTTGAGCGCTCGAATCTTCAAAATACTACACAATACAAAGATACTTTTGACCTCGCTCCGGGTTGCTATTCCATCATTATAGAAGATACAGATCACGATGGTTTGGCTTTTTGGTATTCCGCCCAAGTTGAAGGAGAGACCTCAGGGCAGATGCGCTTGCGCCAAGTAGGGGGCAGTTACATCGAATTTTTCCCGGGAGATTTCGGTCATTACCACCGCTATGACTTCACCGTTGGTTTTACCTTGGATATACCAGAACATGACATGGCATCAGAAATCTCCATTTATCCAAATCCAGGAGCGGGTCTTACCACAGTAGAATTAAGCGGCCCAATAAACGGGTCAGCAACCCTTAAACTTTTAGATTTGACGGGCAGAATTTTATATCACGAAGACATGCAGGCAACTGCTCATTTTGCAGAAAGCTTCATCGATATGCGTAGTTATCCCTCTGGAACCTACCTCTTTCAAATAGAAACAGGAAATGGTACTTATTCCCAAAAATATATCCGACAATAGCTATGACTCATCTGAAATTACTGGTTTTTTTCTTTGCTACTATTTTTCATTTCCACCTTTTGGCGCAGTTTTCTATTGATTCACTGTCGCATATCGATTATCAAGCGCTGCACGGTGCCAACCTGAATGACGTATGGGGCTACACGGATGAACTTGGCAATGAGTATGCCATAGTAGGTACTTCTAAAGGCACCTCAATTGTAAATATTACCAATGGTGCGCAAGCTCAAGAAATATGCTGGTTTGCTGGCACCACCTCTATCTGGCGCGATCCGTGTGTGTACGGAAATTACGCTTACGTAACCACTGAGGCTGAGGACGGCCTGCTGATCATCGACCTAAACCCTTTGCCTCAGTCGACAAATTTGCCTACGGCCATTTACACCGGCCCATCCTCTAGTCCATGGCAGAGTGCCCATACTTGTTTTACCTCAGAAAGTGGCTATGCTTATATATTTGGTGCAAACAGGGGAGAAGGAGGCGTCATTATTCTCGACTTAAACGCCAACCCCATGCAACCCACGGAAGTAGGCGTTTTTGATATTTCTTATGTTCACGATGGCTTTGAGCGCAATGATACCCTTTACACCGGACACATCTACGATGGTTATTTCAGTATTGTCGATGTATCGGACCACAGCAATCCGATTTTGTTGGCCACGCACCCAACGCCAAATCTATTTACCCACAACATTTGGCCGAGTGCAGACGGCAGCGTTGTGTATACCACCGATGAAATCTCAGGGGCCTTTGTTGCGGCCTATGATATCACCAACCTGCAGCAAATAAAAGAAATTGACCGTGTTCAAAGTGCCCAAGGCACTTCTGTTATACCCCATAACGTGCATGTAAATGGGTCTTATTTGGTCACGAGTTATTACAGCGATGGCATTGTGGTTCACGACGCCCATGACCCTTCCAATCTGATCAAACTAGGTGCTTTCGATACCTACCCCGGGCAAACCCCAGGTTATGACGGTTGTTGGGGCGTGTTTCCTTTCTATGCCTCTAACAAGGCGGTCGCCGCTGATATTACGGAGGGTTTATTTGTTTTACAAATCAACTACGCGCCAGCAGCAAGCTTGGTGGGTGTGGTAAAAAATTTAATCAGTAGTGAGGTTTTAGAGCAAGTCAATGTAGAACTCATTGGTGCAGCCATGACCGAAAAAACCGATGCACAAGGATTTTACAAAACCGGAATGGCCAATAGCGGTTCCTATGTGGTCAATGTCAATAAGCCCGGCTATTATCCTCAAACCTTACCCGTTACACTCGTCGAAGGTCAAACCACGACCCTAAATGTTAATTTATTGCCCATTCCGCCTTTTAATTTAGAAATAAAGGTTCTTGAAGAGGGCACCAACCTTCCGATTTCGAATGCTCAAATTCAATTGAAGCACCCTCAAATTGCGCACCAAGGCCAAACCAACGGCTTGGGTCAAGAGAACCTCACCTTATTTTACCAAGACACCTACGAATTAACCATCGGGAAATGGGGCTATCAAACAACATGTTCCGAGCCCTTGATTGACGCAAGTACACAAAACCTAGAGGTCTACCTCAAAAAGGGTTATTACGATGACTTTACTTTTGATTTTGGTTGGTCAGTAATTGGCAATGCTGAGTCCGGGATGTGGGAGCGCGCTGATCCGAATCCGACTTCTGCCACTGTTTTTGACAACGATTCTCCGTTAGACTGTTACATTAACGCTATGATTACCGGTAACGGATCTACACCCAACACCGATCAAAACGATGTCGACAACGGTTTTACAACCTTGATTTCTCCTGTTTTTGATTTGGTTGGCCTAAGCACGCCGCATTTGAATTATGCCCGTTCGTTTTATTGCTATCACGGCCCGGGTAACTTTGACGACACTTTAAGCATCATATTGAGTAACGGCTTAACCCAAGTGGTTTTAGAAGAACTCATTGCGCCCCAAGGCTCGCCTATGACTTGGTCCTATCAAAGTATTGCCTTAAATGGATTGCTTCCATTTACCAACTCTATGCAATTATTTATTCGAACCGCCGACTACGCCTCGCATCCAAATATTACCGAAGCCGCTTTTGATCATTTTAGTCTTACTAATGAGCCTATACTTGAGCTGGCCCAAGAAGCAAATGCTACCCAAATTGTAGTTTATCCCAATCCTGGTCAAGATCAGTTGTTTATCCACGGAATCGAAGCGGAGACAACCCTTACTATTCAACAATTGGACGGTAAGTACTGTTATCGAGGAACGGTGGGTCCGGGCCACTTCAACGTCAATACGCAGGGGCTTCCTAATGGCATTTATTTCGTTACAGTAGAGGGCCACTGCTTTACATGGGTCAAAACAGCACAATAAAATGTATCTTTGATTTTCAGAATTAGCCAATGCAACTTTCGATCGTCATTCCACTTTACAACGAGGCAGAGTCTTTACCAGAACTCCACGACTGGATTACCAGGGTCATGGATGCCTCGCAATTGAGCTATGAAATCTGGTTTATCGACGACGGCAGTAAAGACGATTCCTGGAAAGTCATCACGGCTTTACAGCAACAGAATAAGGCAGTTAAAGGCTTGCGTTTTCAGCGCAATTATGGAAAATCAGCTGCATTGCAAGTTGGTTTTGAAGCTGCACAAGGTGCGGTTGTTCTTACTATGGATGCCGATTTGCAAGATTCCCCAGACGAAATCCCGGCGCTATACCGTATGGTCACCCAAGATGACCTAGACGTTGTGTCGGGCTGGAAAAAAGTGCGTCACGACCCGCTTTCTAAAACCATCCCCACCAAACTCTACAATTGGGCTGCCCGCCGCATTACGGGCATCTATTTACACGATTTCAATTGCGGTTTAAAAGCCTATAAATTAGAAGTGGTTAAAAGTATTGAACTCTACGGCGACATGCACCGTTACATTCCAGCACTTGCCAAATATGCAGGTTTCCATAATATCGGAGAGAAAGTTGTGGAGCATCGTGCGAGGCAATACGGCGTCACCAAATTTGGTCTGAACCGGTTTTTAAATGGCCCACTTGACCTCATGACCGTTGCCTTCATGGGTAAATTCGGTAAAAAACCCATGCATTTCTTTGGTGCCATTGGGGTATTTATGTTTTTTCTAGGTTTTGGCCTTTTTGCCTACATGGGCATCGATAAACTCTTGATACACCGCACCGCTGAACGTCTTGCGACGCGCTCTGACTTTTATGTGGCGCTTGTAGCAATGGTCATTGGCGTGCAATTCTTTATGGCAGGTTTTATTGCCGAGCTCATTGGGCGCAACTCCAGTACCCGCAATCACTATTTAATTTCGAGCCGCCTCGGCGAATGACAAACTTTCCTCAAATAGGACCCGGCTGGACGCTCTTCCTCGATCGCGACGGCGTAATCAACGAACGCATCTTTGACAATTATGTACTCGATTGGTCGGCTTTTCGCTTTACGGAAGGGTTATTAGATAGCGCCAGTAAAATTGGTGCAGCTTTTGACCACGTTATTGTGGTGACCAACCAACAATGTGTCGCAAAAGGTTTGTTGAGTCAGCTTGCCCTGGATGCCATCCATGAGAAAATGTGTTGGCAATTAAATGAGGCTGGTTTAACTATCGATGTGGTTTTGGCTGCTACTGAATTTAGAAATGGCCAGCCACAGCGCCGTAAACCAGCTCCGCAAATGGCTTTGGAGGCACAACAAATCTATCCTTCAATCGATTTTTCTAAATCAATAATGGTTGGCGATACCAATACCGATATTCAGTTCGGACAGCGCCTCGGGATGTATACCATACGCATTGAATCTCAAGAAATAGTGAAGGAGACACCCGATTTAAGCCTGTCAAAACTTGCTGATTTAAGTTTGTACTTATGATGAATCAACTTCTTCTTTTTTTGTTCACTTTAGTTTTCACTTCCACCTTTGCGCAAGTGAATCAGACCGATGTGCAAGGTAGAAAACAAGGCCTTTGGCAAAAGAATTTTCCCGGTTCAACCATTTTGCAATATAAAGGGACCTTCAAAGACGATAAACCCGTCGGGAAATTCATTTATCATTTTGAAAGCGGTCAGAAAAAGGCAGAACTCCAGCATGGTTTACCCGGTGGCGTTTCGTCGGTTTTACTCTTTTTTGAAAATGGACAGCTGCTTTCAGACGGTTTTTATAAAGGAGAGAAAAAAGATTCTTTATGGTATAACTATGCCCCATCTAGCGAGCTCATGAGCGCCGAAAATTACAAGTTAGATCAGCTTCACGGTAAATGCATCTATTACTTTAAAGAAGGGCAATACCTCGAACAAAAATTACAAGTACAAAGGGAGGTTTATTATTTGAACGGAAAGTTAGACGGAAGCTTTCATGAATTCTTTTACAACGGCAAACCCAAGACAGAGGGCACCTATTTTCAAGGAGAGCGCATTGGCTTATGGACAGAATATTACAACACAGGAAGGGTCATGACCAAAGTTCATTATAAACATGATGCACTTCATGGGTGGGCCTATTTTTACGACAAAGCAGGCGCATTAAAATCGAAGGTAATGTACCGCGATGGTTATGCACTCAACGACAAAGAACTCAAAGCATTTCTCGACAAATGCAAAGCGCAAAACTTGGATCCGAATCAAAAATGAAACGCACTGACAAATGGGTCTTTTTCTCAGCTTTACCTCCATTTAGGGGAGGTATTGCCAAATTTAGTACCCGGACCCTTCAGGCCTTGTCTCAATCAAAAGATGTCAAGTCTTTTACCTTTCGAAAACAATACCCAGATATTTTGTTTCCCGGAACTTCTCAACTTGAGCCCGATGTAAACGACGAGCTGGCAGAAAGAATTGTTTCTACCTTCAATCCGATCACTTACCTCACCTCATTATTGCGAATCAGGCAAGAAAGGCCAACCGTATTTGTGACGAGCTACTGGATGACGTTTATGTCTCCATTAATGGTTTTTTGGGCCCTCTTTTTACCCAAACGCACCAAAAAAGTAGCCATTATTCACAATCTTATCCCGCACGAAAAACGTTTTTTTGACGCCCTGTTTAATCGTATTTTCTTGAGTGCCTACGACATTTTTATTGTACTTTCTTCAGCTGTACAACAAGACGTATTAAGTTATAAGCCGAGTGCGAATGTTGTTTTACTCAGTCATCCTCCGTATGAAGCGGAGGGAACGTTACTATCCAAAGCGCAAGCGCGCACCCAACTTGGTCTCGACCCACACAAAAAAACGTTGCTTTTTTTTGGTTTAATTAGAACCTACAAGGGTTTGGCAGAACTGATTAACGCTTTTGGACGGCTCGATGATAGCTACCAATTACTGATTGCCGGAGAAGTATACGGAGATGCCCAATTTTATATGGAGGCATTGAACGAACTACCCAACCCAAATTGGAAATTTGTGAACCGTTACCTACCCGATACAGAGGTAGATATGTACTTTGCTGCTGCTGATTTGGTGGTGTTGCCGTATTTGAGTGCTACTCAGTCTGGAATTCGATCTTTAGCCTTGAGTCAAAAACGCGCAGTATTGTGCACAAATGTTGGGGGCTTGGCCGAAGGTTTGGTGGCAAGTGGTCAGGGCTTTGATCTCCTATCTACAGACCCAAACTCTTTTGCTGATCGGATTCAAAGTCTTTTTAATCAGGGAGATATCGAAAAGTGTAATGCCTATTTAGCCACCTTGAATATCGATCACAATGATGCTTGGCTTTCATTTGCTTTAGGCCTGATACACTTCACAGAAGAAGCCTAGATTTTTTATTTGAATTTAAGGATCCAAAATCCTATATTTGCAACCTTAATTCAAATTCAAATATTCAAAAAATGCGTTTAAAAGGATTTTTTTGGTTCTTGTCCATTCTACTTACAGCCGTTTGCGTTTATCAGCTCTCTTTTACTTGGGTAGCGAGCAACGTTGAAAACAAAGCAGCAAAAGAAGCAGATCTTAAAGTAAAAATGCTTCGCGACGAAGCCAAGAACAACGGTGGGGTTGCACTGCTTCCCAACAATACCGAAGTCAACTTCAATGACCCAGAAGCTGTAGAACTCGCAAAAGCGGCTTTCATCAACGAAATCCTTCGTGAAAAAGGAGAAAAACCAGTATACCCTGTACTTGGATCTACCTTTGCTCAAGTCAAAAAAATGTCTTTGGCTTTTGGTCTAGACCTTGTTGGAGGGATGAGCGTTACAGTAGAAATCTCCTATCCAGATTTAATTCGTGGCCACGTCAAAAGTGTCAACGATCCCAAATTCACCAAACCATTTAACCGTGCAGTGGCCACCTATAATCAAGAAGGTGGTGATTTCATTGCAACATTTATTACTGCCTACAAAAAAGCAAACGGGTCCTTGCCCTTGAGTTACATCATCAAAGGTGCATCTATTGGTATCAAAACCTCTGATGCAGAGGTAGAAAACTACCTCAGAGATCTCGTTGCTTCCTCCATGAAAGGCATCGAAGACATCATCGGACGCCGCATCAACCAATTTGGTGTTGCACAACCAAATATCCAACGCGACCTCGCTACAAATAGACTTTACATCGAACTTCCTGGTGTTCAAGACGAAGAAACTGTATCACGCAAAATTCGATCCACGGCCAATCTTGAGTTTTACGAAACTTACATGCCAGAGCAAATCCAAATGCAATGGCAAGAGGCTGCGCGCTTGAGTAAAACCAACGAAATCATCATCGACGACCTCGCTGTTGCAGATTCTACTGCAGATTCCACTGCAGTAACTCCTGATACTGCCGCAAGTACGATAGCCACCGATACGCAAAATTCTATTTCAAACGCTGCCAAAAAGAGTCTTGCAGAATTTGTAGTACCGGTAGGAGGTTACGCTATGGGGTATGTAAATACCAATGAGAAATCTGCAGTAGAGGCCATTTTACGACGCAAAGACATCCGCAATGCATTTCCAACAGACCTCAAATTTATGTGGTCTGCCAAACCAGAAAGTATTGACAACAAATCCAAAAAGACAGCCTATTTTCTTTACGCATGTCGCATCCCAGATTCTGGTAAAGCGCGCGTTCGTGGAGAGCACGTTAGCAATGCAAAAGTCGATTACGATCAGACAGACGGCAGCATCATTGTCAGTCTTTCCATGACAGATGAAGGTGCTTCTGAATGGGGCCGCATGACTACCGAAAACAAAGACCGCATTATTGCCATTTCTATGGACAGCGTTGTTTACAGTGCGCCACGTGTCATCAACGCCATCACCAACGGCAACACTCAAATCTCAGGTAGCTTTACCTTCCAAGAAGCCGAAGACCTCGCTGGTCTACTCAATGGCGGTGCGCTTCCAGTGCCTTGTGTCATTAAAGACCTCCAAAAAGTAGGTCCTACCATTGGTGCCGAGAACTCCAAAGCAGGTCTGATCTCTTTTGGTGTTGCCTTCATTGCCGTACTTCTTTACATGATGTTCTATTACGGTAAAGCAGGTCAGGCTGCTAATATTGCACTTATCGTCAACGTAGTATTCATTTTTGGTTCTCTCGCTTCTTTCGGAGCGGTACTCACCCTTGCCGGTATTGCCGGTATCGTACTTACCATTGGTACGGCCGTAGATGCCAACATTCTCATCTTTGAGCGCGTCCGAGAAGAACAAGCATTGGGTTCGGATACAGAAACTGCCATTAACACGGGTTTCCGTAAGGCTCTTCCTTCTATCATCGATGCGAACGTCACGCACTTACTTGTTGCTATTATCCTCAAGATTTTTGGTACAGGTGAGATTGAATCTTTTGCTACAACGCTAATAATTGGTATTTTCACCTCGATGTTCTCTGCCATGGTGATTGCCGAGTTGGCCATCCATACCTGGTTATCTAAAGGTAAAAAAGTAACTTTTAATACAAAGTATTCAGAGGGTCTCTTCCAAAACTTCAATTTCGACTGGATGGGTAAAAGAAAGTACTTCTATGTATTCTCTATTGCGGTTACCATTGCAGGTGTTATTTCCTTGAGCACACGCGGCTTAAAACAAAGCGTTGAGTTTACTGGTGGTCGTACTTTTGCTGTTAAATTTGAAAAGAAAGCAGACATCGAAAATATCCGCAAAGAACTCACCAAAGTCTTTGTTGAAAACGGTGAGCCTGCGTCACTAGATCTCAAAACAAAATCGAACGACTTCAATGTGGAGATTGTCACCAACTACTTGCTCAACAACGACGGTGCTACAGATGAAGTAAACGCCAAGTTAGCGCAAGGTTTGGATGCTTGCAAAGACAAAATGGGCAACTATCAAGTACTAGAAACTCGCGCTATTTCAGCTTCTATTTCTAGCGAGCTCTGGACCTCTTCGACCATCGCAATTACTCTTGCATTGTTGGCTATCTTTGCTTATATCCTCATCCGTTTTGGTCATTGGCAATACTCTTTGGGTGCTATTGTAGGTTTGGCTCACGATGCTTTCTTTGTGATCTCTATCTTCTCTTTGCTCCACGGTTACTTACCTTTTACTCTAGATGTTAACCAAGCCTTCATTGCGGCCATTCTAACAGTTATTGGTTATTCTATGAACGACACCGTTATTGTATTTGATCGTATCCGCGAGAACCTCCGCAAGAGCAAGCCAGAAGACAACCACGGCGATATTATCAACAGCTCTTTGAATAGAACACTTTCAAGAACCTTTAATACCTCAATGATTTTATTTGTGGTTGTCTTGATCATGTTTATTTTTGGTGGCCCGGCCATCAAAGGCTTCTTGTTTGCCTTGCTTGTTGGTGTCTTGATCGGAACCTACTCTTCATTGTGTGTAGCTACACCAATCTTACTTGACTTCTCTAAGCGTCTTCGCGCTTAATAAAAGAAATAGATGACAACAAAAAAGCCGCTCCTTGGAGCGGCTTTTTTGTTGCATCGTATTGCCATCTTTTAACAATGCTTATTGTTTCACAAATTGCATAACAGTTCCTGTGGTTTGCTCATAAACACCGAGATAGTAGGTTCCGGCTGCAATTTTCGGGCTGAGTTCGATGGTTTGTTTTACTTTTCCGTTGTTGCTTTTAAGAACGAAGTTGGCCACTTGTTGCCCTTGTGCATTGAAAAGTTTAGCGTCCAAGCTTGCACTATTTACGCCTTCGATTTCGAGTTCAAAAACCCCATGGTTCGGATTTGGATAAAGGCTAATGAGCTCAAAAGTAAGTTCTGCTAAGCTTGAACTATTGACCGTTACTTCAATCGAGGTGACGCAACCGTTGTTGTCTTTTACATAACAAGTATAGGTGCCGATAGCTAAATTTGAGAAGAAGGAACCTGAATAGTAAGTTTGGCCGTCCATAGAATAGGTATATGGAGTGTTGCCACCTACACCTGATAACGCAATCGTTCCATCATTTCCATTTGAAACAGTAGTACTCGCAACTAGTGTAAGCTCAGTTGGTTCTGTAATGGTGCTCGTGAATGCTTGTTGGCAGCCATTGGCATCGGTTGCCATAAGCATGTAAGTTCCGGCCATCAAATTATTGAATACTGGATTACTCATTGTTGTTCCGCCATTGAGTGCGTAAGTATAAGGACTTGTTCCGCCGTTGACTTGAGCGGTCAGAACGCCGTCGTTGGCGCCATTGCAACTGATCATAGTCGGAATCATGTTTACACCTAGTGGCGCTGGTTCGGTTACTGTATAAAGCACACTCGTCGTGCAGCCGTTGGCATCAATGACGCCAATGGTATATGTGCCCGCACCGAGATTATTGAAGGAATTACTCGCTTGGTCAGCGCCGTTGTTGATCGAGTAGTTGTATGGTGCGCTACCTCCAGAAGGCGTAACCACTAGGTTGGCTGTTTGGGCCCCCGCACAAGCAATTGTGCTGGTTTGTGCTAGGGTAGCCCCGATAGTTGTGGTTGCAGTAATAGTAATATTTCCTGATGTCGTACACCCTTGGTTATCAGTTACCGTATAATTGTATATTCCAGCGCCTAGGTTCGAAAAGGTATTGGAACTTTGTGGTGTATTGTTATTGACCGAATAAGTAAATGGGCCGTTGTTTCCTGTTGCGAGCAGTTGAATCTCGCCATTCGTTGCATTGCAACTTGGTTGTTGACTTACCACAGGATTGACAATGGCTCCTGAGGCGCCGATAACGTTAATGCTGATGCTGTATTCATCATTGCAAGTATTTTCATCATTTGTACTTGAATTGATGTTTGAAAGCTGGAGCATAAGCGTGTTGTTGCCGGTTTGTAGCCCTGCTACCGTTATCAGGATAGTATCGACCTGTTGGTAGCTTGTTAAATTATTACTTGTGTAATTTTGAGTGAGCGAGGGAGAACTTCCTACTTGAGTGGAAACCGAAAAAGTATTGACCGCGTTAGCTCCTCTATTTTCAACTACAACGGCAATTTGTGTACTCGAACCACAGATACCACCTGTTTGTACCGTAAAAGCATCTAAAATGGCTAAATCGAGGCTGTCAGGGTTCATTTTAAATGCCGAAACATTTGTGACAATATTGTTGTTTGCGTTCATTACAACACCAGTATAGTAGAAAGTAAGGCCATCAAAGTCATCGACGCACATATGGTGGTAGTCGCCCCAGCGCGTATTAGAGGTCCGTGAAGACATACCTTGCTTGATCATGGTCTCGGGCAGTGTCATTTGACCGAGCGGATCACATGCTTTTCGACCAGTCATTTGAATCGAGGGGTAGTCTGGTGCTGTAGCGCTAGAGGTAGAGTAGGCCATCATAATATTGCCGTACTTATCGATATTAATAGCGGGCATCCAGCGGTTGAGTGTCGTGCCTGGCGCATAGGTTCCTTCTTGAAATAAAGACCAAGCACCGGTGCTTCCTGCTGCTCTGCGCAGTTCTAACCAACGCACACCAGCTCGGTTAGAGCCATTGACGTCAGTTGCCAAACACAGCGCCATAGCCTGATGGTCATTGAATATACGCATAGGCGCTTTGTACATAACACATTCGCGCAGTGGATCTAGTTTTACGGTGGTGCCGGGTTGCGCAATACAAGAAAAACTGGTGAGCCCGCACAAATCAGAATCAATTTCTGTGATGGGTACATCTTGAATTTTGGCAACACTTCCTGTGTTGTTGGTCCAGTTGATGGTCATTTCCCAAATTTCAATCCAATCATTTGAAGGGCTGTCAGGTGCTCCGTTGCTATGCTTTTCGTCGTCTCGGTGGCGTACAAATAAAGGTTTTTGACCAGCTGGAGCAGCTAAATCGCCTTCTAGATCTACGGGTGTGATCGATTGAAATCCAAAACCGTTGAGGGTGTAGCCAATTGGTACGCCAATAAAAGGAGAGTTGGCCCCGGATATTAATGCGCTGAGCTTCATAGCGTAGACCCTTGGTGGCCCGCCTTCATTAGTGGTTGCAAGCAAAGCATCAGAAGTTTCGGAAATGCTCCATTTTGGATAGTCTGGAAAATTTGGACAGGAAAATTGATAAAAATGGTAAGCTCCTTGGGGGTTACTGGTTTGAGAAACATAGACCAATAACTTCTTTTGTGCTTGCGTAGCAAATTGCGTTATGATCCAACGTTTGGCACTTTTATAATATAGAATAATGGGATCGCCCAGTCCGCCAACTGTAGGGCTGGCAAGTGTAGTGGCCATCACGAGCGTTCCACTTACACTAGCTCCGGTATTCTTATTGAATATTTTATAGGAACCTCCGCTTCCTGAGTTTGTGCCTTGGATGTAAACGCTAGAATCGGCCTCACCAGTTGGATCAGGCGGAGAAATACCATTTCCAATGCCTTGAACCTGCCAAAGTAGGCTTGCTGAGGTCGTTTTTTGCGTGTTTTGGTGCTGTTGCCAAACCCAGTCTGGTTGGTGCTCGTTTGATCCGAACTGAACAGGTAATTCTCGTCCTTTGAAATTAGGAATAACGATGTCTTTTGAATTCGCAGCTTCGCTTGGTGCTGGAACCAGGTGCGCAATAGTTGGGCTAACATAGCCATAAAAGGTCGCTTCTTGTGCAAAGAGTTGGAAGCTGAGCAAAAGGGTTCCGATAAGGTAGAAAATTTTCATAGATGATATTTTGAGTTTAGCACCTTGAAATTAGGAATTTTTAATGATAATCGTTTCTGAACACTTAATTTTGAGGCAATGAAAATCATTTTATCCCCAGCTAAGCTCATGCGCCCTCATCAAGTGCCGTTCACTGGCAAGCCTATTTATTTGAAAGAGGCTAAAGCATTGATGAAAAATTTAAAAGTGTGGTCTGCCAAGGAACTAAGTACACGAATGAAGCTATCTGAGACCAAAGCAAAGGAAACCTACCAAATCATTCAATCATGGGGTGCTAAAAAGAATCAAGTCAATACGAGCCCTGCGCTGTTCGCCTATATTGGAGAAGCCTTTAAAGCACTTGACGCCGATACGTGTTCGCAAGACGAATTGGCATACTTGCAGCGTCACTTATTCATTCTATCTGGAAATTATGGCATTTTAAAGCCTTTGGATCGGATAGAAATGTATCGCTTGGAAATGGCACAGCGAGGTGTGGCTTCTGAAGGCTTATCACTTTACGAATTTTGGCGTATCAAAGTTGAAAATTATATGTCGAAGGCCCTGGCAAAAGAGGAGTTTTTATTGAATTTAGCGAGCTCCGAATACAGTGACCTCATTCAGGCGCCCAAGTTGCGTTCACGCATGGTAACACCGCAATTTTTTGAAGAGAAAAACGGGCAACTCAAAGCAGTTTCTGTATTTTCTAAACAAGCCAGAGGAACAATGGCACGTTGGTGTGCTCAAAATTCAATTGATAACCCGGAAGAAATTAAAAATTTTACAGCATTAGGATATACATTCGTGGCTGCGCAATCTAGCACTACTGATTGGATATTTATCCGTTGAAATTAAAGTCCGGATTTTGTTCGATCACCTCCCAAGTATGATCAGCGAGCAGTTTTACGGTAGCTAAAAAGGTCAAATCTTGACCTGATCTTCCCCATGAAAGCGGGCCGATTAGTGAAAGCATTAATTTTTGATCTGCTTTTCTGTAGAGGTGATAGTCGTGATTGATGAGCGGTTCAAAGCGCAGTTCAGTCTGATAAATATAATCTGATATCGATTTTCGCGCTTGAATTTTCTGAGCCTGTGTGGCCAATAATTGCATTTGCTCGTAAATTTGCGAGAGCTGCATATCGGTTTGCTGGTTCATTGCGCTGAGGGCCCTACCTTTAAGTTTGCCGGTGTCTTCGGGCTTAATGACCGCACCGCCAACGGTATGTGCATAGGGAAGCAAATGCGGATTTTCAGCAATTTTATCCGGGTCAATCGGATTGAAAAATGCTATTTTTGTTTTTTTCTTTTGCTCCATTTTACACGAGTTTGCTCAGCGCATCGCCAACGGCAGTACCTATTGCTATGCCCATTCCTCCCATACGAACACCTGCATGCACGTTTTTGTTCAGCGAACGAATAATTGGTTTTTTTTGAGCGCCAACACCCATTATGCCAGACCATTCTTGTTCGATTTCAAAGTGCTGTCCGGGGAGAATCTCCCGTGTTAGTTTATCGACAAGGGCTTGTCTGACGAGCAGGTTTTGCTCAAAATGGGTGGTGGTCTCTGTATCGAAATCGAGATGACGCCCACCACCGAGTAAGATGCGCGGGCCAATATCCCGAAAATAATAATAACCGCGGTCCGCGTGAAACGTACCGCTGATGGAATGTTTCAGGGGTTTGGTGAGCAGCACTTGGGCCCGCGCAGGTCTCAGCTCGTCTGCAAAGAATTGCTGTGCAAATCCGTTGGTACACAAGAACAGATGTTGGGTTTCAATTTGTCCGTGCGCTGTCTGGATCAAAACATTTTGTTCAGAAGCGCTCCAGTTTTCTACTTCGGTAGCAAATAAAAATTGAATATCCGCCAGTACACATTGTTTATAGAGTGTGGCCATAAGCAAGCCAGTATCAATACTGCCTTCATGTGTATTGAAATAGGCGGTATGGTAACCCTGAAATCCAAATTTCTGCTGAAACTCAGGATCGATTTTGTAGACCTCTTTTAATCCGAAACGATGCAGCATTTCTAAGTTGAGCTGCGCTAAAAAATCTGCATTTAGCGCGATGTCGTTCGGGCCGATTAAATCCCATGAACCACAATTTTTGTAGTTCATTTGACTGAGGCCTACACGGTTTTTGAGAAGTTCAAGACCTTTTAGCCGAAGTTCAACGGTTTCCCATACCTTTTCTTTTGGTATGTGTTGCAGGTCATCATTTAGTTCTGTAGGGCTACCAAAACAAGCAAAACCAGCATTTTTAGTACTAGCACCCGTGGGTAAATACCCCCGCTCCAAGATCAATATTTTTTCGTTCGGAAAACGACTTTTTAAACTGAGTGCTGTCGACATGCCAACGAGTCCTGCACCAACAATTACAAAGGTGTTGTTGTGCAGATATTGCTGGTGTTCCCAGAAACTTAATTGTTCGAAGCGCAGCATTTTTTTTACTCGTTGATTTTTAGCAATTTTGTGACTGAAACAAATGTACCAAATTGTGTTGAATTGGTTATTTGATAAACGCTAAATGCCATGACGAGATTCTTTATCGTAGTATTGTTATTCCTTCCTTTGGCAGCTCTTGCTCAGCGAGACTTTCTAGTTGTTATTGAAGGCAAGGCACAAAATCTGTTGGATCAGCAAGATGTTTATGGCGTCACTATTGATATCATACAGCAAGAAGCTGTTTTGACCAAAGTCATTAGCGATCAAAACGGACAATTTTACATATCTGCAAGAATTGCGCAAGGAACCCCGATCCAACTCAGGTTAACAAAAGGAGGTTACCAAACCAAATTGATTCTTTTTGACCTCACCACCCTGCAAGGGCAAAGAAACAGTCCAAATGGCTTGTCTTTAATTCGGGACCTCAATTGTGCACTATACGAGCTCAAACCAGATGTTGATCTCAGCTTTTCAAAAAATCAAATTACCGACAAATATGTATGGTCCGCGAATGCTATAGTACAGGTTCCTCTCACCAAGACCGAAGCTGATCAAAATGCACTTTCAGCGTATCAACTTGCTCTAGATCAAAAGCGCTATAATCTTCTCTTAAGTGCCACCAACCAAGCTTTGAGTTCTGCTGATCAAAATCAAGCACTTATTTTGCTAGACTCCATGTTACTGCTTCGACCAACAGATCCATTTGCCTCACAAAAGAAACTACAAATAGAAGCCGATCAAGCTGCAGCGCTCAAGCGCAGCCAAGACGAAGCTCGGCAGTTCGTTTTGTTAAACGAAGCTATTTCTGCAAGAACAGCAAACGACCTGGTTTTGGCGAGCACTAAAATTAAAGAAGCCGCTGCTGTTTTGCCTAACAATCCGAAGGTTGTAACAGAGCAAAACCTGATCAACAGCCTAATTACAGATGTTGAAAACGAAAAAGCCAAAACACAGGCATTTCAGAACGCAATGAAAGCAGCTGCAGCATTTGTCACTTCCAAGAAGTACGACGATGCAGAGGCCAAATTCAAAGAAGCACAACTCATCAAACCCTCTGAAAAAGAGGTGGTAAATGCCCAACTTGCCGCACTCAAAGCATTGAAGTTCGATATCCAGAACGAACTTGAGCTCAAGGCAACACTTAAGTTAGCCAATGAACAATTTGTTCAAAAGAAATACGAAACTGCACTTGAAACCTACAAAAAAGCAGACCAACAAATCGCGCTTTTTAGCAAGCAAAATCTGATCGATAAATACTCAAAAGAATTGCAAGAAGGTGTCCTTCGCGTCACCGAAGGAATCAATTCTATGTCTCAGGTTTACCAAAATCAGCTGGCCAAAGCAAATGAAAATTTCTTGAAAGGCCCCGTGTTTTATGGCACAGCCAAATCAATTTTAAATTCTGACCCTATGAAAAGCCGTCAGAACGAGCCAGAGGTCATTGCACTCAAAGAAAAGATTGCTTCCATGGAGAAATACTACTCGGACAGAAAAGAAGCGTATCGGATTACAAAAAGCAAAGAAAGCACAATGGCACTAGGTGCGCTTGAAAAAATCCATGCTCAGGCCCTAGTTCAGCAGCAGTATCTGAATGCGGCCGAGATTCCTGCACTGCAAAAAAGCATCGACTCTCTTAAACAAATACTCAAGCCTGTTCAAGCGGTTCAGGTAAAACCAGATGTAACGGTGGAACCTGCAGGTATTCGCCTTACTGCGCCAGGAGAGCCGCTACGCAATGAGAACTCGATGGTTTTTAATGACCTGCTAATCACTAGAGAGGCCAAGCAAGAAGCACCTTACAGAATCCAGCAAGAAATCAAAACAGAAGTTGATTACCAAAATTATTTTGCGCAACAAAGTGCACAAGTGGGTTCTTTTGAAACCAATACCCAGCTCGAAATGACGCGTTCCCAACGCGAGCTCTCGGCCAAACAGTACGCCGATAACCAAGCTATTTTGCAATCCGACAAAATTCAAAATACCCAAGAATATGAAGTTGCGCTTAAAAATCGAGAGGCAGCAGCAGCAGACCGACAACAAGAAAATATGGACAATCTTACCGATTGGAAGGATGCCAAAGACCATCAAAATCAGACGGACAAAAACCTTTCTGAGCAGCGCCAAGAAGCTGAACTCAAAAGACTGAATGAATTTCAGAATGTTTTGGAGCTCCAGGATCAAAAAGATTTGATTGTAGCGGAGCAAAACATGACGGCAGCGAATGCCCGCGCGCAAGAGGTTACAATGACCAAACAACAGCAGCAAGAGGCCGCCACAATAGAAGGTCAAATACAATTTGAAAAAATTCAGCAAACCGCTGCTTCTGCCGTTCAGCTCAAAACCGCTCCAAATTACCTCCGCGATGAAGACGGCGTCTTATTTGCTCCCAACTCCTTTACTGAAAAGACTTATCAAATCAAAAATAGCGAGGGGTATGTCATTAGGGTTATCATCAGAAGAGTAGTTGTTGATTCAAACGGATACGGTGTAGTTTATGAGCAAACCACCGATGAAAATGGCAAAACTTATTTTACAAGAGACGGACAAGTGAGTACTGAATATGTTTGGTTCAATGACTCAAGCGGCGCAAACGTCCTCAAAAAGTAAGTCAATGCAAGTACATTTTATCGCCATAGGTGGAAGCGCCATGCACAATCTCGCCATTGCCCTTTCTAGAAAAGGAATGCAAGTGTCAGGATCAGACGACGAAATCTTTGAACCTTCCCTTTCTAGGCTGCAAAAGCAAGGTATTTTACCGCAGCAACTCGGTTGGGATCCTACCCTTATTCACAACGGTTTGGCAGCGGTTATTCTCGGGATGCATGCTCGTGCTGATAACCCTGAACTTCTCGCAGCAAAAGAGTTAGGTATTCCTATTTACAGCTATCCAGAGTACCTCTACGAACAGAGTAAAGAAAAAATAAGAGTCGTAATCGGCGGTAGTCATGGCAAAACGACGATTACATCGATGCTTTTACACGCTGTGGCTAAACTCGGCCTAGATGTGGACTACATGGTGGGTGCCCAGCTAGAAGGCTATGACTGTATGGTTAAGCTTACTCAAGAGGCCAAATATATGATTCTAGAAGGGGACGAATACTTGAGCTCCCCAATAGATCGCCGTCCTAAATTCCATTTGTATAGGCCCAATATTGCCCTGCTTTCAGGAATCGCCTGGGACCACATCAATGTGTTTCCAACTTTTGAGAATTATATTTCTCAATTCGAAACCTTTGTAGCGCTCATTGAGCTTAACGGCTCGTTGGTCTACAACCTGGAAGACCCCGAGATTCACAAAATTGCCCAAAACGCAGCTGGTATTCATTTATTTGCTTATCAAACGCCGAGCTTTGAACCCACGGAAAATGGAACCCTGCTTACTTATAATGGTGAGCAGTACCACTTACGCGTCTTTGGCGGGCACAACTTACAAAATTTAATGGGGGCTATGCATGTAGCTATTCAAATGGGCATTTCGTCCAACGATTTTCTGACGGCAATGTCTGATTTTACCGGCGCAGGCAAGCGTTTACAAAAAGTGGTATCGCAAGACACTTTTGTGATGTATAAAGATTTTGCACATTCTCCATCCAAACTCAAAGCAACTACAGCCGCTGTTAAAGCGCAGTATCCAGACCGTAAAGTGATTGCCTGTATGGAACTTCATACGTTTAGTTCGCTACAAAAAGGATTCTTGCCACAGTATAACGGTGCTATGGACGCTGCTGATCAGGCACTGGTTTATTTTAGTCCGGATGTAGTAGAACATAAAAAATTACCCGCGCTTCAAACCGAGGAGGTAAAGGCTGGTTTTGGTGGGGCTGTACAAATTTGTACGCAAACAGAAGATGTGTTGGCATTTATTGAAGCCCAGGATTGGCACAATAAAGTACTGCTCATGATGTCAAGCGGAAATTTTGATGGAATTGACTATGATGCCCTTGGGCAAAAGTTGTGTGCGCGTCTGGCGTTTGATGCTAGTCTCTAAATACAACTCTGCGATAAATCACAGCTATGAGCAGGCTATTTAAGGTGCTGTAAACTAAGAGTGCCAAAAGACTTACACTAAGTGTAAATTGTGGGTCGTACATCATGGCGGTATTTTTGCGTGCCATAGCGATAATCTCGGCATCACTCTTATTTTCTAATGCGCTACTTGCTTTGCGAATCTCGGCAATTTCTTCTTTGCTATCCATCTTGCGCTCGTAGGCTGCCCTTTTATTCGCATTGAATTGTGGATAGATATCCTGGTAATAAAAAAACAAAAAGAAACTCACCACAAGGGTATAAGGTAAGCCAACAGTGAGGCCTGCTTTGATATCAGTTAGGATGTTGCTTTGCGCTGTATCGAATCTTTTTTTGCGGTACATAAATAGCGCTATGGCACATGTCAAGAGTGCCATATTGAGCAGTACAAAAATTTGGATTTGATCTAGGCGCCAATTCAACCAAAAGGCAAGCATTTTGAGCGCAACCCAAAGCCCACTAAAAAAGAGTCCGTTCAGCCAACCTTTGTTCATTAGCTATTCATTGAAACCAAAAACTCTTCGTTAGAAAGTGTGTTTTCCATGTGAGACTTGATAAATTCCATGGCCTCAACGGGGTTCATGTCGGCAATAAACTTGCGAAGAAGCCACACACGTTGTAAGACATCTTTACCAACAAGGAGGTCTTCTCGGCGTGTTCCTGAAGCCGTGATATCAATAGAAGGATAAATGCGTCGGTTCGATATTTTACGGTCTAGCTGGAGTTCCATGTTGCCTGTTCCCTTGAATTCTTCAAAGATGACTTCATCCATTTTGGATCCTGTTTCTGTTAATGCGGTAGCAAGAATAGAGAGTGAACCACCATTTTCAATTTTACGCGCAGAACCGAAGAATCTTTTTGGTTTGTGTAGGGCATTGGCATCAACACCGCCAGAAAGAACTTTTCCTGAAGCAGGAGAAACCGTGTTGTAAGCACGTGCCAGACGCGTAATGGAGTCAAGTAAAATACAGACGTCATGACCGCATTCGACCATTCGTTTTGCTTTTTCGAGCACCATGTTGGCCACCTTTACGTGGCGGTCTGCAGGTTCGTCGAAGGTAGAGGCAATAACTTCTGCCTTTACAGAACGTGCCATGTCTGTCACTTCTTCTGGGCGTTCGTCAATAAGCAAGACAATCAGATAGGTTTCAGGATGATTAGCCGCAATTGCGTTGGCTACATCTTTTAACAACATTGTTTTACCTGTCTTTGGCTGTGCGACAATCATACCGCGTTGACCCTTTCCAATTGGCGCAAAGAGATCCATCACTCGGGTAGAGAGTGATTCTTGGGCATGACCAGTTAATTTAAATTTTTCGGAAGGGAAAAGAGGTGTTAGGTATTGAAAGGGCACGCGGTCTCTGATGTAAGAGGGATCGCGGCCGTTAATGGATTCTACTTTGACAAGGGGAAAGAATTTTTCACCTTCTCTTGGTGGGCGAATGGTGCCTTTGACGGTATCGCCTGTTTTCAGTCCAAAGAGTTTGATTTGGTTTTGCGATACATAGATATCGTCCGGAGAAGGCAAGTAATTGTAGTCGGAGGAACGTAAAAAACCATAGCCATCTTGAATTACCTCCAAAACGCCTTCTGCTGAAACAATACCAACTAGGTCAAAATTATCTTCTTTGAGGACTTCTTCGTTCAGCGCAACGGTAGGTGTGTGTTGACGTTGCTGAGGATTTTGATTTGGGTTTCGCTGCTCAAAACGTTGGTTTTGCTGCTGCTGGTTTTGTTGCTGATGTTGATGTTGATGTTGAGGTTGGCGCTGGCGTTGTTGAACTTGGCCTTCTGTTTGTATTGGAGTGCTTTGTTCAGCTCGAGTGCTTTGCTCAGCTCCAGAGCTGACTTCTGCCGGGCTGATTTCAGCAGCGATAATTCTTGGCTTTCGGCCGCGTTTGCGTACCTCGGGTGAACCCGTATCGGTAGTGGCGCGCTCATTGATAGAAGGCTCTACAGCAACCACTGGCGTTTCGGCTTGTTGCGTGTTTCCACCGATTGCAGCGATTAATTCGTTTTTTTTGAGGCTTCCGGCATCGATGCCGAGGCTTTGCGCGATAATGCGCAGGTCCGAGATTTTTTTTGTCTCTAATGTCTTTAAATCCATTAATGGTATGTTATAAGCTGAGTTTGGAGAAGGCCCTGACATGGGCGATTAGAAATCCGGTGCAAGTTTAAGTAAAAATTTGCAAAAAAAAGCGTTAATGATGAAAAACTATGTTTTGCGTTTTTGTTTTTTTGCAGCGGGAAATAAAATATTATTTAAGATGAGCCGGTATCCTGGAGAATTCGGATGCAGATTGAGATCTGTAGGTGGGTCGCCAACAAGATGTTGGTAGTCCTCGGGATCATGACCTCCGTAAAAGGTCCAGGTACCCTGACCATAGGAGCCGTGCACATATTTTGCTGTATTTGCTGCTTTGTTTTCGCCGAGTATCAACACATTGGGTTTAATGAATTCTTTGTGAAAGTCAGTTGTTTGACCCATGAATCCATTAACGACATCTACATGGCATTGGGTAAGCATGGTAGGAATGACATCCCATTTGGCTGAAAAATCAAACAAGGTAAATTGATCTGTTTTTTCGGTAATTTGACGCTGTGTGCGTAGTTCGGTGCCGTCGATATCGCTGTATTCATAAACCATTGGGTCTTTAATGATATGAAAATCTTGAAATGCAAAAGTTTGGGTAAAGTCCAATTTAGTTTGGGCATTTGGATCGGAAGGGGAGCCGTCAAAAACAGCTTCTTGTATGTCGATATTTTGTGCAGCGAGTGCGATATCGAAAGAATCAGTACCCGAACACATCGTGAATAAGAAGCCCCCGCCTATGACAAAATTTCGAATATTTAAAGCAACTGCGCGCTTGAGTGCTGCCGTGGAGGCATAGCCTAATTTGGCGGCTGATGCCTCAGAGCGCTGCACTTCTTGTTGGTACCAACTTTGCATGCGTGCAGAACTGTAGAATTTGCCGTATTGCCCCGTAAAATCTTCGTGGTGAAGGTGCAGCCAATCGTATTTAGGCAAGATACCATTCACAATAGCGGAGTCGTAAATTTTATCGTAGTTGATTTCGGCATAAGTCAAAACGAGTGTAACTGCATCGTCCCAGGGTAATTTATTGGGGGGGGTATAAACGGCAATTTTGGGTGCTTTTTCTAGTTGCACCACTTCCATGTTGACTTCTGGATCGGCAATTTCGCTTTTAATTTTATTGACTTGCCCGTCTGCTAAAACTTGATAGCTGATGTTGCGCAACAACAGTTCTTCTTCGATTCGCTGCAAATGGGGAATTAAAAAGCTGCCACCACGGTAATTGAGTAACCATTCAATGGTGATTTGATTTTCGAGTGTCCAATAGGCTAGGCCATACGCTTTGAGGTGGTCGCGTTGTGCGTCGTCCATGGGCACTAGAATTTGACTAGACCAACTTTGAAAACCAATACAAAAAGAGAAAAATAAAAAGAGAATATTAGAACGGATCTTCATCATTGTTGTCTTTGCTGAAAATATCCTCGTTGCTTTCATCCATTTTACTTTTGATGGTATAGGTAGCAAACTCTTGGTTGAACTGATTGAGCCCAGCATTGGTGGTCCCTGGTAGGTCTAACCCTTCTACTTCGTCGAGGTTTTCAAAACGCGCAAATTCTGGAACAAAGCGCAGTTTGACATTTCTGAGGGCTCCGTTACGGTGCTTTGCAATAATGATTTCTCCGATTCCCAATGTGGAGTTGCCATCGGAATCTTGGGTGAGGTCGTAATATTCCGGACGATAAATAAAAGAAACGATGTCGGCATCTTGTTCGATGGCGCCGGATTCACGCAAGTCTGAAAGCATTGGACGCTTGTCTCCACCTCGGGTTTCTACTGAACGGCTCAGCTGAGAAAGTGCAATTATAGGCACATTTAATTCTTTGGCAATTTCTTTGATAGATCGAGATATCGTAGAGATTTCTTGTTCGCGGTTACCACCACTCTTAGAATCTTTGGCGCTCATTAATTGGAGGTAGTCAATAATGATGAGGTCGATGTTGTGTTGGGCTTTGAGGCGGCGACACTTGGCTCTAAAGTCGAAGATATTGATGCCGGGTGTGTCGTCGATAAAGATGGGTGCTTCTGCAAGTTTACCTATACGGCTGTGCAGTTGTTGGAATTCATGCTCTTTGAGATCTCCTTTACGGAGTTTTTCTGCAGAGAGGCGAGACTCGCTGGCAATGAGGCGCTTGACGAGTTGCACAGAAGACATCTCTAAAGAGAAAACAGCCACAGCTTTTCCATATTCTACCGCTGTATTGCGCGCCATGGAGAGTACAAATGCAGTTTTACCCATACCTGGGCGGGCCGCAATTACGATCATGTCAGAGCGTTGCCATCCTGAGGTCACTTTATCGAGGTCGTGGAAGCCCGTTGGTATTCCTGATACGCCATCTGTATTTTTGGAAGCCAGTTCGATTTCGTGGATGGCTTCTTGTACAATGTACGACATCGTACCCACTTGCTTCGACATGTTGTTTTCGGCAATGCTAAATAAATCTGCTTCGGCATCATTGAGTAAATCAAATACATCTCGGGTGTCGTCGTAGGCATCTCGGATAATTTTGGAGCTGACATTAATGAGCTCGCGTTTGATAAATTTTTCCGCCAAAATGCGGGCGTGGTGCTGAACGTGAGCTGCACTCGCAACCCTTGTGGTTAAGGAGCTAACGTAAGCCGCTCCACCGGCGAGTTCGAGTTCTCCACTTTTTTGCAAATGCGAGGTGACGGTAACTAAATCTATAGGGTTGGTAGCTGCAAAAAGTGCACGAATTGCTTTGAAAATATATTGATGTCGGTTGTCGTAGAAAGTTTTTTCAGATAGAATATCTATGGTATCATTGATGGCTTTGCTTTCGAGCATCATAGCCCCAAGTACAACTTGTTCGATGTCAGTTGCTTGCGGTGGAATTCGCCCGAGTTCAGCTAAAGGCTGAGCTTGGTTTTTGATGCGGGTGATAGGTTTGCGATTGTTGTCAGGGGCGTCCATTGAACAAATATAGGTAAAGGAGCGTGGAAATCGAAAATCTTGAAGCGCTTAGTTATAAAAAAGTTGTAAAGGGTAGTTATGAACAATTGTTGAAATTCACGACATCTCCTTGATCGCTTTGGAGGTCCCAATTTGTCTGGTAATAAAGTCTATTTCTAGCTTTGGAGACCGCGCTGGCGAAAACTCCCGACCGTAAAAAATAATTTGCAGATGCAGTTTATTCCAGGTTTCTTCTGCAAAATATTTTTTAGCATCCCGCTCTGTTTGTTCTACATTTTTACCGCTCGTTAGTCCCCAACGCGTGAGAAGCCGATGAATATGTGTGTCAACAGGAAAAGCCGCGAATCCAAAGGCTTGAGACATGACGACAGAGGCGGTTTTATGGCCCACACCAGGCAGGGCCTCTAGGTCTTCATAATTTTGTGGAACTGCTCCGTTGTATTTTTCTACGAGTATTTTTGACAATGTAGAGATAGCAGCAGCTTTTTTTGGCGACAGTCCACAAGGCCGTATAATTCCTTGAATATGAGCGACAGGTTGCAGTGCCATATCGAATGGGTTATCGGCTAATTGAAATAAAGTTGGCGTAACCGTGTTTACTCTTGCGTCGGTGCATTGTGCGGAGAGTAAAACTGCAATGAGCAGTGTATACGGATCTTTGTGATCCAGCGGTATGGGTGTTTCTGGGTACAACTTTTCCAGCGCCTCAACAATGAACTGTGCTTTTTCTTTTTTACGACTCATAGGTAGCCCAGACTTAGGAAATGAAGATAGCGATTTTCACTGATTAAAAACCACAACATGACTGCAAAAATTGCATACCGTGCCAAAAAGGAACCTGCAACAAAAATGATGTCAGCACTGGCAAAGTACCAACTTACGACGGGAAGCAAAAATAGTAAGCTTATCCAAATTTGAGCCCAGTAAAAACTAAAATGGACTGGCCTAGTTAGTTGATATGCACCCTCGTTAAATTGTAAGGCTGTTACTTGTCGAAGCCAAGGTGTTTCTATAGCGGTCAGGTGCTGAACTTTCGGGAGGTTTTGGCTAAAGTAGTCACTCACCCAAAATGCGCGGTTATCTATGCTTTTCATGAGTTGTACGCGGTGGCCGTCGACGCTTTCATACGTGTGAATACCGTAGGCATTTACGATAATTGGTGTCTGTTTGTTGGGTAGTAGAAAATCAATCCAAACGACAAGAAATAGTAATAGACCCAAGTAGGCCACTATTAAATGCCAACGCCCTATGACACCACTTTTTAATTTCTTCAAATATTCGAGTTGATAAGCAGCTTCTTTGCGTTTTTGTTCCCTTAGTTTTTCTCGTGCTGCAGCGCGTTGCTTTTTATAGTCGGCCAGGTCTCGGTCATATTGTTCTTGTGTGGCCCGGTATTTTTGTGCTACTGTATTTGGATCAAGTTGAATGCTACCATTGCAAATTTGTTCATACGCATTTTGGATCTCGATAAATAATGCTGCAGCTTCTTTATTTGGGTTTTTATCGGGGTGGTATTTTTTGACTAAGGCCCGATACGCCTTTCGGATTTCCTCAGGGCTTGCATCCGTATGAACTCCAAGTATTTTATATGGATTGCCAGTCTGCATCAGTCAAAGATAGAAGAATTTCTTTGCGTTGAATTTTGTGTGTGCTCGTGCGTTTAAACACCGGAACACAAGCGTATTTTTTAGGAATTTCTGCCGTAGTAAGTCCAATACCGTCAAAATGTAAATAATCGCTTGGAATGAAGCCTTCAAAAATAATCACGACAATTTGGCCCCATTTTTTGTCGGGAAGCCCTGTCGTAAAAAAGGGGTTCTGAAAGTGCCCAGCGAGTTTTTGCTCTAAAAGTTCTGGAATGATTTTGAATCCGCCGGAGTTGATGGCATGATCAGCGCGCCCTAACCAACGGAATGACGTAGGAGTGAGAAGTTCGACGAGATCTTTTGTGTAGAGCGGTTGGGGTTGTAGTTGCGGGTAATGAATAACCAAACAATTGTTTTTGCTCGAAAAATGAATGCCGGCCAGCGCCGTAAAGCATGAGGCGTTAATTGGGCTGATTTGTTTGAGTGCAACATGAGAAAGTGTTTCGGTCATGCCGTAACTAAGCCAGACATTGATCCCTGCATCTTTGCATGCTTGCTGAAGATCTGTGCTGAGTTCACCGCCACCAACTAAAATTTGTCTGATTGCTTTGAGTTTATGGAGGTCGTGCTGAAGGCTTTGCTGAAGCTGTGTTGGCACAAGCGCAATAAAATCGATTGGGCCTTCAAAATTGGCTAATGGTCTGGCGCTTGCCTCCTGTATGGTCAATTGAAAGTCCCCGACAATGGCACGTGCTAGGAGCATAAGACCCCCAATACTACTCAAGGGCAGGCAAAGTAGTGCCTTAGTTTGAGCATCTAAACCAAAGGCATCTATACTGTTTTGTGCAGACAATATCAATTGCGAACGACTAAATTGAAAGCGTTGAGGTGTACCCGTTGTGCCTGAACTTTTGATTTCAAAAAGGGCATCATTTTGCCATTTATTGATGAATTGCTTGACCTCTTGTTGGAGTTGCAGTCCGGGGCTTGTAAATTTCCATTGAACCGCCATTAGTAATCGATATCTAAGTTGAAGCGATTTTTCAGTGTATGCAAATTGGGATTTTTACGGGCCAAAGCGGCAAATTTATCTTTACCAGTTAAAAATTTGACTTCTTCTTCGTCGGCTGTGGTCTGAACGAGTATAATATCTAGATAGAAATTTTGCAGCTGCTTGCGCATGAAATCTTTGAACGTAAGTAAATGTGTTTGGATATAATTGAACTGAACAAGATTATCTACGATCAGTTCAAGGGTTTCCTCTCCCTTCAATACGGGGTCTCGCTTGATGAGCGCGTTGTAAAAGGTTTCCATACCATCTTCTTTAACCTGAAAAGCAAATTGTTTCCAATACATCTTGACATGATCTAAATGAAAACGTTCTCGGGGTAGGTCTTCTTGGCGTACTTGCTGCTGACTGGCTTGGTCCTTTTCTAGCGTTTCTCGAATAGAGATGATGTTCGCCTTTGCGCTAATTTGTGGTTTTATTGGTTGTGGTGCTTTTTCTTCGATAGCGGGTGTTATCGGAGGCGTGTTGGATTTTGGTTTTCGCAGTGAAGATTTGGGTGAGGGTAGGATGTCTATGCGCTCAGTCAGGCCTTTTTTTTTTCTTGCTCTTGCTTGAGAGAGCAGAGCTGCATGAGTGCTACTTCAATGAGTAACCTTTGGTTTTTGGAGGCTTTGTAGTCGACATCGGTTTTGGAAAGTACTTGCAAGCCACGTAGCAAACGCTGCGCTTCTATTTCATTAGCTTGCTGTGTAAAACGCTGTTTAATGCTATCTGGTGTTTCGAGTAAGCTAGCCGTTCGGGGGTCTTTACAGACGAGGATGTTGCGTAAGTGCGCTGCGAGCCCAATGACAAAATGATGACCATCGAATCCTTTTTCGTAGATGTCGTTGAGAATGAGTAAAGCCGATGAAATGTCTTCTTTTTCGGCAGCATCTACCACCTTAAAATAATATTCGTAGTCGAGGATATGCAGGTTTTCTAGCACATCTTTGTACGTTAGTGTATTGCCAGCAAAGGTCACCAACTGATCAAAAATGGATAGTGCGTCTCGTAAAGCGCCGTCTGCTTTCATGGCGATTTGATGCAAAGCTTCTGGATCTGCAGACACCCCTTCTTTGGTTGCAATGGTACTGAGATGATCTGCGATGTCTTTTACTCTAATTCTTTGGAAATCAAAAATCTGACACCTCGAGAGAATGGTTGGGATAATTTTATGCTTTTCGGTAGTGGCTAGAATAAAAATAGCGTGTTTTGGTGGCTCTTCGAGTGTTTTAAGAAAGGCGTTGAAGGCAGAAGCAGAAAGCATGTGCACCTCGTCAATGATATAAACCTTATGGCTGCCTAGTTGTGGTGCAATACGCACTTGATCGATGAGGTTTCGGATGTCGTCGACAGAATTATTTGAGGCGGCATCTAGCTCGTAAATGTTGAGAGAATTACCCGTATGAAAAGACAAGCAGGAGTCACATTGGTCACAGGCTTCTACTTCTGAAGTAGGGTTGAAGCAGTTGATGGTTTTGGCAAGGATGCGCGCCGTGGTGGTTTTGCCCACACCCCTTGAGCCACAGAATAAAAATGCTTGGGCGAGGTGCTGATTTTTAATGGCGTTTTTGAGCGTATTGGTAATAGACTGCTGACCTACAACTGTATCAAAAGTTTGTGGGCGGTACTTCCGTGCCGAAACAACAAATTCACTCATAGCTCAAAGATACCGCTAATTTTTAAAAATGTGCAGCGAAGATATCAACACAGCGGTTAATTTTTGAGCAATTTAAATTGTTGGGGCCCGACCGATAAAAAGTATGTTCCTGCAGCAAAAGGGCTGAGGTCGATCTGTTGTTCAAGAGTGCCCTTTAAAACTAGTTTTCCTTTTTGGTTCTTGAGCGCATATGGTTGACCAAAATACATTGTTGGCACCTCGAAAATTCCCATACTTGGATTGGGGTAGAAAGGTAAGGATATCGGTATTTGTTGCACGATATTAGTGCTGTCGTTTTGATTGTATTTGTTGAGGTATATTTTCAAACTCCCACTTCGGACGTCTCCCCACAAAGTATAAAGTTGGTTGTTTTGAAATTGCACGTTCAAGAAGTCGTTGCCATTTTCAAGTAAGATGGAATCGTGTTCCACTATTGGGCTAATGGTAAATTCTGCTCCCCAAGCCTGGTTGCTTTGTATGCGGCAAAAGATTTGGCTGGCGCTACTATAAGTTCCTGGGATGCCATTGCGGCGGTCGCGCCAGCAAACGGCAAGGTCGCCATCGGTGTCGTAGTCGGCCCAAATCAAATCTTGTATGGCGCCGTTGGCTTGTGGGTCATTGTTTACTCTGGATGGCACACTCCAATTACTGCCATTTTTTTCAATAAAGGCAATATCAGGATCTCCAAAGACTTCAGTTATAAAAAAGTAGGTGCCTCGACTACTGTTGTTTGGATTGAGCGCCAAGTGCGGACCACTTTTTAGGGTGTCATTGGAGGTGCCGAATCCGAGTCCTTGAAACGCACTTTGGTAAGTATAAAAAGAGGCAGGAGCTGCTTTGTTTACCTCTACTATGCGCGGTAAGATGCTTTGACTTGGGTCGTAACTTGGGTAAAGTGCCATAAAAGTGCCGTCGTTGGCAAATGCAGGTGAGGGCATGGGCTGAGTTATCGCGTTGCCTGCTAAAAATGGTGCGGCATCGAGCTCTTGTAAACTGAAACTTGCACCGCCATCCGAAGATATGGCCATGTATGGATGATACGGTGCTTGCACAAGCGTTGGCTGCTTGGCATTGGTGCTGGTAATCACCACGCTTCCTGTGAGTGGATCCACCGCTATCCAAGGGCGGTCAATACATAATTTATTCGGACAAGAAGCGATGGTTCTGGCCACCACTGCTGGGCCCCAATTGAGGCCCCCATCTGTGGATTTCCTGCAAATGACGGCACCATTTGTAAAACTGACGTTGTCGTAATCGATATAAGCCATAAAAAGGTTGCCATTGAGGTCAAAACCGAGCGAAACATCGGCGCTGCTGTTACCCGCTTGTTGATGCGCTTGCCAAACGGGTGCCGACCACGTGCTGCCTCCATCTAATGAAACAACGCTTTTGATCACAATTTTTTGATTGAATTGGAAGCCCATCCAAGCGGCTACCAAATGTTGTTCATTTTGAGGGTCAACAACGAGGTATGGTTCACCTTCAAAAATGTTTCCACCAGATACCAGTATGTTTTGTGATTTGACTTGAATAAGTGAAAGCGCACTGAGCAACAGAAAAAACAACTTCATATTTTTGGTTTTTGAGGCAAACCTAGTGAGTCACAAAAATAATAAAGCCACTCGAAAGTGGCTTTTAATTGATTTAAAAATCTTTGGGTAAGACTTCCTTTGGATTGACCTCAATGGACTTGACGGTTCCAGAAAGCGTCATCTTACCAACGCTTAGGCTAAATGTATGCCCAAATTTGAAACCGTTAATGTCTTTATAATCTGAGTATGTGGTAGTCGTTTCGATCAGCTCATCTTCCATTTTACGTAAGTTGGTTGTACGAAGTTTCATAAATGAAGTGCTCGAAAAATAATCGAAGCTTTCGGACTCACCATCTGTTGTATACAGCACATAGCAATCTTCTCCATCTATGTTTTCAATTCCTTTGATTTCATAGTTCATGCCCTTGGATTTGTAGTTGAGCTCCGGAATAAGTCCGCTGGCTTTTTGTTTGGCGGTTATTTCTTCTGCTTTGAGGTCTTCGCGCCCGCCTTGCATGCTAAAGGTGTAGCCGCTGGTGCCATCAAAGTATGATTTTTGTAATACCATACCCGGCATTTCCATTTTGCTTGCTTCTTTTGATCCATCCCAGAAATAATCTGTCGAACTCAGTGCAAAAGGAATTTGAGCCGAGCTGATCTCAGAGACACGCACGTATGATTTAATTGCTTTCACCTTTTTGATGGCGGCTTTTTTAGAGCTTGTTCCGGTGAGTGCCATTGCATAATTATCGATGAGCTCATCAGCACTGATGTCAGCTGTTCTGGTTTCTTTAATGGCTGCGCCAAACGCGTCTAATTTCTCGATTTTTCCGTCGCTGTCGAAAGGCAAAAGCTTTGATAAGATTTCTTCGTTGCCCACCACGATAATATGGCAATTTTTTGCCGTGAAATACTGCTGAGCAACCCTCAGTACATCTTCTTTGGTGATGGCTTCTAACTGCTGTAAGTAGTTTTGGTAGTAGTCCGGAGCTAATTTTTGCTTGATGGTGTTCAAAGCGAAGCGTGCAATGGTCTGAGGGCGCTCTAATGAGCGGGCAAAACCACCAGCCATGTTATTTTTGGTAAGGCTTAGCTCTTCGTCTCTAACTTGTGCTTCGATGATCCCGGCAAATTCTTTCAGTATTTCAGTGATAGCAGAATCAGTAACCGCATTTTTGAAGTTTCCGCCAGCAGACATCCAAGAACCATTTTCAGTGATGTTCAAAGAAGAATAACAGCCATAGGTAAAGGCTTTGTCTTCGCGTAGGTTTTGCATGAGTCGTGTACCAAAGCCACCTCCACCTAAAATGCCGTTCAACACATTGAGGGCAAGTTGGTCTTTGTGACCAGCGCGAAGATCAATAGGAAAAGTAACGTAGACAACTGACTGGACAGCCCCTGGTTTTTTCACAAAAATGACGCGGTTGCCTTTGTCAAACTGACCTTTCCCGAGTTCTGCTTGGTAAGCAGGCCCACCTTGCCATGTGGCAAAATAGGTTTGAACCAACGCTTCTGTTTCAGCTCTTGAGATATCGCCAACAACCACTAAATAACTGCCTTTTGGCGTAAAAGTACTTTTGTAATAGGCGAGCATGTCTTCTCGACTGATGGTCTGAAGTGTTGCCTCAGTCATGATTTCACCAAGTGGATGATTGGGAAAGTTCACGGCTCTTGTTGCATTGCTTGCCATTTCGCCTGCATCGGCTTTTGTTGATTGCAAACCAGATAAATTTTGCTTTCGGATCCGCTCGATTTCACTTTCGGGGAAATTCGCATTGTACAATACATCGATCATGAGGTCTAGACCTTTGCTCAGGTGTTTGGTAAGGCAACTCAAGTACATACTAGATGAACCAGCTGAAAGATTGGCACCAATAAAATCGATCTCGCGATCGAGTTGGTCTTTGGAGCGGGTAGTGGTACCAGACATCAATAAAGAACCTGTGAAATCGGCAAGGCCTGCTTTTGATCCTTCTAGACGTGGCGTGTTTCCTAAGCTAAGTTCAATCGATACTTTTGGAATTTTGTGATTCTCTGATAAAATAACGGTTATGCCGTTGGCGGTAGTAAAAACCTGCGAAGCTGGAATATTAATTTTTTGTGCCGCCGCGGGTGCTGGTCTTTGGGATCTGTCCAGCTGTGCAAAAACACTGTTGGTCAAGATCAATGCCATGAGGAGATATAGACTTTTCATAGGGCTTATTTTTCTAGAGGTAAGTAGTATAAAATCACGCGCTGATCCTGTGTAAGATAGGTTTGCGCCACTCTCAGGATATCTTCTCTGGTGACCTTTAAATAATTAGATAATAAGGAATTGACACGATTGGCATCGCCGTAGTAGACGTGGTTATCGGCTAAGTTTTCGGCAATTCCTGCAATGCTTGCGTTGCTAGAGGCAATATCGTTCTCAAATTTATTGCGAACCTTCATAAATTCTTCTTCGCTAATAAGCGCTGATTTGATACCTGTAATTTGCGCATCGAAAGCAGCTAAAAGAGTATCTAATGCAACTTCTTTGGGGGCAATAGCCGCCATGATACCTATTCCGGCATCTTCAAGGCCGTAATTGAAAGAAAAGGCGTATTGTGCCAATTGGCGTTTTTCTACGATTTCTTTATTGATGCGCGAAGAGCTCCCACTCGAAAGCACCTCGTTTAAAAATTCGAGGGCATAGGAATCAGGGTGGGTTTGGTTTGGCATTTTGAAGCCCATGAAAAGCGCTGGCAATTGAATATTGTCATAGATGGTGTCTTTAACGACCCCGGTAATTGCTTGGTTGTCTTTTTGAGGTCTGTCGATAACACAAGGTTTGCTGAGGTAGCTGCCAATTATTTTTTTGGCTTCTGGAGTGCTTGATGCCATGAAGTTCTTGGTATCGAATTGACTTTTTTGGATATTATAGCGCGCTGCAAATGCGTCGTCACTCAAACTAATGAAGTCGCGATAGAGGTTGATGGCCTGCCCTTGCGGAATGGTTCCGAAGTACTGCGCAATCCATTTTTTGGTTTGCTCGATATTGATGTCTCCGGCAATGGATAAGGTTGCATTGGAGGGCACATAATATGTTTTGTAAAAATTGACGTAGTCTTCTTCTTGGGCGGCGTCAAGGTGTTCCATGCTGCCAATAGGGGCCCAGTTGTAAGGGTGAGAAGTAAAGACACGCTTGAACATTTCTGTAAAAAATGAACCGTAAGGTTGGTTGTCTACACGTTGTCTTTTTTCTTCTTTGACCACGCTTCGTTGGGTCTCAATGCCTTTGATATCTACCTTGGCATGTAGCATGCGCTCGCTCTCTAACCAAAGACCAAGTTCAAGTTGATTGGAGGGTAACACCTCGTAATAATAGGTTCTGTCCTGAGAGGTATTGGCATTGAGCGTTCCACCATTTTTTTCGACGAGCTCGCTGTATTCACCTCGTCCAATATGAGCTGAACCTTCAAAAAGCAAGTGCTCAAAAAAGTGCGCAAAGCCTGTTCGGTCTGGATTTTCGTTTTTTGAACCTACATGGTACAGCACTGATACGGCTACAATGGGGGTGGCATGTTCTTCGTGCAAGATGACATGCAGCCCATTCGGGAGGTCATATGCGTCATAGGTGATTTTTTGCTGCGCCCATACAGAGGTGCAAGCCAGCAAAAAAAGACCGTTTAAAATCGTTTTTTTCATAGTCAATTAGATAAGCGCAACGAAGATACATTTATTGGTCTAAATTTTGGTAACTTTGAAAGATGCGTTTGAAAAGTTTCTCTGTTTTTCTCGGTGTTTTTTTGTTGACCATCACTGCTGTTCAAGCCCAAGGAATCGTCCCAACCCTAGATTTCAACAACTATTTTGTTTCTTTTCAAGACGGTTTTTTTCGTCCTATTGAAATTCAGCCAATTGTAAATTATAAAGCCGGCGACGAAATAGCCGCTTATGTCGATACCAGAGGCAATCTGAAGATATACGACGGCAAGCAGCGCATCGACGTCACGACCTTGAATGTCGACTACCAAGTTTCAGACCATCTAATGGCCTACCGTATCGCCAACGGGCTGCGCATGTGGGATGCCGGCAAATTTACCGTTCTCACCAATTTTGGACGTGAGTTTGTCGTCAAAGACAGCCTCATTGTCTTTGAAGATACCCGCTATCAAGCACTTAATGTTTATTGGAATCAAAAAGTGGAAAGTCTGGTAACCATCACCAACGGGGTTTCCATGAACGCCAGTGTTGGCGAAAACCTCGTGGTGTACAGAGACAACAGCAATACCTATTTTGTCTATTGGAATGGCCGCAAATTTGAAATCGGCACCTACAATGAAGAAGTACTCGATTTTCAACTAGGAACAGATGTGCTCGGATTCAAAGACCCATATACGCAGTCTTTTTATGTTTTCGATAAAGGTAATTTCGTAGAACTCGAGTCCTTTCCGATTAAAAAATACAAAGCCGGTCGTGGATTTGTTGTTTATGAAGACATGAATGGCAATTTGTGGCACTATCAAAATGGAGAAAAAACTGCACTTTCGAATTTTTCTACTGAACTCTGGGATGTCAAAGACGACATCTGTGTCTGGATGGAAAACTCCTACTTTTTTGCCTATACAAACGGCCAGCGTGTCCAGGTAGCCACCTACAGGCCCCAAAGCTACCTACTCAAAAATAACATTCTTGTGTTTCGCAACATTATCGGAGGGGTAAGTGCCATTGTAGACGGTACTTTACACGAACTCACCACATTTCAAAATGCTGAATTCGAGATCTACGGAAACAAAGTTTTGGTAAAATTGCCTAATCAGACCTCCGTTGTCTTTTTCAATGGCAAGCTGTATGCAAACTAAACACTTCATTTTTCTCTTTTTTGTTCCATTTGTTTTTGTTTCTCGTGTCAATGCACAAGACAACAAGCTTCAGACTTTAGCTCAACTTTATGACCAAGGGTACTACAAAATGGTCTATCGCAAAGCGGTTCGACTGCTTGCCAACCCCAATTATGACAACGCTAAAGAACCAGCTAAATATAAGGAGCTTGCAGCTTCTGAATTAGCCAAAAATCCAAGATGGGCCAAGCGCCATTCAGGCGAATACCATCGTTCTGAAAAATCCAATAACGCACTACTAAAACCAAGCAAACAACTCGATTTTCAATCCAGTCAACTTCTGCAAGAAGCACAAAATTATATAGGGGTTCCATATAAGTGGGCGGGTACAGATCCGTCCGGTTTTGACTGCAGTGGCTTTACTTGCTACCTATTTGAAAAACAAGGCATTAAACTTCCAAGACGTGCATCAGAACAGTATGCATACTGCCAGCCAATTGCTCCTCACGAGGCTAAAGCAGGTGATTTAGTCTTTTTTTCTAATGGTGGCGAGGTAAATCATGTCGGGATACTCGTCTCGTCTAGCGGTGCACCTAAACAAATGATTCATGCGAGCTCTTCGATAGGTGTTTCTATAGCTGAGGTCGAGGTTTCACCATATTGGAGTGTGAGAGTTGTAGGTTATGGCCGCGTCTCAACTAAGTAAGATCTACCTACTTTCTTTGATGAGAAAGGCAAAATAGCCAATGAGAGCAACTACCTCTAGTATAATTCCAGGCAGCAGAAAATCGATATGCGCAAAGCTACCCATAGCCAGAAAAAACAAACCTGAAACAAGCAGAAGTCCTTTCAATCGATTTGTTTGAAGTTTGAGTTTGGACGGGTTGGTTGCAGAGGTAAGTAAACTGATTTTTGCAAAAATAAAGGTAAGGGTAGAGAGCAGCAAGGAAACGAGTAATAGCAGTAAATTGGGTGCGTGCGGATCCTGTAAATTAAAAACAATCAGGTAGAGCAAGGTGTGCAACACTAATAGTCCAATTTGAATGCGTATACATAGTCGCATTTGTTGGGGTGTAAGTTGGGCTAAAAAGCTGATTACTGCTAAAAATGGAAACAAAAAAAGCTGGGTACCCCAACCAAGTATATCCCATTGATAACTATTCCAAATACTGAATAAACTCAGTAGTCCAAAGCAAAGGGCTAGCCCAGCTAATATCTGTGACTGCTTGATTTTCATAGGGCTTTTCTGCGGCTAAGTTCGGTGGCACATACTAAATGCCATAGTGCTCTTGCACCAACGTTGGCATCCCAATCGTTGTCGGGGCCGGGTGCTACTTCATTGAGGTCAAAGCCAATCAGTTGTTTACCCGAGCGTACAACCTCAAAGAGCAAAAAGGCTATTTGTTGTAAATCAAAACCTCCGGCAACGGGTGTACCGGTGTTTGGGCAAAGCGAAGGTTGAAGACCGTCAATGTCAAAAGAAACGTATACTTTTTGTGGCAAGGTGGCGACAATTTCTTGAACTTGTTGCGCCCACGTGCGGCCTTGATATTGTTCATTTTTGAGCTGCCAGTCATAGAAGGTATGCACTCGCGGGTCGTTTTTGGCCAGTTCGATTTCGCGTTCCGAGACATCTCGTATGCCAACTTGAGTTAGGCTTTGAAGGTTATCTAGCTCTTTTAAAGCATTGAACATGATACTGGCATGCGACTGCTCAAACCCTTCGTAGGCATCGCGTAAGTCAGCATGTGCATCAATTTGAAGCATGCCAAATTCCGAATGAAACGCGTCGAGTGCTTGTAGAAGGCCAAGTGGAGTGGAGTGTTCTCCGCCTATAACGCAAGGTATTTTACCTTCTTTAAGCAAGGAGCTACAGCGCTCTTTTAAGTTGAGGCGTAAGGCGTGATGCGCCTCATTGATTTCTTGAAGGGTACTTGCGTATAGCCGCCGGGCGTCTTCTTCTCCTGTGCTTTCAATTTGTGCGATATATTGTACTCCGGCTTCGCATAGTTGGTCATTGATGGCTTTCCATTCGCTTGATACCGGCGACATATAAATTTTGGTTTCGTAGGCGCGTTCGAGTTCAGGATGGTAGAAATCTAGTTGGGTAGAAGCGTTTAAAATGGCTTGCGGTCCGTTGCTGGTGCCTTTTCCGTAAGAAGCAGTGGCATCCCAGGGAACAGGAACAAGAACGATATCGGCTTCTTGTTCGGTGTAAGGAAAGCCAAAAATATTGCCGTTGGCTATTCCAACTCCGTTTGGGTCAAAGGTGCTCATTGTGGTTTTGATTTTGATAAGCGGCAATTGCCTTGCGCACAGAACCGTATTTGAGAAGCCATTCTTGTGCTATTTCTTTTTTGATATTTAACTCTGCTGCTACCATCTTTGCACCGCGATCAACAAGTTTATCATTGGAGAGCTGCATATCTACCATGCGGTTGCCTTTGACGTGCCCAAGTTTGATCATGAGGCTTGTGGAGATCATGTTGAGCACCAACTTTTGGGCAGTGCCTGATTTCATTCGGGTGCTACCCGTAACAAACTCAGGCCCAACCACAGGGGTAAGTGCGTGTTGGGCTAGTAAAGAAAGTGGCGATTCTGGATTACAGGACAGCCCGGCTGTGAGCAAGCCAGCTTCATTTGCAGACTTGACAGCGCCTAAAACGTAAGGCGTTGTTCCGGAGGCCGCGATGCCTACAATTGTGTCTAGTGGTGTTGGATGGTGTGCAAGAATATCCTTCCAACCTTGATTGATGTCGTCTTCGGCAAATTCGACGGCTTTGCGAATTGCTTGGTCTCCGCCTGCAATAAGGCCAATGACACGGCCGTGGGCAACACCAAAGGTAGGCGGGCATTCGCTGGCATCCACGATGCCCAAGCGCCCGCTGGTTCCGGCGCCAATATAAATGAGCCTACCACCTTGACGCATTCGTTCAAAACAAGTATCTATGAATATTTCGAGTTCATTCGCGATGTTTGAAATGGCAATAGGTACAAGTTGGTCTTGTGCATTGATACCTTCAAGTAGTGCGCGCGTACTAAACTGCTCGAGGTCGTTGTAGGCTGAGCTTGCTTCTGTTATTTTTTCCATTAGTACAGGAATACTTTTGCGTCGGTAGGGCTGAGTTCAACCTCAACGTGATTCTTGAGCGTGGTAGAAAGACTTAGACCAGCAAAATCAGTTTTGATGGGATAGCGGCGGTGTTGGCGATCAATTAGCGCTACAGTCTTGATGGCTTTGGTGGCTTGTTCTAAAAATTTTAACAGTGCGTATTGCATGGTTTTGCCGCTGTTCACGACGTCGTCTATCAACACAATGTAAGAATTTTTGAGCTCCTTTTGCGCTATAGAAAAAGTAATGGGTTCGCTCCAGGGTTCATCTTTGTGCAGTTTGATTTCAAAGCTAACAACCTTCAGAGAACTGTTCTGTGCAATTACTTGCGCAAGTAATTGAGCCAGCACATAGCCATTACCTACAATGCCACCCAAATAAATGACTTCTTGATCAAAAGCGGCTTCTATGAGCTGGTGCCCTAAGCGGACTATTTTCTGATCAATTTGCTGCTGGTTGAGAATTGTTTGCATGTAACAAAGATAAGCAAACAGCAAAAAGGCCACTCGTTTGAGCAGCCTTTTTTAAAAGTTGATGAAGATTTATTGTCTGATGAGCTTGATGCTGCTGTTTTCGGTGTTCAAAAAGTAGATCCCGCTGTCAAAACTACTAAGGTCAATGTTGTTAGCCTGGCCTTCCAAAATGACTTGACCAGTGGTGTTCACAACTTGATATGTTTGGTTTGCAGCAAGCCCATTGATGATAAAAACGCCTGAAGAAGGGTTTGGATAAACATCCAAGTTTGCTGTGTTTTCTTGTAGGCCAACGCTCGATCTGATATCAAAAACAATTGTTCCTGGAGAAACGCCTACGTTGAACTGATCAACGAGTGCATTGTTGGCATCGTAGATATGCACCATTCCCTGGGAAAAGAAATCTGTCGAGGAGGTGTACAAATAACCGTTAATTGGGTCTTGGGCAAGTTCGTAAAAGTTATTGAGGATTCCAGCTACAGGCCCAACGTTATTCATAGTGCTCAGGTCGTAATCGTTGAGGGTGTTTTCCATAGAGATCTGGTATACAAGTTTATCGTCGCGGAGGGCAGAAGTACCGCAACCAGTCACTACATTGGCTATGTTTTGGGTATTGACGCTGCCGTTTAAGCTTACTTTAGAAACAGATGCTCCTGACCAATCTTTGTTGTTTACCGTGTAGATTTCATTGTTGTAAAGGAACATGTTGTCAGGATTCTTGCCCTCGACTCCTAAATCGATTTCTGAACCATATTGGAGGGTAGTAAGGTTAAGTTGACCAATCAAGCCTTTTTCATTGCCCCACTCATAGGCGTTATTCACCGCGATGTACGCGATGTCATTTACAATAACAATGTTTTGTGTTGCCCATTGTGGACCATTCGTGGTGTCAAAGGCAGCAAGCAGTTGAAGGTTGTTTTTGTCGAAAACCTGCAAATAAGAATTGAAGGTCTGCAGGTACTCTCCGCGTGTGGCGATCAGCTTGTTGCCAGCAATGGCCAAGTTGCGGACCCCAGGAAGGAAAATTGTTCCGACTTCTTGGTGGGTTGTTAAATCAAATTTGTAAATTTTGGTATCTGCGGCTACAAAGTAAAAGTTGCCGTCGATGAGTACATCTGAACTAAAGCGCTGACCGGCTAGGGTATTGACAACCTGATAACTTTGGGTTTGTGGGTTAAAGCTACCGATGGTAGCGGGCTCAATAATGTTGTTGGTCTGAAAGTCAAAAAAACCTTCGTTAGCAACCAGCACTTGATGCACATACTGCTGAGCGAATGCACTTGCACAGAAAAGCAGCGCACTAAAAAATAATCCTTTTTTCATGTTTTGAAAATTAAAATAATTAAACAATGACATGGAAAAAAGTGGAGCGACAAGGGTATACGAAGCCCTTGGCGATACCGACTTTAATCTGAAGTCTTCACGCAGTTCAGGGGCAAGTCTTCTGGCTCGTGCCTTTTGAGGTATCGCCTTCCCGCTTGCGCAGTGGCTATTTGATACTACTTTTGAAGCACATACAGCTGCAGATACAGCTCCGGATTCTAACCGGATTCCTTATTAAGTCCGACAAGCGGACACCCAAGAACGGTTCAAAGGTAACAATAAAAACCACATGCAATTTTTGTTGGAATCAAAAAGAGTTCATATCTTTGCAGCCGTATTGACCAAGGTGGTTAGTCTACATAATAATCATTTACACAAATATTAGCATGTACTTAGATTCAGCAAAGAAGAAAGAGATCTTCGCCAAACACGGTGGTTCAGAAATCAACACCGGTTCTACAGAAGGTCAAATAGCCTTATTCACGTTTCGTATTGCTCACCTCACTGAGCACTTGAAAAAGAACCGCAAAGACTTCGGCACCCAACGTTCACTTCAATTGTTGGTTGGTAAACGTCGCAGTTTGTTAGACTACCTAAAGGCAAATGACATCGAGAAATACCGTGCCTTGATCAAAGAATTAGGACTACGTCGTTAATTCTGGGTCTGACTCGGAAAATTTTATGGGAGAGGGGGCTTCGATAACATCGACAGCCCCTTCTTTTGTTTTAAAGTTGTAAATAAATAAAGATGAATATAGGAACAAGAAAGTCAATAATGACCGGCGGCAAGGAAATCCTTGTAGAGACCGGGAAGTTGGCAAAACAGGCAGATGGTTCTGTTGTGGTGCGCATGGGCGACACCATGTTGCTCGCTACTGTAGTAGCAGCACAAGACGCAAAGGAAGGCGTCGATTTTCTTCCACTTACGGTAGATTACCGTGAGAAATACGCGGCTGCAGGTCGTTTTCCTGGCGGTTTCTTCCGCCGTGAAGCACGCCCTTCTGAAACCGAAATTTTAGTCATGCGTTTGGTAGACCGCGCTTTGCGTCCGCTCTTCCCAGACGATTACCATGCTGAAGTCCAACTCATGATTCAACTCATGTCTTACGATGGCGTACACAACCCAGATGCATTGTGTGGCTTTGCCGCTTCTGCAGCCATCGCAGTCTCTGACATCCCGTTCAACGGGCCAATGTCTGAAGTACGTGTAGGTCGTGTGAACGGTGAATTCATCATCAACCCAACAATGGCCGAAATGGCACTTTCCGACATCGATGTCGTCATTGCTGGAACAGCTAAAGACGTGAACATGGTAGAGGGTGAAATGCAAGAAATCTCTGAAGCCGAGTTGGTCGAAGTTATCAAACTTGCACATGCTGCTATTATTGAACAATGTAATTTCCAATTGGAGCTTGCAGCAGAAATCGCTACGGCCAATCCAAAACGCGAATATTCCCATGAGTCTCACGATGCTGACGTTCGTGCCAAAGTTTTCGAACTCGCCATGGAAAAATGCAAAGACGTCGCACGTCAAGGTTTGGCTAACAAAGCAAAACGCACCGAACTTTTCGATGCCATTAAAGCTGAAGTAAAAGCTGGTTTCTCAGAAGAAGAACTCGAGCACGCTTCTAAATTCATTTCTACGTACTTCTCTGAAGTGAAGAAAAAAGCAGTTCGTTGGGTCATGCTCAATGAACGCAAGCGCCTAGATGGCCGTCAGTTCGATGAAATCCGTCCAATTTGGGCTGAGGTAGATTACCTTCCAATGGTACACGGATCAGCAGTATTTACCCGCGGTGAAACACAATCCTTAACTACCCTTACTTTAGGTGGTAAAATGGATGAGCAAATGATCGACGGCGCTACATTCCAAGGTACTGAAAAATTCTTATTGCACTATAACTTCCCGCCGTTCTCAACAGGTGAAGCAAAACCACTACGTGGAACTTCACGTCGCGAAATCGGACACGGTAACTTGGCACTTCGTGCACTCAAGCCTGTTATGCCAGACGACTACCCTTATGCGGTTCGTATCGTCTCCGACATCCTTGAATCAAACGGTTCGTCTTCAATGGCAACAGTTTGTGCCGGAACGCTCGCCCTTATGGACGGTGGTGTGCCCATTAAAGCACCAGTTTCTGGTATTGCCATGGGCTTGGTTGCCGACGAAGGCAAGTTTGCAGTGTTGTCTGATATCCTTGGAGATGAAGATCACCTCGGCGACATGGACTTCAAAGTAACCGGTACCGCAAATGGTATCACAGCTTGCCAGATGGACATCAAAGTAGACGGCTTACCATACGAAGTATTGACACAGGCACTAGAGCAATCACGCGCAGGTCGTTTGCATATTCTTGGTAAAATCACCGAGACAATGTCGGCACCACGCCCAGAGCTTAAGCCACAAACACCACGCCTAGAGGCTTTGATCGTTCCCAACGAAATGATTGGGGCAATTATCGGGCCTGGCGGAAAAATCATCCAAGGTTTACAGAAAGAAACCAAAACGACCATCACCATCGAAGAATTACCAAATGGCGAAGGACGTGTACAAGTGCTTTCTAATAACGGAAACGACATGGCTGAAGCCATTCGCTTGATCCGTCAAATTGCATTTCCACCGCAAGTGGACGAAGGCGCAACCTATGAAGGTAAAGTGAAGTCTGTTAAAGAATTCGGTTGCTTTGTAGAAATTGTACCTGGAACGGATGGTTTAATTCATATTTCTGAATTTGCTTGGGAAAAAACAGCAAAAATGGAAGATGTCGTTAAAGAAGGCGAAATGCTTACTTTCAAAGTCATCGGAAAAGATCCAAAAACTAAAAAATGGAAATTATCTCGCAAAGTTTTGTTGCCACGCCCTGAGCGCCCAGCAACAGAGCAACCAACTGCAGAATAAAATCTAAAACAGCTCAAAATAAAAAGGGCGGAGGCAACTCCGCCCTTTTTATTTAAAGGTTAATATTTAGTTTCCTTATATTAACTGACAAAATTGTAATTTTGACAAACTAAATATATTTCTATGAAAAAAGGTTTACTTATTATCCTTACCATCTTGAGCCTCAATGTATTTGCACAGGCCTTTGAATCTTTTAATTTTACAGGTTTAGCAACAGCGAATGGTTGGACCGCTCACAGTGGTACTACTGGAGCAATAACGGCAATAACCACACCTTCAGGTAATGGTAATAGTTTATCTTATCCAGGACTCGCTACTTCTGTAGGAAATAGAATAAGTATGTCCGGCTCAAACGCCGAGGATATCAACAAGCCATTGACCTTAACAGGAACTACCTATTATTTCTCTTTCTTGTTGAATGTAACTGATTTATCAAATATGAATGCAACAGGCAGTTATTTTATTCACCTAGGGGCTAATACTTCTACTAATCAATTTCAGATTTTTATACCAAGACTTTACATTGCATTAGGTTCTACTGCTACACAGTTTAAATTAGGAATACTTAATACTACCGGTGGTACTACTGCCACGCCAACCTATATTTCTCAAGATTTTAATTCAAATACAACATACTTAATTGTTGCAAAAGCAACAGCTACAGCTGCAGGTGATCCTATTACAGCATCTTTATGGGTGAATCCAATTCCCGGTGCAGCTGAGCCTACACCTGCTGTTATAAATTCAGGTGGAACTTCTGGCTGGCCCACAAATCCAATATTAGGTATATGTTTAAGACAATCAACTGGTATTGGGACCTTTGAGCTTGATGAAATACGTGTGGGTACAACCTGGGCATCGGTGACGCCCAGTGCTGCAAGTTCTTGTGTAACTTACAATACCATGACGGCTGCTGCATGTAATTCATATACTTTAAACAACCAAACTTATACAACTTCTGGTACCTATGTTCAAACACTGGCTAACGCAAATGCGGCGGGTTGTGACTCCATCATCAACTTGAATTTGACCATCAACAATGCCAATACTTCCACGCTAAACGTTACGAACTGTGGCCCTTATACGTTAAACAATCAAACATATAGTACCTCAGGAGCTTATACCCAACTCACTCAGAATGTGGCGGGTTGTGACAGCACCATTACTTTGAACTTGAATATCGTCAGTTCCATAACCTACTATCAAGATCTAGACAACGATGGTTATGGAAATGCACAAGTATCCCAAATCGGTTGTTTACCTATACAAGGTTATGTAACCAATAGTTTGGATTGCAATGACAACAACAATGCCATTAATCCAGGAGCTATAGACATTCCTGGAAATGGGATAGACGAAAATTGCAATGGTTTTGACGCACCATTACAATTGGGTATTTATGAATTTGCGGGAACAGTAGATTGTGGCACACAAGATGTGGCAGCTACCAATACAAGTTCCAATTATACTCTCTCGGATTTTACAGCCCAAGGCACCAGCTGTGCCTCTGGTGGTGGTATATTCAATAGAAGTGGCTGGAACCAATCGGCTGCTCTCGATTTAAATCAGTACAATAGCTTTACATTAAGTGGTGCCAATTGCTCGAATTTAAACTTGCAAAAATTGGCCTTGAATCACCGAACGAGTTCTACCGGCGGAACACCAACTATTTTTGTCCGTTCGAGCTTAGATAATTTTGCAACCAATATTGACACCATTGCTTGTTCATGGAACGGCAATGTCATGCTTGCTGATACGATTTCTTTACCTGCCTCATTCTCAAACGTGAGTGCTGTGACCTTCAGATTTTATGTAATCAACCAAGCTACAGCAACATCTACATTGCGCATGGATAACGTTTCTGTTTGGGGTAATCTTATTACCATTGCACCATCTTTATTCTATGCTGATGCTGACGGAGATGGTTTTGGTAACCCGGCAATCGATACGTTGGTTTGTAATGCGCCCGCTGGTTATGTTGCCAACAATACGGATTGCAATGATGCCAATGCTTTGATCAACCCAAATACGGTTTGGTACCAAGATTTAGATAATGACCAAGTTGGGAATACGTCTGTTTCGCAAGTAGCCTGTGTACAACCTGCAGGTTATGTATTGGCAAATGGCGACTGCAACGACAACAACGCTGCTATTACTGGCCCAGTAATGTATTATTTAGACACGGATAATGACGGTTACGGAGATGATGCAACCGGTGTTGAGCAATGTACACAACCACCCAATACAATTTTGATCGGTGGAGACTGCAACGATGCAAACAATGCGGTTTATCCGGGTGCAACTGAAATTTGCGATGGTCTAGACAACAACTGTAACGGTCAAGAAGACGAAGGCCTTACGTTTTTGAATTATTATTTTGATGGCGATAGCGATGGCTATGGTATTGGCAACCCAACAGTAGCTTGTTCACCAGTAGCTGGTTATGCTACCCAAACTGGCGATTGCGACGACAGTAATAATACGGTTTACCCTGGCGCTACTGATACAGAAGGTAATGGCATCGATGAAAACTGCGATGGTGTTGACGGCGTTGTTGGAATCGCTGAATCAACTTTAGTTGCGCAATTGGTTCCAAATCCAACGAAAGCGTTGGTTGCTATTCATCTTTCTAAAGCAATCAATGGACAAATTACTGTCACAGATCTAAATGGTAAAATCTTACTTCAACATGACGCGAAAGGTCTTTCTTTTGAACTCGATCTTCATCTACTTGAGCAAGGCTCTTACTTAGTTCACATTTTAGACGCCAACAACACATTGGTACAAAGAATCATCAAAATATAGTGTTGTAACAAACCAAGGTTTGCTGCGTCTTACGATATGAAGCCACCTTCGGGTGGCTTTTTTATACCCAAAACTTTGTACCTTTATTTTAAATAGCTTGAAATGAAAAAATTACTCCTCTTATTTCTCCCATTTGCTGCAATTGGTCAATATTTTCAGCAAGATATCAGTTATCAAATTGAGGTCAAACTCGATGATAAAAACCATGTTTTGCGTGGTTTTGAATCGCTGAGCTACAAAAATAATTCTCCTCAAACGCTCGATCTTATCTACATGCATGTATGGCCAAATGCATACAAAAACAAGGAGACAGCATTGGCGCAGCAGCTCAAACGCAATGGCGGCGATAAAATAGCAAAAGCAGAAGAAAAAGATTTGGGCTTTATAGATTCTTTAGATTTTAAGATTAACGGTGACGTGGTGGAGTGGAATTACAGCGAAGCGCATCAAGACATCGTCGTTTTAAAACTCTCCGAAGGTCTGAAGCCAGGAGAAAGCATTCAGATTACTACCCCATTTAAGGTAAAAATACCTTCTGGTAGTATATCTCGACTAGGTCACATCGGTCAATCCTATCAAATCACCCAATGGTATCCTAAGCCGGCAGTATACGACCAAAACGGCTGGAATGCCATACCTTATTTGAATCAAGGTGAGTTTTATTCGGAATTTGGGAGTTTTGATGTCAAAATTACCATTCCAGCTAACTATGTAGTGGGTGCTACTGGCGAGCTACAAACAGCAAGTGAAGTCGCTTTTTTATCAGATAAAGCCAACGAGAGCAATAAAAAATTAGAGAAGCTCCTTCAACAAGAAAAAGACCGTTCCAAGAATTTTCCAGAATCGGCTACAGAATGGAAAACCATTCAATACAAGCAAGACCGCGTCCACGATTTTGCATGGTTTGCCGACAAACGCTTTTTGGTCTTAAAAGGCGAAGTCGTATTGCCGCATTCTAAAGATACCGTAACTACTTGGGCTATGTTTACCCCTCAAAATGCCAAACTTTGGGCCAATTCCCTAGAGTACTTACACGACGGCACTTACTATTATTCACTTTGGAATGGCGATTACCCTTACAAACACGTCACGGCTATCGACGGCACCATTAGCGCAGGCGGCGGCATGGAATACCCAATGATCACGGTTATTGGCAATGCAAGCAATAAGGAAGAACTCGAAGTAGTTATTGTACACGAAGTAGGGCACAACTGGTTTTATGGCATATTGGGCTCCAACGAACGCGTTCATGGCTGGATGGACGAAGGTCTCAATACGCTCAATGAAATGCGTTATGTCCAAACCAAATACCCAAACAACACCCGCTTTTCCGATATGGTAGCCGGGGGGCGTTTTCACCTCAATGACCTCGATCACCATGACTCCGGTGACCTCACGTATCGTACACTTTCTAGTTTTGGCCTCGACCAACCTTTAGAAACCCATTCCGATGATTTCTCGAGTTTCAACTATGGCGCCATTATGTACCAAAAAACAGGTGTGGTTTTCTATTACCTCATGGATTATCTCGGTCCAGAAAAATTTGATGCAGCCATGTCGGCCTATTATCAGCAATGGAAATTTAAGCATCCGCAGCCTGCCGATTTACGCAAAGTTTTGGAAACCGAAACAGGGAAAGATTTGAGCTGGTTATTTGAAGACCTCATCCAAACCACCAAACACATCGATTATAAAGTTAAATCGGTACAAATTTCCAAAACTGGAAGTGTTGTCAAGTTGGCCAACAAAGGACAAGTCAAGGGCCCTGCAGAAGTCAATATTTTTGGTGACAATGAATTATTAGAAACCGTTTGGGCAGAACCCGGTCAAAAATCGATTGCTATCAAAACGCCTTATTCTTCTATTTCTATAGTTGAACTCGATCGCAATAATGATATTCCTGAGCTCAATCGCCAGAACAACCTCTGGGTCAAAGATCAAGTGTTGCACAAAGTTGAACCCATTAAATTTGAATTCTTATTTGGCGATCATCAAAAAAACCAAACTGCTATTTTTTGGACACCCATGCTCGGCGGCAATGCCTACGATGGCCTCATGGCCGGAGTAACCTTGCATAACATTGGTTTGGCTCCAAAGAAATTCACTTATTTACTCAGCCCTATGTTCAGCACTGCGCGCTTGCGCCCTGCGGGTATTGCAGAGTTGTCCTATCAGGTCCTGCCAGCAAAAGCAATAGAACTCATGCGCTTGGGCTTATCGGTTAAATCATTTGGTACGCAACGCGATGCAGCCAACAACTATTTTGTGGCTTTCTCTCCTTACGTCTCTATCAATTTTGGTGCGCGTAAAGCGCGCCATGCTTTTCATCATGATTTATTTATCCAAGGAATTTACAAAGAAAATATTCTTGGCAACAACATTTCTTACAATGATCAAGGTATCTTCGTTCAACACACTTCTAATTATAGAAAACCAGTTTATCAGTTGCAATGGACCAATCGTTATGAGTACTTTAAAACCGGTGAGGAATTTATCTCTAGAATCTGGACGAACCTCAATCAGAACTTCTCCTACCGTCTCGGTAAATTAGAGCGCGATATTTCCTTGAATCTTTTTGGTGGCTATACACTTGGTCATCAAATTTCGAATTTGAGTTGGGATCGTTTTTTCTGGTCAATGAACGGCTTGCAGGGTCAACAAGATCTATTCTTGGAAGATTACAATTTTGGTCGTTCTGATGTTAGTGGTTTTTGGTCGCAGCAGCGCATGGACCGCCACGGTCAATTTCATACAGGTTATTCCGCCGGCAGTAATATCTCATGGTTAACGACTGCAACAGTATATGCACAACTACCGATTAAACCCAAGTTTATTGGCGTGTTTTCAGATTTAGGTTTCGTAAACGGGGGTTTAAAGTCTATAGATATCTACTACAATGCCGGTCTTGCGCTTCGTTTCGGAAAAATATTTGGATTGTATTTTCCGCTGCTTTATGGTCATAATGCAACAGAAGAAGGCAATTTCATAGCGGGCAATCTCTTTTCAAACTACGCTCAAAACATTCGCTTTACTTTGCGCATCAATCCGGTCAATCGCTTAGGATTACACGCACTTTTAAATTCATAATATGTCAGATAATCGCCTTTCATTTGCAAAACTCTTTTGGCCCAGTTTTTTAGCTGTTTTCATCGCCGGTCTGGTGGGCATGGTTTTTTTCTTTCTCATCCTAGGGGGCGTCATTGGCTCTTTCGGAGATTTTGGTCCAGAGCCACTTGCTTTACAGGATAAAACCGTTTTGCACCTCAAACTTTCTGGCCAGATTCAAGATGAATCCGACGAATCCTTCGATCCAACTTCATTTCGTCTGGACCGCACAATGGGTCTTCCGGAAATATTAATCGGCTTACAAGAGGCCGCAAGTGATGCAAAAATCAAAGGCATCTTTCTCGAAATGAGAAATCCGAGTATGGGTATGGCTACAGCAGAAGAGCTCAGAATGGCTTTGCTCGATTTCCAAAAATCTGGAAAGTTTGTGGTGGCGTATCTGACTGGCGAACAAGTGAGCCAATTGGATTATTACGTAAGTAGTGCATGTAAGGAGGTGTATGGCATGCATGGTTCTTCCTTTATATGGAGTGGGCTTCAAGCAGAGAGTTTCTACTTTAAAAATCTTTTAGATGAGTTACAGATTGGGGTCATGGTGGTTCGCGGAAAAGAAAATGACTTCAAAAGTGCTGTCGAACCTTTCTTTCTAAACAAAATGTCAGACTCGAGTCGTTTACAAATGCAAGTTATACTCAAAGATCTCTGGGCACAAAATCGAAATGATATCGCAGCCTCGAGGCAATTGGATACAGTCGCTATCGATTCGCTCGTCAATAATTTAGCTGTACGCAACTTGGATCATGCTGCTCAGCAAAAGTTGCTCGATCAAACAATGTATAGAGGTGAGGTCTTGGCCTTACTCAAGAAAAAAGTGGGCATCGATGAAAATACGCCATTGCGTTTGCAAGCTTTTGCCAAATATGCCCGAGATACCTTTCACGACCATCAATTGCTGGCGCGTCAAGAACGACACATTGCGGTCATTCTTGCCGAAGGAGATGTAGAAGCTGAGGGTGACCAAGTCAGTACGCAGCGCATGACAAAATTGCTGCGCCAAGTCAGAGACAACAATGAGGTAAAAGCGGTTATTCTACGCATCAACAGTCCGGGCGGATCTGCCCTGGCAAGTGAAGAAATCTGGAAGGAGGTGGCGCTTACTGCTGCTAAAAAAACGCTGTATGTTTCCATGGGTGACTACGCTGCTTCAGGGGGCTACTACATTGCTATGCCAGCAGTAAAAATATTTGCAAACCCCATGACCATAACCGGTTCTATCGGCGTTTTTGGTGTTGTTCCTTACGCAGGTGACTTTTTTGAGAACAAACTAGGAGTAACTACCGATGAAGTACGCACGCATCGCTATGGCAGTTTGTCGTTGACCAAACAACTGAGTCCAGAAGAATTAAATTTTATGCAAGAGGAGGTAGATGCGATTTATTTGAAATTCATCGAGCGCGTCAGCGATGGTCGCCACATGACTCAAGAGGAAATACAGCAAGTAGCACGTGGTCGTGTTTGGACCGGAAAGGCTGCCCAACAGTGTGGTCTAATCGACCAACTAGGAGGTATGCATACTGCTATTCAAGCGCTGCAAAAAAAGACTGGAGTGAGTGAGGTCGTCTTTTATCCACAGCAAGAAGACGATACTTTTAGTACTATTTTGGCCTTATTAGATGAAGAACTTGAGGGTGAGAAGAGTCAATCAAATGCTCAAATTCCACAAGAATTACTGCTATATTATCAAAAATATGCACAAATTATGAAAATGAAGGGTCTTCAAATGCGCATGCCTTTCACCTTCTCTATCCATTGATTTCACTAGGTTTTTATCAATTATTGACAGTAATTTTGTACAATTTTTTGATTTTGTTGAATAATTTTTATCTACTATTCAACAATATTTACATATCATTGTTATTGTAAAAGTTATTGGCGGTATCCGAAAAGCCACAAAAGAGTAGGAAAAATTAAACCTATCTATTTTATGTTATTTTCTTTATCTAGTGCACTTAAAGTGCAAGAATTATTTGAAAAAGGAGATGTGTATACTTACACTGCATTTACCTTTTTCATTGGAACAATGGCCATGATGGCTGCAGCAGCATTCTTCTTTATGGAAATGCGCAACATGGAAGAAAAGTGGAGAACCTCCATTTTAGTTTCTGGTCTCATCACCTTCATTGCCGCTGTTCACTATTATTACATGCGTGATTACTTCACAGCAACTTCTACATCACCAACATTTTTCCGTTATGTAGACTGGATGCTTACCGTTCCACTCATGTGTGTTGAGTTCTATTTAATTACCAAAAAAGCAGGTGCAAAAACAAGCCTACTATGGAAACTCATCTTTGCTTCTGTAGTAATGCTCGTTACTGGTTACTTTGGTGAAGCTGTAGATCGTGGACAAAGCGTTCTTTGGGGTGTTCTTTCAGGAGCAGCTTACTTCTACATTGCTTATTTAGTATGGTTCGGCGAAGTGGCCAAATTGGCAGAATCGGCTGGTCCGGCTGTAGCTAAAGCAACACGCATTTTAGCATGGTTCGTATTAGTAGGATGGGCAATTTACCCACTTGGTTACATTATCGGTACACCAGGCGGTCTATTTGGCGCATTTGGTAGCGCTGATCCAAATCCTTGGATGGATGTTGTTTACAACATTGGTGACGCCGTTAACAAAATCGGTTTCGGTTTGGTTATTTACTCATTGGCTAAGGCTGATTCTAAAGCGTAATACTTTACACTTAAAAGTATCAAAAGGGAGGTGAAAGCCTCCCTTTTTTTGTGGAATTTTTTTAATAAACCTTCGGGAAACTTTTCGGATCGAGGTCGTGCATCATGTCGAGTACTTTTTCAATGATGTCATCCAAGTTTGGTTTGCTGAAGTAGTCACCATCAGAGCCATAGGCGGGGCGGTGATCTTTGGCAGCCATGGTTTGCGGCGCGAGGTCTAGATATTGGTAGCCGTTTTGCTTCACTAGAATTTGATCTAGCATGAATGCACTGGCTCCGCTACTTACATCCTCGTCTACGATCAGCAAGGCATTGGTTTTGGCCAAAGATTTGGAGATAAGGTGCTCGGAATCAAATGGCAGTAATGTTTGCGCATCGATGAGCTCTACAGCAATGCCCATGGCAGTAAGTTGCTGGACTGCGAGTTCGCAAATATTGAAAGTTGATCCGTAAGATACGAGTGTGAGGTCGGTTCCTTCTTGTACAATTTCAGGAGAGCCTAGCGGTTCGGTGAACTCCCCAAAATTGATAGGCATGCGTTCTTTTGTTCGGTAGCCGTTCAAGGGTTCAATTACGAGTGCAGGTTCGTCGGATTTTAATAACGTATTGTAAAAGGCCGCGGCTTTAGTCATGTTGCGCGGTACACAAACGTGGATTCCTCTAAGCGCATTGATGATCATGCCCATTGGTGAGCCGCTGTGCCAAATACCTTCTAAACGATGCCCGCGCGTAGAAATAATGAGTGGCGCCTTCTGCCCGCCTTTGGTACGGTATTGGACTGTAGCGAGGTCATCTGATAAGATTTGAATCCCGTAGAGTAGGTAATCTAGGTATTGGATTTCGGCAATTGGGCGCAAGCCACGCATAGCCATACCGATGCCTTGCCCAATAATTGTGCATTCGCGAATACCGGTATCTGAAACGCGCAAATTGCCAAATTGCTCTTGCAAGCCCTCTAGACTTTGATTAACGCCACCAATTCTGCCAGCGTCTTCGCCAAAAACAAGTACTTCAGGGCGGGTTTCTAATATTTTTCGGTAGTTTTCGCGCAAAATAATACGACCGTCTTCTAGTTGTGTTTCGGCCGTGTAAGCAACCGGAACTTTTTCAATATTTGCAACGCGCTCGTTAGAGTTGGAGAATAAATAGGAACTGTAGCGATCTTGCGCTTTGTGCTGGATGCGTTGTACCCATGTAACCAATGCGGAACGTTGAGGACTTTTATCTTGGAGACTTTGGCGTAAGAGCAAACGCGCATGGGTAAGGAGGTCACGGCGAATGCTGTCTTTTTCTTTGCTGAGCTGTTGGTGTATGTTGTTGGCACTTACATGTAATGGGTGTGAGGCATCAAAGCTAGAAAGAATGGCCAGAAGGTCATTTTTATCTTCAATGATATCTGCAGTGAAGGCTTGCCAAGCGTTGTTCTTAGCGTTTTTGACACGTTCTTTTGCAGCATTTGAAATACCTTCGAGCTCTTCTTCGGTAGCTAGGACTAGGCCTTTTTGTGCAAAAGACAAAATCCATTCTCTAAATTTGGCAATACAATCAAAATCGGATTCCCATTGTAGGCGTTCTTCTGATTTGTAACGCTCGTGTGATCCGGAAGTAGAATGCCCTTGAGGTTGATTTACTTCCTTGACATGCACCAGAACCGGAACATGTTGTTCGCGTGCAATTTGAACGGCTTTTTCGTAGGTTTCGCAAAGGTGTGCGTAGTCCCAGCCTTTGGTAATAAGAATTTCAAAGCCTTTTTGATTGGCATTGCGCTGAAAACCGGCTAGCGCATCTGAGATGCTGCCTTTGGTTGTTTGGAGTTCGCGCGGTACAGAAATGCCATAGCCGTCGTCCCAGACGGACATCACGAGCGGCACTTGCAGTACGCCCGCTGCATTCATGGTTTCCCAGAACGGACCTTCAGAAGTGGAGGCATCACCGATGGTCCCAAAGGCAACTTCATTGCCGCCGGCACTGAATTTTTTGAACGCTTCTATATCTTTTAGCGTTGGGTGTTCGCGGTATACTTTGGAGGCTTGCGCCAAGCCGAGTAAACGCGGCATTTGCCCTGCAGTAGGAGAGATATCGGAGGAGCTGTTTTTTTGCGCCATGAGGTCTTTCCATTGACCATTGGCATCTAGGTTACGTGTGGCATAATGCCCACCCATTTGACGGCCTGCAGATTGAGGCTCAATTGTTTGATCGGTATGGGCGTAGAGCCCAGCAAAATATTGCTCTAAGGTAAGGGCAGAGATCGCCATCATTAGCGTTTGGTCTCGGTAATAGCCCGAGCGGAAATCTCCGTCTTGAAATTGCTTGGCCAATGCAATTTGAGCAAGCTCTTTGCCGTCGCCGAATATACCAAATTTTGCTTTTCCGGTGAGCACCTCTTTGCGACCTAATAAGGAGGCTTCTCTGGATTCACAAGCCAATTGATAATCAAAGATTACTTGTTGCTTGAAACTATTGAAGTCGAGATGCTCGCTTGTTGTTGTCGCTTTTTCTTTGGCCATTTTCTGTTGATTGCACACAAATATACGCAAAAAGGGCCTGATTTTTGTTCTAAAATGTGCAATTTTACCCCTGATGAAACCAATACAACTCGAATTATGTGCAGCTTCCATGGAGGCACTTTCGCTCGCTAAGATACACAGTTTTGAGCGCATTGAACTCTGTCAAAATCTTGAACAAGGAGGCTTAACGCCATCTGCAGGGCTTATTCAACAGGCCTTAAATTTGGGTTTGGAAACACATGTGCTCATTCGGCCTCGTGCTGGAGGTTTTCATTACAGTCAAATAGAAATGGAGGTCATTCGCCAAGACATCCAATTTTGTCAGGCACTTGGCGTAAATGGAGTAGTAGTTGGTTTACTCAAAGCAAATTTCGAATTAGATAAGCACTTACTCCAAGAACTAAGGCAAATAGCTCCACAGTTAGACTGGACTTTTCACCGTGCTTTTGATGAAAGTGTAGACTGGAAGCGTTCGCTTGACGTGCTGATTGAACTCGGTTTCAAGCGCGTACTTACCTCAGGTTTTGCCTCAAGTGTTGAGCTTGGAATTCCAGTTCTTGAACAAATGTGTCAGTATTCAGACGGCCGTATTGAAATCATGGCTGGAGGGGGCGTTAATGCGGGCAATATCCATAAATTAGCACAATTAGCAAACCTGAGCGCTATACATTTTTCGGCAACCCAAAAAGAACTATTGGATGAAAATTCTGCCTTTTCGGAAACTATTTTAAGGGTGAACGAAGCCAGACTGCAGCGCATCTTAGCGGCAATTTAAGAACACTCCATTTAATTTACTTACCTTTGTAGTAATTCGACGGGTAAAAAATGTTGTTTGCCGCGTTCGAAAATCAAGATTACATGTTATTTAATGAATTACCACTGGAGCAAAAACTCCTTCAAGCCATCGCTGAAAAAGGCTATACAAATGCAACCCCAATCCAAGAAAAAGCGATCCCACCGATTCTAGAAAAAAGAGACCTTATTGGTTTAGCCCAAACTGGCACTGGTAAAACCGCTGCTTTTGCGATTCCAATTTTAGAACTGCTTCATGCTAAAAAGCCGCTAGATGGCGGTATTCAAGCATTAATTGTTACACCTACCAGAGAGCTAGCTATTCAAATTGCCGATAATTTTAAAGAATATGGCAAGCATTTAGGCTTGCGTTCTTTGGTTGTTTTTGGTGGCGTAAAAGCGCATGCTCAAATTCAGACCTTGAAGCAAAAGCCAGCTATACTCATTGCAACTCCAGGTCGCTTACTAGATCTGCATCAGCAAGGATTCGTCAATCTCAAGCAGCTTTCAATCTTTGTATTAGACGAAGCCGACCGCATGCTCGATATGGGTTTTATCCATGATGTCAAGCGTATTGTAAGGTTATTGCCAAAAGAGCGCCAAACCTTATTGTTCTCGGCAACCATGCCTAATGAGGTGAGAAGTCTCGCTCAGAGTTTGTTGCAAGATCCAATTGAGGTCACGGTAACGCCTGTTTCCTCCACGGTGGAGCGCATCGATCAATGCATGATCCACGTAGCGGACCGCAAGCACAAAGAAACCTCTCTAGTAGACTTACTCAAAAAAGACAAAGCAGAAAGCGTGTTGGTTTTCTCCAGAACGAAGCATGGCGCAGACAAATTGGTAAAAATGCTTGCTAAAAACAAGCTGGAGGCCATGGCCATCCACGGCAATAAATCCCAAAATGCGCGCCAAATGGCACTCAACAATTTTAAAGAAGGTAAAATTAGAATTTTGGTTGCGACCGATATTGCTGCCCGTGGCATCGACATCTCTGGACTAGATCTGGTCATTAATACGGATGTCCCTACCGTTGCTGAAACCTATGTGCACCGTATTGGCCGCACAGGTAGAGCAGGTAGAGATGGGCGCTCCGTCATTTTCTGTGAGCCAGAAGATCATAAATATTTCAAGGCAATTGAAAAACTGATAGCAAAAAAAATACGGGTCGAATAACCCGTATTTTTTTTAATTGTTTGAAGCTCCCGTTAAATTGCGGCAATCTTGTCTGACATATATTCGCCAGATTTTAGTTTATTGACAATTTTAGAGAAGCATTCGATGGTGTATTTGACATCTGCAAGCGTGTGAGCTGCAGTAGGTATGAGACGCAAGATGATCATGCCTTTTGGTACAACAGGATAAACTACCATTGAACAAAATACATTGTAGTTTTCGCGGAGATCAAAAATGAGGTTGGTCGCTTCTGGAATAGAACCACTGAGGTAAACTGGAGTAACGCAACTGTCCGTTGGACCTATTTCAAAGCCAGCAGCTTTTAAGCCGCTCTGTAGGGCGTGTGTGTTTTCCCAAAGTTTGTTTTTGAGCTCGGGATGATTTCTCATTAATTCAAGGCGCTTGAGCAAGCCAAGCACTAGTGCTACAGGCATGGCCTTCGCAAAAATTTGCGAGCGCATGTTGTAACGGAGGTATTCTACCACCTGTTCGTCTGAAGAAATAAACCCACCAATGAGTGAAAATGATTTTGCAAAGGTACCGAAGTAGATATCGATACCTTCTTGGCAACCCTGTTCTTGACCTGCACCTGCACCTGTTGCACCAAGAACACCAATACCGTGCGCGTCGTCAACGAATAAACGGAAGTTGTATTTTTCTTTTAGGGCAACGATTTCTTTGAGTTTACCTTGGTCTCCGCGCATCCCGAAGACACCTTCGGTAATGACCAAAATAGCACCGCCTGTTTCTGACGCTAGCTTGGTAGCGCGTTGAAGTTGTTTTTCACAATCTTCTACGTCATTGTGCTTGAAAACAAAACGCTTACCCATGTGCAAGCGCACACCGTCTATCAGACATGCATGAGACTCGGCGTCGTAGACAATGACATCGTGGCGATCAACTAAGCAATCTATAGCAGAAACGATTGCTTGGTAGCCAAAATTGCATAAGATGGTATCTTCTTTGTCAACAAAGGCAGATAATTCATTTTCGAGTTGCTCGTGGTAGTTTGAATTACCCGACATCATGCGAGCGCCCATTGGCGAACCAAAACCATAAATGGCGGCTGCGTCTGCGTCTGCTTTGCGCACCTCAGGGTGATTGGCTAAACCAAGGTAATTATTGAGTGACCAATTGAGCTTTTCCGTGCCTCTGAAATTCATGTGAGGGCCAATTTCACCTTCTAGTTTTGGAAAAGTGAAATAACCGTGAGATTCTTTTGCGTGGATGCCGAGCGGGCCTCGGTTTGCCTTTATTTTTTCGAAGATATCTGCTGACATGCTTTTATTTTTCTGCAAAGTTAAAGGAATATGAATTAAAAATGTTTTTTAGGTTGCTTAGTTTTCAACAAGCTTTTCACTTAAATATTGGGCTGTGGTGTTGTTTTTAAGTTGGATAAAGTCTTTTGGATGGCCGCTGAAAAGTAAATTCCCGCCATTTTCACCACCATCTGGGCCGAGGTCAATGAGGTAGTCTGCGCACTTAATTACTTCCATATTGTGTTCAATAACCACCACCGAATGACCTTTGTCGAGTAGGGCATTAAATGCGATGAGCAGCTTTTCAATGTCGTAAAAATGTAAGCCTGTTGTGGGTTCGTCAAAAATGAATAGTGTGGGTGTAGTTTGACTGCCCTTGCTTAAGAAAGAAGCTAATTTGATGCGCTGTGCTTCTCCGCCAGACATCGTGCTCGAGGACTGCCCTACGGTGAGATAGCCCAGGCCGACAGCTACGAGCGGTTGTATTTTTTCAGCTACTTTTTGAGCGAGCTTATCAGGGTCTGCACTAAAAAAGTCGAGTGCTTCTTGCAGGGTAAGTTCGAGTAAATCTGAAATAGATTTTTCTCGGTAAACAATTTCTAAGGTTTCCGTTTTATAGCGCTTGGCTTTGCAGTGTTTGCAAGGGAGCTGAACATCGGCCATAAATTGCATCGATACGGTAATGCTTCCTTCGCCTTCACAGACTTCACAGCGGCCGCCTGAAACATTAAACGAAAAATACCCAGGTTTGTAGCCTCGGAGTTTAGACAGGGGTTGTCTTGCGTAGATCTCTCTGATGTCATCAAAGGCTTTGACGTAGGTAATAGGGTTGCTGCGAGATGATTTTCCAATGGGATTTTGGTCAATAAACTCGACGTGGCCAATTTTTTTTATGTCGCCGCTTAGGCCGTTGCACTTGCCGATTAATTCGCTGCTCAGGCCAAGTTCTTTACGAACGAGGGGGTAGAGCAGTCTTTTGATAAGCGTCGACTTTCCAGATCCTGAGACGCCGGTAACGCACACAAGTTGGCCAAGTGGAATGGATACATCGATATTTTTGAGGTTATTTTGTCGGGCGTTGTGAATATGTAAGTGTCCAAGTGCTGTTCTTGTGCGTTGTGGAAGGGCAATGCGTTTTCTCCCTGTGAGGTATTGCGCGGTTAGTGAGTCGCTCTTTGTGAGGGCCTTGAAGTCCCCTTGGTAGATTAAATGACCACCTTGTGAGCCCGCCAGTGGCCCTATATCGAGGATTTCATCAGCAGCACGCATAATCTCTTCCTCGTGCTCAACAACAATAACTGTATTTCCTTGGTTTCTAAGGGCAATCAGTACTTCGATGAGTTTCTTGGTGTCTCTCGGGTGTAGGCCAATAGAGGGCTCATCCAAGATGTACAAAGAGCCAACTAAGCTGGAGCCAATTGAGGTAGCAAGCTGGATGCGCTGGGCTTCTCCGCCGGATAAGGTGTTGGAGTTGCGGTTGAGTGTGAGGTAGCCCAAGCCCACTTTTTGTAAGTAAGCCAGGCGTTGTTGGATTTCGGGCAAAATATGCTTGCAGATGGTTTGTTCGTGAGTAGAAAGTACCAATACTTGAAAATAGCTCAATGCATTGTCAATACTCATGAGCACAACATCTTGTATGCTTTTACCCCCAACTTTTACATATCCAGCGTCTTTGCGCAGGCGGGTGCCTTGGCAATCGGGGCAGATTGTTTTTCCTCGATACCGAGAAAGTAATACTCTATATTGAATCTTATAAGTCTGACTTTCAATTTGTTTAAAAAACTCATTTAAACCAATAAAATATTTGTTTCCGGTCCAAAGCAGATCGTATTGTGCCTGAGACAAGTCTTGGATTGGGCGGTGTATGGGGAAATCAAACTGGCTGGCTTGATACAACAATCTTTGGAGGTATTCTTGCATGTTTTCTCCTTTCCATGGAGCAATCGCACCGTCGTAAATGCTTTTGGTGCGGTCTGGAAAAACGAGCTCTTCGTCGATGCCAAGTGTCATGCCGTAGCCTTCACACTTTTTACACGCGCCATAAGGGTTGTTGAAGGCAAAGAAAGCGGGCGTGGGTTCTTCAAATCGAAGCTCGTCGGCTTCAAAGCGTGCATTGAAGTGTTGCAGCTCCTTTGTTTGGGCATTGTATAAGCAGCATTCACCTTTGCCTTCTGCAAAAGCGCGTTCTATTCCTTCCGAAAGGCGGCTTTGCTGAGGGAGTTCTCGTGCAGTATTTTGCAGGCGATCAATGACGACCCATATTTGCGGCGCTGTTTCAGCAAATGGTTCAATGTCGTTAATTAGATGAAATTCACCATTCAAAAATATTCTTGTAAAACCTTCTTTATTAATAAGTTGTATTTTTTTATTTAAACTTTCAATTGAAATAAAATGTAGTTGATAAAGAATGGCAAAAGGTGCATCTGGCCAATGCGTATCTAGGAAGTTGATGACATCTTTGGTTTGGTGCTTGCGCACTGCTTTTCCAGAAATAGGCGAATAGGTCGTGCCAATTCGTGAAAACAACAATTTAAGGTAGTCGTATATTTCCGTGCTGGTCCCGATGGTGGAGCGTGGGTTGCCAGAGCTCACCTTTTGTTGAATGGCAATAGCTGGCGACAAGCCTTTGATGTCGTCAATTGCAGGTTTGTCTAGACGCCCTAAGAATTGCCTGGCATAAGAAGACATGCTTTCAATAAAACGGCGCTGTCCCTCGGCAAAAATGGTGTCAAAGGCGAGGCTTGATTTGCCAGAGCCGGAAACGCCTGTAATCACAGTGATTTTGCCGTGTGGAATGCGAACATCAAGTCCTTTTAAGTTGTGTTCACGCGCGCCTTTAACCGTGATAAATTTTTCCATATGCAAAAGTAAAATTTCTTTACTTTTAACGCTTAAAAATAGCTGAATGTCCCAAAACTCTTTATTCCGTAAAAAGACGGTTGAATCCATTATGGCCCAGGTGCGCGCAAATGAGGCTTCTAACGACACACCAGGACTCAAAAAGCATCTGAAAATACGAGATTTGATCGCCTTTGGTATCGCGGCAATTATTGGTGCAGGAATTTTTTCTACCATAGGTCAGGCTTCCGCCCAGGGTGGCCCGGCAGTTATATTTCTATTTTTATTTACAGCGCTAGCAAGTGGTTTTGCGGCGTTTGCTTATGCCGAATTTGCCTCAATGGTGCCGGTAGCTGGCTCAGCTTACACGTATTCTTATGTTGCTTTTGGCGAGCTCATTGCTTGGATCATCGGTTGGGCATTGATCATGGAGTATGCGATAGGTAATATTACGGTAGCGATATCTTGGAGTGATTATTTAACTACTATGCTTGAACAAATTCATATTCAAGCTATTGGATTAAAAGGAATTCATCTTCCAGATTGGATGCAAATGGATTACTTGAGTGCTTCAAAAGGGTATGACCAAGCACTTCAATTCTTGAAAAATGGGGGTAATCTAAAGGATTTAGAACCCATGCTTATTCAGGCACGTGAAGCCTGGCTGACAGCCCCAAGAATTGGCTCCTTGCATCTAGTTCTTGACATCCCTGCACTTTTTATTATTGTGCTGATCACTTGGTTGGTGTATCGCGGCATCAAAGAAAGTAGAAACGCTTCGAATGCCATGGTCATTATCAAGCTTGCCGTCATTTTGTTGGTCATCGCTGTCGGCGTGTTTTATATCGACATGAAAAATTGGACGCCATTTGCACCAAATGGCTTTTCTGGTGTATTGAAGGGTGTTTCGGCTGTCTTTTTTGCCTACATTGGTTTTGACGCTATCTCTACCACTGCAGAAGAATGTGAAAATCCGCAACGAGACTTGCCACGCGGCATGATGTGGGCAATCATCATTTGTACGGTTTTATATATCGTCATTGCATTGGTATTGACTGGCATTGTCCCCTATGATCAATTGGCAGTTGGCGAGCCACTTGCCTTTGTATTTCAACAAATCAATATGCCCAAAATGACGTTTATTATTTCCATATCTGCCGTTGTAGCTATGGCGTCAGTTTTGCTCGTTTTTCAGATGGGCCAACCGCGCATTTGGCTGAGCATGAGTCGAGACGGCCTATTGCCAAAGAGATTTTCTAAGATACACCCTAAGTACAAAACGCCGTCATTTGCGACTATTGTAGTGGGCTTTGTGGTGGCCATTCCTGCCCTTTTTATGAACCTGACTATGGTAACTGATTTGTGTTCAATTGGAACACTTTTTGCATTTGTATTAGTTTGTGGTGGCGTCTTGGTGCTTCAAAATAAACCAGACGTTCCACGAGGCTCGTTTCGGACGCCATATGTAAACGCTGGTTATGTACTCCCTTTTGTGTTCTTGGGTGCTCTGGTTTACTTTTATAATTCGAACGAGCTGTTCAAGTATTTTCAATTTAATGATTGGTCCAGTTTCGGTCAAAAGATACCTTCACTCATTTTTTGGGCATTTACTCTTTTTTTAACAATAGTAAGCTTACCTAAAAAATTATCGCTGATTCCGTCTTTAGGCTTATTGAGTTGCTTGTACATGATGAGTGAAATCCCGTTGCAAAATTGGATTTACTTCGGAATTTGGTTATTGGTAGGCTTAGTAATTTACTTTACCTACAGCCGGAACCATTCCAAGTTAAACCTTCCAAAAACACTGTAATTAAAAACCCAAACTTTGTTCGATCCCAAGAATAAAGGCATGAATTACTTTAATATGAATTTCTTGGGCACGGTCGGCATATGGGCTAAAAGGCGCCCGAATTTCCAAATCTGCAAGGCCTGCGAGTTGGCCACCGTCTTTACCAGTCAAGACAATCGTGTGTATTCCTTTTGATTTTGCCTTTTCTACCGCTAAAATGACATTCTTTGAATTCCCTGAGGTAGAAATGCCCAACAAAACATCGCCGGGCTTGCCCAATCCTTCCAAGTAGCGCGCAAATACTTGCTCGTAACCATAGTCATTGGCTACACAAGAAAGGTGTGAAGCGTCTGAGATAGCAAGCGCAGCAAGCGCAGGTCGGTCATTGCGGTAGCGTCCGGAAAGTTCTTCTGCAAAGTGCATCGCATCGCACATCGAACCACCGTTGCCGCAACTCATGATTTTATGTCCATTGGTCAAAGCAGTGTGCATAATTGAAATACCCTGAACAATTTTTTGCATATTTTCGGGGGTATTGAAATTGGTCAATACTTGCTGTGCTTCTAAAAATTCCGCTGATATGTCGACAAGATTCATGGTGATTTTTTCTCAAAAGTAAGAAAACGCGCTCACGCGCCCAACGAATCATTTATCTTTGGCTTATGAATCATGCTTCTTACTATCACAATAAAGTGATTTGGATTACCGGCGCTTCTTCTGGCATCGGTGAAAACTTAGCCAAACAATTGGCTCAATTTGGTGCACTTTTGGTTTTATCGGCAAGAAATCAGCAGAAGCTGGAAGATTTAAAAAAGACACTGGTAAATACTGATGCTCATCTTGTATTACCTTTAGATTTAAGTCAATTAGGAGAAACGACAAACTACACCGATCAAATTTTAGCCAAGTACGGGCGCATAGATATCCTTATTAATAATGGCGGTGTTTCTCAGCGCGCAAGTGCAAACGATACCTCTATGGACGTCAACAGACAACTCATGGAGGTGAATTTCTTTGGTAACATTGCCTTGGCAAAGGCCGTTCTCCCGATTTATCGAAGGCAGCAATCGGGTCAATTTTTAATTGTGAGCAGTATTGCAGGTAAATTTGGTTTTCACTTGCGCTCCATTTACAGCGCATCTAAATCTGCATTGGTAGGCTATTACGAAAGCATTGCCATGGAGGAGGCCGAGCACGGCGTCAAGGTTACTATTGCATTTCCAGGAAAAATCAATACGCCCATCTCAAAGAGCGCCTTAACGGCAAACGGCGCGTTGCATGGTCAAATGGATCGTAATCAGTCGACAGGAATGCCTGTAGAAAAATGTGTTGACCAAATGCTCTTGGCGCTCTCAAAAAGTAAGAGAGAAGTACTGATCGGTGGTAAAGAACTTATAGCCGTTCGGCTCAAGCGTTTTTTTCCACACTTATTTTGGAAGTTAGTTCCCAAACAAAATGCCACTTAAAATAAAGTTCAAATTTAACCAACAAAAAAAGGGCTGTCTCACAGAGACAGCCCTTTTATTTTCAGCTGTGCTGAATTAGTTTACGCTTTTCGAAAGGTCTGCACCTGCCTTAAAACCAACTGAGTTTTTAGCAGCAATTTTAATAACTGCTCCAGTTTTTGGGTTGCGGCCGTTGCGCGCATTTCTTCTAGAAATTTTAAAAGATCCGAAACCTACTAAAGCGATTGACTCACCTTTAGCCAAAGCGCTAGTAGTTGCACTTACGAAACCGTCTAATGCACGTTTTGCGTCAGCTTTAGACAATCCTGCTGATGCAGCCATTGCATCGATTAATTCAGCCTTGTTCATAATAATTCAGTTTTAATTAGTTAGTAATTCATTATCGAAACAAATATATCGGAATATCAATGCCGACAAAGGTTTCATTTAAAAAAAAGTGCTAAAATGTTGAAAAAATGGCCATTTTGTTGATAAAGCGGGCTAAAATGCCCGTCATTATTGGGCTTTCAGAACTTTTTTGGTTCAATTTTGTACTATGGATATGAAGGTTGGGATTATCGGATCCGGAATTGGGGCACTTGCTAGTGCTATTGAGCTGCGCAAATTAGGCCTAACCGTTGAAGTTTTTGAGGCCAATAGCGTCATCGGCGGAAAAATTGTAGAACAACATCTTGGTGGCTACCGTTTTGATATGGGCCCTTCGGTTTTTACTGAACCTCATTTGTTACAAAAACTACTTCAAAGTTTAGATCCTACCCAAGATTTCAAGTTTCACCGTTTAGAAGAATCTTGTCGTTATTTTTTCAATGACGGCGTCAAATTGATCATTCCTGTCGGAAAAGAAAATGTAGCACAGGTTATTTCGGATACCCTCCATGAAGAACCGTCTCAAACAAAACACTATTTAAACCGTATGGAGGCCAATTACAAGGCCATCTACCCCGTTTTCATTGAGGTATCCTTGCATCGCTTCAGACAATTATTTTCCAAACATTTATGGAAGGCCATTGCAAGACTATTTAAATATGGGCTGCATCAATCAATGAACAAACAAAATCAATCTTTTTTTAAGAATCCTAAAACCGTTCAGATTTTTGATCGCATGGCAACCTACAACGGAAGCTCTCCTTATTTAGCGCCGGCCATGTTAAATATTATATCTCAACTCGAATTCAATGAAGGGCCGGCTATGCCAATAGGGGGAATGGTTCAAATTACCCGCCGAGCCCATCAATTAGCTGCGCAGCACGGCGTAAGGTTTCATACCAATGAGCGCGTTACAGCAATTCAATACCGCAATAACAGAATTGTTGGTCTGCACACTGAAAATGGAACGTATAACTTTGATGTCATTGTCTCCAATATGGATATTCATTATACCTATGAAAAACTCCTTCCATATTTAAAGGCGCCTCGCTTTTTACTTCAACAAGAAAAATCAAGTTCAGCAGTTGTGTTTTATTGGGGCGTCAATCGCACATTTAATGAGCTCGGTGTCCATAATATTTTCTTTGCCGCCGACTACAAAGCTGAGTTTAAGGCAATTTTTGAAACCAAAACATTGCACCCTGACCCTACAGTTTATATTCATATTTCTTCAAAAGTAGAAAAAACGGACGCTCCTAATGGCAAAGAGAATTGGTTTGTTATGGTCAATGCACCCATCAACGTTGGGCAAGATTGGGACCTTGAAATTCAATTGTTGCGCAAGCAAATCCTAAAAAAGTTATCCAAAGCGCTGCAAATAGACATCGAGCCATTAATTGAAATAGAGCAAATCAATGAGCCCCGCTTAATCGACGAGCGTTACAGTGGCAAGCAAGGGTCTATCTATGGCAACGCCTCCAATAACGCCTTTGCTGCTTTTCTCAGACATCCGAACTTTTCCAAACAAATAAAGGGCTTGTATTTTGCCGGGGTCACTGTACACCCTGGAGGCGGCATTCCTTTGGCAATTAATAGCGCCAAAATAGTTGCACGTTGTGTAAAAGAGGATTATGGCCTTTAACTAAAAAAGCCCGATATAAACCGGGCTTTGTGTAGCGAGACCGAGAGTTGAACTCGGGACCTTAGGGTTATGAATCCTACGCTCTAACCAACTGAGCTATCTCGCCATGTGCGGGTGCAAATATAAAGAGAATTTTAAATTTCTTAACAATAGAATTGCAACTAATTCATTATTTCGAGTTGCTCCTTGATAAATTGTGCCAATGCCTGAAGGCGTTCTGAGGAGAAGTCAAAGGGTACGCCAGCCGTTTCGTAAATTGTGCTCATGGGTGCTGTATAGCCCAAAGAGAGCGCATTTTTGTATTGTTCAATTGCGAGTTGATTATTCGCTAAACTGTTTTTCCATACGCCAAGTGCACCGAGTTGTGCGATACCATACTCTATGTAGTAAAACGGTACTTCAAAAAGATGCAATTGACGCTGCCAACTGCAGGCAATTAAATCTTCGTAGTCAGTCCAGTCGACGAGCCCTGTACCAAAATCATGTGCTAGTTGCGTCCAGTGCGCGGTTCGCTCTTGAAGGGAGTGTGTTGGGTTTTCGTAAATCCAATGCTGAAAAGCGTCAATTTGTGCAATCCAAGGCAAGACCTTTAGCGTACCCTCAATTTGCTCGCGCATGGCGCGCTGCTGCGTCTGAGGCTCGTAAAATTCAGACCACTGAGGCATGCTTAATAGCTCCATGGACATCGAAGCCAATTCGGCAACCTCTGAAGGAAGATTTTTAAAAGCGGTGAGGCTAAGGTCTCGACTCAAAAAGGAGTGAATAGCGTGCCCGCCTTCATGGACCATGGTTTCGAGATCTCGTTGGCTACCCACGGCATTCATGAAAATAAAGGGCACGCCAATTTCGTAAAGCGGGTAGTTATAGCCACCTGGTGCTTTTCCTTGTTTTGAATCTAAATCTAAGTGCCCAAGTTGATCCATGACGCGCAAGCAGTCACCAAAATAGGGGTCAATGCGGTCAAACATTTGAATGGTACCGGCTAACATCTCTGTACCAGTTTTAAATGGCTTGAGTGCTGGCTTTCCTTCCGGGTCTACATCGAGGTCCCAGGGTTTGAATAGATTTTTACCTAGCTTTTTAAGTTTAGCTGCCTGAATTTCCTTCACTAAGGGTACAATATGTGTTTTGATGGCTTCGTGGAAAGCAAAGCAATCGGCCTTCGTGTAGTCAAAACGACCCATTTCTACAAATTTGTAGTCGCGGAAATTGGCAAAACCAGCATTTTGGGCTAATTGCTGTCTTTTTTGAATCAATGAGGTGAAAAGCGTATCTAACAGTTCGCGGTCTTTTCTGCGAACAGCTGCCATTTTTTCAAAAATATGCTGTCGCAAAATTTCGTCTTTTTCCTTGAGCAGCTGCGCAGCTTGTTGCATGGTCAAGGTTTTACCGTCGTATTCAATGCTTTGAGCTGCGCTAATGGCACCATACTGCTGGGCTTCTTCACTCAAGGCTGCCTGAAGTACAATATTTTCTTCTCTATACAATTCGAGTGCCGTACGGACGCTTCTAAAATAAATTTGGTGTGCACTATCCACTCTTTGTTCAAGAAAAGGAAGTGCCATTAATTTTTGGTTGAGTTGGTCTTCTAGTGGTGCTAGCTCAGGCTGAATCTTAGATACAAAGAAATTGTAGGCTTCGCGCAGATGTTCATCTTGCGTATTGATACTCATGCGGATATACCGCCATGCTAAATCTTCCTCGAGGACTGCATCAAGTTCGGAGCGCTCCAATAACCAGTGGTCAAAATCATTTAAAGTATGGATTTCTCGATCTAATAATTCTTGAAAATAGGGAGCGAGCAACCCAAATTCGGTAATGGCCAGGTCTTCGGGTAGAAACTGGCGCGCTGCTTTATGAATTTGCATGTTATTTTCCTCTTGAAGAGCCAGTCTTGACGGCTGTTGGTTTTTTAGGAGCGGCAGGTTTAGCTGCTTTTGCAGCTGGAGTAGCAGTTGTTGCTTTCTTTTTGATCGTTTCGGTTTTTGATGTTTTTACTTCTTTGGATACCTTATTTTCTTCATTGGCCGAAACTTCAAAAGCGCCAGCTTTGATCAGTAAGTTGAACCATTGAAAGAGTTTGCGAACATCGGAAGGATACACGCGGTTTTGGTCCCAGTTGGGTAAAAAAGTAGTGAGCGCAGCTTCTAGTTCTTTGATATCCGCTTTGTGAGAGGGCGCTTCAGTAGGGTAGAGCGCAAGCATTTTGGTGAAGATATCTGTCAATTTGACGTCTTCGTCATGCGTAAAGACACTGATGTCGTCTAGGGTAGAAATGCGCTCTGAGGCATAAGCCGGAAAACGCTTTTTGTCAATCATAGATTCGACAATAACGCTGTTTTTGCTTTGAGCAATGACTTTGAAAAGACCGGGTCTTCCTGAAATAGCAATGATTCCGCTGAGTTGCATAGTTTGTTTTTCTGTTAAAAGTTCTCAAAAATAGAAAAATAAGACTAAACAGAGCGCTTGTCGTGTGAAATCATAAAAGGATAACTTTTTGCTTGGCAATGACGGCGTCTTTTTCGATAAGGCTAACGTAATAAGTTCCGGATGCTATTTCAGCGCGTTTAAAAAGCAAGCTGTTTCCTTTGAAGTCTTCTGAAGATGCGATCATCTTTCCTTCTAAGTTGCTGATTTCCAGATGTCTTTTTTTATTGTTCGGATTTGGGTAATAGACTTGAAATGTCGAGCCTGCAGGGTTTGGATAGATAAATACACCTGCGTCAAGACAAGCCGGTGCATTTACAAATTATTTGTCAAAATCAAGTCATTAACAACCCTACAAACGACTGGCTAAAATGTTTTTTAACACTACTAATCAACTTATTAACAATAAATCCCTATAATCTATGTACCTTTGCACCTAATTTTAAAAAGAATACATGACATTTGAAGAACTGGGATTAAGGAGAGAGGTGCTGAAGTCGTTGACAGAATTGGGTTTTGAAGCACCGACCCCCATCCAGGAACAAGCAATTCCCTATCTACTAGGAGAAAATTGCGATTTTGTCGGTCTGGCGCAGACCGGTACAGGTAAAACGGCCGCATTCGGTTTGCCGTTGATTAATAACATTGATAACAAAGCACGCCTGCCACAAGGGGTCATCATTTGCCCAACACGCGAGCTCTGCCTACAGATTACTAAAGATTTAAATGTCTTTGCAAAGTATCTAGATGGCAATATCACAGCAGTGTACGGCGGAACCGATATCCGTACGCAAATCACGAGCGTTAAAAAAGGAACCTCAATTATTGTGGCAACACCAGGTCGTTTGGTAGACCTTATCAATCGCAAAGTAGTTCAACTAGGTGAAATCAAATACGTCATCCTAGACGAAGCCGACGAAATGCTCAATATGGGTTTCAAGGAAGACATCGACATGATCCTCGAACAAACACCCACCGAAAAAAATGTATGGTTGTTTTCGGCAACAATGCCAACAGAAGTTGCGCGCATTGCACGCACCTACATGAACGACCCGTTAGAGGTTTCGATTGGTCACAAAAACCAGAGCAACGAAAACATCGAACACATTTACTTCTCTGTTAAAGAACGCGATCGTTACGACGCCATCAAGCGACTCATCGACTTTAATCCGACCATTTATGGTTTGATCTTTTGTCGTACTAAAAATGAAACCGCAACGGTTGCGATGAAACTCGCCCGCGACGGATACAACGCAGAACCCCTACACGGTGACCTCACCCAAGCCATGCGCGACCGCGTCATGGAACGTTTTCGTTCTAAAGAATTACAAATACTTGTCGCAACCGATGTTGCAGCTCGTGGTTTGGATATCAATAATATCACCCACGTCATTAACTACAACTTGCCCGACGACATCGAAAACTACACACACCGTAGTGGACGCACCGCGCGCGCAGGCAAAACAGGTCAATCTTTGGTATTGGTTAACACGCGTGAAAACGTTAAAATCAAAGCCATCGAGCGCCAAATGCGCATGACTTTCAAGCAAGGTCAAATACCGAATCCGGCCGAGATTTGCGAAATCCAGCTGAAAAAACTCATCGACAACACGATTTCCACGGAGGTTAAAGAAGACGATATCGCACCATTCATGGAGCAAATCTTGGCTTCTTTTGCCGATTTATCAAAAGAAGAAGTCATCAAAAGATTTGTTTCTGCTGAATTCAATCGTTTTATTGAATATTACGAGCGAGCTGGCGACCTCAATGCAGCTGCAAGCAAAGACGAGCGCGAGCGTCCAGAGCGCAAAACCGACCGTCAAAGCCGTGCCCGAGAAGAAGGCAAAACACGCTTTTTTGTCAACTTAGGCCGAAGAGATGGGCTCAACCCAGGCGCCATGGTTCGCATTATCTGCGATGCCACAGGCCTCAACTCTAAAGCACTTGGTCGTATCGACATCATGACTTCCTTTTCTTTTATTGAGGCCGACGACGAGCACACACAAAAAATCTTGAAGCACGTCGAGGGTTATGAATTTGAAGGCCACAAAGTTGCCATCGAAGTTACAGCTCCTGGTCAGGGAGGTGGCGATGACCGCGGCGAGCGTAAATTCTCCAAAGGCCCCGGTTCTAAAAGAGGCCCCGGTTCTTTTGGCGGAAGCAGAAAACCTGGCTTTGAAAAGAAACCAGGTTTTGAGAAAAAAGGTGGTTTTGACAAAAAACGCTCAGGTGGCTTTGATCGTGATCGCGGTTTTGGCGCCAAAAAAAATAAGTATTAATTCTCCTTACCCATACAATTCTCCATATGGAAATCAGAAATATAGCCATTATCGCCCACGTTGACCACGGTAAAACAACCCTCGTCGACAAAATGATCGAAGCGGGCCAAGTTGTCAATGAGCGTGACCGCATGACTGGCGAACTCATGATGGATAACAATGATTTGGAACGCGAGCGCGGCATCACCATTGTTTCTAAAAATGTATCCGTTTCTTACAAAGGCACTAAAATCAACATCATCGACACTCCGGGTCACGCCGACTTCGGCGGTGAGGTAGAGCGCGTACTCAACATGGCTGATGGCGTTTGTTTATTGGTAGACGCATTTGAAGGCCCTATGCCACAAACGCGTTTTGTGCTTGGTAAAGCACTTTCAATGGGGCTCAAGCCACTTTTGGTCATCAACAAAGTCGATAAAGAAAACTGTACTCCTGAAGAGGTTCACGAAAAAGTTTTCGACCTTATGTTTGAGCTAGATGCCAGTGAAGAGCAACTCGACTTTCCCACAATTTACGGCTCAGCCAAGAATGGCTGGATGTCCACAGATTGGAAACAGCAAACAGATAGCATTACGCCTTTACTCGATCAAATCTTGGCCTACTTTCCGCCAAAAACAATTGAAGATGGAAACACGCAAATGCTTATTACCTCTCTTGATTTTTCTTCATATGTTGGTCGTATTGCAATAGGACGCCTAACAAGAGGTGTCATCAAAGAAAACCAACCAATCATTCTTTCAAAATCTGATGGGCGCCAAGAAAAGCACCGCATTAAAGAAGTGTTTGTTTTTGAAGGTATCGAACGTGCCAAAGTAACGGAGGTTCAACCTGGCGATCTCTGCGCCGTTACAGGTATTGAAGGTTTTGAAATCGGTGACTCTATCTGTGATGCCGAGAATCCAGAGCCGCTTCCGACCATTAAAATGGACGAACCTACGATGAGTATGTTGTTCTCTATCAACGACTCTCCGTTCTTTGGTAAAGAGGGTAAATTTGTTACATCTCGTCATATCTCAGATCGTCTTAATAAAGAGCTCGAGAAAAACTTGGCACTGCGCGTCAGCGATACCGATAAGGCCGACAAATGGATGGTTTTTGGTAGAGGTGTCTTGCATCTTTCTGTCTTGATAGAAACCATGCGTCGCGAAGGTTATGAACTTCAGGTTGGCCAGCCGCAGGTGATCATCAAACAGATTGATGGTGTCAAGTGTGAACCAATCGAAGAACTTACCATAGACCTTCCAGAAGTACACAGCGGAACCGCTGTAGAAGCCGTGACGCGTCGCAAAGGAGAAATGACCAACATGGTACCTAAAGGCGAACGTATGATTGTCACCTTCCAGATTCCGTCTCGTGGCATCATTGGGCTGCGCAACTATCTCTTGACCCAAACAGCGGGTGAAGCCATCATGAACCACCGCTTTTTGGAGTATCAACCGTACAAAGGAGAAATTCCGGGCCGTCAGAATGGTTCACTCATATCACTTGAACAAGGAACCTCCATTCCGTTCTCTTTAAATAACCTTCAAGAACGCGGTAAGTTTTTTATTGCACCTAACGAAGATATTTACGAAGGTCAGGTAATAGGTGAAAACTCGCGCGCCGGTGACTTGTGCGTGAATGTAACCAAAACCAAGAAGCTCACTAACATGAGGGCGTCGGGCTCTGACGACAAAGTCCGTTTAGCTCCGCCTAAAGTATTCAGCCTCGAAGAGTGTTTGGAATACATCCAATCCGATGAATACGTGGAGGTAACACCCAAAAGTTTGCGCATTCGTAAAGTCTTGTTAAAAGAAACGGACCGCAAACGTTCAGGTAAAGCGTAATATTTTTGCCATTTTTGCGTTGTGTTGACAATGAAAAAGGCTTTTCTACTTTTGTTTTTAGTGCTTGCGCTTATCACGCAAGCACAAAAACGCACTTTTTTATCGCGTTCAGAGATTGGTTTCCACGTAGGTCAAACCTATTATCTCGGAGATCTCAACCCTTATAAACAATTCAACAACGCGCATCTTGCAGGTGGTCTTTTATACCGCTACAACTTCAATAACCGACTCGCGCTTCGTTTGAATTACTTGTATGGTCAGGTTTCTGCTGCAGACTCCACTTCTCCATATCCTCTTTTGGTCAATCGAAATTTGAGTTTTCAGTCCAAACTTCACGAAGTTGCTGCAGGTTTAGAATTTCATTATGTACCTTTTCAATTTGGCAGTAGTCGCTATCCGGCCACTGCTTATTTACTGGCGCAAGTTGGTGTCTTTCATATGAACCCGCAGGTATATTACAACAATGCTTGGCAAGATCTTCAACCCCTCGCCACAGAAGGGCAGGGAACGAGTGCCAATGCGCAAAAACCCTACAATCTCTATCAACTATGCCTACCTCTTGGAATGGGGGTAAAAGTAAGTCTAGGGAAAATGGCCACTTTCAATTTAGATCTTGCTATTCGCAAAACCTTCACCGACCATCTCGACGACGTCGGTGCTGATTTCTATGCAGATCCGCAAATTCTTTCCGATGAAGTTTCACAAGTAGCAGCAACACTTTCTAACCAAAGTCTGGACGGAAATCGCTTTGGAAAGCGCGGCACGAGCACTACCAATGATTGGTATGTTTATGCAGGCGCATCGCTTACCATTCGCCTAGGAAAGGGCGGGGGTTGTTTTTATTAAATTGAATTTTTATGAAAAAGTATTTGATCATTTCTCTTGTGGGTTTATTTTTTTCTTGTCAGTCCGAGGTTTGCCAATGTGCCGACCAATGGCTTGAAATGACCCAAGCCTTAAAAGCGGCCGAATCAAAAGGGCAACCAGTCGATCAACTTCTGAAACAATATGAAGCACCCATGAAAAAATGTGAGCATTTAGACGCAAATAAGACTGCAGCGGAAAAGCAACAAATGCTCGAAGAATTACGTAATTGCGATTCCTATAAAAAAATAGGAAAAGACTAGCGCTTACCTGGCGTTAAGGAAAAATTTGCTTTAAAGACGTCCTGGTAAGTGGCCCAATGCTGGTAACCCGTAATTGTTTCGTTGTGCCATAAAAAGCTAAACGTACCCCCATATTTCTTTACCGAAGCATATAAATTCTCAATCCGATGTATTGCTTTATCTGGGCTAAGTTGAAGATACTCAAGTAGTGTTCCATCCATATATACGAATGGATGAACATTTAAATGAGTCACCTCATTTTTTTGTAAATCGAACCATTTAAAAGTACGTGCTGTCCCGGCCCTAAATCCAGTTTGTTCGGCGTAACCCATTGTGTAGTCGTGCGTGATACCCATTATTATGAGCTGATTGTAAGTATGGGGTAAGCGTAGTAGCAAAAAGTGCTGTCGGTTACTATGAGGGCGATAACCAGTAATCTGTTCGAGCCGCTCAATTTCGAGCGCTAATTGTTGTGGATTATTCTTCGTTAGTGAACTTCCATGGATGCCCACCTCTATATGTGCGGCAATTTGTTTGATTTTGTCTTGTTGTGCTGGGTTAAGGTGTGAGATGTTTTTGTCGAGTTTGGTGTAATTTCCTAGCAACCAAAAAACTTTGGTGTCAGGATAATTTGCTGCAATGCTGGCAATAAGATCAAAGCTATCGTAAGGGTCTTGTTTTGAGCCACTTCGAACCAGTTTTCTATCCTTCACTCTATCAGATCTGCGGTAAAAAATATCTTTGCAATTGGCAAAAAAAGTACGAATTGTGTTTTTGTGTGCGTAGGCAAAAGCATTGTCGATGTCAAAAGTTGGCTGAAAATAAAATCTTGGCTTTTGTGCTTGAAAACTTTGATTAAAGCGTTGTTCTAAATAGGAAATGATGGCCTCGCTCCATACATCGCATATGGGAACTTGGAGCCAGTTATGGGTAAAAGCGACTGAGGCGCTGGCTTCGAAGCGATCGAGCGAATCTGTGGAAAAGATTTGGTACTCTTCCATGCGGCTCAGGACATAAAAAATAGAGGCCAATACATCGGGTGTTCCGTTGAATTCAAGGCATTCAATACCCTCAAAAGCGCTTTTTATTGGTGGTTTAGATAAAAGTTCGTCTTCAAAAAGGAGCTCAGCTGGTCTTATTTGTAAAGCATCTTCAAAATCTCGGTTAGAATAATTGAGTTTTGGCCCTTTTGCACCCATAAATGCAATTCCGTCATTGGTGAGCTCGTAGGCTACTTTTCTATCTGTAAAAACAAATGAAAGCGTATAGAGCAAGCGCTCTGTGATATACTCAACATAAATAAGCATTAGAGATCAGAAATTATTTTTTCACAAATAAAGGCAGCTGCCTTTCCGTCTCCAAAGATTGCAGGGTCTGTATGTATTTTTTGTCCGATTAAATGGGTGGCTGCTCGAATTATTTTTTCTTTATTTGCGCCAGTTAGAATAGCTGCTCCTGCTGCTACTACTTCTATCCATTCTGTTTGATCGCGCAAAATAACGCAGGGTTTGGCAAAGAAATAGGCTTCTTTTTGCACCCCTCCGCTATCTGTAATGATTATTTTGGCATTTTGCTCCAGCGCAATCATGTCTAAAAACCCAGCAGGAGCAATCATGCGCAGTTTCTTTTGGCCCGCCATTTTTTGCTGAAAATCCGCAGTTAATAGGGTTTCAATTTTGTTTTTTGTGCGCGGGTGAATGGGTAAAATGACCTCTAAATTGGTTTGTGTGATGAGATCTTGTAAAGCTTCTAAAATATCCTGAAGTGCTTTTGGGTCGTCGGTATTGGAGTCTCGGTGAACCGTGCACAAAATGAACGCATTTGGATGTAGGCCCAATTGCTCGATGATCGTAGACTTTTCATTGCTTAGTTTGGCATAGTACAAACTGTTGTCGTACATGATGTCTCCGCAATGATAGACGTTTGGTGCATCAATTGAAGCCGGCAAATGCTGCTCAAGTTGGAATCCTTCGTTCGTTAAATTACGAATACCCGCTTTCGTAGGAACAAAAAGTAGCGTACTCATATGGTCGGCAGAAATCCGGTTGATTTCTTCTGGCATGGCCTTGTTAAAACTGCGCAAACCCGCTTCAATATGGACAACGGGAATATGAATCTTTACTGCGGCCAATGCAGCGGCAATTGTGGAGTTGGTATCGCCATAGATGACCACTGCAGAAGGTTGTTCTTTAAACAGGATGTCTTCAATGCCGTTAAGCATGGCTGCGGTCATGTACCCGTGGGTGCCACTACCTACTGCTAAATTGTAGTTAGGTAGTGGAATGCCGAGTTCTTCAAAAAATACGGCCGACATATTTTCGTCGTAATGCTGTCCGGTATGCACCAGAACTTCTTCAATCGCTGAGGCGTAATGGGTGCGTATGGCACGGCTAAGCGCAGCAGCTTTGATAATTTGGGGGCGGGCACCAATGACCGTTAAAATTTTCTTTTTTGACATATTATAGAAGCCCTTCATCGGCGAAGCTAAAATAGCCATTATCTGTGAAAATGACGTGGTCGAGTAGTTTCATATCGATCAGCTTTGCGAAATCCTTGATGTCTTTGGTCAAGGACTGATCTTGAGCGCTTGGTTTGCATTGCCCACTCGGATGGTTATGGCACAAGACGAATCCTGTTGCAGCACAGCGTAGCGCTTGTTGGAAAATTCTTTTTGCGTCGGCAATTGTACTATGCCTTCCGCCAATACTCAATTGCGTAATATCAATGATTTGATTGGAGTAATTGAGATACAATACAAAGAATTGTTCGTGGTCGAGGTCGGCGAGTTGAACCTGGAGTAGGTCGTAAACATCCTTGGAGGTTTTGATGCTGCATTTTTGACGTACTTCTGCGCTCGTGGACGGTGTCTTGCTTGGGTTGTTGTTTAGGTTCGCCGCACACCAAAATCAGTAATTCGGCATCACTGAGTCGTTGAAGAGATTTTTCTTGTTTCATTCAATGAATAACGCAGCAATAAAGGCTTGCGTACAGCGGTGGAAAACTTTTTATAAGCAGAAGATTTTATAACTTAGCGCTATGGCCAAAAAGCAACAGAAAATCCAAAACGTGGTGTATAGTACCAATCCAAATTTTGCTTATGAATTTGAGCAATCCAATGATATACAGACACTTCCGCCTCAGCAACAGCGCCTTTATATCAGTATAGACCGCAAGCAGCGCGCAGGTAAGGAGGTAACGCTCATCGAGGGTTTTTTGGGTACCGAAGACGATCTCAAAGACTTAGGGAAATTACTGAAAAGCAAATGTGGAGTGGGCGGCAGCGTCAAAGACAACGAGATTTTAATCCAAGGCAACTTTAAGCAAAAGATATTTGATTTATTGCTAAAGGAAGGCTACTCTCAAACCAAACAAAAGGGTTAGATTAAATTTGGTGCAGGTTCTATGTGAATGAATACCTCTGTAACGTATGGAAAAACTACCTTCAAGTGGTCTTTCAGCGCATGCGAAATGGAATGACCCTCATAAACAGTCAACTTGCCATCTAGTTCTAGATGTAGGTCTACCACATAGTTCATACCATGTTTACGTGCCCAGCATTTTTCGATAGCAACAACGCCTGCAACCTTAACTGCTTCTTTTCTTATGAGATCTATTAATGAATGGTGATTATGTTCATCCATGATTTCACCAAGCGCTGGTCTAAATATTTTATATGCGTTATAAACAATGAAAAAAGAAGCAATAAGTGCAGCCCAGTCGTCTGCCTTTTCAAATCCCTTACCAAAAAGAAAGGTTGAAGAAATCCCTAAAAAGGCAATAAATGAAGAAATTGCATCTGACCGATGATGCCAGGCTTCAGCCTTCAAGATTGAGGAATTGGTTAGTTCACCTTTTCTGTGGACATATTGAAAGCTCAATTCTTTGATTAAAATAATTGCCGCTAGTACGTAAAGTGTAAAAAAAGCGGGTTGCTCCTGATCCTCAGATAAGTTACGGATGCTTTCCAAAGCAATTATTGTAGCAGAAATCAAAAGAAATCCGACTACTGCAAAGGTGACGAGTGGTTCTGCTTTGCCGTGTCCGTATGGGTGGTCTTCGTCAGGAGGTTTGCTTGCATAGCTGATTCCAATTAAAACCAGGAAACTCGAAAATATATCTGCACAAGACTCGATAGCATCGGCAATAAGTGCATCGGAATGTCCGGCAATTCCAGCAAATCCCTTTGTAATAGCTAAAATTGTGTTAGTTAGTACACTTAGTAGAGCTGTTCGCTGTACCTGTTTAAGTATTGATTTCACCAGTTAAAGGTAGAATAACTTTGTAGTAATACAAAAAAAGCGGCTCCGAAGAACCGCTTTTCTGGATAGGGCAGGTGGCCCGCCACTATCCATAACCTAACTATAAACTACTACATTTGATTAATAACAAATACGATGCCAAACTCTAAAAAGGGTAGTGCTTCGATGAAAAAAATCTAGTTTTTAATCAATTTGGTACGTTGTTGATTGGTTTCTACGAAGTAAATTCCGGGTTTTAAGTATTCTATATTTATTTTTTCACCCGGTAAAATAACTTGATTATAAACTATTTTACCATTAAGGTCCTCGATCTGAACAACACTTTGCACCATGAGGTCTAATTGAATTTCGGTTTGCGCTGGGTTCGGATAAATGCGAAGTGCACTTTCAAGTTCAGTGATGTTGTCGAGCCACATGTTTTGATGAAAAGTCGTATTTGTTACGATGGCGTCGTTCCAATCAAAGAAAATATAGGCCGTATTTTCAATAACCGACATGATTGCATTTGTCGGCAATTCAGTAATGCGATAGGTCAGGTGGCCATGGCTTTGCGGCTCGTTGGTAGTTGAATCTGGCAACCAAATCTGATTGAACTCAAAACGCATTATGCCATTGCCTAAATTGACCACTTGCATTGGGTGAGAAGCTTCAATGAGCGTAAAACTCGTCCAATCGAGCAGGGTGCTCAAGGTGTCGATGATATATACATTTTGTGCAGGAGCAGTACCTGTGTTCTGAAAGCGAATGGTATAAGTGATCGCGTCATCGATGAATGCGTCCAAATAACCCAAAGGGTAGTTGTCATTCATGTAAACGGTGCTGGCATTTTTGTCGTTAGGATCATAGGCATTGCCCAAGATTTGAAGCAAAGAACCATTGTTGTTGAAGGTGCCGCAATCCGACATGGACCCAGTAGGGGTAATAGTGGAGGTGTAAAAATGTTGCGCACCATTGATTAAACCACCCGGCACACTAAACAGAATAACGTCGAAGTTCGTAAAATTTGTAGAGGCACTATTTAAGTTCCAAGTAATGGTGTTTCCTGAAATCGTATAATTTGAGTTTTGAATGGACGACAATATTGGGCTCACACCAGCAGGATATGTAAAGCTCAAGGTGTAGGTTCCAACGGCACTTGGTCCGTAGCTTCCCCAATTGAGTTTGATGTAAGCGGTGCTGTTTTGATAATAACCAATCCATGGCGTTACGGTTGTCCAGAGATCTGCACAAGTTGTTGTGGTACCACCACAATTCACGGGTAAATAGCCGTTGCTGATTTGGCCAGTTGTTGTCCCCATTAGGGTAAGGTAAGTGGTGAGTGCTGTATAGCCGTTGTAAATCAACCAAGTTGGACTCACTTGCGCCAATATGACATTTGAGGTGCCAACAAAAGGTCCGCAATATTCAAAATAACCTGTTGAATCAGTATAAACCGTTACACTTGTTGTAGCGTTGGGCGAGACAAATAGTTGCACGGGTGCGAAAGTAAGCGGTTGTTCACCGGCATTCATCACACCATTGTTATTGGCGTCGCAGAAGACGTAGCCGCCGTAGCAATTACTTGAACTTTGGTTAGTGCAGCTCAATGGGATATTTACTTGAACTGGTGTTGTTCCCAAGGAACAAGGATTAGCCACCACTGAGTCTGGCGCATTTGCAGGCACTGTATAGGTGCTATTTGCAATCCAGTTGGGGCTTACTTGTATCCCATATGCTTGATTAGTGTTCCCTACATAGGATAGGGTGTATTGCCCGTTAGCATTAGTATATCCTGTAAATCCATTCACCTGAACTGGCGCATTGGCTACCGTACTTTCGTTACTGTCTTGAATGCCGTTACTATTGGCATCGCAAAATACTGAACCGCCTACGCAAAGTTGGGTTTGACCTTGATTACAAATTAGTGTAAAATAAGAGGTGGTCACACCAGGATTCGGAATGGTGATGGCACCTCCTGGAAAACTACTTTGAACTTGGTATCCGTTAGCGGCTAACCATTGGGGATCAATTTGTAAAGTATAGGTTCCTGGTAAGATATTCGTGAAAAGTAGCATGGTATTTTGGCTACTATCTTGATACAGCAGGCCGTTGGTTCCGATCAGTTGAAATGGTACATTTTGAATATTTTGTTCAACGGTGCCATTGTTGTCGCAGTCTAGACCAACAAATGCATAAACTTGATAGCTACAATAACCAACTGTATAGGCTACCGTATCAATAGCAAAGGTTTGGTTAGCGGGATTGTAAACTGTTGTGATGATTTGATAAGTACCTGGTGCGTTGTAGGAGTGTGAGAGAGGCGGATTCATGACAATATTGGTGGCCGTGGTGGAGGTTCCGCCTCCTGCCGTGCTATTGGTTGAACCATCGCCCCAATTGACCACTGACTGAAATTGAAAACCGGAAAAGTTATTTCCTTGGATAACATAAGGGAGGTCAAAGTTATAAGTAGCATTTGGTGCCGGGCTCAATGCCGAAAAACCAATATTGACTGTTTGGTCGCAACTGACTGCATTGAAATTTGGAGGAAGTACCAAATTGGTGAGGGCAAAGCCCGTAACCTGTGCAAAGCTAAGTTGTATGAAGCTAATAAAGCTGAGGATTAGGATTGTAAAATGTTTCATAATCAATGGTTTATAAACGCATAACGCAGACCTTACAAAGAAGGTTGCTTTGGTTCTGCGCTTCTTTATTAACTTTGTTTGGCATGAAAAAAATAGACCGTTTACGTTTAGCACATTTTAGTAACCTCGAATTATTAGCAAAGCAGGTCGTGGAGGGTTTTATAACAGGCTTACACAAAAGTCCTTTTCATGGGTTTTCAGTAGAGTTCGCTGAACACAGGCTCTATAACCCAGGTGAATCCACGCGCAATATCGATTGGCGTCTTTATGGTCGTTCTGAAAAGTTGTTTACCAAAAAGTATGAAGAGGAAACCAACTTGCGTTGCCAAATCGTTATTGACGATTCCAGTTCTATGTACTTTCCGCAAGAAGGCATCAGCAAATTTGAATACGCGGTTTATGCAGCGGCCAGTTTAATTGAATTACTCAAAAGACAGCGCGATGCCGTTGGTCTGAGTTTCTTTAATGAAACACTCGAGCTTCAAACACCAGCTAAATCTTCTCTTTTGCACCACCGCTACTTATATAGCGAGCTAGAAAGACGCTTAACCACTTATCAAGAGAAAGCTAAAAAGCAAACGGCTTCCATTGCTGCGCTTCATGCAGTTGCAGAACTCACCCACAAACGGAGTCTAGTTATTCTTTTTTCAGACCTTCTAGATGATCCACAGCACACCGACGCACTTTTCGATGCTTTGCAACACCTCAAGCACAACAAGCATGAAGTCATCCTTTTTCATGTGCACCATGCGGGATACGAGAAGTCTTTTCAATTAGAAGACAGGCCTTATCAGCTCATCGATATGGAAACAGGTGAACGCATGCTTTTGCGTCCTGGAGAAGTCCGCGAAAAGTATCAGGCGGCAATCAATTTATATTTTGAGCAAATTAGTAAAAGGTGTTTGAACAACAGTATTGATTTTATGCCGGCACCAATTGAAGAAGGATACGATCAAGTACTCTTAAAATATCTTTTGAAGCGCCAGCAGCTTTTTTAATGGTTTCAGGCGCTCAACGCGCGTTCTACTTTGCCATTCATTACCCTAAAAAATAATGGTGGAACAAACGATAAAAGCATCATGCCAGGATAACCCGTTGGCATTATTGGTGCTTCAGGGTCGGAATGCAGCAGTTGGTAAGGTTTATCGGGTTTGTAGTGGTGTTCACTATGCCTACTGAGTTCAAATAAAATGAGTCTGCCTAGAATATGATTGCTATTCCATGAATGTTTGCGTTTGACCAATTCGTAACGTCCGTTTTCTTTGAGTCGGCGCTTTAAACCATAATGCTCGATGTAATTGACGGTTTCTAGCAGTAGAATACCAATGATTGCAGCAGCAATAAAAGCAAGAAGCGCAGTCAGGTCAAAAATTTGCCAAATGATGAGCAAAAGTAAAAGATGACTTAGGGAATAAATCACCATTTTATTGGAGAACGAAAACTTGGCTTTGCCCATGATTTGCATCCGCGTCAATTCTATTTGCCAAGCTTGAAAATAACTGCCGATTTGCGAACGAAACCAAAAAATATAAACAGGTTCATTTTTACGCGCCGTTGCAGGATCTGAGTGCGTACCTACATTGGTGTGATGACCTCTATTGTGGTAGGGTAAAAAATGGTTTTCTAAGGAACTTAGAAGTAAAACCTCGCCTAAAAATTGTTCAAAGCGCTTGTTTCGATGCCCTAATTCGTGCCCTACATTGATTCCGATGATGCCACACATTAGACCCATGGAAACAACGCGCCCCCACCATGTGTTTGCGTCAGGGCTGCTGTTTTGTGCGTTTAAAAAGTAGGCCACAAAACACCATTGTACAATAACTAGCGTATACAATAGGTAATTGTAATATTTGGCGTGTCGGTTTAAAGCATTTTCACTCGCTTCGTTTGTTGTCCATCGCAATGGCAAAATCAGTTCTAAAAAAGGTACCAATATAAAGAAAACGTATACGGGTAAGTAACTCAACCAGCCTTCAGATTGAAAAGCAATATTAACTGTAATCGGTAAACTAAAAACCAGTACGTATTTGATGCTTTTCATGGCGCCTATTCTTTGATAAAACGGATGCTTTTGGATGTGTTTGAGAATTGAACTTTTAGCATGTACATTCCTGAATCGAGGTGATCAATATCCAATTGTTGAGAAGGTTGTGAAGACCAATAACCACTCATTTTTTGACCTTGAGCATTATATATCTCAATGCTTAAAGGATTTTGAGATGCTGTAATTTTGAGTTGTTTACCTGCCGGATTCGGAGTTATGTTGATATCAATATTGTTGACTTCTGTAAGGTAGGAAGCTGGGTTCACACGTGTAGGCGCTGCCTCGAAGCAATCGCTTTCAATTCTGAACATATCAAAATATGCACCATTTGGTATTTGTACAGAAGAAACAATGGAACCATCTTGTAAGGAAAGCCCAATTAAGGTAACGCCAGCACCAAGCATACTTTCAAAATAATAAATACCGTTAAACGGATCAATGGAAGCAGCATTCATGATGTAGTTAGGAAGATTAAGTTGAGTTGGAAGTGGTGTCACTACTCCTGATGCCGCATCGATTTTCCCCAAACATTTGACGCCATTTTGCATAATGAGACCGTACATTGTTGTGTCGGCACAGTTGTAAGCAAAATTGTCAAAACTATTTCCACCACTAGGTATAGAAATGGTAGGGTTAGAAAAAATGGTACCGTTATAGATATCTAGCCCTCGAAGTTTGCCTTCGGAAATAAAATAATAGACCATCAAATGCGGATTAATGACCGCACCTGCCATTGTGTAACTTGTGGCAATTGAAGTAGGTGAAATTAGACTGACAAGACCGGTACTTAGATCGCAACTTGCCAAGCGCATGTCTCCACTGTAGGTTCCGGTGGCTTGGTTGTAAACCACTTGAGAATACAAACCATACATGACGGAGTCTGAGGTATTGAAACGAAAATTATTAAAGTCACCGGTTACACTTGGTAAATTCACGACTACATCAGCTAAAATACTGCCATTTTGAAGTGAAATCGATAGCCAAGAATCGTCGTCTTGGTATGAGTAGCTTAGGTCATAGGGATTCAGTGAAACGCCTGTAGTGTTAATCGTAGTACTGAGTACTTGGTTTCCAATTGGAGTAATAGTACCACTTACAGGATCCATCTCGACAAAAGAAACACTGGAAGGATTCATTTGGCGATACAAGCCATACATGTTGTTACCTAGTTGACCAAAAGTCAGAATGGGCAACATTAAAGCAAAACTTAGGGTATACTTATTGCGCGCGGTTAATTTTAATTTCATGGGTGATTGTTTAGGGTTGAATAAACGAAAGTTATTTCTCTTAAGACACTTACTACCCAAGTAAATTAACTTCCACAATATAAACAATCGTCTTCGTCGTCTTGTTCGGGCGCGTGTTCAATTGCAGGGTTCAATTGCTTTTTGAGCTCATAGATTTTTTGCTGTGTTTCAATATCTGAAAATAAGTCTCCGGTTAGTTGAGATTTAAGCGCTGTAATTTGTTGTTCAATTGTTTCCATATTACGAAATTAAAAAAATAAGTTTTGATTCGACGTTCATCTCGTTGATGAGCATCCCATCAAATAATCGTACCTTTGCACTTTATTAAACTATGGCGCACAAATCAGGTTTTGTCAATATTGTAGGTTCTCCAAATGTGGGGAAGTCTACACTCATGAACCAATTGGTTGGTGAGAAACTATCCATAGTAAGTTCCAAGGCGCAAACCACCCGTCACCGCATCCTAGGAATTGTCAATGAAGAAGATTATCAAATAGTATTTTCAGATACGCCAGGTGTCGTTAATGCGGCCTACAAGCTTCATGAAAACATGATGGACTATGTTAATGCCTCTATTTCAGATGCCGATGTCCTTATTTTCATGACAGATACCCATGAAAATGACATGAACCACAAAGAAACGCTTGAGCGCATTCAAAGGCTCAAGGTTCCTGTGCTTTGTCTGATCAACAAAATAGATAGCTCAGAACAAGTCAAAGTAATGGAGCGGGTTGTTTTTTGGCAAGAAAAATTACCCAATGCAAAGGTTTATGCCATTTCAGCATTACATAAATTCAATATAGAGGCAGTTTGGGAAGAAATCTTGAGCCTAATTCCAGAAAGCCCGCCATACTACGACAAAGAAGAAATTTCTGACCGCCCCATGCGTTTTTTTATTTCAGAAATCATCAGAGAAAAAATCTTTATTCATTGTCAAAAAGAAATACCATACAGCACGCAGGTGGAGGTGGAAGAATTCAAAGAAGAACCCGGCCTCACCCGCATTAGGGCAAATATCATTGTGGAGCGAGACTCTCAACGTGGTATTATCATTGGACGAGGCGGAGAAATGCTCAAAAGAATTGGTAAAGCTGCGCGCCTAGACATGGAAAAATTCTTAGAAACAAAAGTATTCCTCGAGAATTATGTCAAAGTAGACAAAGACTGGCGCCATTCCGATGCAAAACTCAAGAAATACGGATATTAAGCACAAGAATCATGAGTAATATAGTTGCAATTGTCGGACGTCCAAACGTCGGTAAATCTACCTTGTTCAATCGCTTGACAGAATCTCGCGATGCCATTGTGAAGGAGGTAAGTGGCGTTACCCGAGACCGCCTCTACGGAAAAGGAGAGTGGAACGGCTATCAATTTTCAGTCATCGATACCGGTGGTTATGCCACCACTAAAGAGGACATCTTTGAAGGTGAAATCAGAAAGCAAGTTCAAATTGCTATAGAAGAAGCAACCGTTATTATCTTTATGGTAGATGTCATGACCGGTATTGTCGAAATGGACCAAACCGTTGCACAATTATTGCGCAAAAGTAAGAAGCCTGTTCTTATTGCCGCCAATAAGGTAGACAACACCGAGCGCGTCGGACTATCCTCGGAATTTTACGCTTTTGGCTTAGGTGAAGTATTTGATCTGAGTGCAGCGAATGGAAGTGGTACCGGAGAAATCCTCGACGAACTTGTCAAATTCTTTAATAAAGAGGATGAGTCTATCCGTGAAGAAGACAGCTTGCCACGCATTGCAATTGTTGGAAGGCCAAACGTTGGTAAATCATCTATGGTGAATGCCTTAACGGGTCAAGAGCGCAATATCGTAACCAATATTTCGGGAACCACCCGTGATGCCATCCATACCCGCTACAAATCTTTTGGTTTTGACTTTTTATTAATTGATACCGCCGGAATCCGTAAAAAAGCAAAGGTAACCGAAGACATCGAATATTACTCTGTCCTCAGGTCAGTGCGCACCATCGAAAATGCAGACGTATGTATGTTTATGATAGATGCTGCTGAGGGGATTCAAAAGCAAGATCTCAGCATCTTTTACATGATCGAGAAGAATTCAAAAGGAGTTGTGGTATTGGTCAATAAGTGGGATCTTATAGAAAAAGATCAAAACACCATGATCAAATTTGAAGCCGACTTGCGCGAGCAGCTGGCACCATTTAACGACGTACCGATTATCTTTACCTCTGCCATTGAAAAACAACGCATACACCGGGCTTTAGAAACTGCCATGCGCGTTTTTGAAAACCGCACGCGCAAGATTCCAACCCATGAGCTCAACGAAGTCATGCTCGAGATAATTGCGGCAACGCCTCCTCCGGCCATGAAAGGCAAGTATATTAAAATTAAGTTTGTGACGCAGTTACCAACGCACGCACCAGCATTTGCCTTTTTCTGTAACTTACCTCAGTACCTCACTGACGCATACAAGCGCTTCTTAGAAAACCGATTAAGAGAGCGTTTTGATTTTGAAGGCGTACCAGTCAAAATATTCTTCAGGAAAAAATAAAAAAAGGCGAGCCAACGGCTCGCCTTTTCGCTTGATAAGAGCGTGCACTATCTAATAAGATTCAAGTGCCCTGTGACTATCTTTCGATAGTCATTTTCTTTGGTTTCAAATTGGAGTTTCCAGGTGTACATTCCTGAAGGCACTTTGGCACCTTCTAAGCCGTAGGTGCCGTCCCAGGCCTGTGCAGCATCTTTTGTTTCCCAAATGACCTCTCCCCAACGGTTGAAAACCGCTAAATGGAATGCATGTGGATCAAAACCAGTTGTGAAAACTGCTTGCCATGTTTGGTTGTGTTCGTCTTCATCTGGCGTGAAGGTATTGGGCACGTAGTAAATGGGCTCTGCAATTACAGGAAGGTTCAATTGATATTCGTCTGCACAACCAAGAGGCGTTGCCGCGGTAAGCGTTACCAAAAGGTTTTCAGAAACACCAACATACATGTGGTTAGGGTTTTCTTCAGTACTTGATGTGTTGTCATCGAAGTCCCAGAAAAAGGATAGGTTACTACCTATAGAATTATTGATAAATTGAATAGGCATTGTTCCCTCGGTAAGCGCTCCTGGCAGGGCAGCAAAAGACGCCTCTGGATAGCTCTCCATGTAAATGTAGTCGTTGTAGGTGGTGGTTTCTACACAGCCTAAGAGGTTATATTCTAAAGTGATATCGTGGTAACCGCTCGCATCAAAGGTGTAAGAAAAGTTATTGCCTTGGCCAATTTGAGAACCTCCCCAATACCAGGTATACACAGCACCTTGTACCGCACCGATTGTACTTAGATTGACCAGAAGCGGATTACAACCAGAGAGCGTATCGGCAACAAAAGTAGGTGGAACTGCCGCTATAACGGTGATGAGCATGTCTACGGTGTCTCCGCACTGCCCGGGGTCAGGGAAGAAAGTATGTGTGAAAATACCCGGAATAGAAGTGTCTATGTTTGGTGGTGTCCAAGATCCTGTTATGCCCGGAACATTATTAGATGTTGTTGGAAAAATAGGATTGGCGTCGTCTTGACATAATTGCGCGATTTGCGTAAACTGCGGAATAATCAATGGATCAACGGTGATCGGGAAAGTAAGTGCAGATGCACATTGATTGGGATCTGGCGTAAAGGTATAATTGACCGTTCCTGGAGACGTCGTAATTACCGTTGGGTTATTCCATGAACCCGTGATGAGTGGTCCATTTAAATAACTTGTCGTATTCGTTGCAGTTGTCGGGATGACCACATTGGTCATGTACTGACAAATTTGACCCATGGGGTTAAACTGAGGTGTTGTAAGTGCATGGGTAATGATATCCATTGTGGCTGGAAAAGCACACTGACCAGCAGTAGGTGTAAAGGTGTATGTTGCTGTTCCTGCCACGGCGGTTGAAATAACCAAAGGACTCCAAACACCTGTATAAGGGATGTTGTTGGTAGAAGCTGCTGGTAGCGCAGGTGCAGCATCGTTGATGCAAAGATCTGGAATTTGGTTAAAGGTTGCCTGTTCGTTGGGTAAAATCTGAATATTCATGGTTGCTTGGGTGGCGCATATACCCGTATTGGGCGTAAACGTGTAGGTAAATGTGCCTGAGTTTGCAGTGTTGATAACGGCAGGGTTCCAGGTACCTTGGATGACCGGAGCGTTCGTCGATAAATTTGGCAAACTTGGCGCCGTTGCATCTTCACAAATTGGTGCAATTTGATTAAAGGTAGGCAACACAGGTATGTTGACCACCACAGTTGTTGTTGCTGTTGAAATACAGCCGCCGGCATCGTAAGTGAGCGTATAAACACCAGCCATTGCTGCAGTTGCACTTGGGATAGTTGGGTTTTGAAGCGCTGAGGTAAAACCGTTTGGACCTGCCCAAGCATAAGCAGGTGCACCTGTGGTTGCGGTGAGGTTGATTTGGCTACCCACACAATAAGGCCCGTTGTTGGCTACTGTTACGGAGGTAGAACCTGCGGTGTAGGTAATTACAACCTGACCATTACCAGTCTGAAAACCTTGTGTACATGTGCCACCTGCTGGGTAAAAACTTGATCCACCACCACCTGGTCCGCCACCATTGGCTCCAGTACAGCAGTTGTCGCCACCGCCGCCGCCGCCGCCAAAATAGCCGCCGCCGCCGCCGCCGCCAGAAGCAGTAGTATAAAAACCGCCATTACCGCCGTTGCCAATTGAACCTGCAGTTCCGGGTTGGCCACCACCCCATGGGGGGCCACCGTTTCCGCCGGCAGTTTGCGTTCCGCCCCCACCACCAACACCTGTAAAAGGTGAACCAGGTGCTTGTTGGCCAATAGCGCAACCGCCAAAGCCACCTGTTGCTTGGTAATTAGGCTGCCCTGAACCACCTGAACGGCCGCCACCGCCACCTGCAACAACAATGCGGTTGTTCATGGCATATGGTGTAATGCGAATATCCGAAGCACCACCACCACCTTTAGATTCATTTTGAGGATTTGAAAGACTTGGTTGGCCATTGCCGCCGCCGTTCCAACCGCCAGTAGGGCCGGTAGGGCAGCCGCCAACACGGATTTCAAGAACTTGACCAGGGGTAACCGCTACACTAGGATGTTGAACCCTTGCACCGTTTCCACCTTGACCTGAACCAACAAATGGGGTGCCCAATACGCCACCACCTTTTGCTCCGCGAACATCTACTTGAATAGAATACACACAAGCTGGTACCGTCCAAGTTTGAAGCGCACCGGTATAGTTAAAGGTTACAGACTGTTGGGCCTGCGTAAAAAAGGTGGAGACAAGGAGAATAGAAAAGATCAGCTTTTTGAGCATAGGGTAGTAGGTTTTGTAGGTAGACAAATTTATATTAAATAATTGTGATTTTAGAACGTATATTGCGTTTTACGGTTGCTTTGATTCGTATAATTTTGTACTTTGTCGGTAAATTTTTTCACAATGACCCCTTATTCAGGTCCATGGACAACCAATCAAGCCGCTCATCTTTTGAGGCGTTGCACCTTTGGCGCTAACTATCAGCAAATTCAAAATACGGTAAATCTTGGTTTAGCTTCGGCACTCAATCAGTTGTTTCTGCCATCCGTTACCGATGAGCCACTGTCCTATGACGCTGGTGAACAAGTTGTAAATATCGGCGAAACCTGGGTGTCGGCAGTATACCCTGCCAATGCCACAGCAAATCAACAAACCGAGGCGGCACGCATGAAATCTTTAGGTGCTTGGCTTGTCAAAAACTTGAATCAAGAAAGTCTTAGTATCACTGAAAAAATGCAGTTTTTTTGGCAAAATCATTTTGGTGTGACCACCTCAGGTGATGCCAGAGCAATGTATCATTACTTGCAATTACTCAGGCAACATGCGCTTGGCAATGTAAGGCAACTCGTAAAAGAAGTGACTATTGACCCTTGTATGTTGTTATTTTTAAATGGCAATACCAACACGGTTTTTTCTCCAAATGAGAATTACGGAAGAGAATTGCTGGAATTATTTACGGTAGGTAAGGGTGCCCAACTAGCAGCCGGAGACTACAGCACATTTACCGAACAAGACGTAGCAGCAGCTGCAAAGATTTTTACGGGCTACATTGTGCAGGGTGTGCGCAGCTCGACCCAAACGCAGGTGACCAGTCAGTTTATGCCTAATCTCC
>Ga0315905_10000043_pt1 | contig 123084 bp, 91 predicted proteins | sample LakEriMetagenome_5_FD_203522 | JGI IMG/M metagenome (GOLD analysis project Ga0315905, IMG submission 203522) | Freshwater fungal communities from buoy surface, Lake Erie, Ohio, United States - Buoy 4 MA121 | ecosystem: Environmental > Aquatic > Freshwater > Lake | place: USA: Lake Erie, Ohio...
GCAGAAGTTGAAGACGCGGTAGACATGGCCCCGGTATCCGGGGAAATCCTTGCCGATCACATCCCGCCAGGCGGCGAGAATTTCCTCGATGAGGGGGTCGTTGGTAACTACCTGCACGGGTCCACCGTATGGGATGGGAAGTTTTCCGACCGAAGAACCTGTCGGTTTCGCAAATCTCCTGGCCTATGTTTTACCCCATTACCCATTTCTCCGGCCAAATGCGGGATTTTCCCTGCCTGGAAGTCGGCGAAACGTGACAAACGGTCAGTCGGCGCTTTTCTGTTGGCGGATTCGATGACTATCGGCGAGTATAGGTCTTGTCTTCAGCCGCTTCGCCCACCGGTGACAAAGATTTTGACCGGTCGTATCAGTACCATCGGAATCCGCCGTAGCGCGGCTTGCCGGCCTTGTCGTCGATCAACCACCAAGGAGGCTTCCATGCTGTCTTTCGGTTCAAGGGCATTGGTCCTGGTGCTGGCCGGGTTGGCATGGGCAGGGCGTTGTCCTGGGCAGGATGGCCAAACCGACAAAGGTGGGAGCAAGCCGGCCGACCCGGCCAAGCCGGTGCAGGTGTTCCTGCTGCTGGGCCAGTCGAACATGGTGGGCCTTGGCAAGGTGACCGGCCCCGAGGTGTCCCTGGAGAGCGCCGTCAAGGAGAGGGGCAAATACAAGTACCTGGTGGATGCGGCCGGCCAGTGGGGCGAGCGGCGCGATGTGCGGTACGCGCGTGTCATGGATGGACGGGGCGGTGGCGTGCAGCGGCTCAACAACGAGTGGCTGACCGTGAAAACCTGCAAGACCATCGGGCCGGAATTCGGCATCGGCCATACCTTGGGCGATGCCGTCGAGGATCCGGTGTTGCTGTTGAAAAGCTGCATCGGCAACCGGAGCCTGGGCTGGGACCTGCTGCCGCCCGGCAGCGAGCGTTACGCCTTCGTCAGCCGGGACAAGCAGGGGCTGGAGAAGACCCTGGTCTATGCCGGCTACAAGGATCGCCCGGAATCCTGGGAGATGGACAAGGCCAGGGGCACGGCGACCGAGCCGCCCCCGTGGCTGGACAAGGCCGGCAAGCCGATCGACTGGTACGCCGGCAAGCAGTACGATGCCGACATCGCCAAGGCCAAGATGGTGCTGGGTGAGCTGGAAAAGCACTATCCCGGCGCGAAAACCTACGAGGTGGCCGGCTTCTTCTTCTGGCAGGGGGAGAAGGACTGCGGCAATCCCGGGCACGCCGAACGCTATGAGAAGAACCTGGTTCACTTCATAAAGACCCTCCGTCGGGAATTCAACGCGCCCGGCGCCAGGTTCGTGCTGGCGACCCTGGGAGAATCCCAGAAGGGATCCAAGGGGCCGGGCGGCCAGGTGCTGGACGCCCAACTGGCGGTGGACGGCGAGGCAGGCAAGTATCCGGAATTCAAGGGAAATGTCGCCACGGTCTACACGCACCCGATGGCCCAGGGGGGCAGCGGCAACGGGCACTACGGCGGCAAGGCCGAGGTGTACATGGATGTGGGCGAGGCCATGGGGCGGGCGATGACGCGGCTGCTGGGAAAAGCGGAGCCGAAATAGGACCGGGCTGAGGTAGCCCCGGATCATCTCGAGGGAGGTAGGCGGCATGATGAACCTGTGGATGGTGGCATGGGCGCTCGCGCAGGCCCAGCCGGAATTCAAGCCGGACCAGTCGGTGTTGCCGGCCCCGGCTCCAGCCGGCGCGATCCGGCTTTTGGACGAGCGGGGGAACCATTCCTTCCTGAGCATGGCCGGGGAGAAGACGGACTGGCCCTGCGAGGAGGGGGTGATGACCTCCACCCCCAAGAAGAACCAGAACCACATCGTGTCACGGCAGCATTTCAAGGACGCCGACATCCATGTCGAGTTCCTGTTGCCCCCGAAGGGACCGGCCAACAGCGGGGTCTACATCCATGGCAACTACGAGATCCAGATCCTGAACTCCTCCGGCAAGGAGAAGGTGACGCAGGATGACGCCGGGGCGCTGTACGGGTTCGCCGCGCCGCTGGAGAACGCCTGCCGGAAACCCGGGGAGTGGCAGGTGTTTGATATCCGTTACCGGGCCCCCAGGCGGGACGAGGCGGGCAAGATCACCGAGAAGGGCCGGGTCACCGTCTGGTTCAACGGGAAAAAAGTCCAGGAAGGGACCGAGTTCGGCGAGCCCAAGTCCGCCTTCCACCCGTTCCGCTACGGGACCACGCCGTACCTGGAAAAGATCCGCGACCGGCAGAAGAAGACCATGACCGGACCGGTCTTCCTGCAGGACCACGGCAACCCCGTGAAGTTCCGCAATGTCTGGGTGGTGCCGGCCGATTCAAACGCCTTCGTCTACGAGCCGCCGAAGGAATGATCGCGGGATGAACCCTGGTGGCCGATGGTGCCTGGTTTGAGTGGAGTGGCTACGCAGATGGGTAGAGCATTTTTCCGGGTGGCGGGGCTTGGGCCACTGTGGGCGGTGGTGCTGTCGCTCGCGGCCGGTTTCCAGGCGGGTGCGGCCGAGCGGCGGCCCAACTTTGTGTTCATCTACTCGGACGACCACCGCTGGGACGCGGTGGGTGCGGTGCAGCGCGAGCAGGGGGACGCCGGGCGTTTCCCTTGGTTTCAGTCGCCCCATCTGGACCGGTTGGCGGCGGAGGGGGTGCGGTTCCGCAACGCCTTCGTGACGCTGTCGCTGTGCGCCCCCAGCCGGGCGGCGTTTTTGACCGGGCGCTACAACCACGCCAACGGCATCACCAACAACAGCAAACCTTTCCCCGCCACCGCCGTCACCCACGCCACGCTGCTGCGCCAGGCCGGTTACCAGACGGCCTATGTGGGCAAATGGCACATGGGCAACCAGAAGGGCCAGCGTCCCGGCTTCGACCACTCGGCCAGCTTCGTAGGCCAGGGCCGTTACCAGGATTGCCCGTTCGAGATCAACGGGGTGCCGACGCCGACCAAGGGGTGGGTCGATGAGGTGAGCACCGGCTATGCCATCGACTGGATGCGCCAGAACCGGGACAAGCCGTTCTCGATGGTGGTCGGCCTGAAGAGTCCGCACGGGCCCCGCGGGGGGAACCACCTGCCCGAGAGGCTGCGCGGCCTGTACGCCAACGAGACAACCCGTCCGGCCCCCAACTGCGGTTTGCCGGCGATTTTCCACACGCGGGATCCCAAGACGGGGATGTTCCCCACTGGCATTTCCTCCAACGCCGCGCACCTGGACTACCTGCGGCACATCGCCGGCGTGGACGAGTGCGTTGGCAAAATCCTGGCGGCACTCGATGAACTGCGGCTGGCGGACGACACCGTGGTGGTCTACACGAGCGACAACGGTTATTACCTGGGCGAGCACTGCTCCGGGGACAAGCGTTCCCTGTATGAGGAATCTTTGCGCGTGCCGATGCTGGTTCGGTATCCGCGCGAATTCGCCCGGGGAAAACGGGTGGATGAGATGGTCCTGAACATCGACCTAGCGCCGACCCTGCTGGATCTGGCGGGAATCGCCGCCCCGGCGGAGATGCAGGGGGCGAGCTGGCGGGGTTTGGCGGCCGGACGCGGGGCCGCCAATTGGCGGAAGTCCTTTCTGGCCGAGTATTACAAGGAGCTGGGCGACGTGCCCACCACCTACTGCCTGAGGACGACCACGCACAAGCTGGTCAAATATCCGGATCACCCGGAATGGACGGAGCTTTTCGACCTGCGGTCCGATCCGTACGAGACCAGAAACCTGGCCTCCGACCGGGAGCTGTCCGCGAGGTTGGGGGCTGAATTGGCGGTGGTGATGCGCGGGGTGGGTTACACCGAACCGGTTCCAAAGCGCGACTGAGGCGTGGCCACCCTTTTCAGATAGTAGAACGCTCATCGGCCTTCCAAAATGCCGGGGGCTTTGCCCATTCCCATTTGGGCCCGCCTCGGCCCGCCATCCGGCCCCGGGATAACGCTCAGGAGATCCTGGAATTTTTTGGCCCCAGGGGCCCGGCACGATCGTTCTTCCATTAGCGGTAAAACCCGGTCTGGTCACCGCTTCCACGGAGGGGAGCCGCCCTGGCACCGCCCTTTTCGTGCGGGTGGCCCCGTCCAAAAGGCCCCCTCCGGCGTTCGGGGGTGGTCCCGACGCATTAAGGCCCAGCTGGGAACGGCAATCCAAACAGGGCATGAGGGGGCCCAAAATGATGGCCGGGGAAAACCCGATGGATGACAACGAGCGGCTTTCAGAACTCCTGGTCGACGCCGAGGAAATCCTGGAGGCCGGCGGGGAGCCGTCGCCGGTCGAGTTGTGCCGCGATTATCCGCACCTGCTGGCGGAATTCACGCGCAAGCTGGAGGCCCTGCGGGCCACCCGGTGGCTGAACCGGCCGTTGGATTCGCAGCCCGCTGGGGGTCCGGTCACCTATGGATCGGTCACGGTGGCCGCGGAAACGGTCCTGGCCGGCCGCTACCTCCTGGAAAAACTGCTGGGGCAGGGCGGCCATGGCCAGGTTTGGCGCGCCCGGGACATCGAATTGGGGCGTTCGGTCGCCCTCAAGCTGCCCCGGGCCGCTGGTGAAAAGGCTGACGAGGCCATGCTCGCCGAGGCCCGGCGGGTCGCCGCGCTCAAGCATCCGGGGATCGTGCCGGTCCATGATGTCGGTCGGGATGGTGAAACCCGCTTCATTGTCGCCGAGCTGGTGGAGGGGGGAAGCCTGGCTGATCTTCCCAAGGGGGCCTATGCGCGGGAACGCATCCTCGGGTGGATGGTCGAGGTGGCCGAGGGGCTTGATTACGCCCATCGCTTGGGGGTGATCCACCGCGACATCAAGCCGGCGAACATCCTGCTCGATCACCACGGCCGGGCGCTGCTGGCGGATTTCGGCATCTCCCATTCCCTGTCCGCCCGGGGGGATGCGCCGGCGCCCGGTTCGATCACGGGGACGCTGCGCTACATGTCGCCCGGCCAGGTGAAGGGCCAGGCAGCCACCCCGCGATCGGACATCCACGCGCTGGGGGTGACACTGCATGAGTTGCTCACCGGGAAACTCCCTTACCGAGAGGCGAGTGGCAAGGATCCCATCGCCCTGCGGGACCAGATCGTTGCCGGGGCGCTGGAGATCGACCCCTCCCTGCCAGGACCGATCCGTGCGGTCTGTTCACGCGCCCTGGGACTTGCCGGCCACGCGCCGTTCCAAACCGCCGGGGAAATGGCCGAGGCGATCCGCCGCCTTTTGCAGGGGGGCCGCGGGAGGCGCCGGTTGGCGACCGCAGGATTGTTGCTTGGCGTGCTGGCATTGGGCTTCACCGCACCGGGCCTGTGGGGCCGGTTTACCGGGTTGCGGCCTGCGGCGGCACCGGGGAAACCGGCACTGGACGCAAAGTGGGCGGAATCCTTCCGCGCGCTGCCGGCCGAGGAACAGTCGAGGGAACTGGCCCGGGCGCTGAGGGTGCTGAATCCCGGTTTTGACGGCCAGGTCGGCGGGGAACTGGTGGATGGGAAGCTGGCCAAGGTGACCTTCTGTACCGACCAGGTGTCCGACATTGCGCCGTTGTCGGCCCTGGAGCACCTGCGCCACCTCGAGATGACCGGCACATTTGGCGTGGTCGGCAACGGCATCCTGGAGGACCTGACACCGATCCGGGGGATGGGTATCAAGACCCTGGTGTGCAAGTACAACGCCAGCTTGCGGGACCTCGGCCCCCTGCGCGGGATGCCGCTGGAAACCCTGGACCTGTGGCGCACCGCGGTGGATGACCTGGGTCCGCTCGCGGGTTGCCCGATCCAGGTGATCGGTTTCGGTTTCTGCGGCGTCACATCCCTCGAGCCGCTCAGGGGCATGCCGATGTGGGCGCTGCGGTGCAGCAACTGTGGTGTCACCGACCTGGAACCCATCCGCGACATGCCCATGACCGACCTGCGGTGCCACGACACGCCGATCGCCAGCCTGGAACCGGTGCGCGGCAAGAAGCTGAAGATCCTCGAGATGCAGCGGACGCGGATCTCCTCGCTGGAGCCCCTGCGGGGTATGGAATCCCTGTATTTTTTGAACTGCTTCCTGGCGCCAGTCACGGATATCCAACCCTTGACCGAATGCCGGGGCCTGAGGATCCTGTTCACCTCGCATGAGATCGAAAGGGACAATCCGGTCTTCCAGATGATCCCCTCGCTGCGCCACCTGAACGACAACACGGTGGTGGACAACAGCAACCGTTAGCCCAATCTGGATGGGGCGAACCGCGCGAGCCTTTCCCCGCCTGAGGTTTTCCCGTTGCTAGACTGGAGGGCATGCCCCACGGGGCACCGCCATCGCGTCCGAGGTGAGCCCATGAGCTGGAAGGAATGGTACGACTCGCTGGTCAAGCCGGCCTGGACGCCCGAGCCCGGCACCATCGGGCTGGTCTGGCAGATCCTGTACCCGATCATCCTGGTTTCCTTCGGTTATGTCTTCGTGCAGGCGGTCCGGGGGCGGTTGCCCTGGGTGGTGGTTCTGCCTTTTGTGGTGAACCTTGTCGCCAACCTGGCCTTCACGCCGATCCAGTTCGGCCTGCGAAACCTGGATTTGGCGGCCCTGGACATCGTGGTGGTCTGGGTGACGATCCCCTGGATGATGGTGTCCATCTGGAACCACCACGGGTGGGTCGCCGTGGCGCAGGTCCCCTACTTCGTCTGGGTTTCGATCGCGTCGGTGCTGCAACTGAGCATCACCTGGTGGAACCGGTGAGGATTTCCGGGAGCCGTCTGCCCATTCCCGGGTCGAGGACGGGTCCATGAAACAGTGCGGCGCACTCCACCGATGGGCCGGGAGCCTGCGTTTCAGGCGGGGGTGATGGGCCTGGATGGTTCGCCCGATTCCAGGATGCCGTCCAGGTCCCACAGGTGGATGGAGCCGTCATCCCCGGCGGAGGCGAGCAGCTTGCCGTGCGAGCTGAAGGCGACACTGGTCACCGCCAGGGAATGGCCCCTCAGCACATGGACCGTCTCGCCACGCCTCCAATCCCACAAACGAACGCACTGATCCTCGCCGGCCGAGGCGAGCAGGTCGCCGCCGGGGTGGAACGCAACCTTTTGGACGCGCTCGGTGTGCCCCCTCAGGCGGCGCACCTGGGTTCCTGTCGTCAGTTCCCAGACACCGATGGTCTGGTCGCCGCTGGCCGAGGCCAGGTGGATGCCGTCCGGATGGAAGGCCACCCCCTGTGTTTTCAGGTCATGGCCCATCAGCACCTGCGGTTCCCCCACGGTGTCCACCGGCCAGATCCGGATGGTGCGGTCGGTGCTGGCGGAGGCAAGCAGCCTGCCGTCGGGGCTGAATGCAACCTGCCAGATCCAGTTGGTGTGTCCGGACAGGACCCGGGCCTGCCGTCCTGTCGCCGTTTCCCACAACCGGACGGTGCGGTCCCAGCCACCCGATGCCAGGAACCGGCCATCCGGGCTGAAGGCGACGCCGTAGATCCGGTCAGTGTGGCCGCGCAGGGTGAAGCACCCGCTTCCCGTGCGGGCATCCCAAACGCGGAGTGTCTTGTCAGCCCCCGCTCCAGCCACCCAACGACCGTCCTGGCTGAAGGCCACCGCCGTTACCAGGGTCTGGTGGCCACCGAGCACCCGGACCTCGCTCGCCGTGGCGCTGTCCCAAATCCGGACGTGGTGGTCATCCCCCGCCGAGGCAAGCAAGCCCCCGTCCGGACTGAAGGTGACACAATGGACGGGGGTCTCCGCCCTGCCCAAGGATTTTCGCACCAGCCTGGCGGGCGTGGGATGCGGGGTCGCGTCCCACAGCAGGACCATGCGGTCGTCCCCCGCCGAGGCCAGCCGGTCGCCATCCGCACTGAAGGCGACGGCGTTCACAGAGTCGAGGTGCCCCCGCAAGGTCAATGCCTCCTGCCTGGCCCGGACATCCCAGACGCGAGCCGTGCGGTCCCAGCTTCCCGAGGCCAACCGTGTCCCGGCCGGGTGGAAGGCCAGGCTCCAGACCACCCCGGTGTGGCCCGCCAGGGAACCGATCGCCCGTCCGGTGACGGTGTCCCACAACCGGATGATGCGGTCGCCGCCGCCGGAGGCCAGCAGCCCGCCGTCGGGGCTGAAGGCAACGGTCCAGACAAAGCCACTGTGGCCGGCCAGGATCGACTTCAGGCTGCCCTTCTCACGATCCCAGAGGATGACCCGGCCATCGTGGGAGGCGGAGGCCACCAGGGTCCCGTCCGGGCTGAAGGCGACGCTGTTCACCATGTCGCCGTGGCCCACCAGGACGCGGAGTTGGGTCCCGTCATGGGAATCCCACAACCGCACCGTGCGATCGTCGCTGGCGGAGGCGATCACTCTTCCGTCGGGACTGAAAGCGACACCCACCACCACATCTTCGTGCCCCTCAAGGATCCTGGGCGGACCGCCGGTGGCCATGTCCCAGACCTTGATGACGCGTTCCTGGCTGGCCCCGGCGAGAAACCTGCCGTCCGGGCTGAAACAGGTCGCGTAGATCTGGTCGGTGTGGCCGTCGATCACCCGGTGCAGCGACCCGTCGGGTTGGTTGAGCACGCGGATGGTCTGGTCGTCGCTGGTGGATGCCAGGAACCGGCCATCTTTGCTGAAGGCCAGGCTGTACACCACATCGGCGTGCCCGGGCAGGCGGGTGGCGAGGCCATCGCGCAAACCCCGCAGGCAGTGCCATTCCCAACCCCGCAGTCCGGGAGGGCATGCGGCCAGCGGCGAGTCCATCCGGTGGGGATGGCCTGAGGACCATTCCCGTTCCGCCAAGGCCAGGTTTTTCCAATAGAGTTCCAGTTCCAGTCGTTCCCATGCGGTTGCCGGGCGCTGGATGGCGTCACCCGCCAGGAAGCGACGCAGGTCCTCCGCGAGGTCCAAGGCCCCGGCATACCGTTGGCCGGGCTCCTTCTCCAGGCAGCGGAGGCAAATGGTCTCCAGGTCCGGGGGGATCCGGTCGGCCAGGCGGCGGGGCGGCACCGGCGGTTGGCCAATCACCTGCAGCAGCACGTCGAACGAATTGGCGCCCCGGAACGGGGCAAGGCCGGTCAGACAGGCGTACAGTATGGCGCCGAGGGCATAGACATCGGTGGCCGGGCCAATCTCGCGTATCCTGCCCGCCGCCTGTTCGGGCGCCATGTAGGCCGGCGAACCCAGCACATCACCGCTGTGGGTCAGCTCCCCCGCGTCATCCAGCCGCTTGGCCAAACCAAAGTCCGAGATCTTGGGCAACCCCTCGGTGGTCATCAGCACATTGGCAGGCTTCAGATCGCGGTGGATCACCCGGAGTCTGTGAGCCTCGGCTATTGCGTGTGCCAGGTCGCCCACAAGCCTGGCGCACTGCGTGGCGGGAAGCGGTCCCCCCCTGATTTGTTCCGCCAGCGTGCCCCCGTCCAAAAGCTCCATCACCAGATAGGGTAAGCCCTGGTGTTCCCCAGCCGAATGGACCCGGACGATGTTCGGATGCTCCAGCCGCGCCAGGGTTTCCGCCTCGACATGGAATCGGGTGATCTGGACCGGGCTGGCCCGATCACCGGCAAGGATGACCTTGAGAGCCACCCAGCGGCCTTTCAGTTTCCCTTCCATGGCTTGCGCCTTGAAGACCACCCCCATGCCGCCCCGCCCGATTTCCCCGGCAATCCGGTATCCAGGCAGGTCTGCCAGCAGGGCTTCACTACCGAAGGTGTTGCCCGAAAAACTGATGGTTGGCCCGATAGGATCAACAGGTTGTATTCGGCCGGAGGTCTCTTCCGGGGGCTGGAGGAAATCCTCGAACCGGCGCAATAATGCAAGCCGCCTTGCCAATTCCGCGGCCAGTTCCGGATCACCGTCGCAGAGCGCCTCCGGGCTGGGCATTTCCCCGCGGCGGCTGGCCTCGGCATGCAGCTCCAGGAGTTCTTCGATGCGTGCCTCATCCATTGGGAAACCCGGGGTGACAGGCGACTCCAAGACCCTCGAGGTGGAACAGGCCCGTCCGGTGAGGGAAGCGAGGGAAGCGCTAAGCTTCATGGTATCCGGGGGAGTTCCTGAAGGGGAACGGGCAAGGAGACCGGACCCCGATCCACACTATGGAACCACCGGCGTTGGTAAAACCCACGCCGGTGGAGCATTTTCGCCTGATTGTGACAGCGGTTTGGAAATCATTTGGGGTCCTTGCAATTCCGGGTGTAGATTTCCAGGCGGGTGGTGGGTTCACGCTCTGTGGAGCTAATTACCTCGGTACGGTCTAGCCCCCGGCACCGGGACCGGGTTGTAACTTCCTTACTTTCAGGGGAGAAATGATTGAAGGCGGCCGGGGTGGGCCTTTCCCCAGGGCCCTGGAACTCCACCGGGCCATCAAATCGTTCCACCAAGGCGATACCTATGCCTTTGGTGGAACAGCCTCCTGATTCGCCTTCTTCCTTCCACTCGACCACCAAAGCCCCGTTTTTCATGTGGGTACCTGTGAATTGCACCGGAGGGAGTCCCATCCGGGAGGGCGGGGCCGAGGTTCGGACAGCGACCACCATCTGGCGGGACCAGTCGATTTTTTGGATACCGAGAACGGATTCCAGATTGTCGGCCCTGTCTTTGTCGGAAACCCGGAAAATTGCCACATCACCCGCCGATCTCAGAACCACCGGGACTTTGGGAAGGATGCCGCCCAGGGAGCCGGTACTGTTGCTTTCCCCTGCCTTGGCGAGGATCGCCGGGGCTTTCTGGTCGGCCGCCCGCGCCGGAGGCCCCCAGGGAGCCGCTATCCAGCCGAGGAGCATTGCCCCGGTTGCCAATGCCGTTGACAGTTTTCCCAAAGACCAGAATGAGCGCGCCATAGCCTGTTTCCCTTTCGCTTGAAGGGAGGCGACACCATCAGCCGCCCCCACCCCCCTGTACGGAAACGGGGCGGTGGACCGGACAAGGACCGGGAAAATATTTTTTCTGCTCAGTCGAGCGGGAGGTCCCCGCCCACTTCTTCCGCCAGCCTCAGGCAGGCCGCCCGCCAGGCCCGGCGGACAGTCCGTTCATGCACACCCAGCAGCTCGGCGATCTGGGGCTGTGTCCAGCCGTGATAAAACGCGAGGCTGAAGACCTCCCGCTGCTCTCCCTCCAGGGCCCCGGCGGCCTCGTGGAAGGCCCTCCACCTTTCCAGGAGGTCCTCCCCCGGTGAGGGGTCGGCGGGTGAGGGAATCCTTCCCTGATCCCCGTTTGGCTCGCCGAACTCGCCCAGGGCCAGATTGCGGCCGTGGCCGAGGGCGCCCTGGTAGTGGCGGTTCAGGTCGATCAACTCGCGGCGGATATGCTCGGCGGCGAGGTGGAAGAAACCCCGTGTATCGACGGGGCGGAGATTCCGCAGCGTGCGGAGCAGCCTCATCAGGGCGTTCTGCAGCACATCCCCCGTCTCCTCCCACCCGCGAACGCCGTGGAATGAGCGCAGCATGGAGCGGGTCAACCGTTCGACCCGGCCCATGACCCGGCTCAATAGCTCATCACGCGCCAAGTCATCGCCGGCCTGGATCCGATCGACCAGACGGTGGAGGGATTGAGTCCTGAGAGCGGGATCGTCCAATTTGCGGTACCCCACTTTCGACCCATGGCCACCGATCTACTGGCGGCATGATTCCAGCTTAAAGTTTTCCGGCGGGGAATGCACCGGTACTCATCATTATCAAGGTACTGGATAAAAGCGATAAGCCTGTTCCCGATGGAAATGGTTGTCGGTGCGTAAGTTTTTGCTCTATATTTCGCTATGGAATAAGTGGACGTTGCGTTGGTTTGGTTAAGCGCATGGGTTAAAAAATATGGTCCTGGAGAACCAGCCATGCTCGAAGCCCAAGCAGAAAACCCTGGAGAGACCACCGCGAACGGTGAAATTCTGTCGAGTTTAAAGGAGGCGAGTGCTTGGCCCAGTTGGCTTGGTTTGGTAGCCCTTGTGCTACCGGTAATCATGGGCACGGTTATTCTTCTGAAGGATGATGTCAGGAATTATCAGTTACATGGCCTGATGTTCGTCACTGTCTTGGTGACTGCCCTGTGCCTTGCTTTGGATTCTTGGTTGAAGCCGGCTCCCAAGCCTGGAAAGCCTTGGAAACCATCCATTGATGATTTTTGTCGTGGTTTTATTTATTTGGGTGATTGGTTTCCCGGCAGCTTATTTCACCAGGGTTTCTGGTCGCCGCGGGATCATCGGCTGGATATCGGTCCCGGTGGTCGCATATTTTCTGGGCTCAGCATATCTTGCCGCCTCTTGGGCCGAATCCTCGGCACTTCGCCTCGACAGCCCGCAAATGGAAGCCATGGTTTCCAGGTTGGTCAGGGACCAGTCGTTTGGCTTGGGGATTAGGGGTTTCGAGGATTTTGAGGAAATTGGCAGGGACCCGGTGAAGGATTCCATCCGGTGCCGGTGCCAGGCGGTTTCAGTCGAGGGAAAATTCGATGTGTATTTTAAGATTGAACCCGACCCGCAATCCTGGCTGGCAAGGAGGGTAAGATTGTCTGGAGTCGGGCCCCTTCCCTGCGGCAATCCAGAAATACTAAAAATGGTGCGGCAGGTCCTAACCCAGTCCGGTGGTATCACAGAATTAAAAACCCTGAAGGATTTCAAGGAGACATCCTGGGATCGGGCAAAGAACACCCGCATGGGAACGGGCAGCGCCGTCACTCCCCAAGGAACTTTTCCCGTTTTGGTGCAGGTGATTGGCATGAGCGGGGATAATTATGGATTCATGGTCCAAGCAAAAATTGGAGCCCTTCCGCACTGAGACTCGGATAGATTTAAACGAAGGTGAAAACTCCGCCACGGGAAAACGTAGCCAGCGGATCGAAAAAATGCAATCGTTGATATTGATAAGTGTGTTACTCTTCTGAAGCTTGTCGTAGGCTGGCGAATGCGTTTTCAGGCGTAAGGCAAGTTTTGGTGCGTGCTTTTTTTTGTGCCGTAGGCAAGAGTCCCAGCCTACGGCACAGGTGAGCACCTTCGGGGCTGCCTCATTGACTAGGTTTTGGCTATCACTATTCAATTTTTCTCGAATGAAGCCCATGCGTGTTCTGGCGGGTGGCAAAGGGTTTGTTCCTGGGTGGTCTGGTTTTTCGAACGGGCCCGGCTGTCCGGTTAGGCCTGACACGTCCGTATAGCCGGGTAAAGTGTGCCCATGGAAACGGGCAACCAAGGTCCACTCGTACCGAAAAAAGCCTTGGAATAGCTGGACAACTGGGTCTTGCGCGTGGGGTACGATATCCACACAGCGGTTCCGGCTTCGGGTCGGCTGCCTGCGGATGGTAGGAACCGAAAGGTGAAAACGACCTCCCGTCCAGACGGACGCTTTGCATCCCCTTCATGCCGGAGGACGCCACCCATGTCGATCGCCGTGCTGGTCACCGGGGGCACCTTCGACAAGGAATACAACGAGCTGGATGGCAGCCTGTTTTTCCGGGAGCCGCATGTCGGGGAAATGCTGGCCCAGGGCCGCTGCCGGCTGCCGGTCCGCATCCAGGTGGTCATGATGAAGGACAGCCTGGAGATGACGGCCGCGGACCGGGCCCAGATCCGCGAAGCCTGTAATGCCTGCCCCGAATCCCGGATTGTCATCACCCATGGCACCGACACGATGGAGGACACGGCGCGTTACCTCGCCGAGCAGGTTCCCCACAAGACGGTCGTGCTCACCGGGGCGATGATCCCCTACACCTTCGGGAGTTCCGATGGTTTGTTCAATCTGGGCAGCGCGCTGTCTTTTGTCCAGGTGCTGCCGGCGGGGGTGTACCTGGCGATGAACGGCCATTGTTTTCTGGCCCATGAAGTGACCAAGGACAAGCGGGAAGGCGTGTTCCGGGCCAGGCAAGTCTGAGGAGTTCTCCCGCATGGTGGTATGTCTCACTCTGGCATTCAGCTCTACCCTCCTGGGACAAAACCCGGGACTGCCCGCAGACCTGGTTCCCTGGTTCCAGCCTCCGGAGCAACATGCCAAGCCGGCGGCCCGGCACCGTTCGCCTCTATTGTTCGAGGATGGCAGGCCCGTGCGCACCCCGGAGGATTGGGCCCGAAGGAAAGCGGAGATCCGGGCCCACTGGCATGGCCTGATGGGTCAGTGGCCCCCCATTCTCGAGCGTCCCAAGGTGGAACGCCTCGATACCCAGACCATCGACGGGATTTCAGTCAGGCGCATCCGGCTTGAAACGGCCCCCTCCTGCCGCGCAATTCCGGTCCCGGATACCTCCCGGCGCCAAGGTTTATCTGGTTGGGAACGAGGGCATCAGGCCCACAAATCGCTGGACCGGTGCCCCGGAGAGAGGTCACAATGGAAGGATGGCACCTGCATCCCCTGGCATGAGTGATTGGAACCCGGCATCCTTTGGTGGCTGTCGCACCAGGTTTAGAGGTCGACCGCGGTCTCTCTGGCTTGGGATTCATGGATTGTTTTCCATTTTCTTGCTGACGGGTTTTTCGAGAGCCGCTGGGCCGGATTTTCATAAAGACATCCAGCCACTCCTCGCTTCCCGGTGCCTGAAGTGCCATGGCGCGGAAAAGCAAAAGGGCGGCCTGCGGCTGGATACCCGCGAGGGTTACCTGGCCAAGGGTGACTCTGGCGCCCTCGCCGTGGTTCCCGGACAACCTTCAGGCAGCGAGCTTCTCTTACGGGTTGGCTCCAGCGACAAACTCCAACGAATGCCCCCATCGGGCGAGCCGCTCACAGCCGCCGAGGTTGCCATGCTGCGCGCATGGGTGGAGTCTGGGGCACCCGGACCGGAAGGTAAGCCGGCCCCGGCGGCCCAAGGGAAGACTGAGATGGTGGTCACCGCCGAGGACCGCCGCCATTGGTCGTTCCTGCCCCTCGGGAAGGTGGAACCACCCGGAAAAGACGGACAAGGCTGGTGCAAGACGCCGGTTGACCGGTTCATTCTGGCCGGACTGGCTGCCAAGGGGCTCGAGCCCTCGGCACCCGCCGACGCCCGCACCCTCATCCGCCGGGTCACCTATGACCTGACCGGGTTGCCGCCCACACCCGAGGAGGTCGATGCTTTCCTGGGTGAGGGCGACAGGCAGGCTGCCTATGAGGCGCTGTTGGACCGGCTCCTCGCCAGCCCCCGTTATGGGGAAAGGTGGGCCAGGCATTGGCTGGATGTGGCGCGATATGCCGACAGCGGGGGCTACGAGGGAGATCACGACCGCCCCACGGCATTCCATTACAGGGATTTTGTCATCGATGCCCTGAACCGCGACATGCCATTCGACGAGTTCGTCCGGTGGCAGTTGGCCGGCGATGAGATCGCCCCGGACGACCCACGCGCGGTGGCCGCCACCGGTTTCCTGGCCGCCGGGCCGGGCGAGGTGTATCCGGACAGGCTTCTGGAGGAGGAGCGGATCCGGCTGCGCTACAACGAGCTGGATGACATGGTCTCCACCACCGGTGCCGCGCTGCTTGGCCTGACCGTGGGTTGTTCCCGGTGCCACGACCACAAGTTCGACCCGATCCCGGCGCGCGATTACTACCGCATGCTGGCCGGCCTGAATTCCGGCAACCGGGCGGAGGTGCCCGTCGGTACCCGGGCCGAGGCAGGCAAGGCGATCCGGACCCGGGCCGATTGGGAGAGGGAAAAGGGCGGTGCGGAGTCAGTGTTGCGGGAATGGCTGGCAGGGCAGCGCAGGGAGCTTGAGCCCGGATTGCGCCGGGCCAGGGTGCAAGCCCTGAAGATCCCCGATGGGGAGAAAAGGCAGCTTCTGGAAAAGCCGGAATCCCCCGAATCCAAATCGATTGCCAAAAGGTTGGGAAAATCCCTGGCAGTATCGGATGACGAGATACGGGCGGCAGGCGACGAGGCGGCCCGCCGGAGGGGCGGTGAGCTATCCGCCAGGCTGGCGGAATGGAAGGCCAAGGAGCCACAGCGGGTGCCCACCGCCCTCGCGTTCCGTGATCATGGGCCGCGTGTGGCGGAAAGCTGGCTGTTCGGTCGGGGTGATTTCCATGACCGGAGCACCCCGGTGGAGCTGGGTTTTCTGACGGTCCTCATCCGGGACAGGCAAGCGTCCGACTATTGGGACGAGGCCAGGGCCAGCCCGGAGAGGGACGACTCCACCCAACAGCGCCGGGCGATGGCCGCCTGGATGACCGATGTTGAAAAGGGGGCTGGACCGCTGCTGGCCCGGGTGATCGTGAACAGGATTTGGCAGCATCATTTCGGGGAGGGGCTCGTGCGCACCCCGAACGATTTCGGTGTGCGCGGCGAACGGCCGACCCATCCCGAATTGCTGGAGTGGCTGGCTTCCGATCTGTCTGGAAACGGCTGGAGGCTCAAGCGCCTGCACCGGACCATCCTCCTCAGCGCGGCGTACAGGCAAGGTGGCCGTTTTGATCCGGAGAAGTCCGGGTTGGATCCCGACAACCGGCTGCTGTGGCGGATGCGGCCCCACCGGCTGGAGGCCGAGTCGCTGCGGGATTCCATGCTTGCGGTCTCCGGGACGCTGAACCTGCAGATGCACGGCCCTTCCTTCAAGGCGCCCATACCGGCCGACGCGATGGTGGCACGCAATCTGAAGAATCCCTATCCGTTAGACATTCCAGACAGTCCGGCCGTCCGCCGGCGCAGTGTCTACATGTTCCACAAGCGGGTGATTCCCCATCCGTTGCTGCAGGCTTTTGATTCACCCGACGCCCAGCAATGCAGCGGACAGAGGGCCAAGACTACCGTGGTGCCCCAAGCGCTCGCCATGCTGAATGACCCTTTTGTCAGGGCCCGCGCCACGGATCTGGCCGACCGGCTGGTGCGGGAGCGAGGCGCGGACAGCTCCGGTGCAATAAATCGGGCATACCTGCTGGCATTGTCCCGGCCCGCCAAGCCGCCGGAGGCGGAGGCGGGGCTCGCATTTTTGGCGGCCCGTGAAAGGGAACGGCAATCCAGGGCAGGCGGTACCGGACCGGATGAACCGCTGCGGCAGGCCCTGACGGATTATTGCCAGGTGCTATTAGGCCTGAACGAGTTCCTATACATCGACTGATTCGGGGGGGTGGGGCCGTGGCAATCGGGCCGGGGTGTTTCATGGACAGAAGGCTCATGCTGCGGCGTGCCGGCGCGGGCTTGGGCATGGTCGCACTGGCCGACCTGATGAACCGCGAGGCCGCCCGGGCATCCACCGCGGGACCCGCCCTGCCTCATTTCCCCGCCAAGGCCAGGTCGGTGATCTGGCTGTTCATGGAAGGTGCCCCGAGCGGGTTCGACCTATTCGATCCAAAGCCCGAACTCGACCGCAACGACGGCAAGCGGGTGAAGATCGATGTCTTCAACGGCAACCCCGGCCCGTTGATGAAATCCCCCTTCAAGTTCCGCAGACACGGGCAAAGTGGCGCTTGGGTATGCGACCGCTACCCCGGTGTGGCCAAGCATGCGGACGAGTTGGCGTTCGTCAAATCCCTCCATACCGAGTCGAACGACCATGTCCCGGCCCTGTACCAGATCAACACGGGCATCCCCCGGCCCGGTTTTCCTTCCGCCGGCTCCTGGGTGACCTACGGGTTGGGCACGGAGAACCAGAACTTGCCCGGATTCGTGGTGTTGGGGAACCGGCAGGGGGTCAAGGGCGGGCCGATGAACTGGTCGTCCGGTTTTTTGCCGCCCGCCCGGCAGGGAACCCTGTTCCGTCCCGAGGGAAACCCGGTGCTGAACCTGCGACGGCCCCCTGACATGACTGCACCGGACCAGCGCGCGCAACTGGACCTGATGGCCAGGCTCAACGGCAGCCATCTCAGGGATCACCCGGGGGAACCGGACCTTTCGGCGCGCATCGAATCCTTCGAACTGGCCTACCGGATGCAGGGCGAGGCGGCCGATCTCTTGAACCTGTCGGGCGAGACCGCCTCCACCCACAGAATGTACGGGCTGGATGATGGCCGATCGAAATCATTCGGTACCAAGTGCCTTACGGCCCGCAGGCTGGTGGAACGCGGGGTCCGTTTCGTGCAGGTTTACAGTGATGGCGAGTGGGACGCGCACAGCGACCTGCTGGGCAACCACACAGGGCATTGTGCAGCGACAGACACCCCGATTGACGGCCTGCTGACGGACCTGAAGGCCCGCGGCCTGCTGGATCAAACGCTGGTGATCTGGGGCGGCGAGTTCGGGCGGATGCCCGTGTCGCAGGGCAACGGCGGCCGCGACCATAACCCCCACGGATTCCTCGCCTGGATGGCCGGCGCGGGCATCCAGGGTGGTGCCAGCCACGGTGAGACCGACGAATTTGGCCACAAGGCCGTCAAGGATCGCGCGACGGTCCACGACCTGCACGCCACCCTGCTGCACCTGCTGGGCGTGGACCACAAGCGTCTGACCTATTTCCACAACGGCAGGCAGTACCGGCTGACGGATGTGGCCGGGGAGGTGCTCACCAGGCTTCTGGCCTGATTCTTCCAGGCTGCGGTGAGGATTATTCCAGTCGCTGGGGGAAATCGATGGTCGCCGGCATTCTTCTGTTTTACCTCCTGGGCCCGGTCTGCCAGTCAGAAAACCTTCCGGAGGATCTTACGCCCTGGTTCCAGCCCTCGGGCCAATATGCCAAGCCCGCCATCAGGCACCGCTCGCCCCTTCTCTTCGAGGATGGCAGGCCCGTGCGCACCCCGGAGGAGTGGGCCCGCAGGAAGGCGGAGATCCGGGCCCACTGGCATGGCCTGATGGGGCAGTGGCCCCCAATCCTTGAGCGTCCCAAGGTGGAACGCCTCGATACCCAGACCATCGACGGGATTCCCGTCACGCGCCTACGTCTCGAGACTGCCCCGGGCCGCCTGGTGGAGGATGCCTACCTGCTCAAGCCTGCCTCGGGTCAGGGCCCTTTCCCGGCGGTGGTGGTGGTCTACCACGAGGCGGGGACCGCCATCGGCAAACCACCGGGAGAAGCCGAGAAGGGCGCGTTCCGGGATTACGCCATCCAGTTGGCCAGGCGCGGCTTCGTGACGCTGTCGCTGGGCGGCGACCCAAACACTTACTATCCGGACAAGGACCGTTGCAGGATCCAGCCGCTGTCGTTCCACGCCTACGAGGCGGCGAACTGCCATTCCTTTCTGGGCGGGCTTCCCGAGGTGGACAAGAAGCGAATCGGCGTGGTCGGGCATTCCTATGGCGGCAAGTGGGCGATGTTCGCCGCCTGCCTGCACGAGCCGTTCGCCTGCGGCGCCTGGTCGGATCCAGGTATCGTCTTCGATGAGGCGCGTCCCAGCGTCAACTACTGGGAGCCGTGGTACCTGGGGTTCGACCCGGCACTCAGGGAACAGCGCAAGCGCGGCGTGCCGGACAGCGCCAACCCCCGCACCGGGCCCTATCGCCGTCTGATGGCCGAGGGGCGCGACCTGACCGACCTGCACGCGCTGATGGCGCCGCGGCGGTTTTTCGTCTCGGGCGGGTCGGAGGATCCGCCATCGCGCTGGGAATCGCTCGGCCACGCCTTGGCGGTGAACCGGCTGCTGGGCGTGACCCACCGCGTGGGCATGACCAACCGGCCTGAGCACACGCCGAACGCTCGCGACAACGAACTGCTCTACCGGTTTTTCGAGCATGCCCTGGGAAAGTGAAATGGTGATGGCGGATAAGTGCCATTAGATCTCAAAACGGGCTTTCTAGCCGTTGCAAAAGGCCAGGATGGGCGATTTGAAACAAAAAACGATGTTTTGGTGCTCCTTCTTGACCGTGGCTTTCTCAGGCGCATCGCATGGGCAGGTAGTTGTGCGTGGCTTCATCAGGTGGAACATGGGCAATGATTGGTTGACCTGTACTGCAAAATGCAATACATTAAAGGAAGAGGGAGACCAAGGCATGGCAGAGAAGGAATCCGGGAAATCCGCCAAAAACGCATCCCTGATGGTGCGGCTGGATCCTGAAAGTAAGCGGGCCCTTGCATCGGCTGCTGAACTCCGGCGTATCAGCGTCAGCGATTACGTGCGGGTGGTCACGGTCGCCCAGGCGCGGCGCGAGGTCGCCAGTGCCCGGGACCGGACGATCTTGCTTAGCCCGGATGAGCAACTCGCCTTTTGGCAAGCGCTGCAAAACCCGGCCAAGCTGACACCCGCCCAAAAAAGCTTGGGTTTGCTTATGCGGGGCGAATCGTGAAGCAGGTGGGGTTTCCTGAGGGATTTGTCTTGGAACCCCTTTGCGCCACCCATTCCCGAAGGGAATTCCATTGCGGCGTGGAAGCGGTCAACCAGTGGTTATGGACCAGGGCCCTTCAAAACCAGGAAAAGCACCTCTCGGTCACCAAGGTGCTGACTTCCGGGAAAGGGGCGATCGCGGGCTATTATTCCCTGGCAACCGGCCAGATTGATTTCTCTGATTTGCCGGCTGAGGTAGCGAAAAAGTTGCCAAAGCGTTCTTTGCCAGTGGCGGTCTTGGCGTGGCTGGGTGTGGACCGGACATGCCAAGGGCGGGAATTGGGGACGAGGCTCTTGGCCCAGGCCCTGCGGGATTGCCATGAGGCTGGCAAAACCTTCGCTTTTGTGGCCGTCATACTCGATTGCCTGGATAAAAGATCGAAGGCCTTTTACCAGCGCTGGGATTTTGCCGAACTGCCCGGCAACCCTTTCCGCATGTTCTTGAGCGCGGCCACCCTGAAGGCCATGATGGATCCTGCCGGTGCATGATTGGTTTCACTGGTTGCCCCAGTGCGTTGAATTTTCAGGGGCAAGGGAAAACCCATGCCGATGATCTGGCAAAGCGTGGTTGGAATCCTGGCCTGACCGACCTGCACGCGCTGATGGCGCCGCGGCCGTTTTTCGTCTCGGGCGGGTCGGAGGATCCGCCATCGCGCTGGGAATCGCTCGGCCACGCCGTGGCGGTGAACCGGCTGCTGGGCGTGACCCACCGCGTGGGCATGACCAACCGGCCTGAACACACGCCGAACGCCCGCGACAACGAACTGCTCTACCGGTTTTTCGAGCATGCGTTGAAGAAGGGGCCCTGAGCCTGGGACGGGTGGTGGTTACCTGGCATGGCACTGGATAATGGTTTCGTTTTCCAAGGAATCAGCCGTTAGCCTTGCAGAGCGGTATGATCCCACGGGGCTTCGTGAAACAGGGAAAAATCAGCCATGTTTTTTGTTGGTTATTTCCGCTTGGCAGCTATGGTCCTCGCATCCGGCGCCCTTGTGCTGGCAGATGGGGCCACACCGGGCTGCTGGGAGGTGTTGAAGGCAGCATTTCCCCGGATCGATCGGGACAAGGACGGATCGTTGAGCCTGGCGGAGATCGACCAGTCGGTGGCGGACCCTGGGTTCCGCGGGGCGGAAGCCGCGGGGTTGGTCGCCCTGCGGCGGGGTATTCGCGCCCACAAGGCCGAAAAGGGGCCCTGGCGGTGGGACGACCTGGAGCGACTGGCCAAAAACGCGCCGGCCGGCAAGTCGAAGCCACCTGATTTGGAGTCCTACCATCGCGCCGCCCTGCGGCGGATCGCCGCGGCCGACACGGGACTGTTCGGTCCGTCCGGCCCGAGGCTGGAATCGATCCACCAGGGCCGGCTGGGTGACTGCTTCTGCCTCGCCCCGCTGGGCGCCATGACCCACCGGGATCCCTGGCGGGTACGCTGGCTCTTCACAGAAGCCAGAGATGGTGTCGTTTCAGTGCGGATTGGCGGCGAGACAGTCGAAGTGCCACCGCTCACCGATGGGGAAAAGGCGTTGGTGGCGAGCACCTCGGGCGAGGGTCGCTGGGTGCCTCTGTACGAGAAGGCCATGGGGATCCTGATCGCCAGAAAAAAGGGGAAGGGGACGCCGCTTGGCTCGGTGGGATCGGGCGGGTCGACGGGCACGGCGCTGTCGCTCCTCACCGGCAAGCCGATCGAGAGGTTCTCGCTGAAGGACTGGAAACAGCCAGGCGCCGACCGGAAATCTCTCGAGCCGAAACTGGCGAAGCTGCGCGAGGGATTGGGCCGGGCCATGGCAGACGGTCGCCTGGTATGCGGAGGCACAGGGGCCAATGTTAAGGTGCCCGGGGTGAACGGCAACCATGCCTACGCGGTGCTGGCCTATGACCCAATGTCTGACAAGGTGACCTTCTGGAACCCGCACGGCCAAACTTTCAGCCCCAAGGGGCCGGAGGGGACCGCCAACGGCTACCGGACCCGCAAGGGAGTGTTCGAGGCGCCGCTGAATGAGGTGGCCGAATGGTTTGGCGGTTTCTCCTGGGAAAAGCCAGGGGCGTGAAAATGTCCTTTAACAATTATTCAAAATACCTGCATTTGATTATTTGCAAGGCCTGAGAAGACTGCACTTGTTGATGGAAATGCTTGCTCGCTGGTAGTAATTGATCTGTCGCAGCAAATCCAATAGCCCTTGTTGATCAAAACCTTGAACCGCTGATTCAGCGGTAGGGGCTGGGCATTCCATTTGCCTAAAAAACATTTCCCGCAATCCGGTTTGGCTGTCTGCTCCCAGATCGCCTGTCAATGTTTTTCCCAGCGCAGCAGTGGGCCATCCACAGGGTCTATGATCTCGCCAGCGGGCAAAAAACCAGACTTCTCTAAGACCCGCATGGATGCAGGGTTATCTGCCCGGGTGTGGGCGCGTACCACGCGCACCAGTCCGGTTTCCTTGGCGAAAACTGCCAGACCGGTCGCCGCCTCGGTGGCGAAACCGCATCCCTGCCATGGTGGATCGATCCCGTAGGCGATCTCCACGATTCCATCCTCTTTCGGCGGGCCTTTGAACATACAGGCACCCACCACCGACCCGGTACCAGTCTCCAGGATTCGGAACCCCAAGGACCACGGGTCATGCGGCTGTGCCTCCCGCACCAGGTCCAACCAGTCGGAGGAAATCTCCGCACGGTCAGATGGGGAAAGTGATTCAACCCAGGCCAGCACCTCGGAGGGGGATTGCAGGACAAGCATCAGCCGGGCGGTCGGTATGGCGAGGGCTGGAGTCGGGTCGGGCATCTTCGTTTTCCGGTTTTTCTGGGCAAACGGACTGAAAGCATAGCGCACCTGTTTCCATGTCGCAGTCGACCTGGCTGGAATGGTTTTGGGCATTGTAAACAGGGGGGGAACCTTTCTGGTCGTGACCGATTTTTTCCTATTGAATACAGGGGTCCGGATAAAAAAATATTTGCGATAACCTATCTGACTGACGAAGCCCATGGGGAGAACCCGCTGATGTTTGAAAAACCCTGTCTGGCGTTGGCCCTGCTCCTTCTGGGCTGGTGCGGGATGGCTCCGGCCGGGGATATGCTTGGGGTCACCGTCACGCCGCATGTGGTGGCGGAGGGGATGCAGTACCGCAAGCCCCGCGATCCGGATCTTTCGGCAAAGGTGCAGATGTTCATCCAGGGGCCGGCGATGCCCGGGAAGTTTGCCGGCAAGACCCCCGGGGAACTGTTGGCCACCGGGGAGTGGGCCTGGCATGACATGGCCACCGCCAAGCAACCGTCGGCGGGGGCCTTGACGGTCTGGACCTTCAACGGTCGATCAAACCGCTGGGGGCCCGGCGGTCGATTCAAGCTGGAAGCCGACAGCTTGGCCAATTCCGAGGTGGCCATCTTGGCTCCCGACCGCTGGATTTCCGCGGTGACCTTCCTCGGGACGGACGGGCAGTTGGAACCCGACACCATCGTTGTCCACCTGGCCAACCAATCCGATCAAGCCTTGCGGGTCAGTTCCCTGCGCCTGTGGTTTCCAAGGGACCGCAGGGACTGGCAGGTGTTGTGGCCCCGGGAGCCGTTGACGGCGGAGACAGTCATCCCGGCCCGAGACCGCGGCTACCTCCGGATCCGGTCCAACCGGCCATTCCCCTTGGGGTATGCGGCGGTGGAGGTGATGACGGACCAGGGCAGCCTGTGGGAGCACCTGCGCGTCAAGCGCGAGGCGTTCGACATTGGCGGTGGCTGGGTGGCGGATAACCTGCGGCACGAGCCTTACCTTCGGCTTCTGTCCCGGCTGCATGTGAACATGGGGCAGATCCAGGGGGTGCCGGGTTACACCGACCGGCCGGAGCTATATGACCGCCATCCGATCAAACTGTGTAACCGGCTGTGGCCCTTGGAAGAATGGGACACCGATGCGTGGCTGACGAAGATCCATGCGGTCGAGTTTCTCGGGGAGCCGCAATATGGTGGGGGTCGGCCGGTGCCACCGCAGGAGGTGTTCGACAAGCTGCTCCCGTATCGGAGCAGCCGGCTGGCCACCAGCGTGACGCATTCGGAGGAGAGGGTCTGGCGGCACTACGCGGGGTTATCGGATTTCCCCCACTATGACGCCTACCGGGTGGTGGCCCCGGCCGCGGACGCCTGGCGTCAGTACGATCGCTGGGGTGGGACGAGGATCTCATGGGGTGCCCCCTTGGAGACCATCGGCGACATGAGCCGTTCGCTGCGCGAGCTGAACCGGCCGATGCCGTGCGCCTACTGGTCGCAGGGGCCTCACGATGGCTGGGGCAGTGGCTTCCGCATCGGCGGTCGGGCCCGTCGCGGCCCGACCCCGGACGAGCTGCGGGCCCAGGCGCTGCACGCCCTATCCACGCGGATCACCTCGCTCTATTGGTTCAACCTGAGCCTGAAATCGCTGTTGAAGTTTCCCGACACCTGGGAGCCGCTCACTCGCATTGGCCGCGAGATCCGCATGCTGGAGCCGTTTTTCCTCGAGGGGGATGCCTATCGGTTCGAGCGAGTCATGAGGGATGGCAAACCCGACTGGGATCTGGCCTCGATCGCCGCCCCGGAGGCCGCCGTGCTGTTCGCCAACGACCTTGCCTACGGGCCAGACAGCCGCCAGAGTGTCTTCACCTTCGGCGAGCCCAGGGAGGTCTCGTTCCGTTTCGTGCTGCCGCCTTGGTTGCGCGGGGCCGGGGAGGTCTTCCGGGTCGATGCCGACGGCGCGCATGTGGTCCGGTGGCGGGCAGATGGGGACGCGGTGGTGATCGAGGACAAGCGAAGCCGGGACGCCATTTATGTGGCCACCCGGTCGAAGGCGTTGCGCGGCGAGGTGGAAAAGCGCCGGCTGGCCGCGCTGGCTCGTGAGAAGGCGAATGCCGTCGAGATTCATGAGCTGGAGAAACTGCCGCGGTGAAAAAATAGGGAGGCAGCCCGGCGCGTGAACAATTCGGCGCTGATGATGCGCCAACGATCGTCCTACTTCGCCGGATGCTCCTGGAAAAATCGCACCATCGCGGCGACGGCCTCCTTGCCGGGGAACTTGTGGCCACCCTGGTGCCGCCAGACCACCAGGTCGTTCCCACCCGGGGCCGGGTAGAGCGTGGCTTGGGTCTCCTTGCCCCACGGTTTGCCTTCTCCCGCACCATTGACCTTCCTTGCCTGAACAATCATCGCCTCCTGCCAGGCCGGCTTGACCAGTGGGTCGTTGTCACCCAGCAGGTGGAATAACGGTTTGGGTTTGAGGTCCTTCCCCTGGCGAGGTCCGATTGCCGCCGACGGGCCCACCGCCGCCAGGACCTCGCCCCGTTCCGCCCACAGCAGGTAGGTGAAGCCACCGCCGTTGGAATGGCCGGTGGCGTAGACGCGTTGGGTGTCCACCTTGAAATCCCGCTTCAACGAATCCAGAGCCACATCAAAGAAGCGCAGGTCCCGGTCCTTTTGGTCCCCGCTTCCGCTTTGCCAGCCGGTTTTCTTCCCCTCGGGATCAGTCAGCCTGCCCGGGGTGTTCAGCCCCTGCAGGTGGACCGAGATCGCCTGGGGCCAGGCCTTGTCCATGCCGAAGCTGGTCATCGCGTTGCGGCTCGAACCTCCGTGGCCATGGAAGACAAACACCACCGGGGTCGGTGTTTTCTTGGCCTCCGGAGGGATGAACACCAGTCCGTTGCGGGTGACGCCATCGACCTGCCACTCGCGCCGGACCGTCTCCTGCGCGCGCATCGAAGGGCAAGCCAAGGCCACCAGAGCCAGGCTGAGCCAATGACCCAGCAGGGGGCGCCGGTGCGAGCCTTCACGGATGCGGTAGCCGACCATGTTTGTCCTTCTCCCTGGCAAATTAGGTGTCGATGCCCTTCCATGGGTAGGGATTCAAAATAATCACCAGACAGGGTACTTTCCATTCCGTGATGAACCGCCGGTTGCGGTAGTGTAGGCACATTGAAGGGTAACCGGAGTCCGGGCATGCGGTCATTGTTTGTCCTACTCGGGCTGGCGTGTTCCGCGGCTTCATTGACGGCGGCCCCGCCGGATATCGTGGTTTTTCTGGCGGATGATCTGGGCTGGGGGGACTGTTCGATCCACGGTGGCAGGGCTGTACCCACGCCCCGCATGGCCGAGCTGGCGGCCGAGGGGATGACCCTCAACCGGGCCTTCGTGGTCTCCCCCAGTTGCGCGCCCAGCCGGGCCGCGCTGCTGACCGGGCTGGATCCGATGCGCAACGGGGCGATGCTCAACCATGCCCGGCCGCGCCAATCCATCAGGAAATGGCCGGCCTTCTTCCAGGAACTCGGGTATGAGGTGGTATCCTTCGGCAAGGTGGCGCACTACGCCCAGGTGACCGGGTACGGTTTCGATCAGGCCACCCACTTCAAGTACCACGAGGATGCATGCATCGACGCGGCGGTGGGGTGGCTCGAGCAACGGCAAACCCGAACCGCTCGGGAGAAACCGGGCAAGCCCCTCTGCCTGCTGGTGGGCACCAACTGGCCCCATGTGCCCTGGCCCAAAGAGGGCCTGGGGGATCCGGGGTCGATTGCGATACCTTCCCATCTGGTCGATACCACCGAGGCCCGCCAGGCGCTGGCGCGTTACCATGCCGCGGTGGCCCGGTGTGATGCCGACCTTGGCAAGGTGCGTGAGGCGGCGCGCAGGCACCTGGGTACCAACCACCTGTTTTTGTTCACGGGCGACCATGGGGCCCAGTTCCCCTTCGGCAAGTGGAACCTGTACGATCTCGGGGTCCGCACTCCGCTGGTCGCCGTCTGGCCCGGCCGCATTCGGGCAGGGACCACTTCCGAGGCCATGGTGAATTGGACCGACATCTTGCCCACCTGCCTGGAGGCTGCCGGCGGCAAGCGTGTGGCAGAGCTGGATGGCAGCTCGTTCCTCTCTGTGCTCACTGGAAAAAACGGGCAGCACCGGGAGCGGATCTTCCTCACCCACAGTGCGGATGGGGACATGAACCGCTATCCAATCCGGGCTGTGCGCACGGGTGAGTGGAAATACATCCGCAACCTCGACCCTGCCGCCGAGCATCACACCCATATCGATCGTGGCAAGGATGCTGAAGGGGATGGGGTGCGCTACTTCCGCTCGTGGGTGGCCCGGGCCGCGTCGGACCCGGAGGCGGCCGCATTGCTGAAGCGTTACCACCAACGGCCGGCGGAGGAGTTGTACCACCTGGCAAAGGACCCGGCCGAACAGTCCAATCTGGCGGCTGATCCGGCCCACCGGGAGACCTTGGGAGGATTGCGGGCCGAACTGGATGCGTGGATGCGCTCGCAGGGCGACCGCGGGCTTGAGACGGAGCGGGCGCTGCGGGCGGCCAAGGCCGGCCAGTGAGCCTGGGGAAGTCGCGCGGTGACCCCTCGAGTTGACCGGGCCCCGTTACCCCGTGAGACTGGAGCAACAACCTTTCCTGGAAGCATCCATGAGCCATCACCCCGTATTTTTGTTGATCCTGGCGTTGGCGGCAACGGTCCAGCGGCCATTGCTGGCTGACGAGAAAACCAGATCCAGTCGCTGGAACCTGCTCCTCATCACGGCGGATGACCTGAATGCCGACTCGGCCGGCTGGCTGGGTGACCGCCATGGGGCGACTCCCAATCTGGATGCCTTCGCCCGATCGGCCCATCGTTTCCGCCAAGCCCATGTCACGGTGCCGATCTGCCAGCCCGGGCGCGAGGCGCTCCTGACCGGCAGGGTGCCCCATCGTAGCGGGGCCCTCGGTTTCAATCCGATCCGAAAGGATGTGCCGACGCTGGTGGAGGTGCTCAACGCTGCCGGTTACCACACCGGGGCGATCGCCAAGACCGCCCACATGATGCCCGCCACCAAATTCCCCTGGCACGAGACGGGAGGCCAGGAATTGGGCAAAAAGCCCCGTGCATTCCGCGACCGCCTTCGCGAGATGATGGATTCCGCGCGGTCCAAGGGCAAACCGTTCTTCATCAACGCCAATATCACCGACCCGCACCGCCCTTTCGTGGCTGAATCGGCGGAGGACAAGCAGGCTGACCTGCCAAAGGTGTTCAAGGCGGGGCAGGTGGCCGTCCCGGCGTTCCTGGAGGATTTGCCCGAGGTTCGTCTCGAGGTCGCGCAATACTATTCGAGTGTCAGCCGGTTCGACCTCACCTTCGGGATGGTGCTGGATGCCTTGCGCGACACAGGCCGGGCCGAGGACACCGTGGTGCTGTTCCTGTCCGACCATGGCATGTCCTTTCCCTTCGCCAAGGCCACTGTCTACCGCAACGGCACCTGGTCACCAGTTCTGCTGAAGTATCCCGGCATGGGCCTACCCCAGGAGCGGGAGGAACTCGTGAGCAGCGTGGACATCATGCCCTCGCTGTTGGAGTTGCTGGGAGTGGAGCCTCCCACGGGAATGGATGGGCGTTCGTGGGTGTCCTTGCTGAAGGGGCGAGCACAACCAGACCGGGATCTGGTGGTGACCCATGTCAACACGGTCAGCAGCGGCAAGTCGTTTGCCCAGCGGTGTGCCCGCACCCGTGACCGGGCGTTGATTTACCACGCATGGGTGGGCGGGGAAACGCCTTTTCGGGTCGAGGCGATGAGCGGGCTGACCTTCGCGGCCATGAACAAATCCGGGGACCCGGGCATCAAGGCCAGGGTCCGGCAATTGGTGGCCGGGGAAACCCTGATGCTGTTCGACACCTCCGCCGATCCCTCGGAACGGCGCAACCTGATCCGCGAACCGGCATGGGCTGGCGAGGCTGGTGAATTGTCTCGCCGCCTGCTCGACCACATGCGCAAGACCGAAGATCCGCTGACCGAGGCTTTCGGGAAGGCCTGGGAGGACCATAACCGGCGCAAGCCCGGGTGATTCCAGAATGGAGCATGGGGGAATACCCTTTCCAAACTGAATGTCCCGCCCGCACAGGATTTTTTTCCAGGCCAATACCACCGGGTGGGTATAGCCCCGATTGGTAGGCTGACCATTTTGACCCTATTATTGAATCTTGGTAACAATCCCCGTTCCGGAGGCTGGGCATGGGTCGAACCGCCGGCCGGATGACGCTGATAATCGCCTGGGTGTGCCTGCTAGCCGCCATGGCGCGCGGGGCCGATACCCGCCCGGATCCCCGGGCTGCCGAGTTCGACCGTAAGGTGGCCACCATCCTGGCCGACCGTTGCCTGGAATGCCACCGAGGGCCCGCCGCCGAGGGTGAGCTGGACCTGAGCCGCGAGGCTTCCGCCCGAAAGGGCGGCACCGGCGGACCGGCCTTTGTGGCTGGCGATCCCGGGCGTAGCCTGGCTCTGCATCGCGTACTGGCGGATGAGATGCCGCCCAAGCATCCCCTTCCTGCTGATGAAAAAGACATCTTGCGACAGTGGGTGGAAAGCGGCACCGCGTGGGGCACCAGCCCCATCGATACCTACCGCTATTCCACGCGACGCCGGGCTGGATACGATTGGTGGTCCCTGCAGCCGATCGCCACAGTTCCCGTCCCGTCGCCACCCGTGGTGAAAGAGTCTTCGGGTCACCCGATCGACCGGTTCATCCGGGCCCGATTGGCGGAGGCAGGGCTGGCCGCCTCCCCTCCTGCCACCGCCAGGGAACAGGTGCGCCGGCTCTATATCGACCTGACCGGTCTTCCGCCCCCGCCCGAGGCCGTGGAGCTTTTTGTCCAAAACCCGTCCGGAGAGGCTTGGTCACGATTGGCCGATACGCTTTTGGCTTCGAAGGCCTACGGGGAACGCTGGGCGCGCCACTGGCTGGACGCTGTGCGCTTCGGCGAAAGCAGCGGTTACGAGTACAACCAGCCGCGCGAAAACGCCTGGCGCTACCGCGACTGGGTGATCGGCGCGCTGAACGCCGACCTGCCCTACGACCAGTTCACCCGCATGCAGATCGCAGGGGACCTGCTGCGACCGGGCACTCTAGAGGGGGCGGCGGCGGTGGGGTTCCTCGTGGCGGGCAACCACAACACCGTGCTGGGGGCCAGCCCGGCCATGAAGATGGCCGGCCACCAGGATGAGCTGGAAGAGATGGCGGGCACCGTGGCGCAGACTTTCCTCGGCCTGACGGTGAACTGCGCCCGCTGCCACGACCACAAGTTCGACCCGATCACCACCCGCGAGTATTACAGCTTCGCCGCCGCGCTCGACGGTGTGCGCCCGGCGGAGTTGAGGATCCCGGCGCCCCCGGCTCCCGAGGGGCTACGCGAGAGCCTTGCCCGGTCCAGGGAAGACCTGCTGGCCAAACTCAACGCGCTGGTCGAGGCGCGGGGCGGGGTTGTCTCCCCCGTGGTGAACCGGTTGCGCATGAAGCGCCTCATCGAGGCCAACCACATCGGGAAACGATATCGCGTCTCCTTTTCCGTGGCGCCCACCACCTGGGGTTCGGCGGCCCAGGCGACCGGGCCCGACGATGGCGTGACAGTGCGTGTCCTCCGGACCGATGGGACGCTTGTCGCCAGCCGCACCGTCCGTCCGGGTCCTTGGGACGGGGGCAAAAACGCCGGCCGGTTCCGGACGGGGGACTTTGAGTACGAAGGTGACGGGCGGGGCAATCTTACGGTGGAATTGCTGCCGTCCCCGGCGCACTCCGACCGGTTTGGCGGCTCGGTGGACGATCTGTCGATCACGGAAGTGGCGGGCGGGGAAACCCTGCTGGCTGAGTCTTTCGACAACTTGCGTCCGCATCAACCTCCGGGAGCCCAGGCCGACACCGGGCGGAAGGTCTTTTTCGGCTCGACCTCGGAACGCTGGGCGCATTTTGGCATCAATGCCATCCACGCGGAGGAGCGTGGGCCGGGCAACCTAGCGCTGCAGTTGTATGCCGGCCCCACCGGAGCGCAGTTCCCGATTGCCGAGACGGCGGAAGAGCGGTCCATCGTGGCGGCGATCGAATCGCTGGACTCCCGCATGGCGGCGTTGCCCGCCGGGGGCATGGTGCCCGTTTACACGGTTGCCCCGGTCGATCCGGGGGTGAGCCGTGTCCTGGCGCGGGGCGATGTGCTGAGGCTCGGTGAGGAGGTGGTCCCGGCCGGCTTGTCCGCCCTGCGGGGCCTGGATCCATCGTTTCAACTCGATAAATCGGCGGCCGACGGCCCGCGCCGGAAGCGGTTGGCGGAGTGGATCACCCACCCGGATAACAGCCTCTTCGCGCGCGTGGCGGTCAACCGGGTCTGGCACCACCATTTTGGCCGAGGCATCGTGGACACGCCGAATGATTTCGGCTTCGGCGGCGGGAGACCCAGCCACCCGGAACTGCTGGACTGGCTGGCCCACTGGTTCCGCGGGAATGGCTACTCCCTGAAGGCCCTGCACCGCCTGATTGTTTCTTCGGACACCTATCGGCAGGCATCGCGCAGTCATGCCGACTGCGACCGAAAGGACCGGGACAACAGGTTGCTGTGGCGGCAGAACCCACGCCGCGTGGAGGCCGAGGTGCTGCGAGATTCCATGCTGGAGATCGCGGGCGTGCTCGACCGGGAAACCTACGGACCGCCCTACCGGGATGTGCAGGTGGTGCGTGTGCCGCCCACCCACTATTACCGCCCCTTTGATCCGGAAGACGCATGGGCCAACCGCCGGACGATCTACCGTTGGCAGGTGCGCGGCCAGCGCAGCGCCTTGCTCGACACCTTCGACTGCCCCGACCCGTCGGTGAAAACTCCCGCCCGCAATGTGTCGACCACGGCGTCGCAGGCGCTGAGTCAGTGGAACAACCCGCTGGTGCTGCGCATGGCACGCTTGTTGGCGGCCAGGCTGGAGCGTGAGGTACCAGATGGTTTGGAAGGCAGGGACGGCGGGGCGACCTCAGCCCGCCGCATCGAGCGGGCCTGGAGCCTGGTGCTGGGACGGCCGCCGGGTCCGGATGAGCTCGGGCCCTCGGTGCGGCTGGTGCGCGATCAGGGACTAGCCCCCCTGTGCCGGGTGCTTTTCAACAGCAATGAATTCATCCTGGTTGATTGAGCTACGGCATGGGTCTGTTTGTTTTTGCGGAGTCTGCTGATGCGCAGCGTGGCGGTGGGCCCTAGGCGGCGCGATTTCCTGGAGTTCAGCCTCGGCGGGCTGGCCGCTGCGGCTCTGCATGGACTGATGAACGGTTCGGCCCGGGGTGCCCTGGTCGACGATGGAAAAAACAAGGTCAGGCCGGTCGCCCGCGCGAAACGGGCCGTGCATATCTGCCTGGTGGGCGGGCTCAGCCAGGTGGACAGCTTCGACCACAAGCCGGAACTCGACCGCCTGCATGGCAAGCCGCTGCCGGGCAAGGAGAAGCCGGAGGTTTTCTTCAACAGCGTCGGCCTGTTGCGCAAAAGCGAGTGGGCTTTTCGCCAGCGGGGCCAAAGCGGCCTGTGGGTCTCCGACCTGTTCCCGCATCTGGCAACCGAGGCGGATGAATTGACGGTGATCCGCTCCATGGTGGCGGACACGCCCAACCATATGCCAGCGATGTTCCAGGAAAACACCGGCTTCCAGGCGAACGGCTTCCCGTCCCTGGGAAGCTGGTTATCCTACGGCCTGGGCAACGAGACCGAGAACCTCCCCACCTTCGCCGTGCTGCCCGACAGTCGCAGCCTGCCCAACGGAGATTCCTCCAATTGGTCCAGCGGTTTCCTGCCGGCGCGCCACCAGGGGACGCTGCTGGCGGGCGGTGCCCAGCCGGTGCGGGACCTCTTCGCACCGGGTCCACCTGATCCGGCGCGGGAGAAGCAAGCCCTGGGCCTGCTGGAAACCCTCAACCGGCGCCACCTGGATACCCACGGCGACAACGGACTCCTGGCGGCGCGGATGCGCTCGTATGAGCTGGCCGCCCGGATGCAGTCCTCGCTGCCGGAGGTCGCGCGGTTCGCCGATGAGAGCGCGGAGACCCAACGGCTTTACGGGCTCGATCGCCCGGAGACCGCCGATTGCGGCCGCAGGTGCCTGCTGACCCGCAGGCTGCTGGAACGCGGCGTGCGGTTCGTGCAGATCTATTCCGGAGGCGCCTTTGGCGGCCAGCCCCGGCATGGTTGGGACGGGCATGAGGACAACCGGCAGAACCACTCCGCCGAAGCCGGCTTGATCGATTTGCCCGTGGCCGGGCTGATCAAGGACCTGAGGCGCCGGGGCCTGCTGGACGATACCCTGATCCTTTTCACCTCCGAATTTGGCAGGACACCGTTCACCCAGTCGGGCTCGGGCACTTTGGGCCTGGGCAGGGACCACAACGCCACGGGCTTCTCGGTCTGGCTGGCCGGCGCTGGCCTACTGCGCGGCCATGCCCACGGCGAGACCGATCCCCTGGGCTGGAAAGCCGTGACCGACCCGGTCACCTGGCCCGACTTCCACGCGACGGTGCTGCACCTGCTGGGCATCGACCACCGCGCCCTGACCTTCTACCACAATGGCATCGAGCGCCGGCTGACGAATGTGCACGGCGAGGTCGTGCGGGGGATCCTGGCCTGATAGGGCCCTCTCGCCGCCATCCCCGGCCACCAAAAAACTCCTTCATGAAATGGAGGGCGAACGAATCTTTCCAAAGCGTGGATTCGGCCTCGGAAAATATCCCAATCCACAAAAACTCATCACCGCCTCACTCCTGGCTGACTATTGATAACTGTGTTGTCGGAGCCAGAGGTCCTTTCTCCCGAAGGCAGGCATGAGCGATTTCCCCAAAAAATCATCGGGCCAAAGAAGCATCACGCGCCTGGCGCTTGGGGCCACCCTGGTGTCAGTGCCGGTGACCGCGGTGGTGGCCTGGATAGTCACACCGGGGGCAAAGCCCCCCGATTTGACTCTGGAGAACCGTCTGGTGGCGGTGCGCTCCGCGGCGAACACGAATGCGGATCTGGGTATCGGCGCGCAAATGTCCCTGCCCGCGGTGGAAAATTGGCTGAACTCAAAAACAGGCAAGGAAGGCTTGGGCCGGGGTCTGACGGTTCTCGATTTCACCACCTTGTGGTGACCATTCTGTGAATCGACCGCGCCCGGGCTGGTTCAGCTCGAGGAAAAACACCGCGGCCGGGATGTCAGCTTTCTCAGCTTCACCGCCTCGGGGAAGTCGGACATCGAGCGACTTGCCAAACGCACCGGAATGGGTTGGCCCATCGGTCTGGGCCTCACCGTGGGTGACATGGCTCGCTTTGGCGCTCTGGACGGCGCAATGGCCCTCCCTGGCTACGAGCTGAAACCTTTATTAGTGCTTGTCGATGCCGCCGGGAAGGTGCTTTGGACGGACGGGCACGCCCGCCACAAGCACCAATCACCTGACGAAACGATCCGCCAACTCGACCGGGCCCTGACGGATGCCTTGGGCGGCGAATAAATTGGCCTGAGGTGCAAACTTCTTTTGGATGGTTCGGGCGGCTACCGTGCCAATCCCGATCTCGACCTCATTACTCCCAGATATTGCGCGTCTTGCCGAACATCGAATCACGCGAGGCGGTGCGCAGGCCGGGGTATTTCTGGTCGGGGTTCGGCGCCCAGAGGTGCTTCCCCTCGGCGATCTCCAGGCCCAGCGCGATGAAACTATCCAGGCAGGCGTTCCGGTCCTTGCCGGGCCATTTCGAGGCCGCGGCCACCAGGGCATTGGCGGCCGCCTTGCCGGCAAGGCCCGGCTTCGGGCGGATGGTTTTCTTGGGATAGGGGCAAATGTTGTCCCCCGTCAGGATGGCGGCCTGAATCAGCAGGCCGGTGGGCGAGGAATCTTTGGCCGCCTGGGTGAGGGAGCCGAAGGCAGACCAGGCACCCTGCGAGGGTTCGGTCACATAGGCCACCACCTGGTCGATGATCTCCCGCTGCGCGGTTCCGGGTTGCAGTCGGGCCACCTGCCAGACTCCTAGGGTGGCAAACCACAACGCCTCGCGCGGTGGCAGCCAACCGGCGATGAATTTCACCGCGTCGGTCCGCAAACCACCGTCCACCAGAGCCTTCAGGAAATCGTGGCAGGGCAGCGTCTGGTTCAGCAGGGCCGCCCTGGTGGAGAGCCGCAAGAGTCCGGAGACGGCCGTGGCCGGTCCGTTGGGACTCAGGGGTTTGGGCCGCATGGCCGCCGGCATCCCGTCGGATTCTTTCGATGAGGGGCTCATGAGCGCGCATCGTCCGGAACTGGGATGGCGCATTCACCCCGGATCACCGCGAGCCCCGTGTCGATGAAATGCCGCAGGTGTTCGCGCCAGCGCGCCGGCTCAAACCGCACCGAGGAAAGGTACACCCCGGCCGCGCATAGCTTGGCGCAGACATGGGGCTTCGGCTCGATGTGGCGCTTGGGGTAGGGGGAGACCGATCCGCCCGAAAGCCAAACAGCCAGGCACAAAATGCCTGCAATGCTGGTCGATCCGCAGGCGCGGATCGCCTCCCGGCAGGCGCGGCGGCCCGCATCGGTGGGGCTCACCAGCCAGGCCAGCACGCGGTCGAGGCCTGCCTCCTGCTCGGGTGTGAACGGTTTGTGGCGGCAGGCCTCCATGGCGGAGAGGTAGGCCCACCAGACCGCGTCGCGGCGGGTCATGGCGTGGGCCAGCATCCGCCTGGCTTCTGGCAGGTGACCTTCGGAAAGGAACCGCTCCAGGGCGATCCCCACCGGGGGATCATCCTCCAGCAGGCGCAGCGCCGGGGCCGGCACCTTGAACACCGCACACACCTCGACGGCGCGCAGGTCCATCGGTCCCGGCGGCGCGAATTCCGCCCCGGGGGTCTCGGCCACGGGCCGGGCCAGCACGGCGTCGAGCAGTCTCATGGCTGGTTCTCCTCATCGGCGGGCGGCGGGGTCTGTTGCGGGTTTTTCGACCAGTTCTCCCAGATGTTGCCGGTGGTCTGCGGCGGCGCGGGCGGACGCTGGATTTTCCGGGCGATCTGGTCGCGGAGTTCCTGGGGGGAAAGGAGGGAAGTGGGCTTGGACTTGGAAGGGCCGGGCTTTCCTTTTTTCAGAGAATTGATTGGTTTTTTCTTGGACCGCAAATCCGACAGGGCCTTGCGATATTCGACAAAACGAAGTTTGAGGGTTGACAGTTTATGATTGTTGGCCAGGGCTGTGGTTGCATTGCTGGCGGACACTTCCTTGAGTTTACTATCCCATCCCTGAAGCAATTCCAGGCGATCATGAATGGATTTTCTAAATGGTTCAAAAGACTTTTCAAACAGGTCGGAAACTTTAAGCAGCGCCTCCCGGTGATCGGTGTTCCTGATTTTTCCAGCCAACTCCCTGGCGTGGCTAATGGCCTTACCGGAATTGTCCAAAACGGCATTCATCGCCTCGAGCGCGATTTCCCGAGTGTTATCCATAAGCGTTTCTCCTGTCGAAAGTTGTATTAGTGATCATTCGATGGTGGTCATGGCTGACTCGAATTCCCCTGAAGCATCGCAGGAAGTGCTCATCACCGAAGCGTTGCTCTCGCCGGTCCCGTCAATCTGGATTGAGCTGGAAGCGCATTCAAGCTCGAAGCCGGACGGGTTGATGTTGCAAACTGTTTCGGCGGCCGAAAGGTTGTGGCCCTCCGAGTTCAAAACCCGGGTCGTGTCGCCGGAGACCTCATTGATTCCCTCGGGTGTAACGCTCACAACGGTCTCACCGGCTGTGATAGTCAAGCCCTCGTCCGAGATGCTCAAGATGGTAGTGCCCACCTCGATGATCACCTCGTCTGGAAGCATGGTCAGCTTGGAAAAGAGTCCACCGCTGCCGACTACCGCGCCGAAAATTCCGGCCCCCAGGTTGAGGGATGTGGCCGCCGCTGCCCCCGGACCGATGAAACTTGCCGCCACGCCGGCATTGTTGATCGCTATCTGACCTGACGAATCCTCGGAAACTGCCGAAAGTTTGATGGACGGACTGACTCCACATGCATCGACGGAAAAAGCTCCACCATCCCCAAGATAATCCAGGGACTTCACGGTCACAAATGGAGTCTCCATCTGAATCGAGCCCGGGGCTGCGATGCGTATTCCGCCGCAATCACCCGAATTGACCATGGAAAACAAACCGCTCTGGGCCACAAGAGATATAGACTGGGCCGTGACATCATAAATAAAGTTTGATGTATGAGACTTTTGCACAATTAAAACTCCTTATGATTGTGAATTTAGTTCGGTTATGTAAAAGGTACTTCGTACTTTGGGGCCAAAGTGGTGTCAAAAAATTCCCTCCAGATGGGAGCCACCGGTTGTGGATCTGTGAAGTTGGCCGGCCTAGCGCCCTTTCGTGTCTGGTAAAAAAAACCGCCACTGTCCCATTTCGATTGTTTTCTGGCAGCTTCGTTTTTTTTAAATTCCCATTTGTCCCAATTTTCCTTCCATTTTGCCAAAGCAATGTGATAACGGGTGCTTGCATCCTTCCATTTGAGGTCATTCAATTGGGTTTTGGCCAGCTCATCCTGGCTGGATACGATGTTTTCAATGACAGTTTCTTGCTGGGCCAAGCTGTCTTCTAGTGTTTGGGCCTTCGCCTCAAGCCCGACAAGTCTGGCCTTTTCGCTTGCCTTTTCCGCGGCGTCCTTCCACTCCTGCGTCAGTTTTTCAAACAGGTCCGCATAATCCTTCTCAATGGTGTAGACCACCAGGGAGAGGTTGCTGTTGATCACTGGGACAAAGAGGTAAAGCAGAAGGTTCAGTCCGGTCAGCACTGCCTGGGCCACCTCCGCTCCCTCAGAGTTGTCCTCGGAGGTCAACCCCGAATAGAACGAGGCTACCTGCGAGTAGGTCGTAACGAAAAGGTTGAAGAGGATTTCAAAAGTGATCGACGGTACTAGGCTGAGGGCTGCCTGCTGTTCCGGTGTGAAGGTTGCCTCATTGCCAGTCAACGCCGAGTAAAGCGCGCCATCATCCAATGCAAACTCAGTTTTTTTGTCGACCCCGCGGGAAAGGTCCCAAAGCTCACCGCCCGCAGTCAACTCGAAACTGTTTCCAACCGTGAAACTAAAGAAGCCTGATTTCATCCCGCCAGCTCCCCCCACATTTTTCGGGGAGGGCAACATGGCACAAATGGCCTGTATTGTCGGTATTATCGAGGTGTAAAGAGGCGATATAGATGGAAATATCAGTGATTGTTTGATAAGCCACTGGTTTTGCCAATCAATGTTGAATTCATTTGAGTTGCCGACATTCACGCTGTAGGCGGTGCCGAAGGTCGATTGGCCGATGGTGTTTCCCAGAATGCCGTCAAACCTGCCGTCCAGCAGGAGTCCCGCGTATTCATTGAAATCAGCAAGAATGGACATTTTGCTCCTACTGGATCATGGTGTTCATGTAGGGGCGCCTGGCCAAGGACTGGTCTTCTTGGGTGGCCACCAGCATGCTTTCGGCATGAATGGTCACAATCTCCCTTCCCGGGTTGTCTGAAAGGGTCAACTTGTGGCAATTCTCTGCAGGTTCGCCGCCCTGGATCTTGGTCTTCAATCCGGCCAGGTAGGTGTTCGCGGGCATTGAATACGGCACCGTGTTCACGGAATTGTAGACACTGCCGACGATCATCGGCCGGTCCGGGTCGCCATGCTCGTGGGCCACCACCACCTCGTGGCCGCAGCGGGGCCAGAAAAAGGCGCCGTACGATTGGCCCGCCCAGAACTGCGCCACGCGGATCCAGCAGGAGGGCTGGGTTTCATCCCCCGCGGGTTGCCACCAGAACCGCACCTGCACCCGGCCGAAGCAGTCCAGGTTGGCCTCCTGCCCCGGCGGGCCCACCACGATGGCGGTCTCCACCGAGGCGGCCACCGGTCTGGGAATCGGGGGCCAGGGCCTTTGGGGCAACGCCAGCGGTGCCGCCTCGAAGTCGCAGCGGTAGGTCACCTTCGGGGCCTCGCCTAGCCAGAACAGGCCTTCCTGCCGGCCCTCGTGGCGCACCGACAGGGTTCGCCATTGCCCATCGTATGGCTGGCGGCCCTGCAGCTTGAAGGCGTGACCGGGGATCAGGTTCATCACCGTCCCCGATCCGCGGGCCACCACGCATCGCCCGGTGGCCGCCTGGGCCAGCAGGCGGGCCCTGCCTTCCACCGCATCGTAAACAGGCCCGAGGTTTTCAGGCGTCACCGTGCCATCGGCCGCCACCGACTCGAAAAACCGCGCCGGCGATTGCGCGTTCTCCTGCGACGCAGGGACGGGGGGATGGATCGTCTGAAAGATGGCCTCGCCGGCGGCGACCGACTCGACGCCCTGCTTGGTCGAACCCAGCGGCTGGTTGAACAGCTCGAAATGGGAGTCCTGCACCGAGGCCTGGTTGTTCACCATCGCCTGGGTGACTTCCCACTGGCGGATGCAGGCCCTGTCAGCCGAACCACCCTCGTCGCGGTCGAACAGGCAGACACCGCTATCCGGCTGGCTGGCACCGCCGCTGACCGTCAGCAGGTGGTCATTTTCCGAATGCTGCCAGTACCACTGGAACCCCTCCTCGGTGCAGATCCGGCGGAAGAATTCGAGGTCCGACTCGTGATACTGGGCGCAGTAGACCCGGCTGTTCGGCTGCGGGCTGGCCCATTGCTGGTCGCTACCCCTAGCCGGTTGGCAGACTAATTGGAGGATCTGCAGTGCGTTGAGGTTCTGGAACACCCGACTCCGCTTCACCAGTCCGAGTTGCCACAGCCTGGGCCGTAGCACCATGCGATACAGGTCGAGCTGGCGCCCGGGACCCAGGTCGGTGAATTCGCAGATCAGACCGTGGATGATCCGTCTGGCCTCACCGTTTTCGCGCAGGGTGATAGTGGAGGTTTGGCCCACCAGGGCGTTGGAATCGATTTTCGTCCCGTGCAGGGCGCCCAGCTCCAGCACGAATTCAAAGCTGCCCGAAAGCGTCTCCTCACCCCGAAAGCCCAGCAGCACCAGCGCGTCCCGGCCCAGCGGGGTCAGCACCTGGAAGGCGGCGTTGTCCTGGTTGAAGACGGCCATGGCGTTGGTGGATCCCCTGAAAAGCTGCTGTGGTCCGCTCGAAGGAAGGTCAGGGCCCGATGAACACGGTTGGAGCGCCGGGCCCGATGATCGTCCCCCCATGTTCGCACAAGTCGCCCACGCGGCCCACCGGCATGCCGCAGGCGAACACGGTCTCGCTGCCCAGAACTAGCGAATCGGGCGGCCCCACGCAGACCATCATGTCCCCCTCGATGATCGCCGGCGTGCCGCAGATGAACACGGTCGGCGCCCCCGGGCCGATCACCGGCCCGCCCACATGGGGGACCGGCCCATCAAACATCGGGCAGGCGTGGTCATCGCCGATCATCGCCGCGGGCATGGGCATGGGAACTGGTCATCCTTTGCAAAAATAAGCCTCACTGCTTTTTTAGGGAAATCAATACGCGCCAAGCCCAAGTAAATTATGGCCAAAGTTCTGGTAATTTATTGAACAATCAAAATCAATCAGCGTATATCACTTTGGGTTCGTTGCTTGGGGAGCCAGCCGCAGCCCTGAAAGTTGCCGAAGGCGGATGGGCGTTTCTGACGAAGAAATCTGGCCTCCCGCGAAAGCACCCTGGCTGACGGTCTCGGGTTCGGGGACAGATCGAGCATTTGGGAGGAGCCTGAATTGCTTCCGGGCCAGGGGGCCATCAGTCCGGCAGTACAAGCCGGCGGGAGGCGATTGTTTTCTCCATTGCGCATTGGCTGGGAAACTAGTCACCGCGCGTGTAGGCTTTAGACAATCCAACCGAGGAAGCGTCGATGAGCATCGTGGCAGACCCGCACAACCGCCCGCTCTACCTGTTCCCACAGTCGGCGATGGACAAGCCGGAGGATCCGGTCGAGAAGCTCTGGCTCGATGTCAACCATTTCCGCGTGTTCCGCGTCGAGTTGCGCGAGGAACTCTGCCGCCCATTCCGCGCCGAGTTCGATGTGTGGGCCTCCGAGGAGTTGCTCCAATCAACTCCCTGCCCCGCATGGATCTGGAAATCGTTTGACCTGTTCCTGGAAACGGGAGCGGAGACGGTGCCGGAGGGGCCGACCATCAGTAGACGTCTTCGGGGGTTGGTTACCAGAATCAGCAACCGGAAGCAGTTGAGAATCGGTGGCAGAAATGGCTCTGTGCTGCGACTGGTGCTTGAGCCGGATCTTGTGGCCCTTCTATACCAAATCCGGAGCAGGGTTCATGGTGGAAGGCTTTCCATAATTATCTCTGAAATCCTGAGGGGAGAAGAGGCCAAAAGGGAAAGGGATGGGGCAAAAACAAGCCATCTTGCTATTCCTTGTGTCATTAATCTGTCCTCGGACGAGCCGGAGCTGTTCCAGAAAACCCAGTATGAAGAATCCGACTTGGCTTTTTTGATGCGCCTTGCGGAGGAATATGGCCTCGCATGGTATTGCGACTGGGAACAGGACCCTCCAGTTTGGGTCTTCACCGATAAAACCCCCGACCTTTATATCTTGGACCGGTCGCCAAATCTCAGAACAGTACCATTTATCCAGAAGGTGGATGAGGAAATTTCACCACCGCCCGATATGGTCCATGAGTTCTCCATGGAGTACAGTGCCTACGTCGAAAAATTCACCAGCTATTCGTTGAACCCCTACGATGGATCGGCCTGTCAATCCGAGCTGGCGGCGAACAAATTGCCAGGAGTCCAATTAGAGGCCCACAAGATTGCCCATGGGTTTCATTTTCATGGGGAAATACCCGGCCAGGGAGAACTGGACTGGCTCCATGAAGAAAATTCAACCCTTTGGAAATCTGTACAAAATGCAGCCATGAAGCGGGAGGCCGCTAGGTCTGCAAGCGCGGGTGTGGGCGGAAACATGACCGGTTCTCTGGGTCACCCTTTTCCCGGTTGGGTTTTTGGCCTTGATGGGGCCGAGCCCAATTTGAAGTACCTGGTCACCTCGTCCAGAATGGCCGCATCCTACTATCCCCAGTCGACCAGTGGGGATCTGGCAAATGAGGAATGGTTTTTTTCAAAAAATTCAATGTTCGGGGTCAGGCCCGCCGATTGCCGGTTCGTGCCTGCCCGCGTAACCCCGGTTCCCAAAATATTTGGCGTTCGTCTAGCACGAGTGGTTGGTTATCAGGAAGGACAGGAAAACCAGCCGGTTTTGGGTCGTTGCGGCTCGATCCTTGTGCGCATGGACTGGCTGGGGTACCGCGAGGAAAAGAACCGGAGGTTGGCCCGTGTTTGCCAGCCTTGGGCGGGGGATGGCTACGGGACCATGTTCTGGCCGCGGGTTGGCAACGAGGTTGCTGTGGCGTTTGAACAGGGAGATCCGGACCGGCCCGTGGTGGTCGGAAGTCTTTACAGCGCCTGGAATAGGCCGCCAGAGTCGGTTGATTGCATACCCTTCGGGTGGGTTTCTGGGATTGTCAGCCAACCCAGGATCCAGGGGGATGTTGGTCATGGCAAGAACAACTTCATCAAGATCTTTGACGACCAAAACTGCCAAGTTTCTATCCATTCAGTGACAACCCCGTTTGAGGTGTCATCCCTCAACAGCTTCAAGATCGTCAAGGGCGGGCAGGTAAATATCATGGGCTGGCCCTTCTGACTTTTGGGAATTATTTAGGAGTAATAAAGCATGGGTATGGAGGAGAATTTTGTCCCAAATCCCTTCGGAGGCTTGGTTGGAACGGCTAATAGCTGGTTGAATCTCTTTTCTGGCTGGGACATATTCAAAGGTCAGGTTCCGGGTTTGAAGCCCAAAGGCACCTTGGACACACTCACGGTGATGACCGGAGCCAATGACCGGATGGCGCTTTTTGGTCCTTCGATGGTCACCAATTTTGGTCCGGGTTACAGCTCCTCGTTTGATTTGGTGGGTTTTGGCGTTCAAAATTATGTACCCGTAAAATTTCGTTCAGCCTTCAAATTTCTATTCGGTTCCGGGGATATCAAGCTGGTCTTTGGCCCATCGACCAGTTTGCTATACGGGGGACCGGGTGGTAGCTCCAAGCGGGGACCTTATTGGGATCGGATAGCGGGCACTTGGTGGAATCCCAGGGGTAAAGGCGCCAAATACAGCGCCGAGGGCTCATTTACACCCAAAGCGGTGGGAAAAGGTTCTGGTGATGGGCTGCAATTTTTCGAAAGAGACCAGATTTATGGTGCGGACAATTACGATGGCCGCGAGTTGGCAATAATGATAAACAACAAACTCTCTGAAAATGATAAGGCGTTACGTTTTAAGCCTGACCCCAAAGCGTTGAAAACGGTAAACGATAATAATCAAGTAAATTTTGTTCCAGAAAATAAAGTTAAAGCAAGTTTCGAAAAAAAAGAGTTAACCGAAGTTAAAAAAGATAAATACGAATCTGATTTAGAAAAATGCTACACGCCAAGCGAATTGGAAGTACTTGAAAAAGGTGATATGGCTGCAAAAATAGGGACAATAGTTATTGGCTTGCTGGATATTGCGGCAATGACTTTGAGCATTTTTTACGCTAACCAGATCCGGCAGGCAGGCTCATTCACCACCGACTCAATATCGAATGCAAACAAATCACGAGCTAATTACGATGATGCAAAAAAGAAAGCAGATGAAGCCAAAACAAAATTAGATGATTGGGAGAAGAGTCCGCAAAAAACTTCAGATTATGACGCTTGGCTAATTGAAAAAGATAAGCTGCAGAAAGATTATGACCAGAAATTAAAAGACGAAGGAAAAGAAAAAGAGAAGTGGCAAGCTATTTGGAAATCGGGCGAAATTAAAGATACTGAACAAAGGGATTTAAATTGGGGCAGAACTTGGGCTGTTTTTCGTTTTGCACATCGGATTTTAAAAATACTTGTTTTGACGATTGTAGAGACCTTTGAAAATACCGAGAGATTGGCAAGGTATGTTCTTGAGCATAAAGGTGGCGCGAAGCTTCTTACTACCCAATACGCACGAAATAATTATTTGAAATTAGAAAAAAGGCAACCAGAAACATCACGGAAATCTGCGGATGATAAAATAACGGCAGATCAAAAAGATAATTTGGGACTAACCCCTGCACAATTGGAAGACTACGCCAAATCACTTTTTGATCAGCTACAGAAAACTGATGGTGAGGATCGTCGTCCGAATAACCCGGAATTTATTAATTCAAAGACTATTCCGGAAGTCGTTGTTTAATGATGTTTTCAAGAGTTCGGCCAAATGTAAACATGAGGAGCCAATGAGTCATAATAAAATTGAAAATGTGGAAGGCCATGCTGAACTTTTCGCGCAGGGCAGTATTCACTTGCTCAGTGGTGGCCGAATTATCAACATCCAGGCTATTGAAGATTATGGTTCGGTTCGAATAAAGGGACCTGACGATGTGATGCTGTCGTCTGGCTCGGCGCAGTTGGTGCTCCATCAAATCGATGAGACCAAATCAGCGATTAGTTTGGTTGGTGGCTTGCAGGGTGAGGTGGCGATTTCAGCCGGCCCGCCCAATCTTGGTCCCATGGTGGTGGTTAACTCGGACCATATCCTCCTGCAGGTCGGGCCCGACCAAGGTGGTGCCTCGCTCCGGCTGGATGCCAAATCCCTGGCCATCAAAATTGGCACCAATGAGTGGACTCTCGATATCAAAGGGCTGGTTGAAAAGATCGGCCCCCACAAGCGTGAATTTGGGCCCGAGGGCAACGACTTCTCAATTGGACCCACCAAGGTGGGCTATACCCTGCAGGGGATTGAGCAGGAAGCCTTGACCTTGAAAACCCAGATCAAAACAACCATCGACGAAACCAGCCTCATGCGCAATGAGACGGTTCAGGGCATCCTTTCGGTAAAGGCCACCATGGCCAAGATTAACTAATTAGGCATATCAATTGTCCTAGGCGGTGCCTCATGGCGTTGGCGAAATTTGCTGAAGATGAAAATCAAGGGCCGTTGCCCTTGACCTTGGACTCGCGCCGGGCCTTCGCCCGCAAGCTTGCCATGGAACCAGAAGGCTCAGCCATTTTGGAACGATACCCTGTCTTGGAAGAGGGTTTGGCGGCCCTGTTGGATGATGGGCATATGGATGCCGCTTTCCGCCTTTTGGGTCGCATGCTTTCCCCGGCAAAATCCATACTGTGGGTAGTGTTGTCACACGATTTCGCAGACAGGAACAAGGCATCGGTTTCTGGTGAGACCGAAAAGGTCAGGCGTGCCCTCCTTGCCTTTGCCATCGAGCCGCAGGCTGGCACAAAAGCCGCCGCCGAGAATGCCGGCAGCGCCTTGAATGGCAACCATCCCCTCGCCATAGCCTCAAGCGCCCTTGCCTTATTGGGGAATTGCGATGACAGAACATTGGTTCAACCCGTCGCGCCAGAAACTGCACTTTTTTCGGATCTGATTGGTCGGTCTGTTTGGTTGATGGCTTTGGGTGCGGGCGGCGAGAAGCGACAACAAGCCATCGTGGCCAAGAGGCTTGCAGCCAAGGGTGTGAGCCTGGCACTTTACCAAAAAAGTTGAAATGAGAGGTTCCAAAGTGGAATCACCCTACCAGGATTTGCCGGAAATACCAGTAACTCTTGACGGCAAGCTGAAAATGGTGCGTGAACAGTTTGATCTGTTCATGCGGGTAGTCCGTGAGACGCTTCAGTCTCCCCTCGCGACGGATGACAATGTTGAGGCGGGTATTCTCCGGAATGTAGCCCGGGATTTGGAAACCATGGGGCCTGAGGCATTCGAGGCTTTTGAGGAGGTAAAAAAAGCTCATTTAGCGCTTGCTGAGGAAGCCGTTCAACTGGCCAAGGAAATTCCTGAAAGGATTCGTGAGGCTGAGGAAAAGTCAGCCAAGGACCTTGCTTGTTACGCCGCAGAAAACCTGAAACCATCTCCAGTCGAACCGGTACCTTCGTTTTTGGAATTGCTGGATATTGAAACAGAATGGTCTGAGTTGGAGGCTTTGTTAAGCGCTGTGGCCCCAAGCCGCCCGGAAGTTGAAAGAACCCCAGTCACCTCCGGTAATATCTGGGAAAATTGGCAAAGCGGCCCAAGCTCTAGCCCCGCAAAGAAAACAGATTCATGCAATCCGGCAGAATACCGATTCCCGGTGGAACTGCTTAAAAGCCTTGGATTGGAGTTGGAACCGGAAAAACACGTGCCACCAGGGGGCAACATTTGGGAAAATTGGAGATAATGGGGCCTATTCAAATTTGGCCATTTATTTTATTTGGCCTTCAGCATCCGCGCATAAGCCGATTAATTTAAACAAGATAATCCAAAAATCGATATCAGTTGACAATTAGGTATTCTTGCAGCATACCATATAATAGCATATTCTTTGCTTTGGTTGGGGCGGGTTAATCACATGAGCAAAATAGCCGATTTACTGTGGCTGCCTGCTTGGTGTTTGCGTCCATGCAAGACATTTGCATCCGGTTTCCATGGTCAAACGACAAAACAAAGAAAAACTAAACTGGCTCTGGAATCCTTGGAGGAGAGGGTCACGCCGGCATGGGTGTCCTGGAAGGATGGAAACATCCTGCAGGTTGAGTTGGGGGACCGCGATTCCAAAGTGGCTGTCGCTGACCGCATTTCAGTAAGCACCACAAACAACAAGGTGACTATTAAAAGTGAAAGTGGGTCCCTTATCCAAGGAGATTCAGAATATAGGGAAAATTTTTTCAGGTTGAAAAACAGGCCCGATGGACTGAGTACAGACTTTACTTTCATGTTCAATGCCGCACAAGCCCCCGTTGGAATTGTGGCAAACCTGGTCAGTCAGGATAAATTTGCCATCCGGGTGGTCATGAGTGACAAGGCGATCCGGGATGGAACAGCCATTATAGGACAATTTGATGCTAGTAATATCCAGATAAAGGTTGATCAGTCCGGGAACAATGGGGTGGATATTATTCCTGCCATCAGGGCTGGCTCCTCAATCAAAGCGGCAGGTTTAGACCTCCAGGCTCGCAATCAGGAAAACTTGATTTTTTCCAGGGCGACAATCCAAGGTGGCCCAGTCTCCATCGATGCCGGCTACGGCAGCATCAACGTTTCCAATCTCACGGTGAATGGGAACCTGACCCTGGCTTGCCAGGGAGCCATCGCGCAGAGTGGCCAAATGACGGTGGGTGGTTCGCTCACCTTGGAAGGCGGGGGGGGCGGGATCACCTTGACCCATGCCTCCAACCAGTTCAACGACATCGTGGATTTGAAAGGTGATTCCAGCCAGCCGGGCCCTATAAAGCTATATAATCAATCCGAATTAAAAATAAAAGGTGCCGCCACAGGCGATCTTAGTCTGGCGTCGAAGTCCAACATCACCCAAACCGGGCCGCTTCAGGTTGGGGGAAACCTCGCCATCGCCGCGGTTACCGGCAAAGTCGGCCTGGGCAATCCAGACAACCAATTCCTTGGAACGGTGGACCTTGCGGCGGTTTCCGCCAAGGCCACCGCCATCGAGCTCTTTGACAAGACGGATTTGGAGATTTCCGGTACCTTCGCGGGCGGACTGAAGCTGGGGTCAGGGGCAAATCTTGGTCTGGGCCGGCTATTCGCCAAAAGTGCCGACCTGTCTGCCATTAAAGCCATCACCCAGACCGGCCCACTGACGATTGCTGAAACGACAACCATGAAAGGCGAATCCATAGCGTTGATAAACACGGAAAACAGTTTCGGCGGCGCTGTGGCTTTCACTGGTGACGATGTCCGTCTGAAGAACGCCAAGCCGTTGACCTTGGCGGCCAGCAATGCCAAGTTCAATGTCGCCCTCGAATGCATGGGTGCCCTGACCCAGACGGGTCCCCTGACCGTGGGCGGCAACCTCCAAATGACGGCCGCCGGAACCGGCGACTCAATCACTCTGACGAACCAGGACAATGATTTTGGCGGTGCGGTTGCCTTCACAGGCGGGAATGTCAGCCTGGTCAACAAAAAAGAATTGACCCTGGAGGCCAGTAACGCCAAAGGCGACCTGTCACTGAAATCCCCAGGAGAAATCACCCAAGCTGGCCCGATCAAGGTGGGTGGCAAAACCACGATCGTGGGGAAAAACATCACATTGGCTGATGCCGCCAACAGCTTCAACGGGCCTGTGTCCTTCACGGGCGCCGGGGTGACCCTGCAAAACAGCATTCCCTTGAAACTGGCGGCTAGCTCCGCCACCGGGAATGCGAAGCTGACCTCCACGGGTGCGGTGACCCAGGCGGGCTCCCTGAAGGTCGGGGGCGAAACAACGCTGAAGGGTGGCGACATCACGCTGGCGCACCAGGCCAATGATTTTGGCGGTGCGGTTGCCTTTGCAGGCGGGAATGTCAGCCTGGTTAACAACAAGAAATTGACCCTCGCTGCCAGTAACGCCAAAGGCGACACGGTGCTCACTTCCATGGGCCCGGTAACCCAGACGGGTGCGGTGAGCGTGGGCGGCACGATCCAGGTGATCGCCAAGGGCAACGATATCACCCTGGCCAACCCCGCCAACAGCCTGACCGGCTTGGTGAGCTTTGCCGGAAACAAAGTCGCCCTGGCCAACACCAAGTCCCTGCAATTGGGGAAGAGCGATGTCCAGGGTGACCTGTCGCTTCAATCCCAGGTCGCCATCAGCCAGACCGGGCCGCTGGCAGTGGCTGGCAAGACCACGCTCACCGGCGGTGCCATCACGCTGGATAAGGACAATAGCTTGACCGGTTCGGTGACTTTCACCGGCACCGGTGTCACGCTTTACAACACGAAGCTGTTGCAAGTAGGCAAGGGTGAGGCCCAGGGCGACCTGTCACTGAAATCCCCAGAAGACATCACCCAAGCTGGCCCGATCACGGTGGGTGGCAAAACCACTCTCGAGGGGAAAAACATCACGTTGGATGTTGGCGCCAACAGCTTCAACGGGCCTGTGGCCTTCAATGGTTTGGATGTCAGCGTGGTTAATGGCAAACCGCTGACTTTGGCGGCGAGCGCCGCCACCGGGAATGTGAAGCTGACCTCCCCAGGAGCGGTGACCCAGACGGGCTACCTGAAGGCCGGGGGCGAAACGACGCTAAAGGGTAGCGCCATCACACTGGCCAACACGGACAATGCCTTCCGTGGTGCGGTCCATTTCGAGGGTGAAAGCGTCCACCTGCATGGCCAGTCCGGACTGCTGGTTGGTACGGGCAAAACCACCCAGGGAGATTTGAAACTGTCCTCCCCGGGCAAGGTTCAGGCCTCCGACCTGGATTCGGCAGGGGGAGCCACACTGACAGGGGCAGACATCCTGCTGCAAGGCAAATTGTCGATTGGTGGCGACCTGTTCTTGCAAGCCAAGGGTGTCACTCCGCCCTCATGGTTTCCAAGGCGTATCTTTTTTACCAGCCAGGGAGGTGACATCACTTTCGCCCAGAATTCGGACTGCGTGGTGGGTGGAAAGGCTGACCTGGCCGGCAAAACGATCCAATTGGGGCCAGTTCATCTAGCTGTTCACGGTGATTTTAATGCGGCCGCTTCCGCTGATCTGACCCTGGGCAGTATGGTGGTGAAACAGTCACTGCAGGCAACCGCCAAGGGTGCCTTCACCGTGGCGGCAGGTTCCACGATCCGTGTGGATCAGGGTGCCAAGTTCCGGGGCTCAAAAATAACCGGCCCCGATGGCATGGTGGAAATCGGTAATACACTGGCAATCGAAGCAACCGCCGACATTCTTTTGGGCCAGGTGAAGGTTGGCGGTGACCTGTCGGCGGCCGCCGAAACCATCCATCTGGCCAATCCCGCCAACCAATTCACAGGTTCGGTGAGTCTGGCGGGTAAGCAAGCTACGCTTAGAGGGCCTGACCTGAAACTGAAGGATTGCGCGCTGGAGCAGTTGGCGCTGGACGCATCCCGTTCCGTTTCCCAGGTAGCAGGTTCCAGCCTCATGGTGGGCTCCCGGTTCGCAGCCATAAAATCTTCCGGCCCGGGAAGTGATGGCCTGAAAATCGATCTCTCCAGTGGATCGAATACATTTGGCAGCGCCATGGAATGGTATATCCCCGGCGCGGCCGATTTGAAAATCGCCTCCGCCGTTTCACCCTTTTGGCCGGGGAAAGGCAAGATCGACGCGGAAAGTCTGACGCTGTACCTGCCGGTGACGGGCGCTGTCGGTTCCACCGCGCAAGGAAGCGGCGAGGTCATCGCCAAAAGCCTCACACTCTGGGGCAAGCAGGGGGCGAGCGAGGTGCGGCGTCTGGCCGTGGCCGAGGCGGGTGGTGGCAAACTCAATTTCCTGAAGGTGGCTCCCAACGGCAGCGATCTGAGCCTGGTTGTACTGGGTGACGCGGGGGAGCTCCTGATTTCCCACAGCGATATACCCGGTTCCCTGCGGGTGGAGACCAACCTGGCGGTAGGTTTCCAAGGCAAGGAGACATGGGACATCCTGCGTTTGGGGGACTTCACACTCGTCGGCACCGGCGGAAAAGTCACCACCCTGGGGTCTGATTCCCCCCTGAAGGATGTCGCCCTCGGGACACTGGCACTTCAGGGCAACGCCACCCTGGTTTTGGAAACGAACCCCGCCGCCGAAAAGCTGGTAGTCGGCGGGGGCGCCCTGCCGGGTCCTGCCATTTTGAGGTTGGGCGTGAATGGATTCGATGCACGGAAGATAACGCTGGACGCCGGTTCGGTGCTGGAAATCAACCCCGCAGCCGCGACTTTGGGAACCGCCCCCCGGTTGGATCAGGCCGTCCCGGTCACCCTGAGGCTGGGTGTGCTTCCCGAGGGAGGCGCTTTTCAGCCCACCCAGTGCACCATTACCGATTCGCTCAACCTGGGCAGCAAGGCGACACTGGTGGTGGGGATCCTGCCCAAGCATCCCGAGCAGGCAAGTCTGGTGGTCTCCGGGGCTCTCGGCATCAACAACTGCCGGCTGGACCTGAGAATCCCCGAGTTGCCTACCCAAAACCCCGACAAGATCCCTCTGGTGGCTGTGGGTGGCGCCAGCGCTGGCATTTTTCAGGACATGAAAGGCGCTCCCCTGCCGGAGGGGGCCATGATCCAGGTGGGCGGTTCCACTTACCAAATGCGCTACCAACTCGATTTCGGTAATGGCAACCACGGAGTTGGCCTGGAAAAAGCGCAGGCCGTGGGTTTTGTTGGCAAATTACAGGCGCTGCTAGGCATCGCGCCCAGCCCGGGTCTAGACAATCTGGCCGCGCCCACTGGGAGCCAGGCCCAACGGATAGCTCTGGTCAACGAATCGCTGGATAGCGCCGCCTTCCGGGAATCCTGGGTGGCGGGTCTCTACACCCACCTGCTGGGCCGGACAGCCGATCAGGCAGGGCTGGCCCAGCAGGTCGGGCGCCTGCGCCAGGGCGCTTCGATGACCGATGTTTTGTCAGGTTTCCTGGCCTCTGACGAGTACTACCAGCGCGTCGGCGCAACGCCGTCCGGGTTTGTGGGCGCCCTCTACCAGACGCTCTTGTCTAGGAAGGCCCCGTTCTGGGAATCACTGCCCCATGTGGCGCGGCTGATGACAGGGGCTACCCGCCTGCAAGTGGCGCGGTCCTTCCTGACTAGCCGCGAATTTGGCCAGCGCGAGACGGCCACACTGTTCCAAAGCATCTTGGGCCGTGATCCAGCCAAGACAGAACTGGCAGCATGGTCAGCGGCCATGCTGGCCGGCAGGGATCCGTTGCGGGCGGTATTGTCCTCGGTTTTGGCCAGTAGGGAGGCTTATCAAAGGCTATCCGCTACCGCGTTGCCAACGGCTAACCCGTCGCACGGGTGGCTTTTCGGGCTGCAACGCATCTAGGCATTCCTGCGGAAATGGCTGAACGGTCGGTGAAAATTGGTTGCCCATCGGTGCGAGGTGCGTGGTGGATCAGATCATCCCACCCACACTCCTTCCGATAAGTCGATGCCCTGGGTGAAGAAACCATCCACGAACTGGGCGGTGGTTTCTAGCATGCGGAAGCGGTTCACCGTGCCCCGGCCGCCAGGGCCCGCCCCGGCACCCAGCAGGGCGGGGTAGCCGGCTTGGGGAACCATATTCCCCAGCCGGACACCGCCGGTGAATCCACTAGCGAACGCCTGGAAGCGCGCCAGCTCGCCGTCGGATCCAAAGAGCCGCACTTCAGGGGAGGTGCCTTGTCCCTGGGCGACGGCAATCTGGGCGTAACCCGTCCCCATGAAATCACCCACCGCCACGCTGGCGCCCGAATTCGAGTCGTTTTCGAATGCCAGGAAGCTTTGCAGCACCTGGTTGCCGGCACTGTTATACACCACTACATGCGCACCCGCCCCGGTGAGCGGGGTGACCACGATCTGGTTTTGGTAGTTGGGAGAGGCCTGCAGCAGGGGTGCCACCGATGGCAGTGACAAAAAGCTCTCGGCGGGCGGGATGGCCGGAGCAGTTAGCCCGGAACCGAGCCAGCCGCCTGCCACCTGGATGCCGCCGCGGAACTTCTGATCGAAGGCATAGAAGCTCACGTCGGTTGCGCTGCCGTCGCCACGGAACGCGACCACATGCGGTGCCCCGCCCGGCCCCGCCCCGGTCAGGATCTCGCAAACCGAATCACCGTCCAAGTCGACCACCGCCACCGTGGCGCCGCCCTTGAATTCCTCACCATATGCCCAGAAGCTGGCTCGTTGCTCCAAGGTGATCCCGTCGCGCACCACCACGCGTGTGGCGGCCCCGGGGCCCGAGGTGAAGACGAAGTCGGCGATGCCGTCGCCGGTCACATCGCCCACGGCGGAGCGGATCTCGCCGTCGTAGTTGCCGAACGGTTCCAGCATCGCGCGCTGCCCGCCTCCCGCGAAATCAATCCGCACCGCCGGGCCGTTGCCGGTCACCACCATGGGCAGCGTGCCCGCCGTCACGCCAGGGGGCAGTTCGGGATCGGGGGCATCCAGCAGCAGCTGGGTGACAAAGTTAATGGAGATTGGATTAGTCATGATACCGACATGGGTCATCTGCGGGTTTTGCTGCGGGAACTGGCGGACGTAGGGCCGGTTGACCAGGTCTGACAGGCTCTTCAGGGGAACTGTCGTGTCGCCGTTGTTGTCCTTGGCGGTGAGGTTGTAATAAGTCTGGCCATTCGGAACCGTGGCCAGGTCGGTGGACTCCCCGGGAAACTGGGTGGCTGGCAGGGGGTACCAAGTGCCCGGTGGGGCCGTTTGCGAGACCGCCAAGTCCACGGTGGGCAGAGCCTCGCCATAAACCACATCGTAGCGGTTGACGAGGGGAGGCAGGTCCACCGAGCCGGGGCCGTTGTTCAGGTCGTAGGTGATGGAGGGGACGGCGTAGGCGGGGTCCTGCTGCACCCCGGTGATGGAGCCGTCCGGTTGCTGCAGGAAAGCGTAGGTGGGAACCAGCGCGCCGATAGTGGGGCAATACTGTCGCACGAAGGCGACCGGGCTGGGTTTCCCGTCAACCGTGATCGATTCGAGGGTGATCGGCACAGGGCCGTCGATGGGGGTGCCCTCCAACACGTTGGAATACATCAGGAACAGTCCGTACACGAGCGTGTTCTGGGCGCTGGCGGAGGCGGGGAAAGCGGTCGCCGAGGCATATTCGTCGCCCGCGGTCACTACCAGGGGTTTGTCGTCCCCCATCCACACCGGGAACGCGAGGCCCGACCCGAGGTTGGGTGGGGCCATCTGCACGAAGTTGCGTACCTTGGGCAGCGGAATCACCTCGCCTGATGTGGAGGTGAAATATCCGCCGTAGGCGTCGCTCTACACGTAGGAGCGGGTGACCAGATTGCCCATGCTGTGCGCGACGATGTCTACCTCCTGCAGCGGCTGGCCGGGGTTGGCCACCAGCCATTCCTCGGCGACCTTGCGCAGGCTGTAGCCGAGGTAGTCGAGGCAGGTGGTGAAGCTGTCGCCCAGCTTTTTTGCGATCTGCGATGCGGTGATGTTGCGCACCCTGCCGTCGATGACCCCGTCTTCGGGAGCCAAAGGCATGCGCCAGTCGTAGGGTACCTGGCGGACCAGTTCCGGCTCCTCGCGGTAGGTGGTGGCCTGGAGGTGCTGCACCAGCGGATCGTAGACGGCGGGAACCACCCGTAGCTTGTCGGGTTGGGTTCCACGGGCACCCAGCCAATCCACCATGACCAGAAGATTGTCAGGGTTAGTGGGATCATTGAAGTTGAACGCGGAGGGCAGGGTGCCCGTGATGCCGGGCACCTCCAGGAGCGGGATGTTCGCCGGGACCAGACGATCCTCCAGGGCGACCAGCGAGGGAAGATACCGGTGGTGTTGGCGGGACATGGTGGCTGTTTCCTCGGACTCAACCTGCTGGGAATCGCCCCGCCGGGCCGGAAGAAAACGCAGGGGGTGAAGAAAAACTTCCCCGCGTCTCTCTTACGATGGGGGCCGATACGGGGATGACAGGATGGTGGGGCGGAAAACAGAGATTCTGTTGGCCAAACCCCGGCCTGTCAGATTACCCATACCACCTAAAGATGGCACAGCTCCTTGTCTGTCCAACTGCAAGTGCCTAATTTTCTAAAAGCATAATTTCTTATCACAAATAATTTTAAAATTAATTTTTAAATAGTTTTGTATACTTATAATCAAACTAAAGATGTCAACTTGATTCGATAAATTCTCGTGTTATAAACAATGTAGCTGAAAGTCTCCATCATTCCCTTTCGCCCCAGTCGATAGATTCCTGCGGAAATCTGCCATGAAGAACCGAAAAAGCGGAATGATTCTGGAATTGACCCGTCTTGAGGATCGCCTGACCCCGTCCGCCAATCCGGCGGTGGTGCAGGTGCAAAATCTCTATGAGATGGCGCTCCGCCGTGAACCGGACATCGGCGGCTGGACCCATTTTGTGGAGAGGGTCGATTCAGGAGCCGGGCTGGGCGCGGTGAGCGACGCCCTGTTCCGGTCGGAAGAGTTCGTCACCACAGTTGTGAACGGTATGTACCAGTCGCTGCTGCGGCGTGAGGCGGACCCCTGGGGGCTGGACGGTTTCGGCCGCGCGCTGAGGCGGGGCGGGTCGCTGGAGGGCCTGACCGCCGCCATGCTCGGTTCCCCGGAGCGCAGCGGCTCGCTGAGCGACAGTCAATTCGTGTCTGAAATGTACCATGTGATTTTGAACCGCCCGGCCGACGCTGCCGGGGCGCTGGCTTTCGCCGGCGCCCTGCGCTCGGGCGCTAGCCGGGCCGATGTGGCCCTGGCCATGCTGGAGAGCCCTGAAGCCTCGCGGCGGGTCGCCTCAAACCTGTACCAATCCTTGCTGGGCCGCATCCCCTCCCCGGAGGAGGCCGAGGGATGGGCCGGCCGCCTGGCAGGTGGGCGCATGGGTATCCTGGGGGCTGTTTCCGCCTTCGCCGGCTCCGCCGAGGGGTCGGCCCGACTGGCCACGCCCGTAGCGGCCTCCACCGCCCCGACGGAATTCTGGTGGGATAGCTTTGTGGGCGTCTCGACCAAAGCCGCCCGGCGCGAGGTGCAGCGCATCTCGGGCGAGATGTCGGAGGTGATGCGCCAAAGGCGGGCTGCTCTCGACGCCGGCCAGCCTGTGGCACCTTTTGACGCGCGACTCGATGAGCTCGACGCGGCCCGCAACCAGGCGCTCACCCAGGTGGTGCTGGACGAGAACCCCCAGGCCCATGAGGTGGACCGGGCCAACCGGGTTTTCTCGCTGCCGGTTCCAGGCTCTCCCTCGGGCGATTTGACCGGCTACGCCAGTCCCCTGGTGGCCTGGAACGCCGAGGACCTGCCTTCGGTCAATGGCCAGTTCCAGGCGCTGATGCGGGGGCCCGGGCCCGACGCGTCCAAGATCTGGTCCAACCAGTCATTGGGTGGAAGCACCAATTTCTCGAGTTTCTATCGCTTCCCGGGAGATTTTGATTTCCCCGAGCAGTGGGTTGTCACCACCGCGCAGGATGCCGACACCGCCGCCACCTGGATCACGCAGGGGATCCTCGACTTCGCGGCCCACATGGACCAGACCCAGCTGCCCAATCTCGAGGTGCTTTACCTCTCCGTCAACAAGGCCCCCTGGACCTTGGCCAGGTTGCTGGAGGCGCGGACCGACCAGGCGCTGTTCGACACCCTGAAGGACTCCATCCGCAATATCAACGGTGGTAACCTCTACTTCAGCTTCTATGGACTGCTCGATGATGGGCGTGTCACCCATATGCAGAAGGTGATCTCGATCAATGCCAGGGGGCCCTCCGGTGACGACTACTTCTCCTCCAATCCCAACTGGGCATGGCTCCTTGGGGATGGGGACTGGGACGAGTCCGACTCGGATTCCTACTTCAAATCCCGGGGAGTCGCCTCTTACTTCCAGGAGGTATATGTCGTGAACGGGGCCTCCACGCTCGAGCCCATCGGATTGGGCACCTACGCGGAGATCATGCACGGTGAGGTGCTCAAGGAGGTTGATGTCAAGCACCATTACCTGAAGGCCAGCAACCGCGCCTTCAGCTACCTGCGCGCCATCGGCGACATCGAGGGGATGGAGAAGCTGAAGCCGGTTTTCGGCACCAACTTCCTGGCGATGAACCAGCGCAACGCCATGCTGGACGCGATAACCCTGACGCTGTCGGGCAAGTGCCAGTCCCGCCTGCTGACGGCCTCCAAGGCCCGGGCGATGCTGTACCTCGCCGCCCGTGACCTGGAGTCGCTTTCCGGGGGCGTTTATTCCTCAGACTTGCGCGGCCTGGGAGACCGGTTGCGAGGCACCGGCTCAACCATGGACAGCCCCTTGGCTGCGGACACGGCTCAGAACGCCGAGTTGACAAGGCTTTACGAGGAGATTTCCACCGAACTCAGCGCCGGCGTGGCACCGTTGGTCATTCCGGTCGTCGAGGGCCATGTGCGGCCGTACTGATTCGGACTCCAGGGCGGGATCTCTAGGGAGTTCCCTCACTCCGGCTTCCTGGGCCCGCCCATCATACCCATCATGCCCTGCAGGCGCTGCATGGTGCGCGCCTCCATCTCGCTGATCATGCGGGCCGTCTCGGGGTCCATGTTCGACTCATCCGCCTGCGGCAGCTTCGACATGACCGCCTGCAGCTTGTTGGCCAGGTCCTCTGGCAGCATCTGCTTCAGCATGTCGGCGTAGGCGGGTGAGAACAGCGATTCGCCTCCGCCGGGTCGCGGTGAAGCCTGGCGGGCCGCCTGCTGGCCGGCGCGTGCCGACGGGTCGCAGGGGCAGGGCACGCCCTTGGCGTGAGCCTCCAGATGCACGCCGGCGACCTGATGCAGCGGGCTGTCCTTGGGGATGCGCTCGAGGGCCCTGTGGAAGTGGGGTTGGCCTTGGGCCATGCGGCCCGAATGCGCCAGCACCACCCCCAGCGAGAGCGAACCCATCGCCGCCAAGTCCAGGTTCTCCACACGGTCGGCGGCGCGGATCGATTCTTCCAGCAGCCGCTCGCATTCCCCGTGCTTGCCGCCGGCGTGCAGCACCTGGGCCAGGCCCTGGGCCGCCTCGCTGAACAACTCGTCCTCGCCGGCCTCGCGCGCCTCGGCCGCCACGGTCCGCAGCAGGCCCTCCGCGCCGGCGATGTCCCCCTTCTCGGCCAGCACCATGGCCCGAGCGCGGGCCGCGCGCGCGGCGATGGGGTTCAGGCCCTGCAGACGGTAGAGCTTTTCAGCCTTCTCCAGTGCCTCCACCTGGTGGTCCTTGCGGCCGCACATCCCCTCCAGCGCGGCGAGCAGGCCGATGGTGTCAGCGGTCAGCCGCGCCTCCTTGCCGGCAACGCGCCCCAGCCACTCCGCCACCCACCGTGCGAGGTCGCGCGGGATCTTCGGATCGAGCTTGCCCGCCCCGGCCCGTTCGGTGAGTTGTTGCAGGTGGGCGGCGAAACCCTGTGCCAGAGCCGGCATCGGCATGCCGGGGGGCACCATGTCGGGCAGCAGCGCGTGTTCCTCCCCCTGGCGCACACGTCCCTGGCCCACCAGCACCAGCGCCTGCACCAAATTGGGGAAATCAGGCTCGCCGTCGGCCAGGGCGGTCCGGGCTTCCGTCAGGAGGGCCATGGCCCGTTCCACCTCGCCCGCATCCAGCAGCAGCCAACCCAGCGGGATGGCCACCATCGCCCGGTTGCGCGGCAATTGGTCGCCCCCGACGGCAGCGGCGGCCACCAGGGCCCTTTCCAGCGCCTCGCGCGAGCGGCCCTTGCGCTCCAGCCGCAGCAGCAACTGGCCCAGACCCAGTAGGCACCGGAAGCGCGGCAGCGCCAGCGCGGGGGAATCGTCAGTGCCGGGGATCGCCGCCACGGCCTTCTCCAGCGCCTTGGCGGCCTCGGGCAGGTCCTCCACGGCGGCGCAGGTCTGCGCCAGGTTCGCCCAGGCCAGCGTGGCGCGGTCGGCCTCGCCCGTGGCGAGCGCCTCCTCCACATGCGAGCGGGCCACGCGCACGGCACCGTCCTTGTCGCCCTGCCGCAACAGGGCGACAATCTGCTCGAGTTGGGGGTTCTGGATAGGGTCCATGGCTGGGCTTCTTTTCTTTGGGATTCAGTTCTTGGGATCGGTTGGATGGTCGTGACCGCAGCAGCCGGACTGGCCGGCGGCGGGCGGCGGCAGGGCTCGGGGGTTGGCGGCCGGGGGAGGCGCGTTCTCGTCGCAGTTCAGCAGGATGGTCTCGCCATTGAGGTGGACCGATTTCTCCGTGCGCACGCGCAGCTCGCTGCCGCGGATCCGCACGGGGCCGGCCGACTCGAGGTCGATCGACCGGGCCGCGCTCAGCCTCAGGTCCGCCCCGCGCACGCGCACCACCGGACCCTCGGCCGTGATCGCGATCTCCACCTCCACATCGCCCGAGGGGGAGACCACCTGCAGACGCTCGTTGTCGGTGTGGGTGGCCGGTGTCAGCCGCAGCGTGCGCCCGGAGGACAAGGCGCGCGGCAGGGAAACCTCGGCGGGCTTGTCCGCCGTTTGGGCCAGGGGGGCCGGCAACCCGGTCCGCGCCGATCGCCTCCCAGACTTGCCGCCCATTCCGCGCCTCCGTCCCACTCAGACAAACGCCAAAACGTCCACACCCAGCCGGTCAGACCATCGACTTGGGGGGCACCACATACAGCGTGAACTGGATCTTGGAGGTCTTGCCCAGCACCGTCAGCGCCAGCACCTGCTTGTCCTGGATGGTGCCCTGCACCTTGGTCTCGTTGAAGCGGATGGCCAGGCCCAGCGTCTTGCGCACCTCGTCCCACTCGGGAGTGGCGATATCCCTGGCCAACTGGAAGTAGGTCACACCGGGTGGCAGCACCCGCGGCGGGTTGCTGATCGGGTTGAACCGCAGGCCCGCCTTGCCGGCGCGGAAGATGCCGTCCACCTGCTCGGCGCTGCCCACCTTCATGTCCAGCACGCCCGCCTGGGTGATGATCTTCACCACCTCCTCGGCCGTGAGGTCGGACTGCACGCCGATGAACATGCCGAAGCTCGGCTCCATCCACGAGGGCTCGAGCGAGACCTGCATGCGCAGCCCCGCGCCGATGAAAGGCCGTTCCTTGTACTCCGGCTCCACCACGCGCTCGAGGTATTCCTCGATGATGCGGCGCAGCGGCAGGAAGCTGCGGTGCGGCTCCAGCGGGAAATAGGCGGGCATGTCGGGCGGCATCCGCGAGTCGCCAAACAGGGCCAGGTCGCCCGCGATGCGGCACAGTTCCAGGTAGGCCGCCCGGGTGGTCGCCCCCGTGTCGCCGGCCAGCGCACGCAGCGCCCCCAGGGACCGGTTCAGCGCCGAGAGCTGGCCCAACAGCAACGGTTCTCGGGCCCCCAGGCCCAACCCGCCGGCGTTGAGCTGGCCGGCCACGCCGGAAATCTTGCGGCCCACACGGTTCATCAGCGACTCGATCACGCCCGCCCCCAGGGGCGGGTAAACCGCCGGGAACAGCACCGGCGGGAAGAAGTCGGGGTCAAGCTGCGGGGCGCCGTCCACCCGCGTTGAGCGAGATACCCGTGCCAGGGGCAGCACCGACAGGCCGTCGGTCCCGTCCGCCTGGGTCAAAAGGCGCAGGCCCGGCCGGCGCAACTGCACCGGTTCGGGGCGCAGGCCATCGTTCTCATCCTCCAGCGTGACCTCCTCCACCACCGCCCGGGGCAGGGGGGTGGCGCCCGGCTCGCCGGTGTTGGCCCGACCGAGGCTCAGCACGGGCAGCGCCAGCGACACCGTGACCTGGTTTTCACGGGCCAGCAGATCGCGGAACTGGATGGACAGGCCGGCGGAGTCATCGGGAACCGCCACCAGGGTGCCGTCGGGCAGCAGGGCGCGCAACGACCGCAAATTGAAGGTGCCGTTGGCCAGGGCGTCGGGGTCGACCTCCATGGAGGCGATGCCGCAGTCCTGACCCAGGCCCAGCCGTCCGGCCCGGGCCGCCAAGTCGGCGGCATGGCGGTCCGCCGCCTGGAAATGATGGGGCCTGAGGAACAGCCCCTCCTGCCAATGCACCTGACGAAATGCCATGCCCCGATCCCCGAAAAGGCCTGTACCCGGACAGGTTTCATGGTATACGAAAGGATCGGGAAACGCCCCCCTCCCGTGCAGGGGGCACCAGCGGCGGGCCGAAATGGCGGATTTGGTCGAAAAGCAGAAGGATTTCGTGCTTTCCATCCTCACCGAGGGGATCCGGGTGCGGGAATCCCTCGAGAAGAACGAGCCCCTCTCCTTCGAGATCGAACGGGGCCGTTTCCGCGAGATGCTGCTGCTGGCCGCCGAGCTGGACTCCTCCATGCGGGTCAGCCTGCCCCCCAGTTCCATGCCCGAGGCCCTGTGGAAGCCGGACACCCAGTCCACCGGCGCCTGGACCGGCGACTTTTTGGGCATCCGCTACCCCATCGCCTGCTGGCTGGACGAGACCTTCTGCCTTGACTCCCCCTGGGCCGACCGCTGGAACGAGCGGAAGCTGGAGGTGGAGTTCTATTCCACCAACGACCGCGCCTGGAAATTCTGGCAGCAGGCCGCCATCGCCGACGCCAAGGGCGATGTGGCCAAGATGGAAGCCTTCTTCTGGTGCGTGATGCTGGGCTTCAAGGGGATGCTGGCCGACGAGCCGGTCCGCCTGACGGAATGGTGCAACCTGCAGCGCGAGAAGCTCAGCCACATCCAGCCGCTCGAGTTCCCCGAGGAGCTCGAGCCAGACCCGCCCACCCAGGCCCCGCCGCACCACGGACTGCTGCGCCGGCGCCGCATGCTCATCATCTGCGGCGTGGTGCTCACGGTGGTGATACCCACCCTGTTCTTCCTGATGGTGCGCGGTTTCTCGGGCTGATCGAATCCCTGGCGGGTGACCTCCATGTTTCTCTTCCGGTGGATCGGCGGGTTTTTCAAGGGCATCGGCAGCCTGCTGGCCCCCATGTTCGGCATGGCCAAGGGGCTGGCCAGCCCCAACCGCGCCACCCGCTGGGTGCTGCACGCGGTGGCGGTGATCTTCGTGCTGCTGCTGCTGGGCTTCATCCAGTGGTTCTTCGACATCGGCCGGTTCGTCTCGGCCCCGCTGCCCTACCTGCGGCAGGCCTGGCTGCCCACCGTCGGCCTGCTGATCTACATAAACATGTGGCTGATCTGGCTGGTCTGGCGCCTGTACGACCCCAACCCCACCTCGTCCCCCTGGCCCGACATCGACTACAGTTGGACCCAGGTCACCGCCGCCCTCTACCGCGCCGGCATCGACCCTTCCAAGGTGCCGCTGTTCGTGATCCTGGGCAGGCCGCCCTCCGGCACCTCGGTGCTGTTCGAGAGCGCCCGGCTGCCGCTCGACATCAACGGCGTGCCCGAGGCCCAGCTCTCCCCGGTGCAGGTCTTCGCGGGCAAGCAGGCCGCCTTCATCGTCTGCTCCGACACCTGCCTGCTGGGCCTGTTCGGCGACCGGGTCTCCAACCTGGCCCCCTCCTACCTCGGCACCCTCGCCGGCCCGCCCCTTGGCGGCGGTAGCGCGAGTTCAGGCCTGGCCGACTCGACCGGGGCTGGCTCCGAAGCCACCAGGGCCATGCCGGCGCTGGGCTCGCCCGAAACCCAGGGCCCCTCGCAGGAGGAGCTCCGCCCGCTGTCACGCGATCCGGAGGTCATGGCCCGCACCCAGTCGCGCCTCGAGCATGTCTGCCGGCTGGTGCGCGGCATGCGCCACCCCTGGTGCCCGGTCAACGGCATCGTGGCCATCCTGCCCGAGCAGTGCACCGCCGACGAGTTCTTGGCCTCGCAGGGGGGCATCCTGGCCCAGCGCGACCTGGCCATGGCCACCCGCACCCTGGGCGTGGAGGTGCCGGTCATCACGCTGTTCTCCGGGGGCGAGGGCATACCAGGCTTCCGCGAGTTCCTCGGCCTCATCCCCAAGGAGAAGCGCGACCAGCGCCTGGGCAAGCCGATCCCGCTTGCCCTGGTCAAGGACGATGTGCGCCGGGCCGACATCATCCGCAAGACCATCCACTGGCAGTGCGCCGAGCTGATCCCCCGGCTGATCATGCGCACCTTCCAGTTGCGCACCACCGATGTCGGCGGCGGCCGCATGCAGGTCTCCCAGCTCGACACCCGCACCAACCGCCAGCTCATCCGGCTGATCCGCGCCGTCCGCACCCGGCGCGACACCATGGGCAACCTGTGCGTGCGCCTGATCGAGGGCAATCCCGACAACCGGGTGCGCCTCTCCGGCTGCTACCTGGCCGCCACGGGCACCGTGCGCCGGGGCCAGGGCTTCCTGACCGACCTGTTCGCCCAGTTGTTCGAGGGGCAGAATTTCGTGGCCTGGACCCAGCAGGCCGTGCGCGGCGAGCGCCAGCTGGCGTGGATGACCCTGCTCGGCTACATCGTCACGGCGGGGCTCACCGCCTTCACCGTGCTCTATGCACTGGGGATCGTGCGCATCTTCCCCGCGGCTGCCTGACCCGCGTCGATCAGTCTCCCGGCTTGGCCGGTTCACCCGGCTGGGGCAGTGGCAGCGCCGCGGGCGGCTCCGCGGTCGAGCCGGGCAGCCTGCCTGGCAGCGATGTTGCCGGCGGTGATGTCGACGACGATGGCCCGGCACCCGGCACCGGCGACTCGGGCCGGCCCAGCGGATCGGGCGGCGGCCCGCTGTCTGGCACGCACCCGGGCAAACCCAAACTATCCGGGAACACCAGCGCCCGGTACCGCTTGGCCACCATCGGCTGGTCGATGGCGAACATGCCCATCCGGCGCACCACCAGCGGGCTCTCGATGGGCGTCACCACCGGCACCTGGTAGGCTACCTCCTCGGTCACCGGCTCCAGCACCTGGCAACGCAGCACGGTGTCCACCGGCACTGAAACCAGCGTCGGCTCGCAGCACTCCTCGCCGGTCTCGGGGTGGATATCACCCTTCTGCAGGGCCCGGGTGGTCATCACGCGCACCCGCCGCTCCACGGTCCGCGGCTTCAGGGTGGTCACCTGGCGCCTTTCCATGCGCCAGGTGACGCTGATGTCGCGCTGCGTCAGGCCGTATTCGGCCGTGCCCACCAGCCAGCGGGGGACCAGTTCCAGGTCGGCCGAGGGGGCCAACCGCACATGCATGTCGGGCAATTCCAGACACGGCTCCACCATCTCGGGCGGGCCATCGGGCGGCGAGGGGTAGTACGGTAGACCCGTCTTGGGGGCGGCGGGCGCGGCGACCGGCTCGGCAGGTTTGGCGGGCTTGGCCGCCACGGGTTTCTCGGGGGCTTTGGGCGCGGGAAACGGCGGGGGTTGCAGGGGCACCGCGAGGGCCAGACCCATCACCAGGCAGGCGCAGGGCGTCATCATGGGCCGGTCCCGTACGGCCCCGGCCCGCCACCTTCCCTGGTCGCGGCGCGCGGAGAGCCACGCCTCGTTCTTCGGACCCCCGCAAGGTACCGGGTCAGGCCAAAGGGGCTGATAAGGCGGGGGTTTCAGGGCGGGTGCCCGGCGCAAGCCACATAACCGGCACCCTCGGTGCTGGCGGGGTCACCAGTTTTCCCAGATGTTGCCGCTGCCGCGCAGGCTGGTGGAGAAGGCGTCGTTGCCGCGCAGGCCCGGGTGCCTGGGCACGGCCCCCTCGGCCCACAGGTGCTTGCCCTCGGCCACATCCAGCCCCAGCTCGATGAAGTGGTGCAGGCATTCCTTGCGGTTGGGGCCGGGCCACTTGTTGGCCGCCGCCAAAATCGACAGCGCCACCATCTTGTGCACCACCCCGGGCGGGCAGGCCACCGGGTGATCCTTCGACGGGGAGATGTTGTCGGTGCAGAAGCCCACCGCCGAGGCCAGCATGTCCACCGGGGTGGAATCGCCATCGCCCGGGGCGCCCACAGCGGCGCGCGTGGCGTCGCCGGGCTCCTTAACCCAGTTGACGATTGCCTTCAGCCGCTCCGTCGGGCCGGGGGTCTCGTGCACCTTCAAAAGCTGCGACTGGCACAGGCAGCCCCACCAGACCGCCTCGCGCGTGGACAGCCACCCGGCGATCAGCCGCACCAGCATCCGCGGGTTGTTTTTCATCAGGGCGCCCACGGCGGCGGCGCTGGCCATCCCCCCCACCTCGGGTGGCACATCGGCCTTGTCGGCCGAGCGGGCCAGGGCCTCCCCGGCGGGCGTGGACGGCGCGAGAACGGCTAACTGGCTCATCGGGTTCTCCCCACAACCACCTGCTCCACCACGGTCTCCACCACCCTCTCGGGCTCGGCGGCCGCGGCCGGTTCGGCCAGGCGGGCCGTCTCGGGCCAGGCCAGCTCGCCGCGCGCCACCTGCAGGCCGATATCCAGGAAATGCTGCAGGTGCTTCTTGTACTCGGACGGGTTGAAATGCACGGCTGCCAGATAGACCGACACCCCGCAGAGCCGGCCGCACAGGTGGGCCAACGGCAGCACCGGCGGGCAGTCGGGGGGGGCCATGCTGCCGCCCGACAGGAACGCCGCGTAGCCGATCACGCCACCGGCGGTGGTGCTGTCGGCCGCGTCGGCCAGCTCGTGGCACAGCCGGCGGCCGGCCTCGGTCGGGTTCAGCACGAAGTCGCGCGTCGCCAAAATGGCCCGGGTCACCTTGGCCGGGTAGGGGTTCTGCCGGTGCGCCTCGGTCAGGGCCAACAGGGCCCACCACAGGCTGTGGCGGGGTGGCAGCGCGTGGCTCAGCAGCCGGCGCGCGTCAGCCACCAGGTTGGCCTGCCGCCAGGTGGCCAGTTGCTGCTCCACCGTGGCCTGGGGGTCCAGCAGCGCCAGCCCTTCCTCGCTCACCTCGAACAGCTCGCACACCGGGCCGCATGGGCCGGCCAGGGCGGCCAATGGGTCGCCCAACAGCTCAACGCCACCGGTACGGTGGACGGTTTCCTGGATCACCTGGTCAAGGGCGGGGATGGAGTTTGACATGATTCAAATATACCAAAAACCCAGGGCCCGAAAAATCCGCCCCGGCCGGGATCACTCCCCAGGTTTTTTCCAGTTTTCCCAGATGTTGCCGGAAACCCGGCTCCCGGGGGTGGGGCCGGCGCCGGAGCCCGCTGAGCCATTCCGCAGGTTCAGGATGTCTTTCTTCAGAACCCCTCCCTCTGCTAGGGGTAGTTCCTGATGCCCTAAAGGGGATTCTGGAATCATTTGGGTGACCTGCGGATTTTTTAACTTTAATGCAGATTCTAAGGTAGTCTTCAAGTCATTCAATTGGCAATTTATCTCAGGGAAAACCACGTTCTCCAGATCTATGTATTCATTTTTTACCTGTTCGTACTCCGTAATCAGTCTGGAAAACTCACCAGGTAGAGTCTCAAGGCATTTGGTTTTCTCATCGGACAAAAGACTTCGAAGCTCTAAAATGATACCCTGAGATTGTCCGTCAAGATTCATGTCGGCAAAACGATCTAGCCCCGCCATCAGGTTGTCAAACAAAAGGTTCAAAGGCTCCAAAGATGGCTGTGACAATTTTGGAAAATCCATAAGCCTAACTCCTATTACATATCTAATTGCAGAAGGCCTACCGCATCCTTAAAGATGGCTGCAACATCGTTACTTACCATTATCTTTTTGCTTTTTTGGAAATCCAACTCGAATTCGGCGGTAGGGGCATTGATTTTCATTCCTAATGGCGAAAGCTTGATTTTAGATTCAGCGCTCTTCATGGCGATTTCAGTGGCTGATATTTCAAATTTGTTAACACCTAGTTCCAACTCGATACCCGTGGGCGACAGCGAGAGTGAGGCAGGGCCGCTTTTAAGGACAATTTTACCGGTTTCCATATTGATGCTGTTTAGGGCATGCTTCATGGTGATTCCTTTGCTTTCAACACATAATTTGGCGTGTGTTAATGGGGTAAGCTGTATACCTGAAGCCACTTCAAAAAAGCTTGACCCTAGAACTACGGATGTCGGCGTCGCGTTTGAGCCGCCAAGTAATTGCAACGTGCCGTCATGCAGTCGAATCATCGAGTGGCTTAGGCCTCCCGTGGCCCCATTAATGACTATCTGTCCTCCATTTTTGGTGTTGATGAAGATGCCCGGGCTGTCGGTTTCGCCGAGGATATAAAGGGCCGCGGTTTCAGCGCCGAGATGGATCGACTGGGAATGAACAAAAGACCTGGATTCCTTGTCTGTTGAAATGAGGTTGATGTCATTGGTGCTGACAATCCAGACGCCGTCTCCGTGGCTTCTCAATTGCTCGTAGCTGATATTGGTTGGCATAGAGGCTTTCCTTTGCGAGTTGGTCCTTGAGCGGTTTAGTTTTTGACATTCAGGTTTTTTAGATCCTTGGCCGCTTGGCCTGCGGAAAGGGAAGCTGCGAGTGTTCTGTACAACATGAGTTTGGCGATTTTTTCCACCTTGTGGATTTGGCCATTTGCCACTTGAAAGTGTATTCCTGCCAAACCTATGGCGTAACCCGGAATTTTTGCTGCTTCTGCAGCATACATTGATACCTCGCCTTTCATATATCTTGCAAGGTTTTGGAACATTTCCATTTCGGATTTCAATCCATCAATTAGGACAGAGGTGTGGTCAGTAAATTTCAACAAGCCCAGTATGACGGTGTCGCAAACTGTCATCTGAACCGTGTTCATCATAGTCCTTCCCGTTCCAGTGGGGGCTCCGTCCTTGAAGCTAAGCCTCGCCATGATCAACGCTGCAATCGAGGCGGCAAGGTAGGATGCCACAAGTAGGTAGGCTGGAATCTTTCCGGTTTTGACTTTGGCAACTGTGAATTCGGGAGAATTTCCTCCTCTGGAAAAATGATACCGCGTGCCGAAATACTGGTAATCGTACCTTTCCGCAAATACAAAATTCGTGTCCCCGTCGAAGCCAGTTAATGCTCCACTTAAGATCAGGTCTAAGCTATATTTGGTCCAAGGGCTTCCTGTTCTACCGCTTAGCAATTTTTTCATCTTCGGGATTTTCTTGAGCAGCCCTTTCACCCCGCTCACTAGGTTTCCCAGGATGAAGTCGTCCCAGTCAAACATGATTCTCTGGTCAAATCCATACAGTCTGTGGGACCTCCCCATTCCGATAATCGTGTCATCAAGCCAGCCCACTGTGATTGCCTGCTTACCCTCAAAAACTTCCTTTCCATCAGAATCGAGGGGATCCCAGCCTTTCCAGGAATCCGGCCAACCTGGAATAGGCAGGAATCCGAAAAGGGTTCCATCCGTTCTTAATGAATCAAACCATGAATAAAGTGGCATTAGAGGATGTCCCCGACATGGTTAATCGCAGTTTTTGGAAGATTGTTGATGTGCGTGCTTTTTTGTTCAACGATAAAAGCATTATCCGCCTGAATATGAACAATTTCATACCCCTTTTCATCGTTGATTAGAATATGATTGAAGTTGGTTGCTGGCTGGGCCCCCTGGATGCAGGATTTGAAGCCTGAAAGATAGCTGGCCTGGGGCATTCCGTAGGGCAGCATATTCTTCGAATTGTACACGCTGCCCACAATCAGCGGCCGGTCGGGGTCTCCCCCCTCGAAGATCACCACCACCTCGTGCCCCACCCGCGGCCAGAACATGGCCCCCCAGCCATTGCCAGCCCAGACCTGCGCCACGCGCACCCAGGTGCCGGCCTGGCCACTGTCCCGATCCCAAGGAAATTGCACGCGCACCCGGCCGTACTGGTCCAGATGAACCTCCTGGCCCGGCAGGCCGCCCACCACTTCGGCGGTGTGCGCGCCACCCACATTCGGCTTGGCAATGGGGGGCCAGGGCGCCTGTGCCACCATCTGCGGCGCCGCCTCCACCCGCGTCTCCAGCGCCAGCTCGCTGGCCTCACCCGCGTAGTACCGGCCTTGCATCTCCACCCGGTGTTCCACCCGGGTGGCCACATACGGCCCGTTCTGGTCGCCGCATTCAGTGAGGATGAACCCCAGCCCGGGTGCCACCAGTGGGCAGTAGCCCGAACCCTGCGACCGCACGCATTTGCCCACCGCCCCATCCACCAACCGTCCTGCGGCCGAGCGTTGCATCTCGTCGAGCACGCCCGCGATGGGTGGGATCAGCGAGGGCATGCCTGAGGCCGCCACCCCGTCGATGAAGCGGGCCTGCGAGTGGTTGTCCTCCTCCCACGGGCTGGGGGCATCGGGGAAACGCAGTGGCTGGCCCCCGCCGAACAGCAACGATGGGGCACCCGCCTTGCCGGACAGAGCCATCCCGGCCAATTGGAAGTGGCTGTCGCGGACCTCCACGGTGGTGGGACATAACTCCTGGCTGAAGCCCCACGCCGTGAACCGGGCGCCATCGTTCTTCGTGCCCCCGCCCAACGGGTCGAACGGGATCGTTATCGCCGGCACGGTCAGCTTGGTGTTGTCGGTCAGCACCAGCTTGGAGACCAGCGGCAGGTGCAGCCAGTAGAAGGTGATCCCCTCCTCGGAGCACAGGCGCAAAAAGAATTCCAGGTCGGTCTCGCGGTATTGCGCGCAGTAGGCGCGCGGCAAAACCAGGCGGGTGATCAGGTTCTGCGAGCCGCCCACCGGCCCCAGCAGCTTGCCGATGATGTCCAGCGCCGACAGGTCCTGAAACAGCCGGGTACACTTGGTGTGGCCCAGGCGGTCCAGCTCCGGCCGCAGCACCACGGTGTAGTAATCAAAATCGTTATCGGCGCGCTCCTTGCGCATCGACCAGATGATGCCGGAAAAAAACCGGTCCACGCCGCCCGCCACCTTTGCCTGCACGGTGCCCGGCTGGCCCAGCAGCAGGCCGAACGGGATGGGAGTGCCCTTCTTCGCCAGCGCCTCCACGGTGAAGCAGTAGCCCTTGCCCAGCTCCTCCCAACCCGTCAGCCGGGTGGCTAGCAGCGTGTCGGGCGGCAGCGGCAGCGTGATCTGCAGCGGCGAGTTGCTTTGGGAAAAGTCGGCCACGGAAGGATCCTCGCAGGGATCCCTTGAGACTACCTGCCCGGGGAACCCTTGAAAAGCACGGGCTCAGTGGTTTTCAGGAGGTTCAAACCCAAAGCGGGGTCACTTCGCGGGTTTGCCCCAATCTTCCCAGATGTTGCCGCTGGGCTTGATGGTCTTGGGTTTTTCAGGTGGCGGCGGGGCCATCACCGCCATCAGCATGCCCACCAGCTCCTCCCCTTCGTGGAACGAAAGGGTTTGGGGTTTGGCAGCTAGCCTGGCTTCGCGTTGGGCCTGCTCGGCCATCTCCCGCTCCGCCCTCAACTGATCGGAGGCTTGCTTGAGTTGTCGCTGGCGTTCCGCTTCCTTTGCGGGGGCCTCGGCAATCTGTTGGCGGGCCCTTTCGATCATAGCCATATTGTCTGCGTGCTCGGCTTCCGCCTGGCCCACGGCGGCCTTGTAATCGGTATTAACCTTTTCAACCAAACCAGGAAGATGAGCCTTCATGCTGGCATTGACACTATCCAGTTCCATCACCAGGCCGTTGAAAAGGTCGGCCATTTCCGGTTGCATCGCCCCGGTATCCACATTGGACAATACCTTCCGGTATTCCGCCATCTTTTCAAACAAATCGGGGAGATCTGGTTGATTGAGTTCTGGGAAGGCCATTTTTCTACTCCCGGGTGAATATCTCAAAGTGCAGGGTGGCTAGTTGATCTTCTGCATGGGTGCTTGGGTTTCCATGATGCCGCTGGACTGCAGTTTGCCGACGGCGGAGTTTTGCTCCATCAGGCTTTGCACCAGCAGCTTCAGGGTGGCCACCTCGGCCTTCAGGCCCTGCACCTCGAGCTTCAGGCTGCATTCACCCACCTGCTGGCTGATGCTGGCATTGGCCCTCAGGCTCAAACGGGTGCCGGAGATGGTCACCTCGTCCTTGGTGAAATCGACATGGATCTTGGCGCCCTCGTGGTCGACTGAAAAGCTTCCGGCGCTGAAGGTGATGCTGGGTTTGTCCTGGCCCAGCGTGAACTGGAAGCCGTCCTTGTCCAGCCGCAGGCTGGTCTGCTGGTGGAACAATTGCAGGGCCGATTCATCCACCCGAAGGCCAGCCAGGTGGGTGTCGGCGGCCGATTCCAGGACGCCGAACTGGTTGAGCAACTGCAACCGTTTGTTCAGGGAGTCGATTTCCAGCAGGGCGGTGTGGCTTTGCTCGGAATCATACGCGTAGAAGTTGGCAACCTGGTCGCCGAACCTGGCCCCGGTCCAGGTGGTGGTGTCTTCCCCTGCCCCCTGCGATTCCAATACGATCACACCTTTTTCCAGTGCGCGTATCTCCACGCCATTGGATTTGCCGGAGTAAAGCAAGACTGAATTCAAAGGTGAGCCAAGGTGAAGGAAATTTCCGGCTTCCACATAAACATTGTCCTCGGAGGATGAAATGCGCACATCGCCGGATTTGGCGTTAACAAAAACACCATTGCCTGACTCAATCAGGTGTGTGTCAGCAGTGTAAATATACTTTCCATTTTCCGACATCAGGGTGCCCCGGGTGACTGGGTTCCAAACAGAAAAATTTGATCAGCTCAAATTTTTCCATTACTGCATTGCATCGTCAAAATAATTGGTGGCTGGGTGAGTCAAAGTGTTAATTGGTCTGTTTTCGCAAAACCAAAATGGCCCAATAATGTCTAAAAATAGAAATCATGTCTTTTTAGACACTATTTGACTCTTCTTCATAGAGAACTTTCTCACGCAGATAATTAATGTTCAGATAATGTGATTTCAGGCAGGTTAGAATTGTGGGCATCTGGTCTTCTATTGCAGCTAGCTTGGCATTCATTATGTTGTTTTTCATTTGGGTTCTACTTTTAAAATTGGCAAGCAGCATTCTTGTCTCCGAGTTCTTTTGATTGGCTAATGTTTTTGCACATGTTGCTTTGGCTAACGCGGCTTGCGCGACATCCATTGTCTCGTCTACTTGAACAAGGGCGATCCGAATATTGGCCTTCATCTGATTCAGTTCTTCTTTCTCTGCTGCTTTTATTCCTTCTTCTGCTTCCTCCTTTTCTCTCTTTCGCTCCTTGATTGCTGAAGCTTCCTCGATTTTGATATAGGACTTCATGACCCAGGAGAAAACAAATAGCTTGGCTCGCAGAGCGGCGAACATGGAGTACCAAAGAATTTTTAAGGCGTCATCCATTTTTTTGCTGGCAAAATATTGCCCAGTAATTGCCGCCAATACCTGGAGAATGGCCGAACCTTTTACTGCCCACCGAGTGTATTTCTTGACATTTTCATCCTTTTCAAAATCGCCGCCATTGAATTCTATCTCGCTCTTGATCTCGAATTTAATCTCCTGCCCCCCGTTGAATGACAGTTTTGACTGGGCTTTGATGTCGACATTTTCCCCAAGAGCATTGAAGACTCGTTGAAAAACCATCAGTTTAGGATTTGAGGAGTCTAAAAAAACAATCGGATCTATGCAGATGCTGGAGCTCGCGGGCATGACGGAGACACTATGGCTGGGATTGAATAAATCCGACTTGAATGAGGGTGTGAAAAAAGATCCCTTGATGTCAGGTGTGATCCAGGGGTCGAAAATGGTTTTAGGGTCCGCAACTACTTGGTTCCAGCCACCAATCACCTGTTTGGTAAGTTCGCCCACTTTTTTCTTCCTTGGTATGCTTTTTCTGTTTCCAGGAATTTAATTGCAGTCAGCTTGAGCTGAATTTGCTCGGTTTGAGGATATTGCGTTTATTGCTATCGGCAATGTAAATATCGCTGGAGGACCTCAGGACCAATCCTGTGTCGGCCGATTCGTCTCCCAAAATCAGAACATTGAATTTGTTGGCATCTGAATCGGCGTCCTCGCACCTGGTTTTCCAGCCTTGGATGAACTTGGCCGCCGGGAGTGTGTAGGGGGGCAGGTTCTTGCTGTTGTACAGGCTGCCCACAACAACGGGTCGATCCGGATCGCCGTTCTCGAAAGCGACCAGCACCTCGTTTCCCACCCGGGGCCAGAACATGGCCCCATAACGGTTCCCCGCCCAGGTTTGCGCCACGCGGGCCCAATACCCGGTGTCGGAAAGCTGGCCGGACCAGTTGCGGTCGCAATGCAGTCGCACCATCACTCTTCCCAAGGCCATGTCTTTGTCTGAAACGGTATCATCGTCGAGCTTGGGCTGGTTTTCCGGCCCTCCCACCACCCGGGCCGTCAGGACTCCGGGAATGCGTGTCTGGGGTGGGGGGGGCCACGGCACCTGGTGCGACATCGAGGGCACCAGGTGCAGGTTGCATTCCACCCGGCTGCCGTTTTTATCCTGGCTGAACAGCAGGCGCTGGCGCAGCACCCGGCAGCGGTGGTCTTGTCCGCCCCATTGGAACAGGGCTTCCGGAACTGAAGCTTGCGGTTTTGGTATGACTTTGAAATCGGCCCCGGGAGCCAGGTGGAAGCAGTTGGTCTCGCTTTCCACCACCAGCTTGCGCGCCTCGCGGGCGGCTATCAAAGCCTGCCCGGCCTTCATTAACCGGGCGTTGACATGGTCCAGGTTTGCCGTGTTCGGATTGTCTTCCCCGCTGTCCTTTTTTTCGGGTGGAGCCATGTCGTAGTAGTGTGCGGTGGAGGCGGAATCTTCCTGCCAGGTGGTTTGGGCGGACTCATTTTCCCTGTACTCTGTGTCTTGGGCATAGAATCGGTAGCTGCTCTCCTTGATTTCCAATGGGTTTTCCAGGTTTTTGCCTTGGCGCCGCCAGGTTTTCAAGAACAGGGCTTCCAAGTCGGTTGGATCGCTGTCGAAGGTCACTTCCGGATCTATGTTCAGATCAATGCCTGAGCTGTCGGGCGTCAACGCGATACCGTGTTTGTCTCCCACCCGGGTGGTGTAAAAGACGATCCCGTGGCGGGAACAAAGACGCAGGAAAAAAGCCAGGTCGGTTTCCTGGTACTGCATCACCAGGGGCCGGGGCATGTCTTGGTTGTATTGGTCATCGGCGTCGGGCTGCTCTAGCAGTTGGCAACGTTCCGGGTACAGGCTGGTGATGAGTTCATTGATTATGGTGCTGGTTGCCATGTCGGTCCAGGCTCTAGTCCGCTTGCACAGCTCCAACCGGGCCAACGCCGGGCGCAGGCGGAAACGCAGGGTCCACCTGCCCTTTTGGTTAATCAGGGTGGATGGGTCCCAGATCTCGCCATGGATTAGCCGCTGGTACGGCTTGTCGCTGCCAGAGGCCAGAGTCTTCTCAAGCAGGATCCCCATGGACAACCCGGCCAGTTCGTTCTCCAGGTTGTTGCCCGATAGGATCAGGTTCTTGTACCATTCGGAACTGACATTTGCTTCCACCTGGTACTCGAATAGTTCGGAGAGGCCATCCTGGCCTTCCACCCGGACCACCTCGAAAATCTGGATGTTGTTCAGATCCTTGATCAGATCTACGAGGGTCTTGGGCTGGTTTGTTGGGAGGTTGGGATCCCGTGGCTCCTGGGCGGGTGGTGGGCTGACTGGGTCAAATGTGGCGCTGATTTTCACCAGGGTTTTCTGACTGCCTGCCATGAGCATGATCCTGTGTCTGACTGATTCCGCGTGCCGCCCCTGGTCGGGAAGGCACTGAACTTGGGCTTTGGTTTCTGGAGCATGACTTGGGGTCAATATACCATTGAACGGAATGTCTGGCCCGCCATTCGGCCGGGTTGGGATGGTTCAACTGGCCTTGGAAAAGGGCTGGCAGAGCGGCTGGCCCGGTCCCCGGCTTCCGCCGCCATTCCGGCGAAAAACCCGTTGGTCTGGTTTTGGGCAGGCCGGGGGTGGCTGGTTAGGTGGCGTTTCCTCGGGCAGGGGCCAGTGGGTTTGGGCGGTGAGCCCAACGGCGGCGATGGACCTGCTTCCGGATGGACGGGCCCGCCAACTCTGGCGATGATGGTGTCAGGTTTCCTGCGGACTACAAAATGCGGGGGTTAATAGTGGTTCGTCCTCTTCTTGTTTTTTTGGCTTTGCTCGCGTCAGGTGGGGCGGCGGAAGCGGATGTGGTCATCAGCAATCTGGGCCAGAGCTCCAACTCAGGTGGCGCTTTTTTCAACGCGGACTGGGTGCAATTCAATTCCAGCCTGACGGGCACCTTGAACACCTTGGTGGTTAAACTGCGAGCCGCCACTTCCGGCCAATCGGTCAATTCGGTTTCGGCAACCATCACCGCATCCGACGCTGCTTCAGGTGGTTCGGTCACCCGTAGCGCGGTATTGAGCCAGGTTCCCGCCACCAATTTTTTTGAGGCCACCTTTGACCTGACGGGTTTGTCCTATGGCAGTGGCACAAACAGATTGACATTCACGAATATTAATTCAGTGACCAGTGACTCCAGCGCGCTGGAATGGGGCGTGACCAACGTCGCCAATGGAGGGTTCACCTACGCCAGTGGGTACAGCAACGCAGGCACCTCGGATGACGGCGTAGGTGCCTATGGTCAATTCGCCGTTTCTGTGCCGGAACCAGGCACCTGGATGCTGGGGGCCGTCTGCGTGGTGGCCGGCATGGTGCTGTGCCGGGGCAGGTTGGCCCGCCGGCCGAAGATCAGCCGCGCCTAGCCGGCTGGAAGCGGGTGCGAATTAATCACGCCAGGCAAATCCAGCTTGCCACCTGAGTCCTCAGCCCTCCAAATCCTCATCCTGCCCCAACTCGTAATCCTCGGCCGGCGCGTACCCGACCTTGCGCCAGTTCTCCCAGATGTTGCCCGCCACCTTGGGCGCCTGCGCCACCGGCTGCGCCGCGGTGGGCAAAAGCAGTTCACGCAGCACACCGCCTTCGGATAGCTCCAGGGGCTTGGCTGGCTCGGGCAGCTTGGCGGTGGGAACAGGAATGGGCCGCGGAGGTATTTGGGCGTTTTTTTCAATGACAATTTTAGATTTAGCCAAGGTCTCTTCAATTAGCGTTTCGGTCTGGCTTATTTTCTCAAGCAACGCATCTTTTCTTTGGGTCAATTCCGCTACCCTTAACTTATTGTCCTCCATTTGTTTTCCAGCCCGAAGGATATATGCGGGCCCTTCTTGTTCCAGACGGGTCTTTAGGGGCTGGATTTCATCCAGGAGGAATCTCAATAATTCTCCAGGGCCCTCCTTGGGGGCATTTTGAACTGCTTTTAGGGCAAATCGGCGGACTTCCTCTACTGATTCAAGAAAGGGGCGCAGAAGCTTGTCAGGATCAAAAATCATAGGATTTCCTTGAATTTTTAGGAATTATCCAACTACCCGATAGTTGTAACTGGGGCTTTCTGCGAGGACATGCCATTTGCTGCTTGGGTAAGCATGGCGGCACTGACCTCGGCTGCCGCATCGAATTTGCCTGAGTTGGTTGGACCGGTGGTGGCGACCCCAGTAACACCTATATTCAAAGCGGCCTCAGCAGCGCTAAGCGCATGGCCCGCGGGGGTTAGGGAACGGCTGACTTCGGCCAACGATTCGCGGATTCCTTGGGGACCCATGCTATGCTTGGTTTCCTGGCAGGAGGACTCGATCAATGGCGCTTTTGACACTATTCCGTCCGGTGTGAGCGCAATCTCCGTCTCGCCGACCTTGAGCAAAATGGAGCCCGCTGTCATTTCGATCATGGCACCTTTCGCAGAAGGTCCAACAGAAAGTGTTAAGCCAGTTTCTGTCAAACCAATGGTCGCAAGAGTCTCGGGAAGGCCAAAAGCAAGCAGAATTCCTTTCGGGGTAACCAGAATATTTGACCCAATGGTTTCCGTGGGGGTTTCGAGGCTGATGCAGGCGGATTCCCCGGTGGCTGAGTGAATGATAGAGCCGCCGGTTTCCGAATTCTGAACCTGCAGGTAGGCTCCGCCGGTGTTGATGCTCACACCGGCTGCTTGCATGTCGATGGTTGATTGATCGCCATTGGCCATCAAGCTCATGTAGCCATCCATGGCTGTGACAAGGAATTCTGAGTAGGTCAGGACTTCAGAGAATCCACTAGCATTAAGGCTAGGCATTGATCCCTCCACTGCCTAATGTTCAGGCTCCCAAACCAGTTTTCGCAGATTCAAGCTTTTGTTGGGCTTCGAGGACTTTTGTTATTTTTTCGGCATGTTTTTCCTCCAATTCTAATTTTCGAGCTGTCCAATTGGATAGTGTTTCTTTCGCTGATTCCAAGTTTTTTTGATAGGCCTCATATTTTTTTTGATAAGCAATCATAGCCTTTGGATCTTTGCTGGGTCCAATGTTTTCGGCAGTACGTTTTATTGAAATGGTTATACTAGAAACTGATAATTCTGCTGCAGCAATTTTTTGCTCCACGTCCTTAAGCTGAGAGGTAATTGGGGATTTTTTGGAATTTGCCTCATTTAGAGAGGATTCCAGAGGATCTATTATGCATGATATTATCTCGATTAACTTAAGAAGCCATAACCATCGTGCTTCCAAAATGGGTAAAATTAAACAAGCCATATGTTGGATATTCACATTTGCATTTTTTTTGTCATACAATTGGCCAGCATAATGGAGGGATAGGGTTCCTGCGAACAGGGCCAAAATGCCGCAACCGAATATCCAATATGAGCAGGTATTTACGGAGTCTCCATTATATTTGCATGCCATTGAAACTGGGTTGGTGTTGCGTGTTGCTGAAAATATATCGCCTGAGAATTGAAAAGTATTCTTGTTTCCACCAATAACGGAAGTGTCCCCTCCAATGCCCATAAGAATACCAGCCAATTTGCCTCCGGCGGACAAGAACTTGGCGTGGGGCAAGCGCTCTAGGTATCCCTCCCAGTCAAAAACAATTTTAGCATCGGTGCCTAGGATGTTCGTGAAACGGCCGCCGCCCATGGTGTTGGAAATAGAGTCCCCAATTATGCTATTATATGTAGAATTAATTGATGCCCAGTTATGGTGGCCGCCTACATTGATAGTTTCCAAAATATCCCAAATCATTTTCAGTCCTCGAGGTTTAGCCCTGAAATGACATGTCCAAGTTGGGGCGCCTGCTGATATTTTGGCTCTCCTGGTGTGCGATGAATGACCGCTCGGCGTGGATGTGCACCACCTCGCCGTTGGCCTCGTCTGACATCAGCACCAGGTGATAGTTTTTCGTGGGGTCGCCGCCCTGCGTCAGGCTCTTCCACCCCGCAATGTAGCGGTGCTCAGGCAGCGGAAACGGCGGCATGTTGGCCGAGTTGTACAGGCTGCCCACGATAATGGGCCGGTCCGGGTCGCCGTTCTCGAAGGCCACCACCACCTCGTGCCCCACGCGCGGCCAGAACATCGCGCCCCAGCCGTTGCCCGCCCACGACTGCGCCACGCGCATCCAGCAGGAGGTGGACGGGTTGGAGCGATCCCACCAGAACTGCACCTGCACTCGGCCGTACCGGTCCACATGCATCTCGCTGTCCGGCGGGCCGATGACCACGCCGGTGAGCACCCCGGCGATGGTCGGCCTGGGCGGGATGGGCCAGATGCCCTGCCGCAGTTCCAGCGGAGCGCATACCGCCCGCACCTCCGCCTTCAGGGTCGAGGGTTCACCGGCCCAATACCGGCCCTCCATCTCCACCCTGTGTTCGGCCGATACCACCAGCCAGTCGCCATCCTGATTGGGGTGTCCTTGAAGTCGAAACGCGTGTCCGGGGGCCATTTGGCAACAATTGCCGGTCACCTCGGCCCGCACGGTGCCCGAAACCATCGCCCTCATTCCGGCTTCCGACTGGGGCCGCTCGGAGGAAAACATGGAAGGGATTGCGCGACTGTCTTCCCCCCCATTTGGGGTGACGCTGTCAAAAAAGTGCGATGCGGAAAGCTCATCCTGCTCCCAAGGGGCGATGCCCAGCGCTGTCTTCAAACGGATGGAGCCGGCCATCACCTGCGAGGGTGCCCCCGCGGAACTGCGTATCTCCTGACCCGACACCTGGAAACTGTGATCCGTCACCTCGAAGGAGGGCGGGCACAGGGTCTGCGCCAGTTGCCAATCATGGATGGCGGTTGAATCAGTGGTGCTGCCCGCCGCACGGCGGAACGGGATCGCCCCCAATTCGGGCGCCCCCACCGAGGAATTGTCGCAGATCTTGAAGACGCGCCCGTCTGTCCCGTGGATCCAGAACCAGGTCACGCCCGACTCGGCGCAGAGCCGCCGCAGGAATTCCCAATCGGTCTCACGGTACTGCGTGCAGTAGACCCGCGTGGGTGTCTGACCCGCGAAATTGCTGGAGATCCGCCCCGACCGTGCGAAGGCTGGCTGCAGCACCTGGTCGATGATTTGCGTGGCCGACAGGTTTTGGAAGATCCTCGACCGGCGCACCAGCGTCAGCAGGTGCGCCGCGGGCACCAGCGTCATGGAGTAGCTGTCGAACACCGCGTCGCCGGTGCCCTGGCGCATCTCGCTGATGATGCCGCTGTAGCACCGCTTGGCTCCGCCCGGGAGTGTCAGCTCCACCCGGGCCTCGGCGCCCAGCAGCTTGGAGAAATCCACCGGAGTGCCGACCTGGGCGACCAGCCCCACCCGGAAGGCGTAGGTGCCGCCCATCTCCTCGCCGCCCCGCAGGCTGGTGGCCAGCAGGGTGTTCTCGTCCAGCGGGGTGAAGACCTGCAGCGGCGAGTTCTGTTGGGAAAATGCGGCCAAGGGACTCGCCTCCTTGATCATGATTCACACTACCCGAATGAATCGCGGCTGGACAGGATATTCATGGGGTTGTTGTTTGAAACCCACATGCGCAAGAACTCTGACCAGACCCGCTTACTCGGTGTCGTCTTCTAAAAGGCCGTCCTCATGGCCGGAAAGCGGCGGGGGAACCGCCTTCCAGTTGTCCCAGATGTTGCCATGGGTGTGAGGAGTGGTGGGCAGCTTGGGGGCCTCGGCGGGTAGGAGCCAGTCGCGGAGGAGATCCCCGGAGGAAAAATTGAGTGGCTCCATCTTCATTTTCGGGGGTTTCATTTTGGGAACAGACGGCGATGGTTTTTTTGAGTCGGTGTTAGGTTGCTTGGGCGCGTTTTTCAAAAATTCACGATTCTGTTCCGCCAGGGAACGGAGTTGATCGACCGTTTCCCGGCCTTTTGCCAGAGCTGCCTCGGTCGCCACCTGCGTTTCCTTGAATTGCCTTTGGGCCTCCTTCACAGACCGGGTGGCGACAGACTTGAATTCTGCGCCGGTTCCTTCCATTTGCGCCGCTAGGGCGCGGAACAGGTCTGCCATAGCCGGGTCGGCGCATTCGGTGGTTGCCTTCACCAAACGGCTGTGAATCTCGCCGAAAGTTTCAAAAAACGAAAGGATGCCGGCCGGGTCCTGTGACATGTGCGAGTCCTGATGGGGTTATTCCACGGTGAATAATGGCGCTTCCACGGCGGCGGTCCCATCCGAGGTCAGGTCGAGCATTGTCGCGATGGTTTCGCCGGAACCGTCAAACTCCGAGGTGCCAGTGGGGGCGCTAGTCACAACTCCCTCAACGCCAACCTGCAAAAGCACTTCGGCCGCGGTGAGGGTGTGGCCCTCGGCGTTCACCTCGCGGGTCACCTCGCCGACGGCCTCGTTGATGCCTTCTGAAGTGATAGAGACCAGCGTGTCGCCGACTGTGGTCACCATTGTGGAAGGCGTGTAGGTAAAAACCCCATCGGGGGAAATGGTCATCACTGTCTCCCCAGCCTGGAGCACGATGGATGCGGGTGTCAAAAGGATGGAACTACCTGTTTCCGCCGGCCCAATCGCGACTTTGACTTCCCCGGTAGTCAGGGAGACTACCCCCTGTGCTTCCGGGGGGCCGTAAGTGATGGCAATTCCGGCCTCGTTGATCTGGATGTTGGCTGCCAAACCCGCTGGGTTTGGAAGGAGGTTGGCGTTGAGGAATATGGCTGGGGTGGTGCCGGCTGTCTCCAATAAGATCGCACCCGCGGCCGGACCTTGGTTTAGTGACAAGATAGCCTGGGAATCCGGATTTCCCTGGGGCATGGGCGAATCTGGGGCCGGTGGGATATTGGCAGAAAGATTGACAGACTGAGCATTGAGGTTAACGCTTTTTGCAGGTGCTGAGGCCTTGATGTTCACATCACCGGTCAGGGCGTTTAGCGTGTAATCATTCACAGCAAGCTCATAGGATTGGTACTTGGCTTTCTGGCTGACCACCGGCGTTACGGGTGCCTTGATGGCGTTGGCGGCTCCCCCGCCGGGAGTCAGGCCGTAGGTCCAAGCCAAGTTGGCGAGGGTTGCCATGACCGCTTCTTTCTTTGCCATGTAATCCGCGATGGATTGCGAAGTTTCCTCGATGATCTGGGCGTTGCGGACCATGGCCGCCTCCGCCGTCACGGTTGGAACTTCCTGCGCAAGATTGGCGGCGTACTGTTCCTGAGCCTGAACATTCCGCGCTATGGCAGCGTCCACAACCTTGGTGGCTTGGGCTACTTTTTTCTGGAGGTCGTTCAGGTTGTTCAAAGCCTGTTGGATAATGATTGAGGTGTTTGCCTCAAGCCATTTCAGAAGGTATAGCCAGCGTGTTTCCAAGCCGGAGATGAGCATGCAGCCGGCGGCTAGTATTATCTCCTGGGTTTCGTTTTCGCTGGCCGCAACCTTGGCACTGGAGTAGATCCCATTCAGGCCGTTGTAGAAGCGCATCAGTAGCGAGGCGGCCAAAAGGGCCAGCGATCCCGTGGCCAGGCACAATTGGATTTGTGGGGGGACCGTCTGGGTGTTGGCTTCCAGAATACCAGCCTCCAGCAACTGTTTGATCAGCACAGGATCTTTGGTGCTGGGGCTGGATATGTTGATCGCGGGATGTGGAATGCGGCTGACATTCAGTGATTCGCCGTAATACAAGAAGCTGGACCGGTTGCCAAAGACCAGGGTCGCGTCACCGCCAATTCCCATGAACATGCCGTAGGTTTTGCTATTGATGACATTATGGCTGACAGTCGTCATCTGACTGGGGAAAAACTTCTGGGTGATCAGCTCCTCCCAGTCCATCACCAGTTTTGTGTCGGTGCCGTACATGTTGTTGATGCGGCCACCGCCGATCACAAAATTGATGTTGTCTCCTAGTATGGAGCTGTAGTTGGTGTTGAGGATCGCCGGCATCACCTTGGCGAGCGCGGGCGACTCCAACGCGAGACCGATGAGTTCGAAGGCCGGCATGCGGATTACCCCTGCTGGTCGATGCTTAGAACCGGGCGCTGGGTGACTTGCTGCGCCTCTTGGTTGGCGATGAACATGCTTTCCGCGTGGATGTGTACCACCGCGGCATCGCTCTCGTCTGACATGAAGATCTGGTGGAAATTCTTCGACGGGTCGCCACCTTGGGTCAGGCTCTTCCACCCCGCAATGTACTGATTGGATGGCAAGGCGTACGGCGGCATGTTGGTCGAATTGTAAACGCTGCCCACCACAATGGGCCGGTCCGGGTCGCCGTTCTCGAAGGCCACCACCACCTCATGCCCCACCCGCGGCCAGAAGCAGGCACCCCAGCCGTTACCCGCCCAAGACTGCGCCACGCGGATCCAGCAGGAGCTGGTGGAATTGTCCCGGTCCCACCAGAACCGCACCTGCACCCGTCCGTACTTGTCGATGAACATCTCATTGCCCTGCGGCCCGATGACGATGCCCGTGAGCACGCCCGCGATGGCGGGCCGTGGCAGCAGCGGCCAGATGGCCTGGCGAACCGACAGCGGCACGCATTCCGCCTGGACATCCGCCTTCAGGGCAGAGGGTTCGCCGGCCCAGAACCGGCCCTCCACTTCTACGGTGTGCTCCGCCGCCAGCACCAGCCATTCGCCGTCCTGGTTGGGATGGCCGGTCAGCCGGAACGAGTGCCCGGGGGTGAGCTGGCAGCAGTTGCCTTTGGCGAAAGCGCGCACCGAACTGGCTGCGGCGGCCCGGGCTCCCACTTCTGACTGGCTTGTCTGGGTGGTGTAGATGCTGGTGATGGCATTCGGGTTGTCGCCGCCCGAGGGGGTGACGCTGTCGAAGAAGCGCGAGGCCGACAACTCGTCCTGTTGCCAGGGCGCGATGCCCTGAACAGTGTTCAGGTTCAGGGTGCCCGCCTGGACTGATACGGGCACGGGGCAAGTGGACTGTAGTTCCTGGTTGAAGATTTGGTACTGGCTGCCCAACACCTGCACTCCCGCCGGGCTAACCTTTTGGCCCAGCCGCCACGAGGTGATGACCACGCCATCGGCCGTTCCCCCAGACTGGGGCTTGTAGGGCACGTTTCCCAGGGGCACCGCGTGGATGCTGGTGTTGTCGGTCAGCGTGATGCAGTGGTTGGAGGTGGTGTGCGACCAGAAGTAGGTGACACCCGATTCCGAGCAGAGCCGGCGCAGGAACTGCAGGTCGGTCTCGCGGTACTGCGTGCAGTAGACCCGTTCGGGAAGGGGTGTGACCAGGTTCTGGGATTGCCAGCCATCCGGTGTGTTCAAGGGCTGGAGCAGCGCCTGGAGGATCTGGTTGGCCGCCTGGCCCTGGAAGACTCGCGACCGCTTCACCAGCTCCAGAAGGGCGGTACGGGGCCTGAGCACCATGGTGTACCGGTCGAATAAAGAGTCGCTATCTTCTTGCCAGAATTCCCAGATGACTCCGTGGTAGGCCCGCTGGACGCCCCCCGGCAGCGTGAGTTGCACGGCGGCGAATGCGCCCACCAGTGAAGAAATGTTGATCTGCGTGCCCGTTTGGGCGATCAGGCTCACCGTGAAACGGTAGGTGTCCCCCATCTCCTCGCGGCCGGAAAGCCGTGTGGCGAGCAGCGTGCCCTCTGGCAGGGGAGTGAACACCTGCAGGGGGGAATTATTTTGGGAGAATGTCGCCAATGTTTGTCCTCCGACCATCGCCGGATGGAACCTGGAATACGGAAACAGCCGTCAGGGTACCAGCACCGTGACTGCCCCCGGCCCGATCACTGTGCCCCCGTGCGCGCAGGTGCTGGTGATGCGGGTCACCGGGCGGTTGAGAGCCAGCACGGTCGGGCTGCCCACCAGCACCGTGTCGGGAGGGCCCACGCAAACCAGCATGTCACCCATCACGGAGACAGGCAAACCCATCGCCAGCACGGTGGGCGCGCCAGGGCCCGTGATCGGTCCGCCCACATGGGGCACCGGGCCCGTCGTCATGGGGCAGACATGCATGTCGGTCAGACGGCAAACGGGGAATGGCATGGCTGGTTATCCCTGGGTGGTGGATGGCCTCACTCGGCCTGGGTGCTCTCGACGGTGATCTCGTACAGTTGGCCGTCCTTGCCGGCGCCCAGTCGGACCTTGCCCACCGTGCCGCCCTCGGCGACCGTGGTGAGCAACCGCCTGGAGATCTCCGGCAGCAGGGTGGTGTTGATGATCTTGTCCACGATGCGGGCACCCGACTCGGCCTCGTTGCAGCGGCCGAGAATCGCCTTCACCACCGCCTCATCGTATTCGAACGCGGCGCGGTACGACTCCTTCAGTCGGTCGGCCACCTTGCCCAGCTTCAGGCCGATGATCTTCCGCAGCACCTCCTCGGCCAGCGGGAAGTAGGGCACCACGGTGATGCGGCCCAAAAAGGCGTCCTTGAATGACTTCAGCAGCTCCGGACGGATCGCGTCCCGCAGCGCGTTGGAGTCGGGACGGGTGTCCGGGTCGGCGCAGAGCTTCAGGATCAGGTCGGTGCCGGCGTTGCTCGTCAGCAGGATGATGGTGTTCTTGAAGTCGGTCTCCAGGCCCTTCTCATCCGTCAGGCTGCCCTTGTCGAAGACCTGGAAGAACAGGTCGTGCACGGCGGGGTTCGCCTTCTCGATCTCGTCCAGCAGCACCAGGCTGGAGGGCTTGCGGCGCACGGCCTCGGTGAGCACGCCACCCTTGCCGTAGCCCACCAGGCCCGGGGCGGGACCGGTGAGGCGCGAAACCATCATGTCGGACTTGTACTCCGACATATTGATGACGGTGATGCTGTTCTCGCCGCCGAACATCAACTCGGCCAGCGCCAGCGCCGTCTCGGTCTTGCCGGTGCCGGAGGGGCCCACCAGCATGAACACGCCGATCGGCAGCCTGGGGTCGCTGAGGCCGGCGCGGTTGGTCTGGATCCGCTCGGCCAGGATGTCCATCGCGTGATCCTGGCCCACCACCCGCTTCTTCAGCGTCTCGGCCAGGTGCAGCACATTCTCCACCTCGTTGCGCACCATCTTCCCCAGCGGGATGCCGGTCCACCCGGAGATGACATCCGCCACCACCGAGTTGTCGACGAAGGGGTGCACCAAAGGTGTCTCGCCTTGCACCTGGTGCAGGTCGGCCGACAGGGCCTGCAGGTCTGCGCGGGCCTTGGCGGGGTCGGCCGGTTGGGCGGCGGTGGCCCCTGAGGCTTCTTCCTTGACCTTGGGACCGGCCACCGGAGCCAGCTCGTCGGCTAGCTTCTCCACCTTGCCGGCCAGCACTTTCTCCTTTTCCCACTGGGCCGCCAGCTCCTCGCCGCGCTTGATTTCCCTGGCCAGACGCTCCTCGATTTCGGCGAGCTGCGCCTTGTGGGCGATGCCAAGGTTTTCCTCGCGCTCGAGCGACGCCTTGGCCACCTTCAGCTTGTCTACCTCGCGGCGGGAGTCTTCCAGCGCCGCCGGGGTGGTGGACTGGCTAAGCGCCACCCGGGCGCAGGCGGTGTCGAGCAGGCTGATACCCTTGTCGGGCAACTGGCGGTCGGGGATGTACCGCTGCGACAGGCGGACGGCTTCCACCACCGCGTCGTCGAGGATGCGCACCTTGTGGTGTTTCTCCAGCGAGGGCACCACGCCCCGCAGCATGGCCACCGCCTTGTCGCGGTCCGGCTCGTCCACCTTGACCAGTTGGAAGCGCCGCTTCAGGGCGGGATCATCCTCGAACGACTTCTTGTACTCGTCGAAGGTGGTGGCGGCCACCGTGCGCAGCTCGCCGCGCGCCAGGGCGGGTTTCAGCAGGTTGGCCGCGTCCCCGGCCCCGGCCGCGCCCCCGGCACCGATTAGGGTGTGGGCCTCGTCGATGAACAGGATGATCGGCGTGGCCGATCCCTGCACCTCCTGGATCACCGACTTGAGCCGGTTCTCGAACTCGCCCTTCACGCCCGCGCCGGCCTGGAGCAGTCCCAAGTCAAGGCTGCGCAGGCTGACGCCGCGCAGCGGCTCGGGCACATCACCCGCCGCGATGCGCAGCGCGAAGCCCTCCACCACTGCCGTCTTGCCGACGCCGGCCTCGCCCGCGAGGATCGGATTGTTTTGCCGCCGACGCGTCAGGATGTCGATCACCTGGCGGATCTCGAAGTCGCGGCCGATCACCGGGTCGATCTTGCCCTCACGCGCCCGGGCGGTGAGGTCCTGCGTGAACTGGTCGAGGCTGGGAGTCTTGGAGGAGCCCGCCACGGGCTTGCCGTCCGGGCCCGCCGCGGCGGACGCTGAACCAGACGCGACCTGGGCCGGGGTCCCGGGGTCTTCCTTGCTGTGGGCCAGCAGCGTGGCCAGGTCGGCCGAGAGCTTCTCGGAGGAGATCTTGTTCAGCTCGGGGCTGTTGTTGCGGATGCGCAGGGACAGGTCGCGGTCAGACAGCAGTGCCGCCAGCAGATGACCGCTGCGGATCCGCCCGGCACCCATGTCGATGGTCGCAAGCAACCAGGATTGCCGGATCATCTCGGCGATATCGGGCGAGAGCTGCGGTGCCCGGCCGTTGCCGGTCTTAAAGCCCTCCATCGCCCGGGTCAGCTCGCCACGGACCCTGCCCTTGTCGATGTCGTAATGCCGGAGGATGACGCTGAGGTCGGATTCGGCCACATCCAGCAGCTTCAGCAGCCAGTGCTCCATTTCCACATTGAAGTTGGTCTTGGAGAGGCAGAGTCCCGCCGCCCCTTCGAGGGATTTCAGGCAGGTCTCGTTCAGCTTGTCGGTGAGAGCCCTCAGGTTGTTGCCGGCCATGTTTCTTTTCCTCTTGGATAAGCTCAATCTACTAAAAATAGCAGCCTGTTTCAGGCGGCGTGGACACTGCTGAACGAAAGGTCCCCAAGGACCCTCTCCGGCTTTTCCCGGCACAGCCAGACCGACTGGCCGAGGACCGGGGCGCGCGGGCCCGCCGACAGGACAGGTTCAGGCACCGCTTTTCCGGGAACCAGCACCCGTAATTCGAAGTCGAACCCGCCACGGACATGCAGCCGGACCAAGTCAAACAAGGTTCTTAGCAGCGGGGAGGGAACCGGTTGCCCCCGATGCCGTGCCGCAGACAGGAACTGGTTGAAAAGGGGCTCATCGACCGGGCCGATGTGGGCGCGGAAATGGTTCTGGGCGTCGACCACCGATTGCCCGCACAAGGCTCCCTGGCCCAGGAAGCAAGCAGGGTCTTCCGACTCACCCGGGACCGGCTGCGCCAGCCGGGTCTGGGCCTCGGCTGGCAACCGCAACACCCTCGGGGCGAACTGCTCGATCTCCACCGGGACCCGCAGGTAATCCGCCAACAGCGCCCGGAGCGATTCCGCGGTGCGCACCTGGCGGCCCAGTCCGCCCCCGTGCAGGATGAGGAACCGGTCATCGAACGGGTAAAAATGTGCCGACCCCGCGCGCTGGGCGTCCAGTTCGCCCGCCGCTTCCTCGGTCAGGCCCTCGGTCCATTGCTCCGGCAACCGGCCGATCCTGGCCCGCAGCGGGAGCTGGCCCATGCCAATCAGCGACAGGTTCGCCTCGGTGAACGGGTCGAAACCACCGGGCCTGAAGTTGATGCCCGCCACCATCAGCGCCGACGGGCGGTACTTCGTGGAGGTGCGGTAGAACAGGGAGGTCATCCGGTGGTTGAACAGGTTCAGCCAACCCTTGAATGAATCGCGCTCCGGGTTGTCCTTCTGCCGTTCCAGATCGAGGATGGCCAGGGTGTAGTGGTTGGGCAGTACCCCGCTGGGCCCCTGCAGGCCGATGAAGTTCACCTCCATCTCGGGGGAGGAAAAACCGGTCCAGGCGGGCCGGTCCGAGGGCAGGGTGTTGCCTGACCCGCGGATTTCCTGGATCTGGCTGGCCGGGAAGGTGAGGGTGTTGCGGGCGGCGAACCGGACCGACTCCCTGGAAAGCGGACCACCCAGGCCCGGCTCAACCACATCCTCCTGGAACCGTCCCAGCAGGTGGACCGCCTGGAAGAAATCAAACTCCCAAGGGCTTTGGCGCAGCCTGGTCAGCAGTCTGGAGGACTCGCAATCCGGCCGGACCCTGGGAAGCCATTCCTGGTTCGTCTGGGTGGACGGGTCGGTTTTGATCTTGAAGCCGTTCACAGCAGCGAGATCTCCCCGACCCGGGGAGCCCAGGTCTTGACGGGAAGGTCGGCCCGGTTTTCCCGCAGGGTCAGCCGGGTGAAGCTGTTGACTGAAGCGTAGAGCGGCAGGAACCGCTCGAGCACCGTCGCGAACAGGAAGGAGCCGATGCCGCTGAACTTTTCCCGGTCGAGCACCAGCTCCAGGTCCATGCCGCGCACAATGGCGCCACCCTGGGCCCGCGAGAGCCTGGCCGTGGACGGCTTGCAGGAGAACGCCACCAGCCCCTCGCAGGCAAGCCGGTTGGTGGCCGCGCCCTCGGCCGACCCGTGCGCCTGGCGTGTCGGGTCGTAGAGGCTCAATATCTCACGCAGGGCCTCGCCTCCCCGATCCGGTTCCGAAAGTGGCAGATGGTTCAGGTTGAGTTGGGAGACCAGTCGCCAGTAGGCGTCACGGCGCAGGGCGCGGCGCAGGGGCAGCGAGGGTGGGCGGAGCACGGTGATCCGCGACACGGGGGCCGCCGCCTCCAGGTCGAACCGGATCCTTTCACCCAGCTTCTGCAGGTGTTCGGGCAACTGCCGGTTGGTGCAGAGCGTCTTCACCACCAGCACCTTGTCATCCGCGACCGACTCGCGGAAATCCAGGTCGACCAGGCGCAGGAAGACATCGGTGCCGGGGTCGTCGGCGCGGGCGGCGGGCTGCCGCGCGACATGCCAGAGGGCCCGCCGCGAGGCCGGGCTCGCTCCACGGTTGAACGAGTAGAAGGGCTCGTACACCTTGGCGGTTTCGCGGGTGCCAGCGGTGCCTTCCACTGACTCCACCGACCAGACCTCCATGCCGTCGGGGTGGGTCACATCGGGGACGATCTTGTATTGCGACCGCGTGCGGTCCACCACGATCGGCTCGGCCGTGCGGGGAAAGAGATTGACTACCGGGGTGCAACCGAGCCGGAAGGTGCCTGCGTCCACGCCCTGCTCCAGCATGGTGGACGACTTCGAGAGGAAGAAATACAGATCCAGGCCGCGGTCGGCCGGGGCCAGCGCGGACCACTCCTCGAACCGGTCCAGGCGGAAGAAATGAAACTTGGAGGGGCAGGCGAAGAACTCGCTGAGGAGCCGGTAACCCGAAGGGCTTGAAGCCGGGTAGGGCAGGATGGCTTCCTCGGGGTCGAGGCCCGCGGGGGAGACAGGCGGCTTGCCAGGCCACAAGACCGGCGCCGGTTTGGATCCCCCCGCCGGCGAGACCGCGAAGGCGAAGGCGTCGTTGAGGATCGACTCGTACAGCAGGGGCGCCAGCTGGCTGTCGGAGTTGATGAAAAGCCGCAACGACTCGAGCGGTAGCCCGCGAATCCGCTGGGTGCCTGTGGATTCGATCCGGATGCGGATGGCCGCCCCGGTGCCCCGCGGTGCGTTCAACGACTGCACAAAGGGTGGCACCAGGCACTGCGCCTCGGTGACCCTTAGCGGGCAAAGGTCGAGGTTGAAGCAGGTGCGAAACCGGCAGGCCAGCCCGTCCACAGGCTGGGTGCGCAGCATGGTTCCCCGCGGCAGCCGGAACACGCCGGAGGAGGCCGAGCGGGTGTGGTCGTGGTCCAGCTGCAGAATGGCGATGGAGGGCACCGGCGACAGGAAATGCGGGTAAAGCTGGTGCAGGATCCCGTCGGTGAGTTCGGGGAACTCGTCGTCCAGCCGATGCTGGATGCGGGCGGCGATGAGCGCCACGCCCTCCAGCAGCCGTTCCACATGGGGATCGGCGCTGCGGTTCGCCTCAAGCAGCAAACGGCCGGCGGTGGAGGGGTACCTCACGGCGAATTCCTGCGACATCTGCCGCAGGAATGACAATTCCCTCTCGTAGAAGGGGTAGAGCTCGCGGCTCATCTCAGGCTGGTCTCCTCGATGCGGGACTGGCCTGTGGCGAATTCCAGCAATGTCTCGAAAACTACTTCCGGCGCGGGGTCCAGGCGCAGCCGCCCCTCGATGCGGAAATTGACGGTGCCATGCTTGGTGTCCTTGGTGTCACCCACCAGCACCGCCTTGATGTTGGACAGCCTTGGCTCGTACTGCCCGATGATCTTTTCCAGCACCCGCCCGATTTTCTGCCTGTCCTCAGGCGAAGAGGCCCGCATGCTGACCATTTCCGGCATCCCGAACCGGTAGACGGAACCCGCCAGCAGCGGGAACTCGTCAATGGTGCGGTCCTGGTTCTGCCGGGTGTTCAGCAAATCCTCCACATCCCTTCGCACGGAGGCCACCAGGTCCTCCACCGAAAACCCGGGCCTGGCCGGGGTTCCCAGCGAGGACGGGTCGATGATCCGGTCGAGGACCGATGGCATCATCCCGATCTTGCGAAGGTCGCCACTGTCCATCAGGCTGTCACCCTACCGTGATAAAACCACCCGCTCAGTTACCGAAGGAGAGTTCCCGCACATCCGAGAGGTTCTCCTCGCCCTCGCCGGCAAGATAAACCCTGGGGCCATATCCGCGGAGAATCCCAGGCTGGTCGGCGTGGGCGGGCATCCAGTCCCGCTCCCTGCCCAGACGGACTGTCTCCAATCCGTGCACTGAGCTGCCCGCGTAAAGTGCCGGCAGGAAAACCGCGCCGGTTGACCCGTCGTCCAGGGACAGATTGGCGGGCATCCACAGGATGTCCCGCGGGAACCGCGGGGGATTGGTGGAGAGTTGGGTGATGTTCCGGAACGGAACCCAGTAATAACGGCCTTTCGCGAAAACCTCCAGCACCCCGGCGAACAGGTCGTCGGCGTCGCGCCACAGGGTGAACGGTTTGCCGTTTACCTGGCCCTGCAGGTCCTCGCCCGAGCCGTTGGCCTCACCCAGCAGCCTGGCGAACTCCCCGGAGTCGCCAGTCGCGAGCGCCTTGAAGGCCTCAAGGCGGGTTTGGCACGCGGCCCCGGTTTCACCGAAGAAAAGCGGCTCCGCTTGGCCGGCCAAAACCTTGGCCCGTTCCTGCTCGGAGCGGACGCAGTTGCGGTAGTCGAGGGCAGCCAGTTGCAGGTCGGGATCGTCCACCGTCAGGGCGTCGATCTGCTTGGCGGCCTTCTCCCACTCGCCAGCGAAGGCTAGCAACTCGAAGAGAAACAGCCGCGCCGGGTGATCGGCCGGCTTGGAGCGGACGACGGTCGTCTGCTCGGCGATGGCATCCGCCAGTTTCCCGGCCCGGTACAGTTCCTGGGGGTCGGCCATTTCTGTCACTCCACTGCGAGAATCCTGGTTCCAAGCTCACAAGGAAAAAAATCCCGGGCCGCCAACGGCCCGGGATTGGAGCATGACGCCAGAGGCGGCAATATTTTCCTCCCGGATATCCAGGATCAGGAGGAGGCGTTGTTGGTGATGTTCCAGGTTCCCACATAGTTGGAACCGGCGCCGCCCTGGGCGGTCTGCTGGGTGTAGCTGAAGTTGATCTGCCCGTAGGAGATGCCAACTTCGTCCACATGGCCCACGCCCGCACTGGGGTCGGCCGGGTTCAGCGGTCCATAGGTGTTGAGGTAGTTGGTGATAAAGGCGTTTTGCAGGGTAATAGTTAGGTAGGGCACGTTAGCTGTGCCGCCGGGCCGCACCATCACCAACTGCACCTGGCCGTAGTGCACGCCCGATGCGCAAGCCTGCAACAGGGTGGCCGATGAGGCGTTGATGGGGGCGCGGAAGCGCAGCTCCTTGAAGCTGGCGCGGCCAGCGCCGGACCCGGTGGTGCCGGAGGTAACCTTGGATTGGTTGGAGACCCCGATGCTGTAATCGATGCACTCGATCCAGTTCTGGTAGGTCTTGTCCGTCGACTCGCCCTTGGGGCTGAGGTTGTTGATGTTCACAAAAATGCGGACGCCGCCGCCGTTGGACTCTGCCATGGTTCACCTCGTTGAATAAAAAACCGTGAAAATAACCAAGTGGTTTCAACCCCCGGAGGGAGTCATGGGACCACCGCCCATTTAGGATCACACCGGCTCTCGCCTTGAGATCATAAGATATATACGGCTGACAAAAGCCGTTGGTTCACGCCTTCTTGGGAATTTCCGCCACCATCCGCATGCTGGAGGACAGGGTCTCAAGCTGGAAGTGGGGGCGCAGGTAGGCAACGGCGTTGTACCAGCCGGGCTTGCCCTTCACCTCTTCCACCTTCACCTCGGCCGCCGCCAGGGGACGCTGGGCCTTCACGTCATCGCTGACGCTCTCGGGGTTGCCCACCACGTAGTTGTTGATCCACTGGTTGAGCCACTTCTCGCAGTCGCCCACCTCCATGAACGAGCCGATCTTGTCCCGCGCCATCACCTTCAGATAGTGGGCGAAACGCGAAACACTCAGCAGGTAGTTGGTCTTGGTGGACAGCTCGGCGTTGGCGTTGGCCGCCGGGTCGAAGTAGGTCTTCGGCTTCTGGCAGGACTGGCTGCCCATGAAGACCGCGAAGTCGCGGTTCTTGCTGTGCAGCAAGGGCAGGAAGCCCAAGTTCGACAGCTCGAACTCGCGCCGGTCGGAGATGGCGATCTCCGTCGGGGTCTTCATGGCGATATCGCCGTCGTCAGTGGGGAAGGTGTGGACCGGCAGGCCCTCTACCTTGCCGCCGCCCTCGACGCCGCGGGTGCGCATGAACCAGCCGTCCTTGGAGAACGCGTCAGTCACGCGGGCGGCGTACGCCCAGCTCGAGTTCATCCACTGGTACTTCTCGTTGTCCTTGCCGTCCACGGCTTCCTCGAAGTTGAACTCCTCGACGGGGTTCGACTTCGAGCCGTAGGGCAACCGCGCCAGGACGCGGGGCATGGTCAGCGAGACATACCGGGAGTCTTCCGATTCGCGGAACGATTTCCAGGCGGCGAATTCGACCGAGTCGAAGATCTTCGCCAGATCACGCGGCTGGGAAAGCTCGGTGAAGCTTTCCATGTTGAACATTTTCGGGCTCGCCGCCGAGATGAACGGCGCGTGCGAGGCGGCCGCCACCTGTGAGGTGAACTTCAGCAGGCTGATGTCCTCGGCTGTCCGGCCGAACTCGTAGTCGCCCACCAGCATGCCGTAGGGCTCGCCGCCCAACTGGCCGTATTCCTCCTCGTAGACCTTCTTGAAGAGGGCCGACTGGTCGAACTCGGAGGCCTTCTCCAAATCCTTCAGGAGATCTTTCTTGGTGACGTTGAAGACCTTGATCTTCAGCGTGGTGCTGGTGGAGGAATTGTTGATCAGGTACTTCAGGCCCCGCCAGGTGCCTTCCAGCTTCTGGTAGGCCGGGTTGTGCATGATCTCGTTGAGCTGGGCAGACAGCTTCGAGTCGATCTGGGCGATCCAGTGCTTGATGTTCTTCTCGACATCCTTCGACACCACCTGGCCCGGCTGGACCACGCGGTCGAGGAACTGCTTGAAGTAATCCTTGACGCGGTCTGCCTCGGCCTGGTCTTGGGGACGGGTCGCGGTGATGACCTGGTCCAGGATGCTCGGGCCGGCTGCGGTCGTGGTGGCGGGTGCCGCGGCCTGTTGTTGTTCTTCAGCGCTCACTTGGTCTCACCTCCGTTGTTCACCCCGAGATCCTTGGCCAAGGCCGCGGCCTTTTCCGTGTTGCCCAGCACCTGGGCCAGCAGGGATTCCAGCTTGTCGTTGCCTTCCATCTTGTTCAGCAACTGGCTGAGCCGCTGGCGCATGTCCAGCAGTTCCTTCAGGGGGCCCACCTGCTCGGCGACCTTGGCGGGGCTGAAATCATCCATGCTCTTGAAATTGAGCTCGACATTCACCTTGGTGTTGTCGTCGGTCAGCTTGTTGTCCACGCCAAAGGCGAGGCGAGGGGCCGACCTTGCCAGCACATCATCGAAGTTGTCGGCGTCGATGTTGACAAACTTCCGATCCTTCACACCCTTGAGGGCTTCCTTGGGCTGGCCTGAAAGATCAGCCAGAACGCCCACCACGAAGGGCAGCTCGACCTTCTGCAGGGCCCCGTTCGTCTCGACATCGTAGGTGATCTGAACGCGGGGCCGACGGACCCTGTCCAGCTTGTGCTGCAGGCTTTCAGCCATGGATTGACTCCGGGGTGAGCATTTCTAAAGGATAATTCAATTACGGCACGGTTTTTCTAACCGAACGGAAACTGGTTGTACAGGAGTCAGGTTTCAGGAATTATCAGTTCATCAATAGATTTCAGGCATTTTTGGCAAAACTTCACAAAGAAACCACCCGCTCGGTTCAGGGGGTTTGGCAAGGGTGGCTGGCGTTTGCCGGATAAATCTTTCAGGAAAAAACACAGGCAACCCAAAATCGGCCCATCAAATGGATGACCTACTGGTTTTGGTTCGACTGCCCCTGGATTCCCAGTTCCCTGAACATCCCCTCGATGACATTCTGCTCGCGCACAAAGGCCTGGATCAATTCAGGGAAGGGAAGCCTGCCCAGCTGCACCGCCCGACGCACCAGGTAGGGCACGGGGCTATGGGGTTCGATCGCCGCCAAAATATCGGCAGATTGTGCCATCATCTGATAGGCCCGATCCCGGCTGAGGGTCGGAGAGCCCCCCGCCGACCCTCCACCCGATCCCGCCGTGCCGTCCCCGGGGCCTTCGGAAGCTTGCGTTTCCGCGGGCGGACTCTTCTTGGCGATCACCTGGCCCAGCAGGATGTGGCATTGGTCCAGGATGGCCCTCAATTGGCCCATGGAGGGCGCCAGATCCTTCAGCTTCTCGCCAAGCTTGTTGGCCAGCCCAATCAGGCAATCCTTGGCCCGGGTCACCAGCGCAAACCGTTGTTGCAGTTTGTCCAGCGGCGTTCCAGCCAGAATCTGGTCCATGGCCGCCGCGCCGCCGGATTGGTTCTGCTTCAGTTGGGCCAGGCCCATTTCCGGAAAATCCTTGGTCGCATCCAGCAGGGGGATGGATGCCACGGTGGACGGGAATCTGGCTCCACGATCCGGGTCGCTCAGCCAGTCGAACGGCGCGGAACGGATGTCCAGGTCGGAAGGGTCCTCAATGACCGGCACCAACCTGTCCCAGGCGTTTTCCACCAACGATGCCAGCAGTTCCAGGCCATCCCCCAAGCCCTTGAACCCGTCCAGGCGGGTCAAGGCCTCCACCATTCGCGCTGCCACCTGAAGGTCCTTGCTGGTCTGGGCCAGGGTTTTTGAGCCCAGCTTGATAATGCCGGCCCAGTCGGCCTTCTTAAACTCAGTGGGGCGAAGGGGATCGTCCGCGGCAAAACTCTCCGGATCCAGCTCCTTGCGCATCTGGTCCAGTTGGTCCTTGACCTCGTAGGGGATTGGCACCCCTCCCGGATACTCCCCGGGAATCGGGGCAGTCAGTGCGACCAAATCCAGCGAATTGGTAATATCCATTGATATCTCGTGGAATTGGTTTCGGTAGAAGTAGGAAAATCAGGTGCAGGAGTACCAAGCCTTGCTCCCTACCTTTTTAACCCAACCAGCGGCGTGAGGAGGGGGCCAAGCGGTGTCCAAAGCTTGTTGAAATGCAAAGAGTGCGTTGAAATTAACTGGTATGCCGATTTTTCAGCCCAGAAGCATTGGGGAGTCCCGGTGTTGTGGCGGACTGATCCCCCTTCCCGGTCCGATGGAATCAGTGATGCCCTGAAAGTATCCCGCGCAACCTTTCGGCGCAGTTCCGGGGAGTGTGAATGGCCGGATTTGCTGAATCCAAATGGCGATCCGGCCTGGAAACCGGCAATTCCAGGCGCCACCAACCCCTCTGGAGTTGGCTGGTCCCCACTGCCTTGCGCCAGCAATCCATCTCCACGATGGCGCCCCTCTGGGCTTTCATGCTTTGGCTGGTTGGCGTGTCCTCCCTGTGCTGGATCCTGACCTGGGTTCGGCCCCCGGCCAAGGTGACCATCCTTCAGTTCGTGGCTGGCTACCAGACCAACCTCGTGGTGCCACACAATGTGCCGGGGGCAAAATGTGCCGAAATGATCCAGATGGTCGGCGAGAGTTCCTACCGCAAGAATGAAGTCCAGGTCAGCCCGCCTTTGGTCCTGCGGTCCGACACCGATTGGCAGAAGGAAATCCGCGCTGTCAATTCGCCCGTTTTGGTGGTGAACTTTTTCGTTTCCGGATCGACCGATGAGAAGGGGCCTTTCCTCCTGCCTGATGATTCCGGTTCGGCCGACCGTAGCACTCCCTATGTAGCCATTTCCAGTATCCTGGAGGTGCTCAAGGCCCAGCCCGCCTCCCAGGTGAAGGTTCTTGTCCTGGACTCCGACCATCCCGAGAATGTCTGGCATTTCGGCATCCTCGACAATCTTTTTTCCGAGGGTCTCGAGGAGATGGCCGGCGAGTTGGCCGGCGTGCCCAACCTGGTGGTGGTGAATTCCTGCTCACCGGGCGAAACTTCCCTCCGCACCCACGACCGGGGCTTAACCAATTTTGGGGTGCATTTGGTCAAGGCGCTCTCGGGCCAGGCCAAGGACTTGGACCTCGATGGTGAGATCAGCCTCCATGAGGCCTTTGAGGCCATGGCTGCCAACACCTCGACATGGGCGTCCAGCACCTACGGGATGACGCAAAATGTGCGGTTCCATCCAGGGTCGCCCGCGGCTCGCAACCGCCTTCTCGGCGCCACCCGGCTGGTCCAGACGGGCACCGCCGGCTTCGACCCGCCCACAATCGACTTCCAAATCGGTTTCAACGAGTTGAAGGCCGCATGGGAAAGGCATGCCCGGCTTTCAGCCGAGGCGAACGCCCCGGAGGCGATCTGTCCCGACACCTGGGATCATTACCAGCGCAGCCTGCTCCGCTACGAGTCACTTGTCCGTTTCGGCGACCTCACCAACGCGCTCACCCTGCAGGAGAAGGTCCGCAAGCTGGAAAACAACATTGTCAACCTCAGCCGCGTCTCCTTGGAATCCGCATCGGTCAACCTTTGGATGCCCTTCGTCGCGGGTGGAATAGTCCGGGATACTCCCGAGGACCAGAACGCCGCCCTGGAACTGCTATCTGCCCCCGAAACTGAACTGGAGCCGAAACTCAAGGCGCTCCTGGAGAAAGGTGGGTCCGGCTTGGAGGATGCAAGGGACCTGCGTTTGTCCATCGTTCGCAGCACGCTCCAGGTGGCGGCGACCAGCCCTAATCCTGATGCCCGGCGGATCGAGAAAATCCTTCGGCTTTTGGAGACACCCGGCCGCCTTAGACCCTCGGAGGTTCAGTCGACCCTGATTTTCATCCGCGATCGGGCGGTGACGCCGTTCCTGAATTCCGCCCTCCAGTACCTGATTCGCGGGAACCTCATGGCCGAACAGTGCGCCTGCGGCCAAAACCCGTCAGCGTCTACCGAGCCCTTGCGTGCCTGTGAAAGGGGGGCGGTTTTCGTTTCCAGGCGGATCGCGGAGGCCGACAAGATCCGTCTCACCGGGCAGGACAAGCTCCTTTCCGGCGACCCCCAAACCGTGCAGGCCGGGATCGGGGAACTGCGCCGGGCCGAGCAGATTTACATCGACGCCGCCGCCAAGTCGTCCGCCATCACGCGCTGGATGAACCAGAAGAACCGCATGGAGGCTAACCTGCCCTTCTACACCACCTGGGTTTCCAAGATCGGGGCCAGGAGGTCCATGCTCGGCCCCTATTCCGTCCGCGAGTTGGAGGACAGCGTTTCCGCGGCCTGGGACGAGGTGCACAAGGCGGCTTTCCTGCTGGAAACCTCCGTCTCCAAGCTGACCAAGGGTGGTGATTTCGAATCCGACCTGTCCGGTGCCGAGCGCGCCGTCGCCGATGCCCGCGCGCATTACCAGAAAGTACAGGCCGCATTGCTCGACCGTTGCAATTCCCTGGCGGCCACCGAGGTGGCCGGGGAGAACGAGCTGGTCGATCAAGTGCTCGAGGTGCCCGATATCGAAACCAGCCTGCGCATGCGCATCCTGCAGACCAGGATCCCCGAGACAGTGCTGGGCAAGAAGGCTGGCTCGGATGACCAGGCGGTTCGTTTTTCCTCGCCTGTGAAGGTGCCCATCGACTACAAGACTCGGAAGGCTGTTTTGCCACTCCGAATGATTGGGCAGAGACTTTTTGACGATAGCTCAATAGTGGGTGGCGCTGACCTTCTGCCCTTCGAGACTTGTCTAGCCAGATTGTCCCAGCTACCGGCGGATCCGGCCCAGAAACAAGGCCTGGTCATCCAGATGGGTTACCAGATCAGGCGCAGGCTCGAGGTCTTCCAGAAACAGAGCGACCAACTGGTGAAGGCGGCCATGGTCGCGCCAAGCGAGGATAGGCTTCCGATTCTGGTTCGTTCGGACATCCTCGACCGGATCGCCAACCTTGATTTCCGGGATATCCCTGAAGCGGGTGGCTTGCTGCGGCGGGCCTGGATCAACCAGTTCCTGGCCGGGATGGCCCGAAGGGCCTGGGAGTCACACCTCGACAATGTGATCGACTACGCCGACCCCTACTTCAAGCGGTCCATGCGACTGCTGCTTTCTGACTCCGCGAAGGGGCCCATACCGGTCGGCCAAGAGCAGGCAAACTCGCTGCTTGAGAAGGACGGCACCCTGGATGTGGCCCTGGTATTGCCCGACACGGCCGGGAGGAAATCCAGGACACAGGGCCCCATCCACTGGACCGGCGAGTCTAGGCTGTCCCTCAATTTCGAGACCGGGCCGAAGGCGAACGGAAAGATTCCGGATGGAATCGTGACCCTGGAATTGGGCCGTGGCAAACTCGCCTCGCCGGATGGTCTGTCCAACGGCCGGTCGGCCACGGTGTACAAGGGCGGGTCCGGTCAGGGTGGTAATCCGCTGCCCGCCGGCTTTTCCGTGGATTTCTTGTCCCCTGCCTCCGGGGCCTGCGGGCGCCCGCTGGACAGGGAGGACCCGGAACCGGTCGGTGATGAGGTTCTCCTCACGGCCATATTCCGCGGCCAGAGGATACCGCTGAAAGTTCCTTTCCAGATACACAAGACCCCGACGCTGGTCAGGTCTTTCCGCCGTTTCAGCGGGCCTTCCACCGTGGCGTTCCGTGCCACCGAGGAGGATGCCGCCAAGTCCGGGCAGGCCAAAGGCAGCATCAGCGTGGTCATCGATTGCTCCGGGAGCATGGGTCCCTACCCGGGTTCCCCGGGCAAGATCGCGGAGGTGGCAGACTCCTTGGAAAAGGTCCTGGGAAGTCTGCCCTCGGGTATTCAGCTCACCGTGTGGGTTTTTGGTCAGGCGGAGGGACCCAGGCGCACCGTGGATGTGCCCGAGGACGGGATCCGGGTGCTAATGGGGCCCACCGTCCTGGGTGAGGATCGCGCCCAAATGGCCAAGCGCTTGGCCAATCGTTTCCGCAGCGGTGAGATCGTGCCCTGGAATAAGTCGCCAATTCTCGCCTCCATGGCCAAGGCCGCCAAGGCGATGGAATCCACCGCGGGGGAACCGGGTCCCAAGACCATGCTGGTCTTGACGGACGGCGCCGACAACTGCGCCGAGGGCGACAAATCGCTCAATCCGGAGAAACTGCCCACGGAGGCCCTCATCGCCAAGATCCTGTCCGGCACCGGCATCAGTGTTCGCGTGATCGGGTACAGGACCGGTGAGGAGGAGGAAAAGGCCAGGAAGGATTTCTCAGGGCTCACCAAGTTGTCGCCTCCGGGCAGTTATGTTTCCGCGCAGGATCTTCCCGGACTGGTCACCGAGATGGAGAAGTCGTTGCGGCGCGAGATCCTCTTCCAGTTGGAGGACCGGTTCAATCTCCCTCCTTCCGGCATGCCGCCGGACGGTTATCCCGCGGCGCTTCCAGGTTTTGCCGACAAATGGATCAGGCCCCCCTTGCAGCCTGGCGAGTACCTCGTCCGGGCGGGCAGGTTGACACCCCCCGTCGGCACGGTGCGGTTGGGTGAATCGGAATCCCTGTTGCTGGGCCTTCGCAAGGAGGGCGGATTGCGGCGGCTGGGGATGGCTGGTGACAGCCCGTCCAGGCCGCGCTCCGTTTCCGGGGCCTGGACCGCGGCGTTGCTCCAAAACCGCGACGGCAAGGGGTCGGCCCAACGGTTCGCCGTATTGGAAAAGGACTGGAGCGGGGACGAATTCGATTTGGCAGTCGCAAGACCGGGGCTGGTGTGGTGGGAAATGGATGCCGCCGGCAAACCGGTTGCCAACCGCGTGGTCGACTTGGCAGGTTACCCGTCGCCGGCTTGGGCGGTGAACTCGACCTGGTGGCCAACCGAACCGGAAACCGGGGCGCCATCCCGAGGCGGCCTGACCGTCTGGTGGTCGGAAACCACATCCGCGCCGACAGAGACAGCCTTGGCCCGCGGCCGCGATTTCAAGGCGGCCAGCGACTTGCGGAACAAGTCTGTCCAGGTCGGTGGCTACTCATGCCTGGTGGAGTCGGTCTCCGTTGAAAACCGCCTGGTGCTCATCGATGGGGAGAATGTCGAGCCAAAGCCGGCCCTGGTCGTCAGGACCCGGATGAATATTCAGTCCGGTGACAGTTCCGCCCAGATTCCCGACATCAGGCCCTCCGGCATTCCGGGCTTGAATCGTGAGGTCCACCTGTTCGGCGATTCGGGCAAGGTCATGACTGTTTTTTGGCCGTTCCAACCCACTGATTTCGACAGGCTGGAAGGCCTGGGTTTTTCCTCCCTGGCGGATCTGAAAAAAACCGCGGCATCCACCGGCCGGATGATCCGGATGCAGGACATGGGCCCGCCCGATGCCAATGATGTCCGACCGAGACCCGCGCTGGACCGGCAAAGGCCCTCCGGACCTGTTGGTGCGGCCACCGGCGGCCCGGCAAAACCATGAGCCAGGTGCCGCCCAAGAGCGACTCGCCATCCGGCCCCGCCACCGGTGCTGAATCGTCGGATAGTCTTGGCCAGGGGCTTTCCCCGGCATGGCTGGAAAACCCGCCATCTTCCGATTCCCCCAATCGCCCTGGCAAATCCAACCTGCGGGCCCTGGTTCTCGCCCCGTTGCTTCTGGCGCTCATGGGTTCCACCCTGGGCTTCATCTCGTGGATCGGTCGGGTCCAGACCCCGATGCTGTTCACGGTGATGGTGACCGAGTACGAACAACCGTGGATCATCCCGGTGCCCTTGGGGCAGAAGGACCGTCAAATCCTGACCTCCGGCAGGGTGTTTGACCGGGTCCATCCGGTGCCCGCCGCAAGCCTCGACCGCCAGCAGATTCTGGCAATATTGACCGAGGTTGAAAAAGTCGGACCCCGGGAAAATGTGGTGGTTTATGTCTCGGCGAGGGCGATCGCCGGGCCGGAAGGCAAGCTGCTGTTGCTACCTTCCGATGCCAGGGTGGAAAACCTCAGGGGAAGCCCGACTATCCTCAACACGGTGGCCCTGGAGGACCTCTTCCGCTCCCTGGCCAGATGCCCGGCCTCTCGCAAGCTGCTGGTGCTGGATATCTTCAACCCCCTGATCAGCGTTCCCCAGGGGATTCTGCAGATTGACTTGCCGGGCGCCTGCATGGCGGAACTCGAGGCCTTCCAGAAGGATGGTGCCAACCCGTTCCATGTGCTGATGACCTGCGCGCCTGGCCAGCGCAGTTTCGCCAGCCAGGCGATTGACTCCAGCCCCTTCTGCCATTTCCTGGCGAAGGCTGTCAACGGCGAGCTTCCAGCCATCCGCGGCTCCAATCTGAACCGATACGGCAAGGTGTACCTTTCCGACTTGCAGGATGTGCTGGTCCGGCATGTCGATCGCTGGACCTCCTTTTGCAACCTGGCCCGCCAGACGCCCCTCATGCTTGGCACCGGCCCAGACATGCTCCTTGGTCTTCCGAAGATCCGCTATGTCCCCAGCCAAGTGATCGCCTCGAAGGTCTCGGAGAATTGGACCAGGCTGAAGGGTTGGATCCCCTTCATGGGCCCCAGGAAGCCGGCGGATGACCCCGAGGGAACCGCCGCCGGCGCCCAAACCGACGGGGATTCCGGGGAGGTCGCACGAAAAACTGATGGATCAAGTCAGGCCGGCGGCGGCGAGGCCGCCATTGCTGCAGCAGGGAAAAAGGATACCGAATCACCGGCCAAGGACGACGCGAAGAAAGCCGAAGCAAGTGCCAAGCCGGGTGCCGGCGCGGGTGAGAATACCGCCGAGGCCGAAAAGAAGGATAAGAAACAGGGAAAAACAGCGGCAGATTCCGGGGTTGCCGCTGCCGGCGCCGGCCCTTCCGAGGCTGGGGACCCTGCCAAGGTGCTCCAGATCCCGCCAGAGGTCGAGGCCGCTTGGGAGCTCCTTGATAAATGGACCTCGGAGCGTGTCGAGGTGGATTACCCGCGACTGATGAACCGGCTTGCCGACCAGGCCCGGCAAGGGTTGCTCTACCACCTGCTCGGAGTCGACCGGAAGAACTATGTCGAGCAGTTGCGCTACGAGACCGGGCTCATCCGGGCCGAGCTGGAGCGCCGCAAATCCGAGCTGCCCAGCCCGGGCGTCATGCCCTCCCTCGGCATGATGATGGCCGAGGGGGTGCTGGCACAGACACCTGAACCGATGGTCAAATCCCTGCAAAAGGCGATACTCTCGGTTGACCCGGCCAAGATTTCCGGGCCGGACGGGGCCGCCATGGTCCAGAAGGCGGCTGAGGAGTGGACAAAGTCTAACCCGGCGGCGGGCAAGGCCGACATCGAGCTGGCTTGCGTCAACGCCATGATCAACCTGCCCGACACGGTTGCCGCCAACTGGAGGGCCGCCGCCGAAATCCTTTTCAAGCTCCGAGGGGAACCGAGGACCTCCGAGGGCAGGCTGCTGATGCGACTCGGCGGCTCGACCACCGCCTTGGTAGCCGCGCCGGATCTCGCCCAGACTTGCCTGTCCACCTCCCTGCGTTGCAACCAGGCGGCCGCGCGTTGGCGGTGCTATTCAAGGATCGGTTCCATCATGGATAGCATGATGGAGAACTGCTCCGACGGAACCTGGCTGGTCGAGTACAGCCCCAGTCTCCACGCCTCGGAAGCCAGCGCGCTGCTTTCGGAGGCGAGGCGCTCCGCCATCTTCGTCGAGGGATTCGAACAGGTCTACAACGAGTCACGGTCCATCATCTGGCAGGCGGTGCAGGACTTCTCGGCCTTCGAATCGTTCCCGCTGGGTCTGCCCGCCGGCTGGGACAAATACGCCGAACGTATGGGGCAAATGATCGAGCTTTTCGAGCAACTGGAATCCGCCAGCGAGCTTCCCCGTGTCGAGATCGAGAAGATTGTCAGTCGCCTTCGCACTGCCGCGCAGGATCTGGCGAAGAGCTACCAGGAAGTGCATGTGGCGGTCCAGACCGAGGGTATCCAGGAATTCGTCCGCATCTCGGGGTCGGGGAATGTGTCGCCCGCGGTTCTACCCGAGGTGGAGTCCGCCCTGCGCCTTGGCGGCCAACCGCTGAAAAACCGCCTCACCCTGATCACCTGCTACCTGAAGATCCAGCAGAGGGTGGTGGGCAAGATCCAGGCCATCGAGAATCAGGAGCGGTCCGATGGCACCCCGGCACCGGCACGCCCGGATTACGACCAGACCGACCCGTCCCGGGCGGAGCAGCGCTCCGCCAACAACCGCGAACGGGTTAGCTTCATCACCCAGCGACTCAGGCTGCTCGGGGTGCCGGAAGGGGAACTGGCGCCATTGCGGGTTAAGGCGGTCACCGGTCCCGGTGCCCCTGGTCTGAGGGAAGCGATTGAAAAGGGCGGCGTGATCTCGAGGCTTTTTCTGGCCAAGGTTCCCGAGCTTATCGCTTCCGACCAGCGAATCGCATTCCGAGCCAACCTGGCCTATCCGGGTTGGCTGTTTAACAAGACCCTGGATCAGGCGGGAAGTAATCCGGCCGGCAAGGTGATCCGACAGGAGCGTGAAAGCTACCTGTTCTGGGTAGTCAGCAGGCTCCGTCACCAAAGCCGGATGGGATTGGACAAGGATTTCAGCTCCGAGATGGCTGGATTTTTTGGCAACAAGTTCAACATCCAGGGCATTTCGGATTTGTCAATCATCCCCGCTAAGCCGGTCTCCTTGCTTCATCCAGGGGAGGAAACGACGGTCGAAGTAAACTGGACAGGCGACTTGGTTCGTTACGAGGATGTGACCGCCCGAGTTTTGCGGGGCTTCCAGGGGCCATTCGGGGCCTCTATCCGCGGTAGCCGGCGATCCGGTGCAGGTGGCACGGTTGAATTGACGTTGAGGAGGGATCCGACGGCGGTGGTTCCGACCCGGATCGGTTACGACTTTGTCCTCGAATTCAGGAACGGTTCGCGAAGGTGGTACGGCCTGGTGGCCATACTTCCCGATGACGACGGTTCGCGGCCTTCCCTGGTGATCTCTGATCCGGGCGAGGATGGGAGTGTCTACGGGGATACCCTGCCGTTGCGCGGTTCCGGGTCCAAAAAGGCAATCACGGTGCGCCTCAGGCAGGATTCTGGAAAGGCGGAGAACCTGGCCATAACCATTAGCCCATCCAGGTCAGCGTCCGCGGATATGTGGGGCCCTGCCAATCTTGCCCTGCCGACGGGCATTTCCAGCAACCTGCCCTTCGATGGATTCCTGTCCGGGGTTGGACAGTTGCCTGCGGGGGGTAATCCTCCAGAAAAAACGCAGCCGGCGGCACCGCGCAGGATGAACGCCCCCGGCGAGTTGCTGTTTGAGATCAGGGATCTGGCAAAAGTCAGCGACTCGGTTGTCAACCGCTCCCTGAAGGTGCTGCGCGTTGATCCGGGTGAGCTGGTTGAGATCCTGTCCGCTTCGGTTTCCCCAGGTCGCGGGCAGGTCACACCCTCCAGCAACCTGCGGGTGGAGGTGCGCGCGAAACGGACGCCACTCGCGGGTCCGCCCTGCCGCGTGGAATTATCTGTGGAAGGGCCGGCTTCGGTTCAGGGAATTCGCGGCAACTTGCGGGGCACCGTTCCGGCCAATGGTGACCCCCTGGTGCTCGAGGCCCAGGGGATTCCCGCGGTCGGGGAGGGTACTGGGGTCTTCACCCTGTCGGTGGACGGGGTGCCCCTCACTTACCGGTTCAGCGCTGATTTCGCGGTGTTCGACCGGGTCGAGGGTGCCGAGCTGGAAAGGGTCCCTTTCCTTGGACTGAAAGCATCCATGGCCTTGCCTGCCAGGGATGCGCAAGGTTCCATGGCCAGTACGAGCGACACTCCGAAGATCCGGGTGGAGGCCTGGGCGAGCCAGTCGCCTGCCGGTTCAACCCTGCGGCTTCAACTCCTTGGCGGTGATCAGTTCAAGATCGCCGAAAAGGTGGAGATTCTTCCAGGGCCTATCGAATCGGTTGTGACCGTGGAGCCAGGCGACAAGGGGGCCTGGCTGTTCTCGCTCAAGGAGGGCCGCTGGAACCGGGAGTGGGATTCCGAGGGAATCGCGGGTCGCAAAATGGTGCGCCTCGAGCTACTTGGACCGGATGGGGGCATCCTTGCCACCAGGGAAACCCCGCTGATTGTGGACACAACACCACCCCGCTTCGGCCAGTTCTTCGGCTTTCCGGAAAAACTGGCGCCGGGAACCACCAGCCGGTTCAGTTTCATGGTGTCCGATGAGGAATCTGGGATCAGCTCAGTCCAGGCTTATCTGGGTCCACCCAAGCCGCTCGCGCCTCCAGCCGGGAGTCCCCCGGCAGCACCGGTGGTTCCTCCTCCCGTGGTCGAGGTGGTCCCATCGGGCAATGCAAGGGAAGTCCGGCTGGATGTGCCCGTCGATGCCAAAGGGTCTGTGACCTTGACCATCCAGGCCTTGAATGGGTCCGGGCTTGAGACAATCTGGAGTCAGGCTATCGCTGTCGCGGATGTTCCACCACCCACTGTGGGGGGGCTGAGGGGCGGCGTAACCGAGGCCGGGCGGGCGCAGGGTGGCTTGCCCGTGGTGCTGAAGGATGAGAAGGGCAAGGAGGCGCAGAAGACGGTCACAGACCAATCGGGCGCCTATCTGTTCGAGGGACTCAAACCCGGCAAGTACACGGTTGAAGTCAAAAAGTCCTCATCCCGCCGGAGCGCCTCAGCCAAGGTCGAGATCAAGGCCGGGCCTCCTGCGGTTGCCAACCTGAATCTGCTGGAATGATCTCCCGCCGACAAACCGTGCCGATACAGCCGTGGGCCAGATCGGTTTTCGATCGGTTACTGATTGGCCCCCTTCAGACCCGAATCTGACGCCCCCTGGGCGGCTGCCTCCCCGCCGGTTTGTCCAATGCGGCCTTGTGCCGCGAATTGGAAAATACCCACCAGACTGCGGTTGCCTTTGCCCAAGACCTGGCCCGGAGCTCGGTTTTCAGCCAGTGGCTGAGAACGGTGCTTCTGGATGGTCAGCATCGCGCGGGACAGGACGGCTTCGGAGGATTCTTGCCGGTTCCCCCATCCGGGTGCCTGTGGGGTTCCCATCGGTTGCATCTCCTTGGCGACCGCGTTTTCCCCTCCTTTGGTTGTAGGTGGGTTGTGGCTGGCTGGTTGGGCTATCGGCGCATTCTGCCCCAAGGTTTTCAGGGCAGCAGTCACCACCCCGGAGCCATCTTCCATACCCGCCGCCTTCTCACGCAGGTCCGCCCGGCCCGCCGGGGATGGTTTTTCAGGGGCCTTTTCCGGTTGGGTTTTAGGCAAGGGAAGGGCGCCAGGCGGTTCAGGACGCTGCGGCTCCTCTCGCTCGACATAGCATTCCAGGGCGTGTTGCAGGGCCACCAGGGCCATCTCGCGCACCCGTGGCGAGTTCTCGGGAGGATTGCCGTCCTTGCTGCTGGCGTTGACTGTGATCGTCAGCGCATCGATCACTTTCTTCGTGCCACAGCAGCCGATTGAAAGCACCTTGGCAGCTTCCAGCCGCACGCATTCCGCCTTGTCGGTCCGCAGGGAATTGATGAGCGCCAGCTCGGCCTCGGGATACCAATTGCAATCCACCCGGGCGAGGCAACGGACTGCCTTGCGCCGCTCCTCCATCTCCAACTGGTCCTTGGTGATCCGGGCGCAGGCGCCCGCGGCGCTGTCGGCCGGGGCCTTCAAATCCTCTTGCGATACGGGGGGGCAGCACGGTTTGATGCAACCGCCGGACATCATGCTCAGAGGCATGGTCATGCTGCTGAGCAACTGCCCCACGCAACACTTGCAAATCTTTTCCTTGCATTTGGCGCAAGCCGCCTTGACCGCCATCAATTGCTGCTGGCTGGGCATTAGGAATCCCCACAGGTTGGGGATGCTGGAACCGCTGGCAGTCGTTGTGGTTGTGGCTGCGGTTGTGTCCTGTGCCAACAAGGTGGAAGGCATTGCCATGGCCGTGAGCATGGACAGAAAAATGGGGATATAAGCCAATATCTGCCGAGTCATCGCCGCATCCTCCGTGGAACTCTTCCACCCCGTGGAGATAAATCGGCGTTAAATTGGGAAAAGATTGAGGATTTTTCCCACACCCGAATCCGGCTAGCTTCCCCGGCAACCCGGATTGCCTAAACAGCCAAGGTTTGGTCTTCGAACAGCATTTTCGGAAAAACCAGCAAACTTTTCCCATTCTGCCAACCGAAAAGAAGGATGTGACACTCCTTTATTAAGGGCAGGGTGCATGAATCTTCTGACGACCAGAAGCCTGATTGCCGTGGCGGGGAGGGCTGTTCTCCTCGCTCTTCTGGCACTTTCTGGTTGGGTCAGCACCGTCCATTGTCAGGAAGGCGGGTCTCCCCCTGCCGACCTTCCCCTTCCCAACCAAATCATCCCGGACCTACCAACCGGAAACTCCCATCCACTGGCTGAAATGATCGACGGCCATGTCACTCCAGTGAGTGGTTGCGCCAGTTGCGGTTCCGCCCCTCTGGGTGGCGGCCTGGGTGGCATGCCGCGGGGTGCCAGCGGCGCCAGCCTCTACGACCCGGTGGGCTGTTGCCCAGGTAGCGAGTGCGGTCAGGGTCGCAACACCTGCTACGGGTGCGAGCACGATGGTTTCCTCGCGCGCATGCTGTGCGGGGTGTACGAGTGCCTCGCCTGCCCCGACCCCTGCTACGAACCCGGTTGGCGGCCAATTATGGATATCGGTTTTTTCACCGAATGCGCCCGTCCGGTCAGCCAGCAGCGGATCAGGATGACCGCTTTCCAAAACATGACGAACTACACCCGTAATAGCTACAAAATGGCACCTCCGCCTTTGGGGCCAGCGGTATTCAACCAATCAACCAATATCTATGGTGTCGCCCCCTCAGTGAATATCTACGAGGCATCCCTTTACACGGAAATCGCGGCCGGCAATGTGGGTGTCATCCTCGATGTACCGTTCCTGATGACTGACTTTTCAGGCGGAATCGGGGTGACGGGCAATTCCAATCCGAGCGAAAATTATCAAACCTATGGCGGCTCCGGATTTGGCAACATGACCACGGGGATCAAGTCAACCATATTCGATAGCGAGCTGTTGCAGGTGGGTTGGAAGACTGTGACCAACCTTCCAGTTGGAATACCTTTGAAAGGCCTCGGAAATGGACTAACATCCATGGAGATCGGATGCCTCCTTGGCCTCAAAATCTCGGAGGATTCCTTCCTACAAGCCAACCTGACCGAGTGGATTCCCTTTGGTGGCCTTTGGCCATACCCGGGCGCGATGTTCATCACACGGCTCAGCCTTAATCACAAAGTTTGGCAGGCCAATCCAAAAGTCCCGGTATTTGTGAACCTTGAGTACGCGGGATATTTCTTTCAGGCAGGTTCGTACCTGCCATATGGCGGCGGCGGATCGGCGACAAGTTATTTGCCTTTGTATTCAGCGGGTGGCAGCTACCAGCAACTGGGCCCTGGCATCCGGATGTTCATGACAGAAAAAATGGATGCGGGTTTCGCCGCCCAATTCTCCCTGAACCCGGAGTCAGGTAGCTGGGGCGACCAGCAATATCGGGTCGATTTCCGGTTCCGTTATTGATCTACTTTCTTCCAATCCAGCGCTGGCAGGCTTGTAGGATAAAGATTTCGGCCACCTGCCTCTCATTGCGGCGAAATACCTTTGAACCTTTCCACTCAGCCCGCAATCCCTTCCACAACCTCACCCACGGTTGGCGATCGCCGGCTCGAAACCATTGTCCTGGTCACTCTGGTCGCGGTGCAGTTCACCAGCATCATCGATTTCATGATCGTCATGCCGCTCGGCCCCCAGCTCATGGCTTCTCTCGGGATCGACGGGGAGCGTTTCGGCTGGATCATTTCCTCCTACACCTTCGCGGCAGGTCTGGCGGGACTTTTGGCCGCGCCGTTTCTGGACCGGTTCGATCGGAAATACGCTTTCCTTGTGCTGTATGTGGGCTTCATCGCGGGCACGCTGGCGTGCGGCCTTGCCCCCGGTTTCTGGCTGTTGCTGGCGGCGCGCACGCTGGCAGGGGCCTTTGGCGGGTTGCTCGGGGGCCAGGCGATGGCCATCGTCGCCGATGTCTTCCCCGAAAACCGCAGGGGCCAGGCGACAGGCGCCCTGATGTCGGCATTTGCTGTCGCCTCGGTGGCGGGTGTACCGCTGGGGATCGCCATCGGCAATCGCTACGGCTGGCAGGTCCCTTTCCTGGTTTTGGCGGTGCTCAGCCTACCCCTCCTGGGACTGGCAACCCGGGCGATGCCGCCCATCCGCGGCCATCTCCAGCCTGACAGACGGAGATCGCTGGGCAATATCGCGGAGAATCTGTCCAATCCCAACCACCTGTGGGCCTTCCTTTTGGTGAGCCTCCTGATGTTCGGCGCCTTCATGGTCATCCCGTTTATCAGTACATTTTATGTGGCCAATGTCGGTGTTACCGAGGGGCAATTACCAATCATTTTCATCGTGGGCGGCTTGGTCACGCTGGTTGGGTCGCCCGTCATAGGGCGTTTGGTCGATCGGTTCGGCAAGTTGACGATGTTCCGGGTGCTGCTGCCGGTTTCCGCCCTGATGGTGCTGGTTATCACCCACCTTCCGCCCGTGGGCATCATTTGGGCTTCCTTGGCGACATCCCTGATGATGTTGACCAACACAGGCCGGATGGTGGCCGCAATGGCACTGATCACCGGTTGTGTGGAACCAAGCCGCCGGGGCGGCTTCATGTCGGCCAATTCCTCCTTTCAACATATCGCCGGAGGCTTGGGAACCGCGTTGGGGGGTGTTCTGGTGCTGGTTCAACCCGGCCAACCCTTTTTGCACTACGAGCGGGCGGGGTATGTGGCGGTTGCCGCAACACTTGCCAGCCTGTTGGTGGTTGGCAAACTAAGGCTATTGCCGGTTCAATCCCCCGTGACAGTGGAGCAAAGCCTGGCCGCCTCCGCCGAAGCCCAAATGGACGCCGGAGAGGCACTCACCTTGGTTGAGTGATCTCCACCAAGGTTCCGGGCAAGCCCCGTAGCCCAAATTCGGGTCGTAATTTAGGTAGTTTCCTTGCTGATTTCACTGAAAATCACGGGTGGGACGAATCAGCGTCCAAAAAGTTCAAAAAAATAATTTGCCTTTTCCAAAATTGTGACACAGGTTGGGGGTGTCATTTCGGTGAAGGTGATTTAATCTTTTTCCACAAGTCCAAGCCTTGCATTGATTTCTGATGATAACATGTGAGCGCTTTGGCAATCGGGAGTCTGCTATGGGGAACAAGTTTCAGGCCCGGCGTGCGTCCAACTCCCGGCTTTCCCTCGAAGCTTTGGAAAACCGGGTGGTTCCCGCTTTGATTCTCGACTATGACCTTGTGGCCAAAAGCCCTGCGGATTTCAGCCCCAAATCCGTGATTGTTCAACTGCCCGATGGTGCCCAGCCGGATTACTCCATGGGTGCCTATGCCCCGGGACTGAAGCTGGCCAAGGCGTATCCCCTGGTGCCAGGGATGTATCAGGCCAACATTTCGGGTCAGGGTTTGATGAAGACTTTGGACGCCCTGAAAGCGAATCCCAAAGTCCAGTTGGTTCAACCCGATGCCAAGATCACCGCTCAGTTGATCCCCAACGACGCCCGCTTTTCCGAGCTCTGGGGCATGAACAACACAGGCCAGTCGGGTGGCGCCTTCGATGCCGACATCGATGCCGCCGAGGCGTGGGACAAGGCCACCGGCACCGGCCAGACGGTGGTGGCCGTCATCGACACCGGCGTGGATTACAACCATCCCGACCTGAAAGCCAATATCTGGACCAACACACGTGAGGTTGCTGGCAATGGGCGGGATGATGACGGCAACGGCTATGTCGATGACGTCCGGGGCTTCGATTTCTTCAACAACGATGCCGACCCGATGGACGACAACGGTCACGGTACCCATGTCGCCGGCACCATCGGCGCTGTGGGCAACAACTCCATCGGTGTCGCCGGCGTCAACTGGCGAACCAAGATCATGCCCCTCAAGTTCTTGGGTGGCGATGGCAGCGGTTACCTCTCCGGGGCCATCGACGCGGTGAACTACGCGGTGGCCAATGGGGCCAAGCTCTCCAACAACAGTTGGGGCGGCGGCCCCTACGATGCCACCTTGGGCAAGGCCATCTCCAATGCCGCCACCAAGGGGCATATATTTGTCGCCGCGGCCGGCAACGATAGCCAGAACAACGACGCTGAAACCAGCTACCCCTCCGGATACAATTATGACAACATCGTCGCCGTGGCGGCGACCGACCACCTTGACAACCTCGCCTATTTTTCCAACTACGGCGTCAACACGGTGGATATCGCTGCCCCAGGTGTCAACATCCTCAGCACGCTGCCCGGCAACACGTACGGCTCCTTTAGCGGTACCTCCATGGCCACACCCCATGTGGCCGGCGCCCTCAGCCTTTACTGGGATGCCAACCCGAACGCCACCTACAAGGAAGTGATCAGCGCTCTTTACCAAAGCGCCGATACAGTCTCCACGTTGACGAACTATGTTGCCGGTGGCGGTCGCCGCATGAATGCGGCGAAGCTCATGGGTGTCACCAACAATCCCGGCCCGGATGTCACGGGTGCCAAGGTGAACTCGGGGGCCTTCACTCTCACCTCGGGTTTGGCCACCGGCGCGACCCTCACGTTTTCCGAGACAATCGATCCCGCAACCTTCACCACGGCCGATGTCTCGCTGACAGGGCCCACGGGTTCATTGTCCATCACCTCGGTCCAGGCGGTGGCTGGATCCGGCAATACCAAATTCACCGTTGCCTTTGCGGCCCTCACGACGGACGGCACCTACACGCTGAAGGTGGGACCGAATGTCAACGATACCGCCGGCAACCCGATGGATCAGAACGGCAACGGAGTCAACGGGGAAGCCTCTGACACTTGGTCGGCTGACTGGGTGGTCAGTCCGCCCCCGGCCGACAAAACCGGCGCCCGGGTCACGGCGGGCAAGTTCACCTTGACCAACAACCAGGCCACCGGCGCGGCCCTCACCTTCTCCGAGGCGATCGATCCCGCCACCTTCACCCTGGACGACATCGTGCTGGCGGGACCGTCAGGTACCCTTTCGGTCTCCTCAGTTGCGGCGGTTGGCGGATCCGGCAACACCCAATTCAACATCACCTTCCCGGCGCTCACCGCGGCGGGCACCTACACGCTCACCGTCGGCCCGAAGGTCTTGGATGTTTCTGGCAACCCGATGGATCAGAACAACAACGGTGTGAACGGGGAGTCGTCCGACTCCTGGTCGGCTAAATGGGAGGTCAGTTCCCAGCCCCCGTCTGACATCACTGGTGCCCAGGTCACCCAAGGTCAGTGGATTCTCACCGGCGGGCTGGCTGCTGGTGCCAGGCTGACTTTCAGCGAGGCGATCGCTCCCGCGAGCTTCACTCCCGCTGATGCGGTACTCAAGGGGCCCGGCGGGACCATCGCGGTCACCTCAGTCCGGGTGGTCAGCGGTACTGGCAATAGGCAATTCGTTCTCACCTTTGCCAGTCAGCTCAAAGCCGAAGGCACCTACAACTTGCAGGTGGGCCCCCAGGTGAACGATGCCAAGGGTAACCCGATGGACCAGAACGGCAACGGCGTCAACGGCGAAGCCGCTGATGTCTTCGCCATGGAGTGGGTTGTCAAACCCCCGGCCGACTTGCAGGGCGCCAGGGTCATCAATGGCTTCTTCAATCTCACCGAAGGAGTCGCCACCGGCGTCACTCTCACCTTCTCCGAACCGGTCGATCTGGCTTCATTCACCGGTGAGGATGTGTTGATCCAGGGGCCGCAGGGCAAGTACGTCGCCGAATCCGTGCAGGCGGTGGAGGGTACCGGCAACACGCGGTTTGTCGTCTCCTTCAAGCCGATGGCCGCCAAAGGTGCCTACACCGTCACTGTTGGCCCGGGCATCGCCGACCGGTCCGGGAATCTGATGGACCAGAATGGCGATGGCATGAAGGGGCAAGCCAACGATGCCTATGGCATGTCCTGGCAGGTGGGCCCAGGCGGCCAGGAATTCACCAGTAATCGGGAATTTCTCATCGGCGACATGCGTTACATCATGTCCACCATCTGGGTGGACAAGGACATCACCATCACCGACCTCAATGTGAAGCTCAACATCGAGCACACGGCCGTGGGCGACCTCAACATAGTCTTGCTGTCACCTCGCTTCGTGCCCTACACGCTGGTGGCGGGACGGGGTGGCGTGGGTGACAACTTCACGGCCACAGTGCTGGACGACCAGGCTTCCGTGGCGATTCGCGACGGTGTGGCCCCATTCAGCGGCTCTTTCCAGCCCGAGGTCAGTCTTGCCCGCCTCAACGGACAGAACGCCCGCGGCGGCTGGACGCTGGTGGTGGGTGACACCAAGTTCCGGGATAGCGGCAAACTGGTCAATTGGACCCTCGAGTTCAACGCCCAGTCCCAGCCGGAGGGAAGCGCTGTACAAATGGCCGCCCGTGCCAAGGCCCGCGCATCCGCAACTGTGAAGGGGATCCAGGTGGCCAACATCTGGAAGGGTGGCGCTCTCCTGTCTATGCAATCCGACGCCGCACCCTCGGTCGCGCTGGAGCCCGCCAACTCCCAGTCGACTCCCAGACTTTCCCAGCCAGCACATGTGAGGGCCCGCATGGTATCCCAGATGGATCAAGCCATCTGGGCCCGCATGGTGGAAGAGGGCTTTGGTTCGCGAAAAAAGGCTTTCTGATAACAGTCGAAATCCTGGCAAAAGCCAGGCTAAAACCACCTCTGGAAAGACCGGCTTCGTCCCGCGGTTTTTCCAGGGGTGGTTTTTTTGGTGATCTCGATAAGCCTCAGCCAGATCCGCCCGGTTATACTGGTTACATTGTTCCTTCAAGCTCTGCCACAAGCCCGGTCGTGGGAGTTTCACCGTGTCCCTGCCAAGGAAACTGATGGATTTGCGGTGGGTTTTACCGCTGTTTCTGCTTTTTGAATTAAGCATAAACGCCGGCGCAAAAGACCCCGCCCCCATCGACTTTGCCCACAATGTCGCGCCCATCATCAAGCTGCGCTGCGCCGAGTGCCACACCAACGGCAAGTACAAGGGTTCCTTCTCCATGGACACCCGGGAGGACCTGCTCAAGTCGATGGCGGTGCGGCCCGGCAAATCCGGGATGAGCGACCTGATCGAACGCGTGACCAGCGACCGCCCCGACCACCGCATGCCCCCCAAGGGGGACCGTCTCACCACCAAACAGGTGGATCTGCTCAAGGCGTGGATTGACCAGGGGCTCCCGTGGGAGCCTGGCTACAGTTTCAAGTCTGCCAACTATGTGCCGCCACTCGAGCCGCGCAAAGTCACGCTGCCACCGGCTGCCGGTGAGCGCGATCATCCGATCGACCGCATCCTCGATGCCTACCATGCCCGCAACCAGCAAACGCCGCCCTCACCGGCGGACGATGCCACCTTCCTGCGCCGCGTTTATCTCGACCTGGTGGGCCAATTGCCAACTCCTCTCGAGCAGGAAAAATTCTTGGCCGACCCGCCCTCGCAGCGGAGAACCCGGGTAGTCCAACATCTGCTGGCCGAATCACGCCCCTACACCGAGCACTGGCTCACCTTCTGGAATGATCTGCTCCGCAACGATTACGCCGGCACAGGGTTCATAGACGGGGGCCGAAAGCAGATCAGTGCCTGGATCTACCAATCGTTGCTGGACAACAAGCCGTACGACCAAATGGTCCGCGAATTGATCAGCCCCCCGCCGGGCTCCGGCAGCGAGGGATTCATCCACGGCATCAAGTGGCGCGGCAATGTCAACGCCAGCCAGGTGACCGAACTGCAATTCTCGCAGAATGTCTCGCAGGTGTTCTTCGGCATCAACATGAAGTGCGCCTCATGTCATGACAGCTTCATCGATACCTGGAAGCTGGAGGATGCCTACAGCCTGGCCGCCGTCATCGCCAATGCGCCGCTCGAGGTCCATCGCTGCGACAAGCCCCAGGGCCGCAAGGCGTCGCCCGCTTTTCTGTTCCCCCAACTAGGCACCATCGAGGGGGCGCTGCCCCGGGAAAAGCGCCTCGAGCAACTAGCCAAGCTGGTCACCCACGAGAAAAACGGCCGCTTCGCCCGCACCATGGCCAACCGTCTGTGGCAGCGCATGATGGGCCGGGGCATCGTTCACCCCGTTGATGTGATGGCCAATCCCCCCTTCGATTCCGACCTGATGGATTACCTCGGTGTATATTTCGCCGAAAATCGTTACGACCTAAAAAAGCTTCTCGAGCATATTGCCTCTTCCCGCGCTTACCAGTCCGCCCCGGCCCTGCAGAAGGACGAGGTCCCCGGGGCCGCGTTCATATTCCGGGGGCCTGAACTGAAGCGCTTGTCGGCCGAGCAATTCATCGACGCCATCTGGCAGGTGACAGCCACCGGCCCGCAAAAGCCAGCGGCGCCGATGAAATTTACGGCATGGACAGACGCCACCCCCCGCGAGCGCCGCCAAGTGCGCGCCTCGCTGATGAATGCCGATTCACTCACCCGATCACTCGGTCGTCCCAATCGCGAGCAGGTTGTCTCCACGCGGCCCGACCAGTTGACCACGCTGCAGGCAATCGACCTGGCCAACGGCCGGGAGATGACCCAATTGCTGGCAAACGGGGCGGCGGCACTGCGAAAGGAAAACCCGGGAGCCGGTCCGGCCGAATGGGCGCGCCTGGTGTACGGGCGGGCCCTCAATCGGCAGCCAAACAGCGGCGAGCTTCAGATTGCCGCCGAAATCCTGGGTGACAAACCGACGGACGACACCGTCTCAGATTTCCTGTGGACAGTCTTCATGCTGCCCGAGTTCCAGATCATCCGCTGAGTTCACGCAACGAGATTCAGGACACCAAACATGGAACATTTCACAAGGACCGAACGCGCCCGTGAGCGCCGGAAGTTTCTCCAGTCGATGACCGCGGCCGGCATGGCAACCCTGGCCGGCGGTGCGCCCCGGCTGGCACGGGCCGCCGACTCGGTCGACCATCCCGCACCCACCGCCGACACCTGCATCCTGCTGTGGATGGGTGGCGGCATGGCCGCGCCTGAAACCTTTGATCCCAAGCGCTACCTGCCCTATGAGGTCGGCCTGCCTGCCAAGGATATACTCAGCACCTTCCCGGCCATCGACACTGTCGTCGACAACATCAAGATCACCAAGGGCCTTGAGAATGTCGCCCGGGTGATGGATCGCGCCACGCTTGTCCGTTCCCACCGCGTGGCCGATCTTGGCAGCATCCTGCATTCACGCCACCAGTACCATTGGCACACCGGCTACATTCCGCCGCAAACGGTCGCCGCGCCCCATATCGGCTCATGGATCGCCCGTGTCCGCGGCCCGCGCAACCCCGCGATTCCCGCCTTCATCAACATCGGCCAGCGTCTCGAGGGCGTGGGCGAGAGCGAGGAGCTGAAGGCTTTCACCACCGGTGGTTTCTTCGGCAGCGAATTTGGACCGTTCAATTTGCCGTTTCCCGATGATGCCGCAGCCTCCGTCCGCCCGCCCAAGGGCATGACCCCCGAGCGCTTCGAGGCACGCCAGAAGCGGTTCCGGGAGATGCTCAAACAAAGCCCCGTCGGGGCGATGGCCACTGATTTTCACCACGAATCGATGCTGCGCTCGCTCGACAACGCCCACCGGCTGCTCAGCTCCCGCGACCGTGACGCGTTCGACCTGTCGCGGGAGCCGGCCGACAACCTGGCCCGCTACAGTGCCAGCCATTTTGGCAAGGGCTGCCTGTTGGCCCGCCGCCTCACCGAGGCGGGAGCCCGGTTCATCGAGGTCACCACAGAGTATGTGCCCTTCCTGCACTGGGACACCCACGAAAACGGCCACACCACGCTAACCCGCATGAAGCGGGAAATCGATGCGCCCATCGCGCAACTGATCCTCGACTTGGAGACCCGTGGCCTGCTCGATCGCACGCTGGTGGTGCTTGCTACCGAGTTCAGCCGCGACATGATGATCGAGGGGGTACCGGGCAGCAACGCCTCAGACCAATCCCTGGCCAAGGCCGACAAAATGTCCGAGATGAAGCAATACGGCCTGCACCGCCATTTCACCGGTTCAGTCTCGGTGGTGATGTTCGGGGGAGGCATGAAGCGGGGCTTCCTCTACGGCGAGACTGCCCAGGAACGCCCGCTCCTCGTCACCAAAAACCCGGTCAGCATTTCCGATTTGCATGCGACTATCCTCACCGCCATGGGTGTCTCGCCCAAGACGGCGTTTGACATCGAGGGCCGCCCGTTCTACGCCACCGAAGACGGCAAGGGTTTGCCGGTTCGGGAATTGTTCGCCAAAGGATAGAATATGGCAACGGGCTTGGGGTTTCCGAGGTGTCGGGAATGCGTCTGTCTGCGCGGGATCGCGAAATCATCCGACTGGTGACTGCTGAGGTCACCGCTGGCAAGGGCACCGCCTACCTGTTTGGCTCCCGCCTGGATGAGTCAGCAAAAGGAGGTGATTGGGACATTCTTGTCCGCCTCTGTGAGCCGGTGGACGATCCGGTTTGGATGGTGGCCCAGATCACCGGACGCATTTCCTTCAGGTGCCAGGGTCGGAAGGTGGATGTCGTCTTGGACGCGCCCAATCTGAAGCGCCAGTCCATTCACGAAGTGGCCATCCGGCAGGGGGTCGCTGCATGAGCCCGCCGGATTCCGAAATGCTCCGATTGAGGCAGTTGGCGCGCATTGTCAACCGGGAAATAAGGGTCCTGCTCCTGTCGAACGAGCGGTTGCACCCGCCGTTGATTCCTGAATGGCAGGGTGTTGATCTTGATACCAATCCCGAACTGGCTGAAAGGGTTGAGGCCTTTGTCAGCCGGTTCGCCAGATTGCAAGATACGACGGGGGACAAACTGATGCCGCGGCTGCTTGCTGCGTTGGGAGAACCGGTTCGGGTTTTTATCGATAACCTCGCAAGGGCGGAAACCCTGGGCTGGCTTGACTCCGCGCAAGTTTGGATGGAGATGCGGGCATTGCGAAACCAGATGGTCCATGAATACATGGAAGATTTGGCGCTCCTAAAAAAGGCGCTGGACCGAGCCCATGGCTTTGTGCCTAAACTGGTGGCAGCCAGCCGACGCATGGTTCTGGAAATGCGATCCCGCGGATGGCTGGAAGGTGATGTCTGACCTGCTCGGCCCGGGAACCTGATCAAAGTCTATCCAATTCTTCCAAAACATTCTGGTAAGGCTTAGAATCCACGCTCAATTCACCCATGAAGGGATTGTCCATCGCGAGGATATAACCGATCAGAGCCGCCTGGAAGAAGACGTTGATCGAGCCGTATAGCAGGTGGTTCCCCAGGTCGAGATCCATCAGCCAGACCAAGATCATGTTAAGGACGGCCCCGGCAATCACCACATACCACAGAAGTGGTTCGATCGAACTCTCGATGGCGAAAAGCCGCTCCCGGCGTTTTTCGTTGAAGTGGCGAAACGCTTCCAGAGCTTCCCCATGGCCCACCTCCTGGCCCCGCGTGGCGGGTTCAAACCGGATTAGGTTCTGGTGCATGGCCTGCAGGATTGGCTGGCCGGTTTTTGGTGACTCCCCGGCCTGCTGTTGGGGCCATTCAATCTCCACCACATGGCGCAGGTATTCCCGCATCTGTTCCTGAAGGGTCGACTGGAGCGACTGAGGATACACCGAAAAACAGCGGTAAAGGGCGCTGGCAGCCACCGCCTCGGCATGCACCTTGTCATCCGACTCGGTCATGTTGCCGTAGACCCCGACAGCAAGCAGGCCGACCAAAATGCTCAGGTACACCCCGTGGTTCTCGAAGAAGGCCGAGCTGACCTCCATTTTTTCAGAGGGATGGTTCGACCGATTGGTGTGTTTCCACCATCGCACCAGCAGCGTGCCGATCAGGTTCACAGTCAGGAAAAAGATGGCCACCACGACCATCAACTGCCACGAATGGAGGCTGTAAATCCACAGCATTTCGATTCACCGGAACAGGGTTAGTTAGGGTATGGCCCAAGAACCGGTACTGTACCCGCGAAAGCTTTGCCGGGACCAGTCAACTCTGGGTTGGCGGAACACAACGAATGAGTGGTACACACAAACGGAATGGCATCTGTTCCGAGGATGGAACTAATTTGGCAAACAGGATTCAGCACGCCGGAGGATATGTGTAACCAGATGCAAATACCTGAAATACCATAACCTTGTTAGTCCCGGCAGGCTTCCTGCGGTCGGCATCCTGAAAACTGTATGGCTTGCGCTGTGGTTTGCCGTTTTCCTTTTTCACTTTGTACCGGCCCAAACCCTAGTAGAATTATCTCAAAAACGGTCCAACCTCGGATCCTGGCTGGTTTGGTTACTGCCCCTGTGGGCAGCCAAAATCGAATGTCAAATCGCCGGCCCCAGCCCGTTACCTTCCGTTTCCTGACCATGACCATCGATACCTCGACCGGGTTATTTGCCCCCCGAACGGAATCTCCCGAACAGGTGGGGTATCTGTTCCGGATCGATTCCAGGCCCCTCGTCCCGCACGGCCACGGTCACAGTCCCATTCGCGATGGATCGTGCCTCCATCCTGACGGTGCCTCCGCCAGGTGAATGACGGATGGCGTTGGTCAACAGATTGACCAGCACCTGTGCAGCAGGTCGCTATCGCCCCGGGCTTCCAGGCTGAAAGGTTGGCATTCCACCTGGACCCGCCTTGCCTTCGCCAGGTCGCGAACACTGCCCAGCGCCTCCTCCAGGACCGGTTCCAGGTCAATGGGTGCAAATTCGGAGGGAGCGGTCGCGTCGGCGCGAGCGAGTTGCAGCAGGCTTTCGCGCAACCGGTGCATCCGTCCTGCGGTCTCGTCGCAGGATCGCAGCGTGGAGCGCAACTCGTGATACATCGGGGTCGCAGGCCATTTGGGCCTGCAGCAGGGTAGTGTTGATTGGGTTGCCCAGTTCATGGGAGATGTCGGCCGTGAAGGAGGCATGGGCCACGACCTGTCCTTCCAGCCGGTCGATCATTTCATTCAGCGCGCCGCCCATGCTCCGCATTTCCGTGACCATGCTGTCGGTTTTCCAGGCGCAGCTGCAATTTGCGCAAGTCTACGGGCTTGACCAGGAAATCATCGGCACCCGCCTGAAGAACCTCGAGGCGGGTCTCCACCGAATCGGCTTGGGAAACGAACAAAACAGGCACGCGGGAAACCTCCCGCAACCATCTCAGGATTTCCAAACCGCTTTTGCCCGGCAATGCCAGGTCCAGCACGATCGCATCGTGTCGGTTGGAAAGCGCGATGCCAAGTGCCGTGTCCCCATCCTCAGCCTCGGTGACCAGATGACCGGCACTGCGGAGGGCCCGGGCCATGGCCCGCCGCGCAAGATATTGGTCCTCCACAATCAAGAAAGTCGATTGCCGGTTGGGCGAAGCCGATTTCAGGGTGATGGTCACGGCGTGTGAATCCTCACCCCAGGTTCAGACACAGTGGTTTGGAACCTAGCCGGTTGGCTAAAAGGATATATTTGATAACTACATGATTGTATTTTATTGCGTAAACTTAAAAAAGTAAATATAATCTGAAATCAACGAAACAAGAGTTTGCTTTTTGATTTTCCAAAAAATTCTACACAGAAATATTATGAGCAGTCTGTTAATTTGGGGCAAATGTACAAAATAATTGGATTTCCTTTTGGGTATAGCAAACCGAATCAAATATTTAGTCAAATAGCGTTTGAAATAAAAACAATCACTAGTTTGGGAAGACTTGCAAGGTTCCCCACGCTTTCCAAAACGGACAGGAGACTCAACACAGAAACCCTGAAAATAAAGGGTTTTCCATGCCTTTTCGGTTGTAGTGAGTTGCCTTTCAACCGTAAGATAGCCTTTGGGTAAAAGCGTATTAAGAATATTCCAAAGGCCGCAATCCTTAGATTATTTTTAATATCCTTTCATATCTAGCCGGCTTGCTTGTTGGATTTTAAAGGTCCGCACTATCGTCTTTCACGAAATGGCGGACCTTCGGGGAGAGATGCACATGGCGCAGAAGCAGACGCTGTGGGGCGGGTGGCGGACCCGCATCACGCGGCAGGGCTGGTTGTGCCAGGCGTTGGGGAAATTGGAGCGGCTGACATCGTGGCTGGGCGGTCGCCCGGTGACCAGTCGTCTCACCCCGCGCCAGGCGGCATTGGGAATCGAGCGCTTCGAGGAGCGCGTCACCCCCACTGTTGCCGATGTCGCCAACCTCGATGCCGTGCGCTTTCCAACGGTCAATACCGATCTGAATTGGGGTATGGATGGGGCTACTGGTCTGGGTAAGGCGGATTCTAACCCAGTGGCCGAGTGGTCCGGGGCCATGGAATTACCATCCGCCATGGTTTTCTCCGCCGACCCGAACGCCGAGGGGAATGAGTGGTTGCTGGCCGGCAAGGAACTCGCGCACGCTATTGGCGGACAGGTGGTCGCCTCCACGCTGGATGCCGGCCTGGGCGGTCACTCCAGCCGGTTCTGGTGGGCATCCGGGTCTGCCCTGGCGCGGTTGGCTCAGCCGGAGGCTGCATGGACCACCATCTCTGGCGGCGCTGGGCTGACCGTCTTGGCCCCGGGGGATGCTTCCGCGCTTGCCGTCACCGAAACCCTGCTTGGCCGGCCGGAGGTTTCCTCCATCCAATTGGTGGGCAAGGCCAGCTCCTTGGCGCGGGATGCTTCGCTCTCGGGCGTTGTGGTGATCGATGCGGGCTTGCTGGGCCAGATTCCGGTGGAGGAGCTGTCCGGTTCGCTGGTGATCCCCATCAATCCCGATGAGGATGCCATCGCCCAGATAACCAGCGCCATGGACGGTCTGCGGGAAATCCCGGTGGTTCGCGTAATCAGCCATGGCAGTGATGGCACCCTGTGGTTCGGCTCCCAGAGAATAGATAGTTCTGTTTTGGGGCAACGGTCGGCCGAGATCGCTTCCTGGGGTTTGGCGCTTTCTGAAGACGCTGAAATGTTGCTGTATGGATGCTCGGTGGCGAGTACCACAATTGGTGCAACCTTTGCTAACTTGTTTGCCAGCATCACCGGATCAGATGTTGGTGCCAGCATCAACCCGACTGGCGCCCTGAATGATTTGGACCTCGAATATAAAACCGGATTAGTTAAATCGACTATTAAGGGTTCACAAGCTGATTACTTGCGGGAAAAAATTGTTCTGGAGACAAGTGGTGAGTATGTATCGGCTTTTACAAATCACATGAATGGTTATGCGACTGTAACCTTTAACTACGATGTCTCCGGTCTGAACGGGGAACAAACAATGGTTTTGTATCTCAAAAGGGCAGGTGAAGCTTCTTACACCAACGTCGCTGAGAAAAGTGGCCAGACCAATGGAAATAACAGGACCATTTCTGCCTATGTAAGGCTAAACGTTGGAACTAACTATTTCAGGGCTTCTTATCGGGGTGGACCCGTTGATTGGGGAAATGCTGCGCCTTGTGTGATTTCCGCTCCCGTTTTCATTTCAGGCCAATCAAGTGTTTCTACACCGGTTTTAAATGGATTCGGCGGGGCTTGGTACGGTGCTAGTGGGACAGGCGGTTATTCTTATTCGGCAATCGGGTTGCCTTCTGGTATGGCCCTTCGTTCCGATGGTTTGCTTTACGGCACCCCCGCATCTGGCACTGCTGGAAGCTATAATCCGACCTTGCAAGTTACCAATGGTTTTGCAACGGACACATGGACCATCAGTCTGAATATCACCAAGCTGGATCCCACCATCTCCTGGTCTAACCCCTCCAGCATTACCTACGGCACGGCTCTCTCCACCACCCAGCTCAATGCAGCCAGCAACAATCCGGAAAATGCTTCCCTCACGTACAGCCCGGTTTCGGGAACGGTCCTGAACGCCGGTGTGCAAAATCTGACCGCGACCGGGGTTTCCACCACCAACTACAACGCGGTTTCCAAAACCGTTTCCATCACGGTTTTGCCCGTGGTTTCCATCACCGGCATCAGCCCGGACACCGGTACTAGCTCCACAGATTACCTGACCTCTTCCACCACCCCCACGGTTTCCGGCACGGTCGGTGGCACGGGTGGCGCGGCGACTACCGTGGATATCTACGAGGGGGCCACCAAACTGGTGACCACCACAGCCAATGCCGCAGGGGCCTGGAGCGCCGTCCTTCCGGCCCGCAGTACGGGGGCCCACACGATTTTCGCGCGGGCCACGGTGAGTGGTGCCTCGGCCGATTCCGCCAACCAGGCTATCACCATCGATCCCAATGGCCCCGTGGTGAATTCTGTCACCGCGCCGGCGAACGGGAATTACAACACTGGCTCGGCATTGAATTTCACCCTGGTGATGAGCGAATCGGTTGTGGTGACCGGCAGCCCCCGGCTGGGCATCACCATCGGTGGTACCAAACGGTACCTGGCTTATTCGTCCGGTAGCGGCTCGGCCAATCTGGTTTTCTCCTACACGCCGACAGGGAGTGACGCCGACTCCGATGGTCCCGTGCTGGATGCAGCCCTGGAACTGAATGGTGGAACCATCCAGGACAACGCCGGCAACTCCATGGCCAGCCTGTCCCTCTCCGGTGTGCCAACGATCACCGGCATAACCATCAATCAGGCCCCGATCGCGGTCAATGACACCGGCAGCGCCACCGAAGCCGGTGGCATAGCAAACGCGACAACCGGTAGCGATGCCACCGGCAATGTTCTCGCCAATGACACCTATCTGGGCACCGCGACCCTCACGGTGACCAGCCTCAGGTTGGGTAATGTCGAGGGCTCTGGCACTGCCGGCACGGTGGGCGCGGCGCTGGTGGGTACTTACGGTACCCTGACGCTGAATAGCGACGGCAGCTTCACCTACCA